>JAAOEI010000041.1_pt1 | contig 43008 bp, 51 predicted proteins | sample 7059261 | NCBI WGS metagenome assembly JAAOEI01 (sample SAMN14008812, study PRJNA610033) | viral metagenome | isolation source: viral particles filtered from seawater | place: China: Hangzhou Bay, Yangshan Deep Water Harbour | collected 2017-10-31 | reverse complement strand
AGATGGCTCGGTACGCGCTGATGGGGCGATAGCGCAAGTTGAACTGTTCCTTGTCGGCCAGCGCCGGGTGGAAGTGCGCCTCCTCGGCGGTGACCTCCACCAGGAAGTGGTTCTGGTCTTCGGTCGAGTTCACCGAGGCGTAGTAGTGATAGGTGCCAACCTCGTCGCGGTAGACCAGGGCGGCAATGACACGCTCGCCGTCTTCGCTCAGTCGAAAGTTCCGGGCTGCGTGTTCGGTGTTGGATTTGATGCTCATCGGTGTTTCCTCCGTTGTTTGCCAGGACTCTAGCTTAGCAAATCCTGCTAGGTTTGTCAACCCCCCAATGTTTACAGGGGTTTTGAGAGATGAATGTTGTAAGGCCTATGTAAGCTCTAGACGGATTCTAGACAGATTCTACCCTAGAAGAAGAGGTAGAAAAAGAAGTAGATAGAGAGTAACATGCGAGACCAGCCAGACAGTGGTATACTCCGCACCAATTCAGGAGGATAAGTATGGTTGATTCACCGGAGAGGGCCTTAGTCGGAAGCCTGCTGCTGAGCCCGAAGTACATGGCCGATGTGCTGGATATCCTGGGTGACTATCCACCCGAGGTGTTCCGTGACGAGATGTGCCGGGCTGCGTGGCAAGTAATGCTCGAGTCAGACAGCGATGGTAAAGCCTTCGATGTGCTGACAGTAAAAGAAGGTATAGGCGCAGAGCAATTAGAGCGTCTCGGCGGAATGACGGCGCTGGCTGATATAACAGGTAGTGTCCCAGCCGCTTACAACGCCCCACGGTATGCTGAAACCGTGCTGGCTGATTACATCTGCCGACGGTGCAACACCGTTGGTCACGACCTCATCGAATTATCAGGCTCGGGCGCAAAGCCCGAAGAGCTATTGGAGAAGGTCGATTCGTTCAGCCTGGAGATGGCCGCAACGGGCGTAGCCAGTGGTTTCATCGAAGTCGGGGACCTTGCCGAAGAGACGGTGGACCGCCTAGAGAAAATGGCTAAGTCCGATTCTGTTGACGGGATAGCCACCGGAGTGCCGATTTTGGACCGCTGCACGGGTGGGCTGAAAGAGTCGGACATGGTAGTGCTGGCAGCACGTCCATCAGTGGGTAAGACAGCGGTGGCGCTGAACGTCGCACGGAACACCGCCAGAGATGGCAAAAGGGTGTTGCTATTCAGCCTAGAAATGAGTCGTGAGCAGTTGATGAATCGTATGCTCTGTATCGATGCTGGGGTGGATTCGCAGAGGCTCCGAGACGGCTGGCAGATTGAGACCGAGATAGCTAAGCTTCGCAAGTCCCAGGAACGCTTCCGGGAGATGGATATTATCATCGCTGACAAGCCGAATATGCCCATTGCAGAGGTGAAGCGGATAGCTCGTAAGTTGAACAACCGCAAGCAGTTAGACCTCATCGTCATTGACTATCTACAGTTGATGTCGGGCCCCAAAAGTAAGGGCTTTGGGCGGCAAGAAGAGGTCGCGGAGATGTCGCGCCAGGTGAAGCAGATGGCCCGAGAAATGAAGTGCCCGGTGCTGATTCTGTCGCAGTTGAATCGCGCTGGCGACCAGGGCCGACCGAGTGTGGCGAACCTGCGTGAGTCGGGAGCTATTGAGCAGGATGCAGATATTGTAGTGTTGATGTCGCCTGCCGAGGACCCGCCGAACCAAGATTATTCGTGGATTACGATGGACGTTGCGAAAAACCGAAACGGTCCCGTCGGCATTCAAGATGCAGCGTTCGACCCACGGACACAGCGTGTTTTGGGGCTGGCCGAGGCGACGGTGGAAGAGCCTGTTTTCGAGCAGGAAACGGACGGGATTGAGGACACCTACGAGGAGGATGGTGATGAGTTACTCTGATGAGACAAAAGTCACGGTGACGGCGGTCAATTGGGACAAACACCAGCATTACCAGAAAGGCCAGAAGCGCATGGTCTGGCTGAAGCTTTACGCGACCACACCGACCGACTACAAAATCAAGACGATGAACGACCGGGATTTCCGAACGCTTATGCTCGTTTTGTGCATGTGCTGCGAGGACATCGGAAGCTGGTCTGGTGAGTTGGGAGAACTGGCGGATACGCTCGGTTTTGCCACTAATCCCGACGGGCTCCGAAAGTGCGTCAAAAGCCTCAGCACGTTGGCCGAGAAGGGACGGCTACACGTCGAGGGGTTGGACGTGGAAAATGCCCAGGAGCCTCTGAAAAGTGCGGAAAATCCGCCTGTTTCCGAAATAAAAGTGGATGATGAGGGGTTCGATGCCTTCTGGGAAGCCTATCCGAAAAAGTGCGGAAAATCGAAGGCTTTCGAGAAGTGGGTGATAGCACGTAGAAATGTGTCTCACGAGACACTAACGGCCAAGGCCAAGGAGTATGCGAAATGGTGTGCGAAAACGGAGATGGAAACGAGGTACATGAAGAACCCGGCGACATGGCTGCATCAGGGGTGTTGGGAGGACCAATTAGACTCCCCGATGAGTTCCTCGAAAAGCTTGCAGAGCGCAGCGAACGTCCTCAAAGATTTCCACGGCTAGAGCGTGAGATTCTCGAGTATTTCGAGGGTCTCGGCAGCCACATCGGAGTGCTTGTCCGAAACGATGAAAAGAAGCAGTACAGCGTCCAATGGATTGATTTCCGGGCCCTAGTTCTGGGATATATCCAGGGATTGAGCCCGTTTATGACTATCGAGGATGGGCCGCTGGTTAAGTGCCATGCGCATTATCCAGGCTTTCCAAAAGGGGATTCAGATGGGAATGAAGAGCAAGCGTAAAGGGGCATCCGGCGAGTTGGAAGTGGCCGCATTATGGCAGATATATGGGTGGACCGAGGCACACCGTGGCAGGCAGTATTCTGGTGGGCCAGAGAGCCCAGACGTGGTGGTGAGCCCAGAAATTGACGGGCTGCTGCACTGCGAGGTGAAACGCACCGAACGGTTCAATCTGGACCAGGCAATTGAGCAGGCATGTGAGGACTGCGGGGAGGAGCAAACATGGGTCGTTTTCCATCGAAAAAACGCCAAGCGGTGGGTCGTGATAATCGACGCAGAAGTCTTTCTATCCATGGCCCGAATGATATGGTCAAGAGGCCTCTGGTCAAGCTTGATAGAGATAATCAGGCCCATACTGAGTGGTTCAAAAGCCTACAAGAAGTAGACCCAGAGACCGAGAATATCATCCGAAAATTAACGACCGCCTTCGGCGGGGAAGGCTCATCCGTGATGGTTTCAGAGAGCATGATTCAGGTGCAGAAATGACCGATTTCCCAGACGATTTCGAGGAGCTATTTGAGGGGCCAGATTTCGACCTGGCGGCATGGCCCGAGTACCAGTATCTGAATGCGCTGTCAATCTGCCTGAGATTAACACTCTCAAGGTCTGCCGACGTGCTAGAATGTGAGGGTCAAATTGAGTCCGCCGAGAGGCTCCGAGAGCAGATAGGGCAGGCTTACAAGGCAGCGAATCGAGCGTTTAAGCTGACAGAAATGTATGGGGCATTCTCAGACGAGTTGTGTGATTTTTACCACTATTTGGCAGGCATGGAATTAGAGTTCACGGAGAGGGAAAATGAGCAAGAAAACAGTGTGGGAGTCGATTAGCGTCTTCAACAGCAAGACGTACGCCACAGGGGCTGACAGCTTCGCTGTTCGCTTCGATGATGCTGAGGTGTCAATGACACCAGACGGACATTGGGTGATTCACCATAAATCCGAAGGCAAGAAATGCCAGGCTGTTTACCCGCTCGGAGATGTGATTTTGGAGATGTGCGGTGAGAACCGAGTTCCAGACATCGAGGTGCCAAATGGATAAAATTCCTGAGTTCGAGGGAGACATCTGGGACTTCGCTCTGTTTGTCTGTTCAGTGGTCGGATTTGGGGCAATTCTCTTCGGTTTTGTCGTGCTGACAGTGCTGACTAAGGGAGCAATAATCTGGGTTCCAGCGATTGTCCTGCTGACGCTGTTTTTAGCCAATAAATTCAAGGCTGAGAGCAAGGTCGAAGATGACACGAAAAATCACACGGTTTCTGACCGGGAAGCGCACAACGAGATGGTTAAAAAAGAACATCGAATCACCAGCGAAAACGAGAAGTACATTCGCCGTGTTTGGTTGTTGTTGGATGAGGTGTGTTTCAAGGGTGTTCCGAACGGTCTGGTGACGTATCACGCCGACTGGGTCAATGACACCATTGGCGAGGGTGTCTGGAAGCGAGCAAACGGCGATGTCTACAGGCTTGAGGCACAGCTTGATATGTGGCTGCCAGAGGCCCTGTACGACGCTCTGGGCGACTTTAGGATGAATCAGGGGTCTTGGTACCACCCGACGCTATTGGACCCGTCAGAGGACAGCCTGGACGACAAAGAGTGGCTGCGGCTGAGGGGGCTGAAAAGGGGGTCTGATGCCTGATTTGGAGGACCACCCTGGTCTGTGGGACTGGATATGTGAGTACCCTTACCGTGCGATGGACATGCCTCGTGAGTGCCTGGTGTCAGCGTGTGCGTATATCGAAATGATGTCGCCAGGGAATTGGGGGCGTAAGGCGCTTGAACACTGGGAGAAGGCGCTATCTAACCCGATGAATCGCAACTACGAGTGCATCCGACACTCTGTCGCCTGTCTGGCGCAGGCCTACGGTACAGACGAATGGCCGGAGGATGCGGTGGAGTTACTCGAGGATGCGTTTAATAGGGGTCGATGGGTAGGTGAGGAGGTCTGATGACTAGCGTAATCACACCAGAGGAACTAGCCGAGGTAGGCGGTCGATGAATGATGGAGGCTTATGATGTGTACACCACCTTTGACGATTTCAAAATACGAGAGGCCTACCCCTCCGAACTGGGGTGAAATGGACCTTAAGGAGAAGACAAAGTGGCTTGAGGATAAATCCAGGGGCACCTCCCCCTCAGACGGTGGGGGTTACGGTGGCTTTGGTGATGGATGGGGCCTAATGGGCGGGTTGATAATGGGTGGACTATTGGGAGACTCAGATGATTCTGAAAGATGACCACATAATCCATAGCGAGCCTGGAGAGATGCTGCTCATGAACAGCCTGAGCTACCTGGTCGGCCCGCTGGGAGAAAATGCCGAGTATGTATCCCCGATGAATGGGGTTCAGGCCAGGATTGTCCCTGGGGAGAAACCGAGGCCAACAGCACCCGCTTCATTGCTTTTATCTGATGGTCAGAAGGATGTCTATATTTCAACAGACATCTGGCGACTTCGCATGTTCCATGCTGAATTAGGGCAATTCCTGGAGATGCTGGACAACCCCGAATTCCACCCACCTGTGGGGGACGATTGATGATTGACGCACAGAAGGTGTCAGAGGCCCAAGGGGCCCTACAGAAACGTCAACTAGAGGAGCTTATCGAGCCCCTTATGGAGCGGCTGAATGAGGAGTTTTTTCAGCCATTACTGGTGCGGTTGACCCGCATTGCGGATGAACTGGAAAGGAATGGGAAATGCATGTAGGCATCGGTAATTATGCAATCGATGGGGAGACCCAACAAGAGACGATAGACCGGTTGGCTCGGGAGCGAGATGGGGTAGTCCGGGATAATCGAGAACTTGTGGAGCTTTTGCATTTAGCCAGGGAGCGTATGGGCCAGGCAGACCACTGGAAGAATGTGGCAACAGCACTTGAGTATGAGATTGATGACCTTCGCCAGAAGCTGGATACCACCGAGGAGGCCCGTGTCGACTTGGAGAAGTATTGCGAGGAGTGGGGTGCCAAGATGGAGCGTAAGCTAGAGAACGCTCACAACCAGACACGCCTCATTCGCCTCATTGTAACTACCGATGATGACAGGGTTTACGACGAAGTTAGAAAGTGTCTAGACTATCTCTAGACAAACTCTATCCTAGAATAAGAAGAAGAAGTAGAATAAGAAGTAGAATAAGATGACCAATGACGATGCCTTCAATCAGGCGCTTGAACTTATCGACCCGGATGACCCGTCGAGCCTTCTACAGGATAATGAGCTTCGGGATGCGGTGATTAGCGCAATACACGAACTGCCTGAGACACAAAGGGCCGCCCTACTCATGGTTTTGATGGGGTACACCCATAAGGAGATAGCAGGCGGTATGGGCCTTCCTAGCTGTGGGGCAGTACGTTGGCACCTCACGCAGGGTAAAAAGGCCTTACGGGGCATTCTAGGGCCCTTGAAGGACGATTTGATTGGCTAGTATGGACCATTTCTACCGTGAATACAAGGATACCGTCCGGTCTGCTGTGATGGGCGTGGTTGGTGGGACCACCGCTGCTCACTTGGCTGATGACATCGAACAGGACGTATGGTTCGCCGTCATCAAGTCGGGTATGCGGAAAAGATACAAAAAAGAGCGCGGAACTATGGCAACATATGTTCGAGTGTTCGCCAACAGCAGAGCCCTGGATTCGGCCAGAAGGTACTGGAATGGTCAGGGTAAATACGAAAGGAGAGAGAATGGGAACTAGCACGGGAACTAGCACGGTCGATGTATACAACCTTGACGGCTGCCACTTACAGACGTTCACTGGCTCATATACCCAGGAGCGCGATGAGCAGGGTGGGTATTGGCGAATCGTCGGTACCCGCGACTCTGATGATATGGACTGCGTGGGGTACTACCCCATAGATTCCGTCATCGTGGAGATTACCTAATGGGACCGGAAGAGTTAAGGCCGAATGTGGGGCATTACGCAGGGGGTTGCGTGTCGGGCCCCCTTGGGAAGGAGCCCTGGGACATCATCGAGGCGGCTGGTCTGGAGCCTCATTACTCCCTCGGAAACCTCATCAAGTACCTAATGCGAGCCCCTTACAAGGGTCAGTTTGACAGCGACATCAAGAAGGCACACGACTACGTGGACCATATTGCGTATATCATGCAGGAGCATGCTAAAAGGCAGGAGCAAAGCGCGGGTGATACACCGTAAGCTAATAGATATCCTTCGCACGACGTTTGATTACATCGTGGCCTTTGCTGTGGGTGTCCTACTCACGGTGATTTTAACCACCTTCTGGTGGAAGAACCTCATTCTTGAGCAGGAGTTGGCTAACGAGAAAGCGTTCGATGTCTATTTCAGCACGGGCCAAGAAGCAAGGGGGGTCACAGAATTAGAGATGTATGGTGACTGCTACGTCCGATACTACGACAACGACATACGTCGGCAGGTTGTAATCGGACCTGGTTGGGTGGCTGTCTCAGTCCAGTAACTAAGCTTTAGCCCGCTGCGAGCGTACTCCCTAGAGGTTTATAAATCTCTAGGGAGTATTTTTTATTGACACCAGAGCAGCTAGATAAGGCTAAATCCGCCTTCCTCGACGCAATGTCCGAGGTACCAAATGCCAAGCTGGCAGCCGAAATTGCAGGTGTACACCCATCCACAGCCTACCGATGGCGCGACAAGGATGAATTGTTCGCAGCCGCCTGGGACGAGGCCGCCAAGAGGGGTGTAGACTCGCTCGAAGCGGTGGCTATGCAGAAAGCTATCGCTGGGGACACCACCCTGATGATTTTCCTTCTCAAGGCGCACGACCGTGCGAAGTTCGGTGACCACCAGCGTATCGATGTTGACCAGCGCAACTCCTCTGACCGCATCCTAGAGGCCCGAGAGAGGGCCGTCAAGGAGCTTACTGATGAAGAGGTAGAGGTCATCAGTAATGAGTAAGGTCCAGGAGATGATAGACAATGACCTGGGCCGATTCGCGCTAGACCCACTCGGGTACGTTCTGTACAACTGGGAATGGGGCAAGGGCGACCTCGCTGACAAGAAGCCTCGTGCGTGGCAAGTTAAGGTCCTCAAGCACCTAGGTGAGCAGGTACGCGCTCGTGGATTTAAGCGTGGTGGCTCTCCAGTGGAGCCCATCAGGGTAGCCATCGCCTCCGGCCACGGTATCGGTAAGTCAGCCCTCACCGCATGGCTCATCATGTGGATTGGGGACACTCGACCAGGCTCGAAGGGTGTAGTTAGTGCCGTTACAGGTACGCAGCTACGCACCAAGACCTGGGCTGAGCTTGAGAAGTGGCGAAGCATGGCTCTCACGGGGAACCGCTGGGCATATCACAACTCACTTTCAAACATGAGCTTTACCCACAAGGCCTCCGGACACGGGTGTACCGCTCAGACTTGCCGAGAGGAGAACAGGGAGTCCTTCCAAGGGCTTCACGCCGAGACCAGCACCCCGTACTTCATATTCGATGAAGCGTCCGGTATCCCGGATGGGATTTTCGAGGTCGCAGACGGTGGCCTCACGGACGGTGAGCCCTTTATGATTATGTTTGGAAACCCCACTCGTAACGAGGGCCGCTTCTACGACGCATTCAACGACCTGTCGCACCGCTACTTCACCATGAACGTCGATTCCAGGGATGTCGAGGGTACCAACAAGGACTACTACCAGCAGCTTGTTGAAGACTGGGGTGAAGACTCCGACTACGTGCGCGTCCGTGTGCGCGGGATGTTCCCCAAGCAGGCTGCTACGCAGTTCATTTCAGGAGAAGTCATTGGACTAGCCTCTAGCCGGGTGCCTGCACAAGAGCAGGATTCTGCCTACCATGTGTTGGGTGTTGATGTTGCCCGGTTCGGTGACTGCCAGTCCGTTCTATATCCGCGCATTGGTCGAGACGCATCTTCCTGGGATATTAGGAAGTTCCGTGGCCTCTCGAATGTCGAGTTGGGCGACGAGATTGTCAAAATACACAATGAGTGGTACGACCTAGGTCGACCTTTCGACCGAATACTCATCGAGGGTGCTGGTGTAGGTGGCGGTGTGGTCGATTACCTCACGGAAGTGATTAAGCTTCCGAATGTATTTGAGGTTCAGCCTGGTGGAGCGAGCCCAAACAAGCGCGAGTACCTCAACAACCGGGCGCATTGGTGGGACCAGATGCGTAAGTGGCTTACGACGGGCAGTATTCCCAATGATGCCGAATTGAAGAAGGAGCTTGCGAGCATCCAGTACCAGTTCACTGCCAAAGGCCAACTCCAGATGGAGACCAAAGAGCAGATGATGAGGAGGGGTGTGGCTTCGCCAGATATTGGTGACGCACTAGCAATCACATTCGGGATGCCCGTAGTGAAGGGAGAGCAGAGCAGTGTCCACCAGTCCATACGCCGGAAGAAGGAAGAACGTAGGGCGCGTGTGCGGTCCTCTCGGCGTTACGACCCCATCAAAAGAATGGAGCGAATGAGTGGCAGGTCCAAGTAGAGTCCCGTTTGTCCTTGTCCAGTTGAGGAAGATTACCCTCGACGGGTCTACGGCCATCACGACAGGGGCCACCCCAACAATCACGACCGCCTCGGCGCACCATCTCAAGGTCAACCATAAGGTCTATCTGTCTGAGGCAGGCATGACCGAGATTGAGAATCAGCCCCTGACGGTAACGGAGATTGTGTCTGCGACAAAGTTCAAGATTGCCGAGACCACGACATCCACCCACACCGCAGGTGTTGGGTTGCTTTACGTCATCCCATCGGATGCCTCAGAGCTTGGTACCGGGACTAAGGACGGTAACGTAATCACCTGGAACGGCGATGACACATACCCGCCAGGCGATGGTTCTGCTATCACCAATGTCGGCGGCGGCTGGACTCTTCAGTCAACTCGGGATATTACATCTGAGACACTATCCGAGTTCACCATACCGACAGGCTCAAACCAAGTCATGTGCGTCATGTACAACATCGATGGGTTTAATGAAAACACGAAGAGGTGGAATGCAAGAATCTCTGACGCTGGTGGTGACTCTGACTGGGAGCAGTTTTACCACATTGCTACAGAGAGCGGATTCGGCTCAGAGACTGGTCGTGAAGGCTTCGGCCTTGTGTATTTCACCAGGGGGCCAAGTAATAATTGGATTATGTCGTGGTTGTTATCCAAGACCGCCACACCTAGCTTAAATGATTTTGCTACAGGCTCGATAATCATTACAGGTTTAACCCCCTCTTTGCCGACCAAGGTTGGGTTCCGAATCAATGACAATAGTCCATGGGACGCTGGTAAGATTTCAGTTTACACGCAATAGGAGACAGCAATGTGTAGCGCACCCAAAGTAGAAAAGCCCGACATGAAACCCCCGCCGATGCCAGTGCCGCCTCCGGTTGCCCCAATTGCGGACGCTGCCGCTGACTCGGCTGACGCAGATGCCCTGGCTCTTCGGCGCAGACGCTCCATCATCTTCGGTGGTGCGTTAGGCCGCCGTCCAGGACCCATTCAGGCTAATCGATAATGGCCGACGAGACCGCAAACGACCCGCGCAAGTGGTTCAACCATCAGCTAAAGCAGCTACAGGATGAGCGCGGAAAGCGCGAACCTCAGTTTCGAGAGGTGGTGGATTACATCACGCCTATCCTCGGTCGGTTCGACAGTATTGGGCGCGACGAGGTCTATGGCGACTACACTCTAATCAACAACTCGACCGCTGAGTTTGCCCTGGACACCCTGTCCTCCGGTCTGATGGCGGGACTGACCTCACCTGCGCGTCCGTGGTTCCGTCTAACGACTGGACGAGCCGACATGCAGAAGAACACCGTGGTCAATCGCTACCTGAACGACCTCCGTGATTACATTCTCGGCATCTTCCAACGCTCCGGCCTCTACCAGGAGTTGCCTAAGATTTACAAAGAGCTTGGTGGATTCGGTACCGCAGTGCTTCTGGCTGAAGAGGACGATGACCGGGTGATGACCTTCCGCGCCCTGACCATGGGTGAGTACTACATCCGCACTGATATGCGTGGCAACATCATCGGCCTGTACTTTGAGCATACCTACAGCGTAGCCGACATTATTGATGAGTTCGGGTACGATAATGTGTCCGACGGTGTGCGCCGGATGTTCGATGATAACCTTTATGAAGAGGAAGTCAAGGTCATTCAGGCTATCGACATGGTTCGAGAGTCCATGCCTGAAGAGGCTATCCCACAGTCCCAGAAGTGGACCCACGTCTTCTATGAACCGGAAGGTATGTGGGATGATGGCAACTCCTACCTACTAGATGTATCCGGGTTCAATGAGTTCCCGGCGATGGCCGTTCGGTGGGACGTGGTCTCGAACGACGTTTACGGCCACGGTCCCGGCGTAAAGGCCTTGCCGGACATCAAGCAGCTTCAACAGCACGAGCTACAGAAGATGCGAGCCTTGGACTTGATGAATGACCCTCCGGTCCAGATTCCATCCACGATGGACGCTGATGACATCGACCTGAACCCTGGTGAAGCTTCGTTCTACGACCCACACACTGCGCCCGACGGTATCCGTCCGGTGTACCATGCCACCTTCCCGATTGCCGAGACCACCGAGGCTATCCGTGAGAAGGAGCAAAAGATTAACCGAGCCTTCTTCGCGGACCTGTTCCGCATGCTTATGGATTCGGACCGTCGGCAGATTACCGCCGAGGAGATTATACGTCAGCAGGAAGAAAAGCTTCTCCTTCTTGGCCCAACACTCATGCGTGTAGACGCTGAGCTACTCGACAACCTCATCCACCGCACCATTCGTGTCTCCGAGCTTCGTGATGAGGCCCCGGTTCGACCGGACGAGTTGTTGGAAGAGGACCTGAAAATCGAGTATGTGAGTGTATTAGCCCAGGCACAGAAGGCTGTAGGTACTCAGGCCATCGAGCGAGTCAACCGCCATGTAGGTGAGCTTGTGCAGATGACCGGAGACCCATCACACTTTGACGTACTGAACACAGACGCTAACATCCGTGACTACGCTGAGTTTGTCGGCCTTGACCCGGATGGTGTGAAGTCTGAAGCTGAAGTGGCTCAGCTTCGCCAACAGAGAGCGCAACAGCAGCAGTTGATGCAGGGCGCAGAGATGGCCCAGGGTTATTCCAATGCCGCAAAGAGCCTGGCAGAGACTAAGCTTGCAGATGAGACGGCCCTAGCAGAGGTCCGTCGTAACTTCACAGGGATTTAGAAATGGCAGAATCGGGAGTAAAAGAGCGGTCAAACCGACTCTTCAAGGGTAAGCGAGACGCTCGTGATATACAGAAATTGATGGACCTCCCAGAGGGCCGACGGTTCATCCGCTGGCTCCTTCGGACTTCTAATTTCCAGAATCTTTCGTATGTATCTAAAGACGTTGGAGCGACAAACTTCAACGAGGGGATGCGCCGAATAGGTGTGGCGGTCTACGATGCCGCAATGAACGCCGATGAACGTGCGATGGTAACCCTCTACGAGAAAAAGGGAGAAGACCAAGATGGCGAATAACAAAGTTGAAGAGACCGATTCCACTGACGTAGTCAGTGATGAGGAAAGCGTGGACGAGACTGTATCGGAGGGTGAAAGCTCCGACTCGCCGGAAGAAACGCTATTCTCCAAGGATGATGGTAACGGACCCTCTGAGAACGTCGACTCTGCTGAGGACGGCGAAGAGGAAAAGCCTGACGAGGCTGAGGACGCAGACGATGCGGATGACCTCTTGTCCGGGAAAACTACCACCTACGAAGAGTTCACCTTGCCGGAAGGCATGGAGATGGACTCGGCGCTCTTGGAGAAATTCGCGCCAATAGCCCAGGCGGCCAATCTGTCGCAGGAGCAGGCGCAGGCCCTAGTCAATTTCTGGGCAGAGAACCAGGTTGAACAGGGTGGGGACCTCGAGTCCCAAATTGCCGAACGTCAGGCCGAAGACAAAGCGATTGTCCAGGCCGATGAAGAGCTTGGCGGTGCCAACTTTACAGGCACGGTTCAGGCTGTAGCACGTTGCCTCAGTACTTTCGATACCAAGGAAAAAGAGTTTCGACAGTACCTACGCGCTACTGGTCAGGCGAATGCCCCGGAAGTTGTTCGCTTCTTGCGAGCCGTGGGCATGAGTACCAAAGAGAGAAACATAACCACAACCAAGCCTGCCCCCAAGGACTTGTCGCCGGAAGAGATTTTGTTCGGCACGGTCGAGAAGGGCATTTAGGAAAGGAGCCTTAAATGGCTGCACAAGACAATACGATTCTGACGCTTGCAGATTACGCTCGCCGTAAGGAGTACGGTAAGCAGGCTGTCATTGCTGAGATGCTCGACCAGGAGAATGCCGCGCTCCGTGACATTCCCTTCGTAGAAGCGAACGGCTTCACCGAGCATCAGTCCACCCAGCGCACCGGGTTGCCTGCGGGTTACTACCGCAAAATCAACCAGGGTTGGGCGGCTGAGAAAAGCACGACCGCGCAGGTCCGTGACACCATGGCTATGTTCCGTGGCCGAAGCAAGGTGGACGAGGACCTCGCTGCCCTGAACGGCGAAAGCAAGGCGTTCTTGATGTCGGAAAACCGTGCCTTCATCGAAGGTATGGCCCAGACTCAGGCCACCACGCTGTTCTACGGCGACACGTCCCTGGACCAGGAGCAGTTCCACGGACTCGCTCCCCGCTTCAACGACCTGGCTGCGGGTAATGCTCGCAACATCGTGACGGGTGACGGCGCGGCCAATGACAACACGTCCATCTGGCTGATAAACTGGGGTGCCGACCGTGTCCACGGTATCTACCCCAAGGGCTCGAAGTTCGGTCTCAACTCCCGCTACAAGGGTGTAGAGACGGTGCTTGACCCGGACGGCCTCGAGTACGAAGCACACGTAACCCTCTTCATGTGGGATATGGGCGTGTGCCTGCGTGACTGGCGTTATGTGGTGCGAGGCTGCAACATCGACATGAGCAACCTCACCTACGATGCTGCCACCGGCACCGACCTGGTGTTGATGATTAAGAAGATGCTTCATCGCATCCGCAGCACCCAGGGAACGCCCGTGTTCTACATGCACGGCGACCTGTTCGAGTACCTGGATGCCCAGGCCACGGCCAGCACTAACGTCAACATCTCCCGCAAGGAAGTGTTTGGCGAGGAAGTCAAGACCATCAACGGTATCCCGGTGCGCGAGCATGAAGGCATCTCGTTGACGGAAGCAACCGTCGCCTAAGCGACCTAACGAAGAAGAAAGGATACACACATGCCGTATCTTGACCGCTTGCTTGAGTTGTCCGCTGGACAGGGCCCCATCACGGCTACCGCCGTTACCACAAGCTCTGTGGACACGCTCAACGACTACGATATCGGTATCGGTAATGACCCTCTGGGTATTCTGTTTACCGTAACGACCGCCGCCAGTGGTGGTACCTCTGTCGCCTTCGAGATTGTCGATGATGACAACGCCGCGTTGTCGAGCCCGGCGACCCTGGCCTCGTCTGGTGCCATCCCGGTTGCCAGCCTTGTCGTTGGCTACCAGGTCGTCGTTGTCCTCCCGGATAACGTAAAGACCCAGCGATACATCGGCGGACAGTACACCGTAACGGGTGCGGTGACGCTACTCGTTTGCGATGCCGAGTTCGGTCGCGTACACGGAATGTCGCAGGCCAACAACCTGTACATCGGTACGTAGCCAAGTAACCACAACCTAATGGGGGGCTTCGGCCCCTCATTTAGCTTAACAAGGAGCAAGTTATGCCAGAAGACACGAAGAAGGTCGCACCCGGTAAACCCGTTGAGATTAACGGTCGCAACGTCAAGCCGGAAAATGTGGGCCGCAAGAAGGTCTCAGGCGCTAACGGGAAGGTTACGGAAGAGCTTATCGATTGCACCCCGATTGAAGTGTACTGCGAGCAGTATGTACACTACGACGGTCGCAATTACAAGCCCGGACAGAAGCTGACCTGTAAGCAGTACCAGGCCGACACGACCCTTTTTAACAAGGTCACCACGATTCCGGTCCTTAGTGAGGCGGAGATCGAGGAACGGGAGAAGGCGTTAAACGCCAGAAAATAGCAATCGCTTTCTGCGGCTGCAAACCGAGGCGGCATGAGGGTTACCTCCCGGCCCTTGTGCCGCCATCCATTTAAGGGAAGCATATGGACTCCACCGCTATAACCAACGCTGCCCTGCGACTCCTCAATGCTGAGGGCACTGTAGTCGACCTCGATACCGACACCAGCGCCAACTCCAGGCTTTACAAGGACCAGTACGAGCTTGCCCGTGACTTCCTGTTGCGTCAGCACGACTGGACTTTCTGCACCAAGACCGAAGAGCTAACGGCCCACGCCGATGCCCCTCCGGGCGACTGGCTATATCGTTGGGCTCACCCCACCGGGGACGATATCCGCATCATACGGGTATATATCCCAACCTATGACGGGACTAGCAACCGAATCCAGCACGACATCCTCATCTCGCCGGTCTCCGGCGATAAGACTATCGTCACGCTGTACGACGATGCACAGGTCGAGTACACCTTCAAAGAGACGGACACCAACGAGTGGCCTGCTGAATTAGTTCTCGCTCTAATTGCCAAAGTGGCCGAGCAGTTGGCTATGACCATCAACGCCAGCCGTGAGAAGAAGATTGAGTTCCAGCAGGACGCAATGCGCTACCTTTCCCAGGCCAAGAAGCTTGACTCCGGCCAGCGCAACAGGATTATGAAGCGTCGGCAGACTACTCCCTTGAAGCAAGCGCGAGGCAATAGCGTTACGATTGAAGACATAGAAGCCTAGGAGAAGGCTAGATGCCGTCTAGAAAGCGCAAGTACTTTCAACAGACTCTTGTTGGGGGTGAGATAGATGAGGGCTTAGTCGCACGAAGCGACATGCCCAAGTTCCCACAGTCCTGTGCCACTATGGAGAACTTCATCCCGAAGGTCCAGGGTGGTGCAGAGAATCGTCCAGGCTTCAAGGCGATTGCTTCCATCTACAGTTCTGAGGTTGCTACCCGCCTCATTCCATTCACGTACAACGAGGAGCAGACCTATGCTCTACTTTTCACACCGAACAAGATGTACCCTACCTACGGTGGCGACTTCATTTATGAAGCACCAATCACTGTCACGGGTATCACAAATGCCAATCCTGGGGTCGTAACCACCTCCGTTGCCCATAACTTTTCGGCTGGCGAAATAGTGAGATTCCGCAACGTCGTTGATGGTATGGAGACCATAGAGGAGCGGACCTTCTACGTCCGCAACCCGAGTGGCTCCACATTTGAGCTAGGCGACCTCCACAACAACCTGGTCGACACAACAAACACAACCCTGTTCCCTGCGGTAGGCGGCAGCTTTGACGCTGACGTTGAACGCCTCTACTACATGACAAGCCCTTGGGGCTCGGATGACTTGGGCTTCGATGGGTTTAGGTATCAACAGACGGGTGACGTGCTATCCGTCGTGCTACAGCTTGGCCGAGAGGTTGAGATTACCCGCTACGCCGACGATGACTGGTCCTATCAAAATGTGACCTACATCCCGAGCGTGAGCGCTCCAACCAATGTGGCATCCGTGGCTACATCGACCAACCAAGAATGGGAGGCGAGTGACTCTACCTCCAGTTCCTTCGTTGGCCTTAACGGTGGGCATGGCTCAATTGTGGGCATGGCGGCTGCCAACCCTCTTACCGTAGACATTCAGTTCGACGGCAACTCCCCAGGCTTGCGCCAGGGAAACATCATGTACTTCGACGGCATACCTGGAATGACAGAGGCCAATAGCTACGACGGCCAGCCTCATCCCTATGGTATGGCAATCCATGAAATTTCAAGCCTAGGAGGCGACCGCTTCCGCTACACAATGTACGACCCAATTAACGGGGGCCCGGTGGATGCCTCGGCCTTTAGTGCATTCAATCCAAGTACACTTTCTATTAGTAGCATCACGAGTGCGAACCCTGCGGTCATTACATTCACAGCGCCCCATGGCTTAAATGAGGGTCAGCCTATCGTGGTGTCGGGACTGACATGGGGTACACCCCCATCCGATGACGGTAATGGTTTTTGGTATTTCAAACCAACCTCTGACACCGCTGGTAACTTCTACAAAGAGCCCGAGTTCGCAACAGTCTGGGATACCACTGGCGGTGTAACTCCTGGCGGATTCACTGATGCTGTTTCTGTTGAGGAGGGTGTGAACTTTGGTAAGCGACAGTTCCGATACAAGGTGACCGCTGTTACGTTCGACGGACTTGAGTCTCTACCATCTGCTATTAGTCAAGCCACAGCCTCTGACCCCTTGGACGGCGACAGGCCCGTCCACGTAAGCTGGACTCCCTCGACATCTCCTAGCGTAAAGAAGTATCGCGTGTACAAGGAAGAGGGCCGACTCTTCGGATACATCGGTGAGTCTGAGGAAGGCTCGAACAAGTTCACCGATAAAAACTTTGACCCGGACGTTGGAATCCAGCCGCCAGATGACCCACCCCGCGACCCATTTTCGGATAACATCGTGGGTGTGAACCTTACCATCGACGACCTTACTATCGCAGACCCGTGCGAGGTAACCACATTCGAGGACCATGGTTTAGCGAGTGGCACAGAAGTTCAGATTCTCGGGGCGACCCTTGCCGCGACTCCGAATGACGACCCTAATGCCATGAGGGCTTATGTGTCACCCCATGGCTCTGACCCGAAGAAATTTACCCTCTACAAAGACTCCGGTCTGACTGACACGCTCGACACGACGGGCTCCGGTGGCTACACCGATGACACGGGCGTAGTGCAGTTGGGTCAGATTCGCCTGTACATGGAGAAGAACACCTCTATCGTTCGAGGTAATCGCCTCAAGGTCTACGATATGGTCGGCATCACTGGGATGAACGACACCGTTCAGGACGTTGTATCGACTAACAACTTGGGCAACGAAGTTACCCTAAACTATGACTCACTAGATGATGGGGCTTGGACAAGCGGCGGATACGTGGCTGACCATCCGGGTGCCATTGGATTTTTCAATGAGCGCAAGGTGCTTTCTGGTCAGCGAAATAACGTGCTTGACGTACACTTCTCTTCGACGGGTGACCGTAACGATTTCCAGGACACGGGATTGTCCGACGCTTTCAGTGTGTCTGTCTCTGCCGAAGAGATAAATGGTATCAAGCACATCGTAACTGGTAAGCGAATTTTCGCAATGACCCCAGCGTCTATCTACACGATTGACTCTGGCAATGCTGTCTTCAATGGTGACAACATCGATATTGATGAGGAGAACGTGAACGGCTGCGGGGACGTGAGGCCCATCAAGGTAGATGACGTTATCCTGTACGTTGAGGCTCTTCGCTCTGCGGTTCGAGAGTTGGCTTACTCCTTCGATAAGGATGGCTACGGCACTCGCAATCTCTCGATACTAGCGGAGCATATGCTCGAACAGAGTGGCATCGTCTACACTGCATTCTCTAAGTACCCAAACCCGGTACTATGGTGTGTGCTTGCCAATGGCGAGTTAATCTCTATGACTTATGAAAGGGAGAACGATGTATGGGGATGGGCGCGACATCCCATCTCTGGTCGCTGCAAGAATATCACATCTATACGCGAGGGTAATGCAGACGTTGTATACGCAGTGTTCGCCCATGACCTGACGGGCGGAACCATCCTGACGTTAGAGCAACTCGACACTCGTGAGTTCGAGTACCTTGACGATGCAGTCTTCCTAGACTCATCGAAGACGTACTCCACGCTCAACGCACCCATCACCAACATTGAGACCGATGAGTTCCATGCCAAGATTAAGGCCACCAACTCCCTATCCGTCAATGATGACATTCGTATATCGAGGGTGGTGCAGTCGGGCGACTACGACACTATCGTAAACGGCTACTGGCGTGTCATGTGGCGCGACACCGACACTGTAAAGCTTTGCGAGCGCACCGAGTCCGTGAAGCAGGGCCTGACGCAGACAACGGTGAGTTCCGGCTACCCTTATCCAGTTCCGCTCATCACCGTGGACCCACACGGGTTCGACGCAGCCGACAATAATGTGGTCTACTTCGAGGATGTACTTGAGGCGCTCGGTGACCCGCACGACCAGATTAACAACATCTGGTTCCGTATAGAGATTGTTGATGCCACCAGCTTTGTGCTGCTTGACCTTGAAGGTGACTACATCGATGCAACGTCCTGGGACTCCCACTTGTTGGGCTCAGGGACGTACCAGTACTCCACGGGTGTAGAGTCCGCAGATGTCGGCACTTATGTCGAGGATGGCATTCTCTACACCACGGATGACACCTTCGGTAAGCTATGGCACCTTGAGGGTGAAACAGTATCCCTGTTGGGCGATGGCAATGAAGAGACGGGCCTCGTTGTTACCAACGGAGAAGTCACGTCGGCCAGTAAATACGGGCGTGTTCACGTCGGTATCCCCTACACTTCCCGAATCAAGACGCTACCCCTTGAGACCCCCAATTCGCAATTTGCTGGGAAATTCCGTAGTATTAACCAGGTTGTCCTCAAGTTAAAGGATACTCGCCAGGTGCGACTCGGGCTCTCCGAAAGCACGATAAGCGAGTTCGCCATACGTGAGGACTCAGAGGGATGGAACCAAGCCACCAGTCTGTTCAGTGGGGACGGCAAGTACGAGCCTACTGTCCACACAGACAAAGCAGGCCAAGTCATCGTTGAGGTAACCGCTCCGGTACCCTGCACGATACAAGGCATAGGGATGGAGTTTGAAGTTGGCGAATAACTACAATATAATCGAAGGTGTTACCCCTGGGCACATCAAAGACCTTATTGAGAACATGACCGATGAGGACAGGCTTGAGTTAGAGACCTGGGATGATGATGAGGTGGCCGTTCTGGAATGCCTCTCCTGCACCGACACTATCTATACCGCAATCAACACGGACAACGGCAAGGTCATCCTAATCTTTGGAGAGGTGGACGTTCGCCCCGGCGAGGTGGCACCTTGGATGCTTACCACCAACGAGCTTGAGAAGTTCCCCCTCGAAATGCTTCGCGAGTCGAAGAAGTACATAGACTCCAATAGCGACGTAAAGCTTTGGGGCTTCGTACACCAGGATGCCAAGAGGGCTCATAGGTATTTGAAGCACCTAGGTTTTACTGTGGGTGTCGAGAGCGATGTCCAGGTGAGAAACAAAATCAAATTTGAAAGGTTGCCTAATGTGTAGTCCTATCGCAGCAGCCGCAGGAGTCGCCGCAGGTGGCGCTCTATCTGCCATGGGCGCGTACACCGCAGGGCAGGCCGCCAAGGACCAGGCTAATGCTGAAGCCCGTGAGATGGCTCGGAACGCCGACATCCTTAATTCGCAGGCCGATGACTTTGTCGTTAAGCGAGGAGAGGACGGACAACAGCAGGAGCTTTCTGTGCGCGATGCTAAAATTGCAATGCGCCAGTCCTTTGCTACTCGTGGTGTTTCAACCTCTTCAGATGTTGTTACCAAGATTAACCGAGACATTTCGATTGGCGCAGCTATCGACCGTCGCAACTACAACTTCGACACCAAGAACGAGGAGTTCCGCCTCCGTAGTGGTGCCTTTGGGCTTCACCGTCAGAGGGCCATCACAATCGCCAAGGGCAGGGCTGCGGCTAGGGCTGGCACCTTCCAGGCAGTGGGTACCTTGGCTAGTTCGGCTGCGAGCGCCTACTCGACCCACGAAACACTGGTATAGGAGCAGCCATGCCTAAGTCCAAGTTCCAAGGCGACATTGGTACATCGTCTAGAGACATCATAGCCGATACTAGAACCAATCTAAACCACGACACAGGTGCGGGGTTGCTCGCCCGTGTGGCACAAGAGGGTGGTGAACGCCTCGCTAATACTGCCGCTAACATAGGCAAGATAGCCAAGCAGAACCAGGAACGTGCCGACCGTGTCAAGGCTATTGCCGCCGTCACTGAGACGCAGGGTAAACTCAACTCCATCCTCTGGGAAAACCAGAAGGCCCAAGACGGCCCCATGGGTCCAATGGGTGGGCCTTACGAAGCACTGATGAACCGTAAGGGCATGAACGCCGAGAACCTACTCGGCGCTTACGACGCTGAGCATGAATCTATCGCCCAGTCGGCTATCGAGCAGCACGGCCTAAAGGGTAAAGCCCTAGAACACTTCATGAAGGAGATGGATAGCTTTAGTAATCGAAGCCGCCTGACCCTGATGAAGCACGAGCATGACCAGTTGAGTCAGGCTGAATTGAAGGCCGAAGAGTTCCTCCTTGAGAATGGTATAGAGAATGTGATGCGTACCACTGGGGATGACCAGGCGCACATCGATGCCCTTGAGGTGGCGAAGAACCGTATAGACAGTATGTTCGCCAACCGCATCGAAGGCGGTATGCCAGAGTCTCAGGCGCAGGCTATGCGAGAGAAAGAGATTCGCGCTATGAACTACGCCAGGCTCCAGGGCTACCTCCAGGGTGAGGATTGGGGCATGGCGCAGGACACGGTCAATAGCTTCAAGGCCCAGGGATTTAGTGACAACGAGATACAGGCCGCACAGGAGCTTGTGGATGAGGGCCGCTTTGATGCAATAGCCTATTCGATTGCGGAGTCTTATGCCGAGAACCCCGAGGCTGGTTTGCGCGAGATTGAGCGCCAGTTCGATGACATCGAAGACCGTGGCAGGGCTACCACCGCTCTGATTAGTCGAGTCAAGTTGGAAAACTCGTTCAAGGCCCAGAGAATTGAGAACCAGCAGGCCAGCATCATTGATGACCTAATCGCCGCTGAGAGTGTGGCCGACAAGCGTAGGGTGTTAGACGATATACCACCGAATGTACAGCGCGACCTTCGTATGGCCGGGAGGTATAAACTCCTAGAGGACATCGCCAATGATGGTGAGGGGTATACCCCTCAACAGATGGAGATTGCTATACAGAAGACCCTCATGTACGCCGAGGCGGGAATTGAAAAGGCTATCGACAAAGGTGAGGACCCCATAGAGATACTCGAAAGGTACAAATCGGCCATCGAGTGGAAGAAGCGGTTCTTCCTGTTTGCTATTGAGCGCGACCCCGAGAGCTTCCCTACGAGCTACACCCATAGTGTTATGTCTCGGCTTGATTCAACCCTCACCAACCTAACTGCATATGCGGAATCGCATGATGCGGCGGCTCTTGAGGCTGAAGCAAATGGTGACCCCAAGAAGGAGTTCATTAAGGGTATCGCCGTCACTATGAACGAAATTCTGTACGACGAATACTACAAGTATATCGAGAAGCCTGAACTTCTTGCTGTCGCTAAGGCTATAGGCCTTGAGGGCTCCGAAGCAGACAGGATTGCTCGGGTCAGAAGTATAATCTCTCGCCAGGCCCCCATGGTTTTCAGTAAAGGGGATGTGGCTATGCTTATGGAGCTACAGAAGACGCAGCCGAACGAATACGACAATTTGCTTCGTGACGTTGTGCGCGGTTACGCCAACCGAATGCGTATGAGTGGTAAGAAGTTTCAGCTTGAGGCTGAGGCCCGGCAAACAGTACAGAATATCCTACGCGCCACGAGTGTTTCCAGGACTCTCGCCCTACTTGTGGCAGGCGACATCGAGGACTCGATAAACTCCAGCCTGTCGGAGGAAGAGATTGAGCGCCGAAGTTTTGCCGCTGGTGCCATCCAGCGCGAAGCTGGGTTTGTGACTGACGAGATACTGGAATCGGAGTCCTTCTTTACAAGGGAAGAAGGTGAGTCGGTCTCGGATGCCTATATCAATCAATTAACCCAAGGGTTCTTGCGACACCTTCGCACGGGTATACCTAACCCTAATGACCCGGATGAGGTGGTTTACTATGAACAATTGTTATCCAGCATCAACATCTTAGATGAGGAAGAACTGCCCATTGAGGTTAATCTTCTGCGTAACGGAATCAAGTTCAACCGTGAGAATGAGCCTGGCGTTCAGTCCAAACAGGAACAAGACATAAGAGTGATTCAAAGCAGGATTATACCGAGCCCATAAGGGAGTAGAGATGCCGAACAATGGACCAGCCAGTATAGTTTCCGATGAAGAGAAAAACTCGATGCGTTTCCAGCGCATCCTTTCTCTCGGATACCAGGCCAATCCCTCCATGGACCTTATTAGGAGGGCCGCCGCTCAACAGGCCGCGCAGCCCAAGCCTGACGAGGAGACCGTAGCGCCCCCTGTAGCCACTCCTGGTGCCCAAATGCTCGAAAGGCTAAGGGCAACCGACCCTGGCGACATCGTCAAGGGTGCTGAGGCCTTGTTTAGTACCGGGAAACTGGATGACCTTGATGAGTTCATGCAGAATAACCCCGCGCTCGTCAATCTGTACCTACAGAATGATGACGTGGCCCGGAATGTGGCAGGCGATATTAAGAAGCATTCCCTCTGGGAGAGGTTCAAGCACTTTTGGCTTGAGGATTTCCTGTCCTCCCCGGTTGTAAGTACCACCCAGGTCAAAAACGACCTGTCGGGCGTTTTTCTTTCGTTGGGTATTGGGGCCGGAGATATCCCAGGCGGCAAGGAGATACATCGCAACCTGATTAAGCGTCAGCTTTGGCAGAAGCGGTCGCAGCAAATCCGTGAGAATATCGACGGTAATGAGCGAGATGTCGTAACGGGAACCGTTATCGAGATGGGCCTACAGTCTGCACAGATTGGCGGCAGCGTGTTGTCTCGTGTTGTCATGGGTAAGATTGGACAATCCATAGGCACAGCCGCAATGGGCGGGTCGACCACCAACCCTGCTGCCGGGGCGCTCGGCGCGGCGGGGGGTAAGAAGCTTGGCGGTACCGCAGGTTCATTTGGTTTCTCGTTCCTGAACGCCTATGGTCGCATTTACAACGACAGATTCTATGAGGTAGCCGCCGAGGGTGGCACCTTCTCGCATGAGGAAACAGTCTATGCTGCCCTCTTGGGTGGTGGCGTGTCCGCTGGCATAGAGACGTTCGGTGAGGAGCTTGTCATCTCGCAGTTCGGTGATAGGTTTGCCTCTTTCGGTGCTGGCACCGGGAAATCCGCACAGGCTTTCGAGAAGTCGTTAGCCACTCCGGTCGGCAAAACCACTGCTAAGGATTTCTCTACCAAGCTGGGTATCACAAGCGTCGGTGAAGGTGCCACAGAGGGCCTACAGAGTGTTACGGAGACCTCGGCGGCCTCTGCCCTTGCTACAATCGATAGCCCTGGAGATGAATTCTGGAAGGCTTTCCTGAATGAGATGGCTGAGCGCGATTGGTTCAAGAACGCCATCGAGGAAGCGAAGGTCGGACTCCAGGTTGCCATCGGCTTCGGTGGTCTCGGTAGTGGCACCAGGGTTGTCATGGAGAACATGCCCAGCACTGCAAGTGCCCGTGACACTCTCAACAAGGGATTGTCTGAGAGGTCCCTAGAGGCTTACGAGGGCACCCTGACTGGCTCCCGCATTAGTACGCGCAAGGTGCAGGAGTTAAACAATCACATCAAAGAGAACAGGGCCAGCATCCTCATCGATGAAGATGCCAGCCGTGAGGTCTCCCGTGCAACCTTAGCCGACAGCGAGGTGGACACGGATAAGAATAAGATTTCGATAGACAAGGCGGGTGTCAACGAGGCCATCGAGCGCCTTGAAAAGTCTGACCCTGATGCTGCTAACGTCCTGAAAGAAGCTATCCCTGCCGAGCAGAGGGCTGAGGACCCTGGTTCGAGCGACCAAGTGGAGATGGAGTATGAGGACTATATCCAGATGGGGGCACGTAACCCCGCTATACTGGATGAGCTAGAGGACTCCACCTCTTGGAACGGTTCGCACCTGTCAAAGAACATGGTTGCCCCGGTCTCTGAATTGGAGGAGCAACTCCAGACGGCTGTCCGGGAAGAGATGGAGAATGAGGATTCCGCCGCTGAGCTAACGGATGACCAGGTGATACTGCGGGACCAGGTTCGCATGGAGGTCGACAGGACCATGCCGAACGCATCCGAAGAGGAGAAGGTCGAGGCCCGGATACTACTTGAGGCTAACGCACGGGCTCGCGCCCAGATTACAGGCAAGTCTGAGATTGAAGAGTTTGGCAATCTCATCATCGAGACTTTTGATGGCACTAAGGAAGATGCTGTTAGGGTAATCAATGAGGTCCGCTCTGGAGTAAAGAAGCTTCGTGAGCGTTTCGATAATGACCGGGTCCAGTTTGATAAGGCCGCAGATGAGTTCGGCCTTGAGCGCAACGCATTCTACCTTGAGGTTCGTGAGATTATACAGGGCCTTGAGACCGACGAGGATGGAGACCCGATTGTTGAGGACTTCGATGGTGAAAGACTGACGGGCATTCGCGCCCAGGTTGAGATTATCAGCCGCACACAGTCTTTCCAAAAGAAGTTTGGCCGCACCAAGATTAAGGGCCGAGGCGAGACCATCGCTGTAGGCTTCCACGGCACTCTTCACAATGTGACCAACGCCGACGGTGAGACCATATTCCGTGACGCTGGCGACGTTCCTGCCGACAATAAGAATTACTCGAACGGCGGCTGGGCTGGTAGTGGCGTGTACGCAACCACCTCATCGTTCGACGCTGGCAGCAACTACGCCAACCCGATGGGTCCCGACACTGCTGGTAAGGTCGACCGCAACCACACGGTGTTTGTCGATACCGCGCTGGACATCTATGAGGAGCAAGGCTTCGCAGCTATGCTCAAATATGTCGAGGAGATGACTGGGCATACCTTGGCTCAATTACAAGAGCTTGGCTTACTCCGAGTCTATGATTCTGAGAACCAAGGCCAGGCCTTTATCGAGGACATCAGCGACCAGGCCTTTATCGAGTTCTTTGCTATGAATGTGTTTGGCGACCACGGTGGTGTGGTGATACCGCTGATTTTCAATATCGAGAACCCTTTCGTAATGGGCAAGAACGATGACACCTCCGGTGGTAAGAAGGACGTGGACATCGATGAGACCATATTTGACCTTAACGACCTGGAGGGAATCTATGACGCTGTATGGCAGGTAGCCGACGAGTTAGACCGACAGGGCTGGGAAATAGGCCCCGCTGACGAGTTCGTGGCCGCTGTAGCCGAGACCATCGGTGCTGACATAGAGGCAAACGGCGTGATTAATGGTGAGGACTTCTTCTCACTTCTCCGTGGCCCCGCTGTGGCGTTCGGTGCGGTCTATGACCAAAATGGGAACATGGGCAATGGCGAGTTCGCTCGACGTGTTGTCGAGGCTATGGGCTTTGATGGTGTTGTGGACCACAACCCAACGCGCTGGAATATGAAGGGTGTCACCCCGCAGACTTCGCACATCACGGCGTTCTACGCCCACCAAGTGAAGAGCCCCTACAACAGTGGCGAGTTCTCCAGCACCAACGGCAACATTATGTTTGATGCCGCCGATGATAGTATAATCTCTAGTGGTGTACGCAAGGACGAGGCCCACCACGACGAGCTTACCATGGTCGACCTGGACAGCATGCCCGGCGAGACTCGACGCACAGCAGTCAAGAACATTATCAAGAACCTGGACACCGGGTATGCCTGGTTCACGCCACCGAAGGACATCGACGTTGAAGAGCTACTTTCGCGCCCTACGTTCTCGGACGAGAAGTCACCCGAGGGAACCACGGGGTTCAAGGTGCCTACCGAGAAGGACTTGGAGGACATCGATAAGGTCCTAGAAGAGTTCATCCGACAGGGGACCGAGAACCTGACATGGCTACACAATAAACTCCCTGAGTCCTTCATCGAGAGCGCACGGAACTGGTATCGAGGCGCAAACGCTGCCACCAAGAAGCTTGCCGAGCGCTACGACATAACCCATCAGCAGGCCGCAGGCATTACTGCCGCGCTGTCCCCTCAGAATGAGTGGAACAATAACATGGCGAACGCTGAGCGCATAATGAAGATTCTCAACGAGCGCACTGGTGAAGCCTGGTCCGACGAGATGACGGCCCGTGCTAAGGCGTGGTTTGGTATCGCCAAGAAAGAGATTGCTGATTTACAAAAGAAGATTGACGCTGGTACTGCCGAGGAGAAACACCATGCGCGTCTCGCGGTGGTGCAGGATAGCCTTGCAATGTATCAGGCCCATCTCTCTGAGCTATCGAAGCTTAGTTCCTGGACCGAGATTGAGGGCGATAGCATCGAAGATACCGATGCCTTGATTGCCTTCTGGGTCCGCATGTACGACGAGGCGAACTTTGCTCGTGAGCATCGTGTCGTTCTTCCGTCGGGCGAGTACAATGGAGTCTACAACCAGGTCGATGACAACGGAGACTTGAAGCAAGACGAGGAGGGCAATCCCATCCCGAGCAAGGTGAAGTGGGGTTCCTTCCGTGAGATAAGCAACGCTGTTCGCATCTTCCTTGATGGCGAGAACTTGAGGACTATTTCCGAGGCCCTTGGTAAAGGCCATAAGGTACGCAGCTTTTACAACAACATAATTAACCCGGACAGTGAACACTTTGATGTTACAATAGACACTCATGCGGTCGGCGGCGGCGGGTTTATACCCGTCGGCACCAACTCGACCTCGGTCCTGCACAACTTTCAGGGCTCTGGTGGGTCGCATGGTCAGCAGGGGACCTACCCGATTTGGCGTGAGGTCTACAAGCGATACTCCGAGGCTGTTGGATTCGACTATCCCCGAGAGGGTCAGTCGGTTGCTTGGGAAGCTATCCGTTCTGTGTTCCACCCTGGCTTCAAAAAGAAGAAGGGCAAGGGACCGAACGGCAAGCAAATTCTAATCAACGTCCACAAGGTCAACGAGATTTGGAAGCAGGCCCGAGAGGGCGAGATTACAAAGGATGAAGCCCGTGAGCAAATCTTCGACTTGGCAGGAGGATTCACTAACCCTGCCTGGCAACACGAAACAGGAGAGGCTGTTCAATCGTCTGGGGATTCCACTTTCGCTAAGCGGCCATCCGGAAGTCGAAAGCGCTGGGTCCGAGCTTCTCGCAGAGGAGTTGCTGAGCGAAGACGAGGACTTGCTGAGCGAGACCGAGAACGCAAGCTTGCCAAAGCAACCCGAGTCGCCCGAGACCACTACGCCCGACCCGACCGAGGAAAGACAGCAGGCGGATTCACCAAGCCCCAACTCGCAACCAAAACCGCAAGAAAAGAATTCGGAGAGGGAACCCTTGACTGGGCAACCTGGGCCATCCACAACCCAAACCACAACTTCGTCAAAGCCATCGCAAAGGGCGGACATACCGCCAGACCTTACCGAGAATTTATCCCAGGACGAGGAGGAGAGTTCTTTGCTGAGGCCTTCGACAAAGCAACTCCAGAACAGCGATTCACCACCGGAAGCGTAGACCTAGAGGACCAGAGCAACCGCACCTTCCTTTCTGAGGATGGTACGTCTGGCTTCGTGGTCACCCAGAAGGGTGAGCTTGTCGCCGCCTTCAGTATCTTCCCTACAGACTTCGTGCCTATGGCGCAGTTGGCTGTTGCCGTCGGCGCACGTAAGGCTGTCATCCCCGAGGGTCCATCTGCGATACTGGCCGACCTGGCTGGTTTCCGCGCTGTTGCCAGAGTCGAGGACGGTGAGTCCGATAACGTCTACTTCGTTCGAGACCAGAAGCACCACCGTGGCTATGATGTCGGTGACGGCAAGCGATACGCCAACGATGAGCAGGCCCGTAGGCAGCAGCAGCAGTGGGTCCGCAAGGTCAGCCGACGTGACGCAGCCGAAGACATCTCACTCAAACCCGACAGTGACCTCCAGGGCCAAGGTCCATCCAACCCTGAGTACCTCGCCTTGTTCGATACGAACGAGGACGAGTCTATCGAGAAGGCCGCTGACGAGCTAGAGGCCAAGGCTAAAGAGGTTAAGGGGTCCGAGGCCTATGGCGCTGCCCAGGTCATCGACGCTGAGAGAACCATCATCGCTCTTTCGAGGAAGGGTGACGGTGGGCTACCCACACTCATCCATGAGTTGGGCCACGTTCACTTATTCCGAGCCATTCAGGATGCCAAGGCTGGTGGTAAGTGGGGCTTGACTACACTTAAGCGAACCCTCCGCTGGCTTGAGAAGCAAGATGCGGTCAAGAACCATCCCGACCTACCCGATAAGCTGAATCTCCACCACCTAATTAATGGTAGTGGTACCCCGGATGGTGTCAATAAAGAGATTGAGACGCTACTGCATGAGTTGTTCGCAGACGGCTACCTCAAGTATATCCAGGACCCGTCATATAATGCGTCTCCTGAGATGCTGGCCGTGTACAAACGATTCTCCGAGTTTATCTTTGAGCATCTTGGTCGCCTTGCCCAGCGTCTGGCAGGTATAGAGTTGGACGATGACATCCGTGAGGTGTACTCCGAAATACTTGGCTCGGCCAGCGACCTGCGCCTCAGCCTGATTACGGGCTCGAACCAAGCCATGTCCCAGGAAGCACTCGGGCTGACCGACAAGCAGTATGAGGTGTACCTCAAGACTGTCGAGAAGGCCCACGCTGAGGCTACCCGACGTGTCGCCAATGAAGAAACCAAGAAGCTTGAGAAGGCGCTCAAGGCTGAGTACCGAAACGACCGAGAGGCCCACAAGCGTCGTGTGCGTCTAGAGCTTGCCAATGAAGAGCCCTACGCTACCATCCTAAGCATGCAGGGTAAGCGTGTCAACGAGCGAGGCAACATCGAGGATACCGGGGCAGGTATCACGCTCGACCTTGCCACTCTCAAGGAGCGGTACGGCAACAAGTGGCGGTCCATAGCTAACAAGCTTGCCCGTCGTGGCCTAGGTCATAACAACGAGGGTGGTATCGTAGCCAAGGAGGGTGGCCGGACCGACCTTGACCTGGTTGCTGAGTACCTTGGTTCGTCCAGCTTCGATGATTTGATGGGCGCTATCACCAATACCCCTGCTTTCGATGACGTGGTTAACCTGACGGCTAAGGAGAGACACGAGGCCGAGGAAGGAACCAGTACAGAGTTTGTAAAGCTTCGCCTTGAAGAGGCCTTCGAGGGTGATGTCCAAGAGTCCAACGCTGCCCGTGCCTACGTCAATGACGAGCAGGCCAGGGTACTTATCGCTGAGCTACAGGCCCTGAATAATGTGACGGGCAAGAAAAAGACTCGGGTCAATATGGCCCAGATTAGGGAGAAGGCTCGCCTTGCACTTGAGGGAAAGAGACTACGTGACCTAAACCCGAACCGTTACATGCAGCGCATGATAAGCTACGGCCAGCAGGCCGCCAAGGCTGCGGGTCAGAAAAAGCATGCCGAGGCTGCGAACCTCAAGGCCAAGCAGATTGTCATGCGAGCGTACTACCTTGAGGCCCGTGGCATGCGGACCCGTGCCGAGCGTTCGCTTCGACGCACGTCTTGGTACGCTAAGCAGGCCAATCGTGCGAAGCTACAGGCTAAACACCGCCGTCTCATCTTGCAGATTCAGGCGCAGTTCGGATTGCGTAACGACCGTGAACGCCGCCGTGACAACAGGCCACAGGTGTCTCGCTCCAGCGTGTCCGAGATTATTGCCGAGGCCAAGCGCGATGGCCTGGAGACTGGTGTTGATGAGGTTCATGCCGCCTTGCTGGAGAAGGAGGTCCACTTCAAGGAGTTGACCGTACCCGAGTTTGAGTTGCTCGTCAACATCATGGACAGCATCAAGAAGCTTGGCTTGGATAAGCCCCAGGTTGAGAATGCCAATGGCGACAAGGTAGACCATGCGGAAGCAGTTGCCGAACTGGTTGCTGCCCTCGAAGAAAACCAGGAAATTAAGAAGGGTAGCCGCACTAAGAGCAAGGTTGTAAACTTCCTTGGGTGGGGTGTCGATAAGGTATTGGGCGAGTTTGGAAACCGCCAGTCCGAGGCTCGCATATACGACGGCAAGGACGCTGGCACCTGGTGGGATTATATTATCACACCAATACAGAGAGCAGAGGCTAACAAGATTGCCCGACTCACGAAGGCGTGGGAGGACTTCCAGGACATCATGGAGAAGATGCCTGCACCCTCCGGCCTCTTCAATAGCCAGGGTCAGGTTGAGGTTATGCCTGGTTGGTACATCGACCGCCAGCAATTGATAGGCTTCGGCCTTAACTGGGGTAACAAGGAGAACCGGGCTCGACTACTGGGCAGTGAGAATGTGTCTGGCGCACTCGCCGTACACTACGCCCACCAACTTGGTGTCGATGCAAAGAGTCTTGACGTAACGTCCGAGCAGATTGCCGAAGCGTTCTTCGATGCTATGGACGACTCCGAGTGGGATGTCATCCAAGAGGTGTGGGACTTCATCGACCAGTACTGGGATGAGTCTATCGCTCTTGAAGAGCGTGTGACTGGCGCTGTCCCCCGACGTGTCGACCGACTGTCCTTCCGCACCAAGACTGGACGGGTCATGTCGGGTGGCTACTACCCCATCGTATATGACCGTGAGCTATCTGATGCCAAAGAGATTCAGATGGACCCGCACACCTTCGAGGGCTTGGGTGGTATGACCAACCACAGTCATCTCGAAGCCCGTGCTACTGGCCCGGTGCCAGGGCATGTGCTATCCCTCGAGTTATCCAATATCGCAGGTCACATCCACAAGGTTATTCACGACCTGACGCACCGTGAGGCTCACCTCCAAGTCATCCAGCTACTGAACGACAAGGACGTGCAGAAGGCTATCACTCAGCGCCGAGGCTCCGCAGAGATGGACGCATGGAGACGCTGGGCTGACAACGTCAGGACTGGTGTGCTGCACCGTGAGGACGGCGGCTGGGCTCGCATAGTAGCGACCGCCAAGGGCCGCACCTCGCTGGCTATGTTGGGCTTAAACCTCAACGTCATTCTCCTACAGCCCTTCGGTATCACCAACACGGCGAGCCGACTGGGTGGTGCTAAGCACCTACAAGCTGGCCTGGAGTTGTGGAGGCAGATTGCAGCCGACGGCGACAACCGTCACGAGGATGTCAAGAGGGTCCGCGACTGGATTGATTCTAAGTCCGCGACCATGGCAGACCGCAAGATTACTCAGAACCGTGAGTTGTACCAGCAGTTCAGAGAGTTGAACGACGGCAAGGGATTGTCGACCACACAGAATGCGTTGTTCGGACCCGTCGCCTACACCCAGCGATTCGTTGATACCTGGACCTGGCTCTCGGCCTACGCCAAAATGATGAATGAGACTGGCGGCGACGATGCTGTGTCCTCCCAGTTTGCTGACACTATCGTGCAGGAAGCACAGGGCTCCGGTAACATCGGAACGCTGTCTACCTTCATGGGTGCAGGCAACGAGTTCAAGCAGGTGTTCGCTATGTTCATGACGTTCACCTCGACTATCTACAACATTGCCCGTATCGCTGGCAATGATGCTGTCGGCCCGAAGGGCACCGCCGCTAAGAAGTTCGGACTGCTTAGCCACGCCTTCTACCTGAGCCTGCTCCCCCAGGCGGCCCAGATGATTCTGCTTGAGATGATGATGAAGGGTCATGGCCCCGATGATGACGAGGAGATGCTTCCCTGGATGGCTAAGACCTACGCCAAGAACAACCTGGCGTATGTGTTCTCCTCGACCCCGGTCAGCCGTGAGATGTTCAACTCCGTCATCACAGGATTACAGTACCGAGGCGCTACGGGTACCGACTTCATTGGGTCTTTCACTAATGGTGCGGGTGCCCTGATTGACGCGCTACCTGGCGGTGACCCGTTCGGCGGGGAGGAGGTTGATTGGGATGAAGGCATGGTCGACGGAATCACAGACGTGCTGGCCTCCAACGATTTCAACGCCATCGTAAAGATGCTCTCGGTGGCTCCGGTGAGGAAGGCTCCCCCCATTCCTGCCAGCCAAATTCGTAAGTTCTTGAGAGGGGCGAACGAGATAGAAGAGGGTGACGCCGATACACCCTTCGAGGTTATCCAATCCCTCGGCTATGGCGTAGACCAAGAGGATGACTAATGACAGTCCAGAACACTAACAGAGTTTCCGGCCCACTCGCTGGTGACGGTGCCACTACATTTTGGCCCTTCGACTTCTTCCTCGCTGATGCTACTCATCTGCGGGTACGTCGCTATGCTGCGGACGGCACCTACCAGGACATCTCCAGCGCAGACTACACACTGAGCGCCAACTCCCTGAACAATGAAAACGGTGGTAGGGTACAGTATCCAAACTTAGCCTCGCCCGACACCCCCCTCCAGGTGGGTGAGGAGCTATTCATCTTCCGTGTCACCCCAGTGACGCAGACCATGAACCTCACTCAGCAGAGATTGTATGACCCTGAGACGGTCGAGAACTTCGCTGACAAGGTCGTCCGTATTCTGCAAGAGCAAGGTGAGGAGTTGTCCCGCACACTGACGGTGGACTTCTCCCAGTCCGACGGTGAGTTCGACTTCGACCAGTGGCTCCTCGACATCGAGGCTGCCGCAGGCTACGCCACGCAGGCCCAGGCTTACCGTGACGAGGTGTTAGCCATCAAGGCCCAGATGGAGGCGCTGCTTGCTGGGTTCACTGGCGGCGGTACTCTTAACCTGACGTTTGCCGACTCCCCATACTTGGTCACGGCCACAGAGAAGAACTTCCTCATCGAGGTGGACACCTCCGGTGGCAACGTGGTCATCAACCTTCCTCAAATTTCCTCGGTCGGTGAACCATTCAGTGTCCTGGTTAAGAAGACCACGGATGATTCCAACACCATAACCGTCAACGCTTACAATGCTGGCGACGGTACCGATGACTTTGATGAGGGCACTGGTAACTTCATCACGCTCAGCGCACTCAACGAGGCGTACTCCATGTACGCTGACGAGGGCACCACCCCGGACACTTGGCGTTCTCTTCAGGTCACTGGCCTACTGAACGCCGGCCAGACTCTGGTCGATGAGTTCATCGTGGGCACCGACATCAGCGAGGGTGGCACCACGCTACCTGCACTGACTCGCGCTCCTGGTGACAAGAATCAGGTGGTAGTTTACATCGACGGCCAGTACATACGAAAGGATGACTACTCCGTAGCCGGGGATGTTATCACCTTTGACTTCGGTGTGCCCGAGGGCTCAGAGATTATCGAATGCCACCAGTCTTTCAAGCTTGCCCAGGGTGAGCTAGGCACGGCTGTCGTGGGGGAGGTGAACCTAACCCAAGCCTTGATAGACCTTATCGTCTTCACTGACCGCACCCGCAAGATGACGGCGGGACTGACCGAGGACGTTTACACCGAGACCTACGCTAACCCCTGGAAGCCCAAGACACCCGCCGATGCTATTGAGAACAGCCGAATCATGGCACCGTCCGGCAACATGGCAATCGATGAACCTACAGATACCACCGATGACTTCTGCTTCGACATGAAGATTGAACCTAGTGCAACTTGTGTCCTGTCGGCTGGTACCGGTAACGTACTCTTCGCTTCTGGCTCCGCGATGACACTGGACTCGGGCAAGGTGTACGGCATGAGCGTCCACTACTGCAATAGCAAGCTGCTCATAAGCTGCGTCGAATATAACTCCACTGGTGCCTAATGACTGGCTTCATGCACCATAGATTGGGTGGTGGGCACAGGGTCCATGCCATTGCTTCGGGCTCCCCTGCGCCAAGCACCGATGCCTACACGGGCAGACCGGAGTGGGTGCGCTTCGAGATAGATAACGCCGAAGTGGACAACGACCTAACCGACTTCATCGCGCTCGTGGACCTGTCTGCTCTGGACTCGTACTACTGGACAAATGTCAACGGAGTCAACGACACCCGCTTCCAGTTAGATGGTGGGACCAAGCTCCCCTTCTATTTGTCGGCGGACTGGACCGACTCGGGTTCGACTGGAACGGGTTGGGCCGCTGTCCGGCTTGACGGGACCACAAGTTCAAGCGCGAAAACATACTTCTGGTTGAAGTTCGGTGCGGCTTCTCCGACTGCCGTGGGTAGCGGCGACACCGAGTACTTCGAGAATGTCACCAAGGCATCCAGCGGAGGCACTCAACTTTACGCGGTCCTATGGCCTGGTGATGAAGCCTCGGGTCACTTCCAGGACATCACGGCGAACGCATCCGACACCAACGGGGGAACACTCACCAACTACTCCTATCGGCAAACGATTAGCGGTGGCTTCGAGGGTGTGAAGGGCGATGCCTCGTCAAGCGCCTACGCTTGGGATGGCGTGTTCACTCAGTTCGGCGGCACGGGTCCGTGGTACATGGAGACGATTGCCAAGCTGCCCACCGCTTCTGGCACGTCCGTCAAGACCCTATTCAACGAGTCGGATTTCAGCGCGTCGAATTTATACGCGAACATACGGGTGAACAACAACACGTCTAACTTTCGCATCTCGGGCAACGTGCGAAGCTCCGGCGGCAATCGCGTTCTAACGACGACGACAACCTACGCGAATAACTCCATCGTCCACATCGGATTGGCAAAGTATTCGGATACAGATTTTAAGTTGTATGTGAACGGCATCCTCGAAATTACAGACACCACTAGTACGCCGTTCCCTACCCTGTTCATTGATACCCTTGGGCGTGACCATCGCGCTCGCAACTCGACACAGGAATTGTTCTCAGACATTCCGCATTTCTTCACAGCGGCGCGTGACGTGAATACCGACTACCACAATCACTGGCAAGCGCGGTACTCGAACGTCGCAACGTACAACACCTTCTACTCGGAGATAGCGAACAAATGACCACCACTGTAGAAGTAAACATTGTGGTGTCGGGCAACGTGAATACGTGGCGCGGCCAAATCAACTCGCAGCTTTCGGCGGCGCTTATCGCGGAGGGCAACCCGAAAATCCTGAAAGCGATGGAACTGTTCAATCAGGAACTTGAACTTGAACCGAACCAGGCCGACGCTCTACTTGGGCAAACTACTATGGCGATGGGCTTCGACGAGGACGGCAACGACGCGAAGCTAGAAATAAATGTGACAGAGGCGTAAGAGGCGTAGCATGGAACAATCAGTATTCAATCAGCTTGCAGACACGACACTGTACAATGGGCCGACACTGGTCATCATGTTGGCTGGTGTCTTTACGGCTTACCAGGGTATAAAGATGGGGCTCCGGCACTTGAAGGAGGGCTTCGAGGCCCACGTCATCCTAGCCACCAAACAGAATGATGAACTATGGAAAGAGGTGGATAGATTGCGAGAACGAATATCGAAGCTAGAAGCCAACGTGGCCGCAATACTAGCCACCCGCACCCAATAAACACAAGTAACATCCAAGTTCACATCCATGTAGTATACTTTTGACAGGCAAATCAGGAGGTAAGTTATGAACATGGGTGGCATTCACACTGGCGGCAGGCACAGCGTACCGCTCAAGAAACCAGGGGACTCTATCACCCTTGTCCCCTTTGGAGACGTTCACTTCGGTGACCGTATGTTCTCCAACTCTACCTGGCGTGACTTCGTAGACCGCTACAAGAATCGCAAGGACGTACTCTTCCTAGGCATGGGTGACTACACCGACCTCATGTCCTCTTCCGAGCGCAAGGCATTCGCCAAGGCATCGCTCGACGGATTCCATGACCAGTCCATCGAGTTCATCGTGGATAAATTCAGGAGGCAGGTCGATGAGTTCTCTGAGGCAATTGGTTTCATGGAAGGGCGACTGCTTGGTCTGGTCGAGGGGAATCACAGACTTGAGGGCGATTGGGATGGTAGCCGACGAGTCATATCCAGTACTGAATATCTCTGCGAGCTTCTCGGATGTGACTACTGCGGGTGTGAGACTATCCGAACGCTCAACTTTAGCGCTGGACGCATGCGTACCTCATTCCAAATCGCCGCTCATCATGGCGCTGGGGGTGGGACTTCCAAAGGAGGCTCGCTTCAAAGGGTTGTACGGTGGGGTCAGGATACCTTCCCCGGCGTAGACATCTACCTGATGGGACACAACCACGACCTTGCCGTCACTGGTATGAACGGCATGACCCTCGCAGGCAACGGCAAGCTGCGGGACAAGAAGCAATGGTACGCCAGAACAGGGAGCTTCGTGAAGACCCGTGAAGATGGTCAAGCTAATTACAATGTCGATGCTGCTAGGGGCAGCAACATACTGGGCAATATCGAATTCACCCTCACACTTAAGCGTGACACCAGCAAAGGAGGACGTGGGCTCTATGTTGATTCATCCCCTGCACTCAAATCCTAACGCACGTATGAAGATTGCCAGGCCGTATGGTGACCCGGTTGTCATCGGGTCTGACGCTCGAGTCTACTTCGACCTTAGCGGGATGACCACCGAACACCTCATCAAGTATTTCGAGGGGTACCGGGACGAGCCCTACCTCTGCCCGGAAGGCTACTGGACCGTGGGTTGGGGTCACAAGCTGGAGCATGGCGAGACGTACCTCATGGATAACATGCCCAGGAACCTCAGAGAAGTGTGGATAGACGGCACTTTTTCGAGAGACCTTGCCGAAGCTAAGTATTATGCTGCCCAACACACTCCGAATTGGGAAACCCTCGATTATCCGCGCAAAGCTGTGCTAATCAGTATGGTCTATCAGCTAGGCATCACTAAGTATATTGGCTTCAAGGAAATGCACCACGCCCTGGCTAGTAACAACTATACCCGTGCTGCCAACGAGATGCTCGACAGCCGATGGGCAATGCAAACAGGAGAACGAGCATGGCACCATGCAAAGGTTATGGTGGGTGATGCGAAGTGGCTGGCCCCTACGGTTGACATCAATGTCTCCGTAGAGAAACTAGAGGAACAGCGGGTGAATCCCTGGAAGCATGACTTCGACTTGGAGTAGCATCAAGCGTGAAGAAGGTACTTTCCATTGACGGGGGTGGGTTCAGAGGACTCATCCCCGCCTTCTATTTAGCCGACAATAACATCGACATCAAAGACTTCGACCTGGTAGTTGGTACCTCGGCGGGTGGACTATTGGCACTAGCCCTTGCATCGGGCATGCCACCGAGGGACATCGCTGACTTCTATGAAAGCTTAGGTCGCAAAGTATTTCGCAAGCCTGCCCTGGTAAGGGCGGCCCGTATGGTCTTTGGTTTAGGGTCACAGTACTCAGTCAAGCCACTCCGCCAGTCAATCGCCTCAGCAGTAGGCGAGAAGAGGATGAGCGATGCGCTGATACCTGTACTCGTAACCGCACACGACCTGGCATCCGGGCAAGCGGTCTGGTTTCATGAGAACACCGACTACTCGATGATGGATGCTGCGCTGGCTACCTCGGCTGCGCCTACATACTTCCCCCCTCATACCGTGGGGGATATGGAGTGCGTAGACGGTGGGCTGTACATGAACAGTCCCTCCGACATAGGCTTTGCGGCAGCCCGTAAGCTTTGGCCGAGCGAACCCGTCGAGGTTCTGAGCCTGGGCACTGGCTACACCGAGGGTGACCTCAAGGTACGCAGGCCCTGGCACCCGGTGGGTTGGGTTAGGAGGGTCATCCACGTCTGCCTCAATGGGTCGGCGCAGGTGGCCGGGAAGAAACTGCAATACATCCCGTCGTGTGAGTACACGAGAGTCAACTTCCCACTCGACAAGGACTATGACATGGACGATGTGCGGCGGAAGACCATAGAGGTCTACCGAGAGGCCGCCAAACAATGGAGAGAGACCGAAAGATGAGACCCGCTGTAAGCCTCTGTAAGGCATTTTCTTTTTCAAGGGGTGTGATTACCCTACTCAACCCGAGAAGTCTTCTCCTGGGGGCACTGTGCTGCGTTCTCGCGGCCACTTCCGGGTGTGCGTACACCTCGACTAGCTTCGAGGCTGGGGAAGTCAATGGTAAGAGTACCACTTTGGCACTATTCAAGTCCGGTGTCGAGAAGAATGTGAAGTCCATCGAGGGCACCATCACCCATGGCGACACCGAGGTTCTCATCGAGTCCTCTGGTGAGGTCAACAACCTGGCCTCCGACGTGGACCCGGCTGACGTTGCTCAGACCATATTCCGGGCTGCCGCTTTCGCCAAGGCGCTCGAAGCCTACGGCATGATGAGGATGATGTCCCCCTAATGTGGCAGGTACTCGCCATCGTGGTGAGTGCCGCCTTCTGTAATGAAGCGGCCATCCTACACGAGCGAGTGGGTCGCTACGAAGAGGCGGCCAACTGTTACTACCACGCCTACCGCCTGTCTGACGGTGAGGACACAACCATCCTAGTGAACATGACAGACTTCGTGCTGCTGCACTGGCCGGAGTTTGTCGTGCGAGGGCACAGCCGTGCCAGCCTACGCAAGTGGGTTGTCGACACCACCGACCGGGCACTCGGGTTGGGAATCGAGCCAGGCACTGAGCTATGGTGGGCCTGCTGCAACAACTACATACTCACCAAGGAGTGGTCGAAGGCCCTTCGGATGCTGGACGTTGAGCCCCATGAGGGGTATCGGAGTTACATCCTAGACCAGATAAGGGAAGCCCCCGATAACCAGCGGAGGATGGTCTGGTCACCGGGGGCTCTAGCCCGTCTCGTTAGGACGGACCCATTATAGCAAGGGTGGGTCCGTTGTGTATGTTACTTAGCGGCGCAGGCTAAGCATGAACTTGAGCATGGGTATCAAATGCTCAAGGCGCTGCGGTACCTTGCCGCTCTTCTTCAACTCGCGCATCATCACGCGCATCTCATGTCGCTCGAACGAACGACGCTTCGCTCGGTTGGGCCAGCCTCCAACCTGCGACACTCGGTGTCCGTCCTCATTGACATAGAACCGTGCCGACTTCGGCCACCCAAACTCGTGCGTGTAGTACGGTATCGACCTACTGGACATGACTCGCCTCCTTCAACTCGACCAAGCAGCGGCACATAGCCTCTTGAAAATCCGGTGCCGTGTAGCCGACCAGTTGGGTGCGTTCATCTTTCCAAACGCTACAGGTTACATCTTCTATCACTACACCAGAGCCAAACTTGAGTAGCGCTTCCATAAGCTCACCGAGTCGCTCACGCATCCGTGTGTAGCTGGGGCAGCAATCCAACTCAACCAGTTCCCCTGGTTCCTGGCGACTCCAATAGCCATATTCAAAATTCCACCCTAGCAGCCGGGCCACCTTTTCATCCAGCGCATAGCACTCCTTATAGTCAAGGATTCGCTGGTCTCGGTACAGGTTCTGGATTTTCATGTATCCCATTTTGCTTGTCCTCCTTTTTCTTCAATTCCTTTGCTGCCTTACGGAGTGCATCGTACCGAGATTTGGCACTCCGTGCAATTACCTCCCCGCTCTCCCGGTCTATCACCGCAAGACCTCCCTTCCCCTCGACCGTAACATAACCTTGCTTCACGAGCAGCCTCCTTTCGTTTGTAGTACACCAGCATGACCCAGTACGTCGTGTTCGCCAGCGCCAGGAAGACGGCACCGACCGTGCTTGCCCACTGCCCAAGGCTTGGGTAGTAGAGCAGATTCCAGTATCCCCACGCAGAGAAGAACGCAACATGGGTGGGCGATATACCTCGCACCTGCTTCTGCCTATACAACAGCAGAATCGACGGCAGGATGAAGGCGAAGCCCAGTATCTCGAAGAGTCCGTTGATGATATCCATTAGTCCTCTTCGACCTCAATCTCTATGGCGGTCAGTTTGTTCATGATTGCGCGTCGACTCTCGTCGGCACTCTCTTCCTGGCAGACCATCTCAACCTCGAGGTCCACCACCTTCATCTCGATACGGTGTAGGATTCTGTGAATTTCGGCCATCTCTTTCGACCACTGTAGCCGGGTCTGTTCGATTCGACCCAACACCTGCTCAGCCATCTCTTCAATCGACATACTTTCCCCTCATCTCTACACCTGCCTCACGCAGGTAGTCTTGAACACGCTTCAGTGTCTTCTTGTGTACGTTTCGGTTGACCGTTCTACGCTCGTGAACCAGGAGCATGTACGCAGCACGGAACGTCGCCACCGCAATGCCTAGTTCATCAGCCGCCTGCTGGCACTTCACTTGGAACTTCGTACTTTGGCCGTACTTGGTGGGCATATTCCTCCCGCGCCTATCCACCTTGGTGTCGCGCCCGATGTTCAAGGGTGGCAGCCCAGCATCCCGACAGGCCTGCTCCCAGGCCTCATCATCCGGTGTGCCATCCTCTTTAGTGAGGCTGATGCCGTCGGCTACCATGGAGTCGCTTAGCTCAATCTCATCTTCCTCGTGGGGTAAGGGGCGAATCACTAATCGCTCGACTTCGCCAGTCTCCTCGTTGTACCGTCGAAATTCTGCTACTGCTTCAGTCATCTTTGTTCCTCCGTAACGGGGGGCCGAAGCCCCCCGCATTACTCCCTAGTAAGGGATGTCATCCTCTTCCGCAGGGGCCTTCTTCGCACCCTCTTCGGAGGGCAGGACTTCCAGGGTGTAGACCCGGTCAGCCGCGATGAACGTGGAGCGACGGGTTTTGCCATCATCCCCCTCCCACTCATCCTGGCGAAGCTTACCCGTGACGATGACACCGTCACCCTTGGTCAGGCCGTCGAGTTTTTCACCCGTCTTGTTCCAGGCCTCGACATCGATGAAGCACACTCGAGTCTTCCATTCGCCATCCTTTCGGAACGACTCATTGAGAGCTATGCCCACCTTGGTGACGCTGTTGTCACCAAAGTCCCGTGTCTCGGGCTCACGGGTCAGCCTACCACTAACAGTTACTACGTTGAGTTGGGGTACAGCCATCGCTACTTACCTCCTTTGTTCTGGTCTTCGATTTCACTCACGACGTACTGAAGAGCGGCCTCCAATTGCTCGACAGTCAGTTCCTTCAACTTCTTCTTGGTGTGCGCCTCAAGCCACGCACTCCACGTCGGCGTGTCCTTCGTGATGAAGTACTCGATGTTGCCCTCGATTTGCTCGCGGATTTTCTCCGCAAGAGGGCGACGTTTGTCAGCCGAAGTGCCCTTCTTATTGACCTCCGGTGGGGCATCCTTATCCGGGTCCTCTCCGGTCTCCAGGCCGAGGGCCTTGAGGTAACCGTACTTCGTGGCGTAGGAACACGCCTTACCAGAGCCCTTGTCATCGCTACCGAGGCCGATGCCAGCATGTCGCTGAACAATCTTCTCCTCGGGGTTGTCCACGTTGGTGAACACCACATCATAGGTGCCAACGAACATGAACACGGGCTTGCCATACTTATCCTCGCCTGCCTCTTGCACTTCGTAATGCACCAGGCTTACGCCGACGTGGATGCCGTTCTTCATCAGCACCGGGCGAAGTTTCGCCGTCACGTCATCGTGGTTAACAATAGCGAATGCGACACCCTTCGCTCTGGACTTCTTGATGTAGCTGACTTCCTCCTGGGCCGCCATCATCCGTTGGTAAATGTTCTTCGTTTCTTCGGGCATGTGTGCCTCCTTTCGTTGAGCGGTTAGATTAACACACTACTCACTCTATATCAAGAACTTTCTATCTCCAAATGGACACGTCGAATCCGTTGTCCATGTACTCGGTTCGACTCATTGCCGCGCCATCAGCACAACCACCTCCGCAAAGAGGTGTGCGGCACAGGCCATTGCAGAAACCACCATCGTCACGGATGCTACGCCAATCAGGCGGTGGGCCAGCGTCGACGTACTCGAACTTGCTCGGCCTCTTGTAGAACGCGAAGCACTCATCGTCTTTACTCCTCTCTAGGGTTGCAACAAACTGGACCTTACGGTCTTTGATTTCCTCGCTGTCGGCCTGGGTGGGCACACTGCCGTAGCATTTCCACCCCTCCTCCGACTGCACCAACATCTTCAACTGGGCACCCCAGTCACTGTCTTTCCACTTCGTTCCCAGGACCGTACCCCGGACAGTCACCCTCCCCTCGGGGGCGGGTGGTGCGAACGCATGCGACACCTCTCTTTCAACATGGCCCTTGACGTGTTCCTCCACCAGCGAGCGTATATATTCAAGCTGCTTCTCGGTCAACTCTACCCCCCGTTGGAGAGTCGACAGCAGCACCCCTCGAATACGTGTCTTCCTCGGCCAGTAGCACTTCTTATCGAAGGCCAGCCAGTAAGCTACGAACAGCCAGTCCGGCATCTCTTCCCAATTCGGTGTTGGTATCTTCATGTCACTCCTCCTCGTCCCAGATATTCAACGCACGGCAATAGATTTCGATAGCAAACTCCTGGATGTCGCCCCAAGTAAAGCCCTCTCGGTACTCACCCACGTTGGGCTGACTCCATGAGCAGTACCCGGTCTCCTCGTCACAGCACTCCTCCCACCATGCTGTGTGAAACGAACATCCCTGGGGCCTATTCTCGACAGCCAATGTACCGATGTATTCACGGCTACCTAAGTCCTGAATAGCCAACCTCACCATCGATTTCGACTTACTCGGTATGGTTTTGAGCGTGAAGTAGACGGGCAATCCACCTTGCTCCCCAGCTATATCGGCGCAGTCCAAATTGAATCCGTCGCCGCAACACCTCGCTGCCAACTCGTTACTATTCATTGGTAACCTCCTCCTGGTTGGTTTCGCTTTCTGGTTCGTTCAAGTAGAGGACGTACCAGCATCCGTAACAAAGCTCACCGAGGTAAGCCTTACT
>JAAOEI010000040.1_pt1 | contig 43325 bp, 64 predicted proteins | sample 7059261 | NCBI WGS metagenome assembly JAAOEI01 (sample SAMN14008812, study PRJNA610033) | viral metagenome | isolation source: viral particles filtered from seawater | place: China: Hangzhou Bay, Yangshan Deep Water Harbour | collected 2017-10-31 | reverse complement strand
TGGTAAGCAAGGCCGCAGAAGTCGTCTAGGTACAGGGGTGAAAACTTGGTTGACTTAACTTGTGGTTGTCTAGGGATCGATGAGCGGGCATGAAGAGCGTGGACAGCGGCCAGGATATCTCACTGCCTATGCGAAGCATGCTGGAATTTCCAAGCAGGCTGCGGCGAAACAGCTGGCGAGGGTTGGTATCGACTACCTCCAGTCATTCGATTTTGCCGATGCCGATCGTCGTCGAGCCGCCGCGCGTCATGCCGATCGGCAGCCGCTCTCAGGCTATACCGATGATCCCGAGGATGAAGATGACGGCTCCGCCGGCGACGAGAAAAAAGATCCGGTGTTTGCGCAGAGCCAGGCGCGCCGTGAACTGTTTCGCTCGAAACTGGCGGAGTTGGAATTTTTGGAGCGCGTCGGATCAGTTGTCGACAAGGAAAAGGGCGAGGCGGAGCATTTTCGCATTGGGCGGTTGGTGCGAGATTCTTTGCTCACGATTCCTGATCGGCTGTCCGGTGTGTTGGCGGCGGAAACGGATCAGCGGAAAATCCATGCGATCCTGATGAATGAAATCAGACAGGCGCTCGAAGCATTGGCCGGTGATGACGACGACACACGTTCAGCTCAGGGAGCGTTATGACCACCTCGATCGAATGGACCGATAAAACCTGGAATCCCGTGACCGGCTGCACGCGGGTGAGTGAAGGGTGCCGGCATTGCTACATCGAGCGGACGCCGCCGTTTCGGATGCAGGGGCGCAAGCTGGGCGATCCGGTCCAGCTGCATCCGGATCGCCTCGATCAACCGCTGCGCTGGACCAAGCCGAGCCTGGTGTTTGTGAACTCGCTCTCTGATCTGTTTCATGAGGATGTGCCCACAGAATTTCTTGAAGACGTTTGGGCCCGCATGTGCATCGCAGATCATCACATTTATCAGATTCTCACCAAGCGACCCAAGCGGATGCACGAGTGGCTTACAACGCAGGACTGGGATCGGGTGGGGTGGATTGTCGCCAAGACTTCACCGATGGCCGGCCATCGAGCTCTCGCTCGAAAGCGTGCGGGATTCAAAATGTTGGAGCACGTTTGGCTCGGCGTTTCCGTCGAAGATCAACCCACTGCCGACGAACGCATCCCGATTCTGTTGCAGACGCCGGCAGCGGTCAGGTTTGTGAGTGCCGAGCCGTTGCTGGGGCCGGTGGATTTACGCAGATGGTTGCAAGTCTATGAGCACGACGGGCCGCCATGCTGCAGTGATAAAACGGGCTGGCATCGGTTGGGCGAAAATCATGTGCTTGGGCCGGCGCAGTCCATGCTCGATTGGGTCATCGCCGGCGGGGAGAGTGGGCCTGGCGCGAGGCCGTGTGACATCGCGTGGATTCGCTCGATCGTGCAGCAGTGCAAGGCGGCAGCGGTGCCGTGTTTTACAAAACAGCTCGGCAGCTATGTCGCAGATCGAAATGATGCGGGCTTCGAAGGGGATGAACCGACGAGCTGGCCGATGGATACGGATACCGACGATCCAGACAACGAGTGGCATTATCAAGGGGCCAAGATCCGGATCAGATTGAAAGACAGAAAAGGCGGCGATCCGTCTGAATGGCCGGCGGATCTGCGCGTGCGGGAGTGGCCGCGATGACGCTCTATGAGCCGGAAATGGAGCGGACGGCCGTGATCGATCTCAGCGGAAAATATCGGTATGTGTTGACCCGGCGATGGGGCGAGGCCGGATCGGTCACGTGGATCATGCTGAATCCGTCGACGGCCGATGCCGACGTTGACGATCCGACGATTCGTCGATGTATCGGCTTTTCAAAACGGTGGGGGTTCGGCGGAATGTCGGTGGTTAACCTGTTTGCCTATCGCGCCACCAATCCTGCGCAATTGAGGGAGGTGAACGATCCCGTGGGGCCCGAACATCAGCGATATTTTCGGCAGGCGCTCGATGGGGCCGGCCGGATTGTGGCGGCCTGGGGAAGTCATGCCAGTGTCCGGATCTCGCACATCGCCGAATTTCTTGAAGCGAACACGGTGGGTTGCTTGGGCACGAATGCGGACGGACAGCCGAAGCATCCGCTCTATGTGCCGGCAGAGACCGCTTGGCAGCAATGGAGCATGCCGAAATGACGCGCCTGACGAAACAGCAGAAGCGGGAGAAGGTGACACGATGAACGCTCTCCTCATGACCGCTGAGAACGGCCAGAAGGTCTATGACCGGGTGAAGACGCAGACGCGGCGGATACTGAATCCTCAGCCCTCCCACGTCGATGAATCCGGGCGATGGTATCGCATGCCGGGCGGTGGGGACAGCCTCAATTGCTACGACATTCCTTATCGGGTCGGTGAGCGGCGGTACATTCGAGAGCCGCATTACCTCTATGGCCGATGGAAGCGTGACGGGCACACCAAGACTGGCAAACCGAAGTATCGGTTCGTGGCCGATCGTTCGAAGGGCGCGTGCTACCCGAACAATCCGCCGCCGCGGGTCTGCACCCGCAAGAGCGCCGTCGGCTGGTTCCGTCGACCGGGGATGTTCATGTTCGAGTGGGCCGCGCGGACGATTGTGGAGATTACCGAGGTCCGGATCCAGCGGGTGCAAGAGATCAGTGAAGCGGACGCGATCGCTGAAGGGCTTGTCAAAAGCGTGCACGACCACGGCACCTATTGGGGCATTCGGCACGCTGATGTGTGGGAAAAAGATCCAAGAAAAACATTCAGACGATTGTGGGAATCCGATGACATCCACGGCGCCGGCGCGTGGGAGCGGAATGATTGGGTGTGGGCGGTGACGATGCGGCGGGTGCCCCGGTGATGGTCGCCGACTCCATTCTGGAGCACTGCGCCGATGCGTCCTGTTTGGCGCGGGCCTTTCGCGCTGGGCTGCGGCCGGATCCGGATCAGACCATCGATGAATGGGCCGATGCCCATGTGCAGTTGCCCAGCTATGTCGCCGAGCCGGGCCGGTGGCGCACGTCTCGCACGCCGTTTCTGCGCGAGATCATGCGGTGTCTGTCGCCGTCCCATCCCTGCACCACCGTCGTGTTTATTAAGTGCGTGCAGATCGGAGGCACGCAGGTCGGCGTGAACTGGATGGGATATATCATCGATCGCGCCGTCGGCGCGTTGTTGGTGTTTGAGCCGACAAAAGATTTGGCCAAGAAGATTTCCAAGGAAAAGGTCGATCCCATGCTCGAGCTCACGGCCTGCTTAAAAGGCAAGGTGAAAGAGCCGCGCGCGCGCGACGGCGGGAACTATACCTTTTCGAAGCAGTTCCTCGGCGGATTTCTGAACTTCATCGGCTGTAACAGCGCCGTCGGCATGCGCTTTACCAGCACCCGCCACATGATGATCGATGAAGTCGATGGGTGCCCGCTCGATGTCAACGGCGAAGGCCATCCAGTCGATCTGGCGGGGAAGCGCACGGCTACCTATGCCCGGCCGAAGATCTACGAAGTCTCCACGCCGCTCGAGGCCGTCACCTCACGGATCGAGCCGGATTACAAGAAGGGCAGCCGCGGGCGGTATTACGTGCCGTGTCCGTTCTGCGGACACCGGCAGCACCTGCAATGGGGCCAGCTCGTCTACACGTTCGACGGCGAGCCGCAGCCCGAGCGGGCCGCCTATCGGTGCGGGTCCTGCCTGGAGCTGATCCCCGAGCACCGGAAGACGTGGATGCTGGAACACGGCGCGTGGATCCACGAGGACCCGGACAATCCCATTCAGAGTTTTCACATCAATGCACTCTATCAGCCGTTCGGCTGGCAGCTCTCCTGGCGGAAGCTCGCGGAGGATTGGCTCGAAGCGAATGCGGAGGCGAAGAAGGGCGACACACGCAAGCTGAAGACGTTCATCAACACCATTCTCGCGGAGACGTGGGAAGAGAAGGGCGAAAAGGCCGATGAGCAGGCCCTCTACAAGCGGCGCGAAGTCTATGCCGCCGAGTGTCCCGCCGGCGTCGTCGTGCTCACGGCGGCGATCGATGTGCAGGACGATCGGCTGGAGGTGGAGATCGATGGGTGGGGGATCGACGAAGAGAACTGGAGTATTGCGAAGAAGATTTGTGTCGGCAATCCCGCGCAACCGATGGTCTGGAAGGATGTCACGGATTTTTTGCAGCAGAAATGGCGGCACGCCAGCGGGATCGCCCTGCGCGTCGAGTGCGTCGTCGTCGACACCGGCGGGCACCATACGAAACAGGCCTACTGGTATGTCCGGCGGTATCGCGGCCGCTGCTACGCCATCAAGGGGAGCAATCAGCAGGGCGCCCCGGTCGTGCCGCCGCGGCCGACGAAACCCAAAGGGGCGGCGGTGCATCTCTATCACGTCGGCACCGTCGCCGCGAAGGATACCATCTTTGCGCGCCTCACCATCACCGAGCCTGGGCCCGGTTATATCCATTTTCCTCTGCGGCCGGAGTACGACGAAGAGCATTTCAAGCAGCTCGCCGCCGAAGAAAAACGGAATATCTATGAGAAGGGCGTGCAAAAGGGCTACCACTACGTGAAGATCCGCGCCCGGAACGAAGGGTTGGATTTGAAAGTCTATAACCTCGCCGCCATGATGCTGTTGAATCCGAACTTTGAACGGCTGGCGCAGCGCATCCAGGAGTATGTGCCGCAGACCGAGATCGTGGTGGCCGATGAGCCGGTCCCTCCGCCGCGGGGGAATTGGGTCCAGCGCGAACCGGCGCCGCCGCCTCCGGGCCCGCGTCCGGAGACGCCTCTGCCGATCGCGCGTCCTGCGTCCTCGCGCGGGGGCTGGATGAGCCGGCGGTGACATGGCACGACCGCCGCAAAGGCTGGATGGGGACGCCGCGAGCAGGTGCACCGGTGCCGCCCGCCAGTCAACCGGCCGACGCCCCCACCGCGGCTGCGCCGGTGCCTGTCATTGTGCGGGTACCGAATCTTCCATGTTTTAGTCCGGCGGCAGTGGCCTCGCTGCTAGCGGTTCACCGAGCAACCGTGCACAATTGGATCGAGCGCGGGAAGCTCGATACCGTGCGAGACAATATCGGAGAGCGATACATCATGCGCGTCGAATTGGTGCGGTTCGCGCGCGAATACTTATCCAGACCCGTGCAGGAATGATCTGACAACTGGAGTTGTCACAAGGGACTGTTGTTTGCTCATCGAACCTGGTATTTCTCTCGGCCATCATGACCATGCCGCATTGGGTTGACAACGAAATCAAGGCGCTGCCGAACGGATTCACCGGGCAGATCGTCATTGAGTGCTATCGTGGCGGCGTCACGCGCATCGATACCAAGACGAGCCGTGTCGCGCCGAAGCCTGTTGAGTCCGTCCGGCATGTGCTTAGTGCGTAAATAAGCAGTCTCGGCCATTTCGGAACCAACCCGAACGCCGCTTTGAGAGGATCACAAACCTCTTGGGGCGGCGTTTTTGTTTTGTGCGAAAGGCAGCGCAGATGGCGGAACCCACAGTCGCAGCGATGCTGGATAACGTGCGGACGGCGATCAACGAGGCGCTACTTTCCGGCGGCGCCGTCGAATTCGAGATCAACGGCCGCCGCGTCAAGCGCGACTATACCCAGCTCATCGAACTTGAAAAGAGTCTCATGGCTCGTCAGGCCTCCGGCGTCTCCGGCGGCGGGCGGGCCTATGCCAATTTTGGGAGCCGTCCTGTATGAGCCTCGCCCTGCGCGAAGTCCAGCCCATTCGGTTGACCGCCTTCGAGCGGGTCGGTGCCTACGTCGATCGAGCCATCGGATTGTTTGCCCCGGCGTGGGGCCTGCGCCGTTTGCAGGCTCGCGCCGCCACCAAAGCACTGGGCGCCTATCGCGGGGCTGATCGGAACCGCCTGCGCGGCGATTGGACGGCGCTGAACGGCAGCGCCGATGCCGATCTGCTGCCAGATCTGCCCACCTTGCGCCAGCGGTCGCGTGATCTGAATCGGAACGATGCGCATGCCAGCGCCATCACAGCCACCGTCGTCGTCAATGTCATCGGCACCGGGCTGAAACCGCAGAGCCGTCCCGATGTCGACTCCCTCGGCGTGTCGATAGACGCCGCCAAGCAATTTACGAAACAGGCCGAGCGCGCGTGGAAAATCTGGGTGCGCACGGCGGACAGCCAAAACCGCATGAGCTTCGAAGAAATTCAGGCGCTCGTGCAACGGCAGATCTTAGAGAACGGCGATGTGTTCATTCTGCCGCTCATGATCGCCGACGATCCGCGCCGCCGCTATCGGCTGGCGCTCGAAGTGGTGGAATCGGACCGGGTCGGCACTCCGCCGGGCATGGCGAACGGCACGATTCGCGACGGCGTGGAATTAGGGTCGCGCGGCGAACCGGTGGCCTATCACATTCGCACGCGGCATCCCGGCGACTGGGCCTTGGGTCCCATCGGCACCGGCGCGTCGGCATGGCGGCGCTATCCCGCGTTTAACAAGGCCGGCCGTCCGAACGTGCTGCATCTCTACCATGTCAAACGACCGGGGCAGACGCGCGGCGAGCCGTTCTTTGCGCCCGTGTTGGCCGCGTTCAAGGATCTGGCTGACTTTATGGAGGCCGAGATCGTCGCCGCCCGCGTCGCCGCCTGTTTTTCCGCGTTCGTCACGAAGAACGACCCGGCCGCCGAGTATCAAGGCCTGCCCACGAACAGCGCGGGGCAACGGTTGGAGGGCATCGAGCCAGGGATGATCCAGTATCTGAACAGCGGCGAATCCGTCCAGTTCGGCGATCCCAAGCGGCCCAGCGGTACGTTTGAACCGTTTGTTCTGGCCGTGCTGCGGAGCATCGGTGCCTCGTTGGGACTCCCGCTTGAACTCGTCCTGAAAGATTTCTCCCGCACCAATTATTCCAGCGCGCGCGCCGCGATGATTGAGGCCCGGCGGTTTTTCAAAGGCTATCAGGCCTGGATCGCGCAGCGGCTCTGTCAGCCCTGCTGGGAATGGCTCATTGAGGAAGCGTGGCTGCGTGAAGATGTGCCGGCCGTCGATCTGTTCGGCGATCAGCGTGAGGATTGGCTGCGCGCGTTGTGGATCGCGCCCGGGTGGGGCTGGGTCGATCCGGTCAAGGAAGTCGAGTCATCCAGCTCGGCGATCGACGCCGGGCTCTCGACGCTGGCCGACGAATGCGCGGCACAGGGCCGCGATTGGGAAGAGGTGCTGGTGCAGCGTCAGCGCGAGCAAGAGAAGATGCGGGAGTTGGGATTGACGCTGCCGGCGGCATCGAATCGTGAACCGGCCAAGCCCGCCGTCGAGACCGACGAGGAGCCGATGCCCGGCGCGCCCAAGCCGACACCAGAAGAGGAGCCCGTGCCAGCATGAACGATCTCGCGACCGTGCTCGATCAGGAATTGAGACTGGGGCTCGACGGCGAGCAGCGCTGGTTCCGCGCCGATGTCACGCGCGGGATCGAACTGCGCGAGGGGCAGCCGGCCGTCGATCGTGAACAGGGCATCATCTACGGCTATGCCGTCATCACCAAAGGCCCGGCCCTCGGGCACAACATGACCATCGACGACACCACGCTCAATCAAGTCGTGGAGCTGGGGAATAAAAAAGCATTCGGCGTCAAGTCGCGGTTCGATCATCCCAGCGCCAGCAACACCAGCATGGGCACGTTCCTGGGGCGGAGCAAGCAGTTTCGCCGGGTCGGCGATCGCGTGCTGGCGGATCTGCATCTCAGCGAATCGGCCAAGGAAGCCCCGCAGGGTGATTTGTATGCCTATGTATTGGGATTGGCCGAGCGGGATCCGCAGGCGTTCGGTGCCTCGATCGTCTTTGAGGGCAAGTCGGAATTTCTCCTGAATGAGGATGGCAGCAAGAAGACGGACGAGAAGGGGAAGCCGCTCCCCGCGTTGGCGCGCGTCGAGACCTTGCTCGCCTCCGATGTCGTCGACGAACCGGCGGCGAATCCGGACGGGCTGTTCGAGCGGGGCGACAGTCTGGCGGCGAAAGTCTCGGCGTTTCTCACGCGCTGGTCGGCGGACAATCCGCAGCTGGCGGCACTCACACAATCGTTCACCCGTATGGAGGAGCTTATGGAAGAGATCAAGACCGGGCAGCAGGCACTCAGCGACGAGGATCGGAAAAAGGCGCAAGACGCCGGCATGCAGGCCGAGCGGTCCCGCGTCGTCGGCATTCTGGCGGCACAACTGCCGGGACAAGAGGCGCTCTCGACGCAGCTGATCGAGCTGGGCGCCACCGTCGAAGAGGCCGCGAAGGCGTTCAAGATCAGCAAGCTCACGCAGTTGACGCAGGACGCGCCGAAGTCCACGGGCGGCGCGATCGATCAGTCGGCGCAGGACGAGGAGTCGTCCTTGTCCGTCGAGGACCGGTGCAAGGCCGCGTGGGAGAAGAACACCGGCGGCGTGCGCGAGGAATTCATCAGCATCGAGACCTATCTCGCCTATGCCAAGGCCGATGCGCGGGGGGCCATCAGGATTTTGAAGAAGGGCTGAGGCGCGGGCACGCGCGGCCGCAGCGGAGTCGTCACGTTCACGCATTTATTTGAAGGAGGACCGTTATGAAGATGAAGCGAGAGAGCTGGATCATGGTGGGAGTGGTCGCGATGATCGCGGTGGCCGGGTTCACGGGCCTGGTGGATTGGTCGAGCCTGCTGGCCGCGCCGATTCTGTTCGGCACGACCCTCGCGGCCAACAAGCCGCGCGCGTATGAAGGCGGAAGCCGGAACGAGTTTCCCGTCATTGCCGCCGACATCATTTACGAAGGTGGAGCCGTCGGATTGGTCGATGCCTCCGGCCACGCGCAACCGCTCGCCGCGGGCAACCGCTTTGCCGGGTTTGCCGAAGCGAAGGCCGACAATGCGGCCGGAGCCGCAGCGGCCATCACCGTGCGGGTGATCGAAAGCGGCAAGATCGAACTGCCGGTCAGCGGCGCCGTGATTACGGACATGGGCCAACCGGTCTACGCCACCGACGATGATACGTTCTCGTTCAATCCGGCCGGCGGCGTCTTTGTGGGATTTGTGCATCGGTTCGTCTCGGCCGGGGTCGTCATCGTGTCGTTCGATGCGCTCAACTATCGCGATCCGTGGGCACACAAGACGGTGCGGGAGACCCTTACCGGCGTGAAAACCTTCGATGCGCAGGACTGCGGCAAGCTCTTCTGCGTCACCGATGCGGGCGACGGCGATGCGCTCACGCTGCCGGCCATTGCCGACGGGCTGAGCGGCATTACCATTCTGGCGATCGGCGCGTTTGGAACCACGGCCGTCACGCTCGATCCGGGCGCCACCGACATGATTCTGGCGCCGGATGTGGCCGGCGTGGACAACACGAATCTCGTCTTGACCAAAGTCACGCAACGACGCGGCGATTTCATCACCCTCATCGCGGGCGACGCGGACGGCTACATGGTCACCGAGATGCGCGGCATCTGGGCGTAAGGCCAGGACGCCGGCGGTCTGGAGCGGACGAACGAGGCACTTAACGCATAGACGGAGGATTTCACGATGGATCAATCATTACTGTCCAGCAACGCAATCATGGGGATGTATTTCGCCCGCCTCGAAGCCGATCCGGGCATGGCCTGGATCAACGGCGTGTCGAACCTGTTCACATCCGATCAGGCCAGCGAGGAATATAAATTCCTCGGCCAGTCTCCGGCGATGCGCGAGTGGGTCGGCGGCCGGCAGGCCAAGGGGTTCTCGGGCAACGGCCTCACGATCGTCAACAAGCACTATGAGGCGACGATCGAAATTTCGAAGCGGGACCGCCGGCGCGATAAGACGCCGCAGATCGAAGCGCGCGTGCAGGAATTCGCCGATCGGGCGCAGACCCATTGGGCCAGCCTCTTGAGCACGCTGCTCATCAACGGGCCATCCACCGTCTGCTACGACGGGCAATATTACTTCGATACCGATCACAGCGAGGGCAAGTCCGGGACGCAGGATAACGATATCCAGGTCGATATCTCCGCACTGCCGGCGGCGGTGCATGGCTCGGTGACGGCACCCAGCGTCGAGGAAATGCAGCAAGCCATTTTGAAGGGCATTGCGCAGATCCTCAGTTTCAAAGACGATCAGGGCGAGCCGATGAACGAAAACGCCAGGGCCTTCACGGTCGTGGTGCCGGTCGGGCTCTATCTGGTGGCGGTCGCCGCCGTGAGCACGCTGGTGACCGCGGCGCTGCAGCAGAATCTCAATCCGAACCTCATCGCCGGTCTGCGGGTGGACGTGCAGATGAATGCGCGCCTCACCTGGACCGACAGCTTTGCGATCTTCCGGACCGACAGCCCGATCAAGGGCCTGATCCGGCAGACCGAGCAGGATGTCGAGCTGAAGGCGAAGGCCGAAGGCTCGGAATTCGAGTTCGATAACGATGCCTGGCAGTTCGGCATCGATGCCTGGCGCGGCGTGGGCTACGGGTACTGGCAGCGCGCCTGTTACGTCACGATGATCTAAATCGAAGTGTCCGTGGAAGTGATCTCCCGCCCGGCGCAACCCGGGCGGGCTCTCGCGCACGACGCGCAGCATGGAAGGGGCGAGACGAATGAAAACCTATCGAACGGTGCAGGTCTTGTCGTTGGGTGAGGGCACCATCGTCCGATTGAGCGCCGCCCAAGCCGCCAGTCGAACAGGGCGGATTGAATTAGTCGGGCCGGTCGAAGACGGCCGCTATCGCCTGATCGAACTGCTCACCTTCAAGAAGGGCGAGGAGCTGGGGATCGAAGGCGATCTCCCGAAGGTGCATCAGGAGTGTGTGGTGTGTGTCAACGAACCGGCTCCGGATGTGGCGAGCAAGCCTGCGCCGGGTCGGCAGTCGCACAAGAGATAAGAATCGATGGCCTCGGATGCGGTCAATCTGGTGCGGCAGTTGGGAGGCGAGCTGGTCACCTATGTGCCTCACAGCGGCACGGCCAGGCAGTTCAAGGCGATCGTCGAGCGGCGGCCGCTACAGCCCGAACAAGCGGGCGGGTATCCATATCAGATCAATTCCATCGAGCTGACGTTTCCACGGGATGCAACAGACGGGGTGATGACCGTGCAGGAAGGCAAAGACCAGATCACATTCAAGCAGCGCCTGCACGATGCCTCGGCGCGGTCCTATACGGTCTCGAAAATTGTCCGTGAAGACGCCGGGCTCACGGCGAGTGACGGCGGCATGTTCACCGTGCTGGTGGAGGGGGCGTGAACTGGTGAGTGGTCAGTAGCCAGTCGCGAGTGGTGAGGAGCGGGGGGAGCGGATGCCGACAGACTCGATTGTCGTTGAGTCGCACAATTTTGACGAGCTGCGGAAGGCGTTTGACGCCGCGCCGAAGATCACCGAGCGCTTTGTCAAGCAAGCCCTCTTTCGATTTGCGCGCCGCGTGGCACGCAACACGAAGCGGGACTATCTGCGCGGAGGGGCCGGGATCAAGGGCGGGCCCTGGGCCAGACTCAGCGATAAGAACGTGCGCGGCTTCACCGTCGGCGGCGATCTGGCGAGCTTGAAAGCGGTGTCGAAAGTGTCCCGCATCGTGCGCACGCATGTCGAGGGCGCGGTCATCACGCCGCGGCAGGCGGGCTATCTCTATCTCAGTAAAAAGTCCGGTGTGGCCGGCCAGGGGACCGTGTTCGCCCGTGCGAGGGCCGTCACGATTCCGGCCCGCATTCCGTTCGAATCCGTCTGGCGCGAAGCCATCCCCAAAGGGTCACAGGACGTGCTGGCGGCGGCAGATCGAGCCGTGCGTCAGGCGATGGATGAGCGGATGCAGGCGATCAGCGCCGTGATCCAGCGGGTGGCCCATGGCTGATTCAGTGCGCGAACTGATTATGAAGCACGTCAAGACCACGCTCGAAGGCATCACGGTGGCGAACGGCTACGTGCATACGTTACAGGCGGTTGAGCGGTTGCAGCAGCAGGGGCAATCAAGCCAATCCCCGATGGCGGTCATTCTCGAAGGCGACGATCGGCCGATCGATCTCACCTCGCAGGATGCCGGCGGGCTCGCCATTCAACGGGAACTGGAAGTCGGGATTGTGTTGGACGTGGTCCAGGACGAAGAGATCGATGCGCGGTCGGCGTCGGAAGTCATGAACGATCTGGTGGCCGATGTGCAGAAGGCTCTGCAAGTCGATGTCTCGCGCGGCGGCCATGCGATCGATACGGAGGAGCTGGGCATCGATCCGATTCTGATTGTCGACGGGAAAAAGAAGCTGCTCTGTCCGATGGGCTATCGCATCCGGTACCGGCATCTGCGGACGGACCCGAGGGTGAATGTATGAGTGAAGGATTGAAGAAACAGAAAATTAAGCTCTCGTGTTTTTTGCGTGACAAGAAGGATCAGCCGATTGCGAAGCCCGGCGACGTGCTGACGATCGGGGATGATCTGGATGAGACCACGGCGAAATCATTGCTCGCGGGGGGCAGTGCGGAGCTGGTGAATAGCAAATAGTCAGGGGTGAGTCCGGCGGCACTATCAGGATGCCGCCGAGATCTCGGCGCAGCAGCGCCGGATGGCGAAAAATAAGGGGAGGGATCGGACATGGCGGAATTTCTGCAGCGCCGGATGACATTGGCGACGAAGGTCGAAGTGACAGAGGGAACGGCGGAGACGCTGGCCGCGGCGGATGCCAATCTGCTGGCCTATGACGTGAAATTCACGCCGAATCAGGCGCTCTTTGCGCGGAAGCCGATCGCGCAGGATCTCGCGCCCTACAGTGCGATCCCCGGCGCCCGGTCGATGCGGGCCACGTTCAAGGGCGAACTCAAGGGCAGCGGCACAGCCGGCACAGCCCCGGCCATCGGCAAATTGCTGCGGGGCTGCGGGATGAACGAGACCGTCGTCGCGCTGACCAGCGTGACGTATCAGCGCGCGCTCGGGACGCCGACATTGACACTGGGGCTCTATGCCATTCCGGCCTCGGGCAACAATCTCAGGATGTTGCTCAAGGGCGCGCGCGGCACGTGGAAGATGGCGCCGAAGATCGGCGATCCACCCATGATGGAATTCGATTTTCTCGGCTGCGATATCACCGTGGCCGATATTGCCGGCATCACCCCCAGTGGATTGGAGACGACGAAGCCGCAGCCATTTTTGAGCACCGGCTTCACCATGCAGTCGGTCTCGCACAAGATTTCCACATTTGGACTCGACTACGGCAATGCGCTCGCACTGCGCGAAGATATTGCGCAGGCCAGCGGGTACTTCAGCTGCCTGATCACCGATGCCGAGGCGACGTTTTCTATGGACCCCGAAAAGGAGCTGGTCGCCACGCACGATTATTTCGGCATCATGAAGCTCGGCACCGAAGGCGCGATGAGTGTGGCCATCGGCGCGACAGCCGGGAATATCTGCACGATCACGGCGTCGAAGGCGCAATACAGCAAGGTCGAGCCGTCAGATCGGAACGGCCTAGGCATCTTTCAGGTCGAAGGCAAATTCAACCGCACCAGCGGGAATGATGATCTGATTATCGCATTCACCTAAAGGCCGTGAGGCGTAAGGGGTGAGGCGTAAGGGGTGAAATCGAATGGACCAGACAGACCAGAAAGACATCCCCGACCAGAAAGACAGGACGCCGATCTATGAGATCGGCGTCCATCGCTATCGCCTGGAGCCGCTGTCGTGGCAACAGCAGCAATGGCTGGGGGAATCCGTCTTCAAGGATGCGGATATCGCGGCGATCGACTACGGGGCGATTCATGATATGGGGCGGACGCGCGGCCCGCTGTTCATGGCGATCTGCCTGCTGCGCGAGGGCCAGACGCGCAAGGAGAAATCGCTCCAGCCGTGGCGGGAGATTCTCGCGCTCGCCGAGGAGTTTCGTGGCGAGTTGAGCGGCATGGAGGTGGCCTCGTTCTGCACCCATTTTTTCTTCTGCTGTCAGCCCGGACAGATGGCGATGCTGGTGCCGGGCCGCGCGATGCAGCAGCTGTTCGTCGAGGCGGCCACGAAGACGGCGGACGCGCTCGCTGCACCTGGCGGCACTGGGTCGAGCACAGCCTCGTCGCCCTTACCGGCGGCGATCTCAGCAAGCTCAGTGGTATTCGATCCGAGTGGGGCCCGGCTGAATCAGAGCCCTATCTGCGACGATGCCTTGAGCATGTCGCCGCCGAGCGTGCCATCCTTGGTTTCTGTGGAGTCCGGCTCCCCTGGCTGATGCCGGCGGGCGAGGCCGAGCGGCCGGTGTATCTGTTGGATCAGGACGTGGGCGAGGCCTGTGGGCGGGATGCGGCGCAGATCCAGCGCTGTACCAGCGATTTCGGGCCGCAGGGGTTGCCGATGTTGTGCCGCACGTGTCCGGGCCCGGGGAAGTAGGGGCAAGGTTCAAGGGACAAGGTTCAAGGGGGACGGATGCCGGCGAGTGCGGAAAACAGAACGATTCTGAAAGACGCCAACGGCGCGCAGGTGATCGTGGCGGAGAAAACGACGCTGCGGTTCACGGCGACACTCGTCGATGAGACCGGCGCGGCCATTCCCTCCTCCGGGGTCTCGGCCCTCACGCTCACGCTCTACAACCGCGACAGCGCGGCTAAAGAAATCATTAATAGCGTCACCGCGGTCAACATCCTGAACACGGGACGGGGCACGCTGCATGCCACGAGCGGGCTCCTGACTGTGACGCTGGAGCCGCTGGACAATGCGATCGTCGACAGCGCCAGCGATCTGGAATGGCATCGGGCCCTGATCGAGGGCACCTATGCGGCCGGCGCGAAAGCGTTCAAGCACGAGATCGATTGGCAGGTGCGGAATCTGAACAAGGTCAGTTAGCGGGCCTAACGGCAGGAGATCACCATGGCAGACTCGTATATTCAGGTTCCCACCGATAGCACGGGGAAAAAAGTTGACTCCGATCAGGTCACGGTCAGCGGGCAGACCGTGCAGCGCCAGCGCATCTCCATGCGCGGGGCGAATGCCGCGAACAGCAGTGTGGCGGATAGCGCAACGAGTGTCACGCTCAAAGCGGCCAACGAGAACCGGGTGAGTCTCACCATCGTCAATGACAGTACCGCGCTGCTCTATGTGCTGAAGGGATCGGGGGCGGCGTCGGTGACGGCATACACCTATGTCCTGGATCAAGGCGGCACGGTGACGATCGAGGACTACACGGGGCAGGTGAACGGCATCTGGGAAAGCGCCGCAGGCGGCGCAGCACGAGTCACGGAGGTCACGATATGAGACAGAGAATTGTCGCGGGTGTGTTGTCGATGGTGTTGGCGGCGGCGCCGGCCTGGGCGGATACGCTGACCCCGAAAACATCGCAAAAGGTGATCGTCCAACAAACGCCGACGGCCGACGGGGACACCGGCGGCGGCACGCAGACCGTCACGCTGTTCGGGATTGCGCTGCCGGCATCCGGCGGGGCGGTCTTTGGCGGCACGTCGACGAATCCGTTGAACGTGGTGTTTCCATCCGCGCAGAGCGTGACCGGATCAGGGAACTTCACTGTCGTCCAGCCGACCGGCAGCAATCTTCATATCGTCTGCGATTCCGGCTGCAGCAGTGCGTCAGGGTTTGCCGACAACGCCGCCTTTACGTTCGGGACGACGTCGATCAATCCCATCGGCGGCGTGCTCGATGACACGGGCACGAATGCCGCCACGGAAAACAGTGCGGCCATTGCCAGGATCACCGCGCAGAAGGCGCTGCACATGAATCTCCGTAATAACAGCGGGACGGAGGTGGGCACCTCCGGGGCACCGCTGCGCATTGATCCGACCGGCACAACCACGCAGCCGGTGAGTCTGGCCTCTGTCCCGTCGCATGCCGTGACGAACGCCGGGACCTTCGCCACGCAGATCGACGGCGCCGCGCTCACGGCGCTGCAGCTGATCGACAACATCGTGAACACACTCGGCTCAACCACCAGCGGACAAAGCGGTGTGCTGGGCCTCGGCGCCGTCACGACAAGTGCGCCGTCCTATACCAACGCGCAAACCAACGCGCTCTCGCTCACGCCCGCCGGCGAACTTCGCGTGCGCGTGGAAAGTACGGCCGTTGGGTCGACGTCGACCGACGACGACGACGGACTCCCATCCGGGACCACCGGTATGACGGAAGTCATCACCAGGATGTATGCCCATAATTCCGATAGCGGATCGGGCGTGTATACCCGCTGGTCGCACCAGCCGCTGGATTTCGATTCCGGCGCGGGGACGGAGAATCTCTCGGTCATCGGCATCGGGCTCCCGGCATCCGGCGGGCCGGTCATCGGGGGCACGTCGACGAATCCGTTCAATGTGGTGTTCCCCTCTGCGCAGGCGGTCACGGTCGCCTCACTCCCGCTCCCGACCGGCGCGGCGACGGAAGCGACATTGGCTAACACACTGACATCGGCCAATTTCGCGGCCGCGTTCGGCACGGCTGGCTCGGCGGACTCGCAAGTGATGTCGATTCAGGGCATCGCGTCCATGACGCCGGTGCAAGTGCAGAGCAACAGCGCGAACCTGGCCACACAGACCACGCTGGCGTCGATCCTGACGGCCGTCGAGTTGATCGACAACGATCAGACCGGCGCGTCGTTGCACCATCGTATTTCCGTGGGCACGACCGAAGACGAGCACGAGGTCAAAGGCTCGGCCGGCCGCCTCTTTGCGATCAATGTGACGAACACGAACGCGGCGGTCCGCTACCTCCGCTGTGCGAACCAGGTGATCGGCAGTACGACACCAGGGACCACTACGGTGTTTTACGGCATGGCGATCCCAGGCAATACGACGGGGGCGGGGTTCGGGGTCTCGTTTGGATCCAAGGGCATTGCGTTCTCGACCGGCCTGACCTGCTGGCTGGTCACCGGCGCGGCGGAAACGGATGTGGCGGAGGTGGCGGCCAATGAAATCAACGTCAATTATGTCTACGAGTAGGAGGGCGTCGATGCATCTATTTCGTCTCAGTCTCCTACTCCTGCTGGCGCTGGGGTGGGCGGGATGGGCTCACGCATTTTCCTTTGTGGCGACCTCCGCCGTTGATGCCTCTAGTGATGCGTCTGGGGCGACCTCCGTGACGTGTAGTAAGCCCACCGGGACCGTGGACAACGACATCATGTTTGCTGTCACGCGCACACCCAACGAGGCGGTGACAGCGCCGAGCGGATGGAACTCATTTGGGAGCCCCCTGACCGATACTGACGCGGCGTCCACTGAAAGGTTTTCGCTCTATTGGCGTGTGGCATCCAGTGAGGGGACAACCTATACATGGAGTTCGGCCACGGCATCGCGGAAGGGCTGTAGCATCTACACGTTCCGAGATGATTTCAATACGTCTGATCCCATTGATGTCACATCCAACACGAGCTATGAAACTGCTGACACGAACGCTCGTGTGGCGAGTATGACCACAACCGCGACGAACGAAGCTTTAATTCTCTTTGGGGTGCAGATAGTGTCTACCTCACAGTCTTGCACAGCGCATCCCACCTCACCAATCACATTCACTGAGCACGCCGACGCCTGGAACACTAGTTCTCGGTTCCAACGGTGTGTCTCTAGTGGCGTGTGGAGCAGTTCGGGAAGCACCGGAACTATGGATACCACGTTATCGAATTCTAACACCTCAAAGCATGGGTTTGGTGTCGCGTTGAAACCTGCCACTGGTGGGGCTGCCAGGCCATCCGGCCTTTTATTGGGGGTGTGGTAATGATTCTCGGGGCGAACAAGAAAAAAATATTGCTCACAGTGTACGTACCGTTACTCTGCCTTCTCGTCGGTCTGTGGATGTTTTTTACGGCACAGACTTTTGATTCCTTGCAGATGATGCGCCCCGTCGCAATCGGCACCGCAGGCACCGGCTTGGACGCCAATAACCGCGTCTACCGGGCCTATCAAGGCCTGACGTACACCATTCATGCTGACGCTCGCGGTGGACGGTGGCCCTACACCTACAGCTTGAGCAACGCCCCGTCTGGCATGACGATTGAGGCGGGACCGTGTACCAACATCGGCCCGACTGGCTGTACGGCTGGCACGATCACCTGGGTCAACCCACAAGCGACGGCCAACAATATCACCGTGACGGTTAGAGATGTGAACGGCAGTGAGGTGACCGGCACCTGGTCAATCACCGTCTCGACGACAGCCTGCTCCAATACGGGCGGCTTCTGCTTCGTCGATGCCGTCAACGGGAACGACAGTAACAACGGCGACTCCGCGACTCCATACCTGACCCTGGCTGGTCTTCAGGCGGCGCGCACCGGACATCAAATCGTGTATTTCCGTTCTGGCACGTACAACACCGCGCAGCAGACAGTGGGGTCTATCAGCTGCGATGGTGGCACGTTCCAGTGGCGCGAGGATATTTCTGGGCCTGTGATTTGGATTGCCTATCCTGGCGAATCCCCCGTTATTAACTTTCGGTCTGACGGTGGCGACCCTGTGTCCTGTGTACGGATGTGGGGAGCCAATGTGTGGATCGACGGGCTTCAGATGGACAACGTTGGGTCTATAGGATTCCAGTTTGTGCGTAGCAGCCGCTATGGCATTGTGGCAAGAAATATCACGGGTATCGACCTGCTGGATGGTCAGGACGGAGAAAATAGTGGCTACTTCATGTGGGTCAATTCGAGTCCTACAACGCCGTCGTATTTCGATACGGTGCAGAACTCACTCTTTCAGACCATTAATGGTGATGGGGTCGGGACCGACGACGGGTGTGCGCTGAAGTTCTACAATACCATGTCGGTTCTCGTGGAAACATCACGCTTCACGGATGGGTTTGGTGAGGCCGTGGTGGCGCTGAAAAACGAAGTGCCTGATTACACGGTGAGAGCCAACGTGTTCGAGGCGACGGTCCCGACCGGTATCGGCGGCAACATGAACGATAATACGACAGGATTTAAGACTGGTGGAGAAATCTATCATAATCTGTTCCTCGGGTCTGGCACTGGTTCTGCCAACGGCTGCATCACACTCGTTGTGTCACGTATCACCAGTGTTGCCGAAACCTGGGTGTATCGTAATACCTGTCTCGGAGATATGAACATCTCGAATCTCGTGACAGCGGACGGGCCGTACCATTTCAATGATAATGTGATCCTGAACAGCCGGGCGGCGTCAGGTTCATGCCCTGCCAAATATGCCTGCTACTCGGTAACGGATTACACACGATTCGTCGATAACGCCGATAATGTGAAAGGGTTGAACGACGGCACTGTTGCCAATGCGACCACCGGCGAACTCGTTGGGGCGTCCCGCACGACTTATCTAGGCGTGGCGGGGTTTGAACTGGGGCCATCGTCGAACCGCCGTTTCTCGCCAGCCCTCAACCTCCGCATCGCCCAGGTGGAACCATGAAAACCTTGCTGTTGGCGTCAACACTCTGGTTGCTGGCAGGGGTCGCCCAGGCGCAAAGCCTGCTGCTCGCGCAAACGACCCCGCCGCGGCTGGAATGGTCGTATCAGCTCAATGCAGGCTGTACGGTCCCGACGCCGACGGTGGACATTCAGACCAGCCAGACCTTTGTCGGGACGTATACCCGTGTCGTCCAGCTGCCGATTACCGCCACGACGTACACACTGCCGACAGTCGCCAATAATCTCTACTATCTGGTGAGCAATCCCTGCGGCAACAGCAACATCGTCCAGTACACGGCAGCCAGTGTGCCGCCGCCAAGCCCGACCATCGAGCAACGGCTGACGACGCTGGAAACCTCCGTGGCCGCGTTGCGGCTGGCCGATCAAGCGTTGAGTGCCGCCAACGTAGCGCAGGATACGGCGCTTGCGGCGTTGGCCGGCCGTGTGACGACGCTCGAAACCGAGGTGCCGCCGACGCCGACACCGACTCCGACCAGCAACTTTACGATCACGCACATCGACGCGGATCATATCAGGATCGTCTGCAACGGCACGGCGATCGATACCACGGGTCGAGGGACCCAACGAGTCCTCGAGTGTATTCATTGAAAGGGGAACTCATGACAATTCGATTGCTACTCAGTGCCATCGTGGTCATCGCCTTCGCGGCGCCGGTGTGGGCAGAACAGCCGGCGGCGTCCTGTCAGGAGCAGCTGCTCGTCAAGCACTCGCATGATCAGTTGATCACGCAGAAGCGGGCCGAGGTGGAAGATCAGCTCGCGCAGGTAGCGGCGCGCGCGCAGGTGATGCAGGCCCGGATCCAGCAGCTCGAAAAAGAACAGACGACGTTGAAGGCGAAGATTGCCGAATTGACGCCGGCGGAAAAGGCCGCGCCGGCAGCCGGAGAAAATAAGGACTGATCGATGCTCGCAACCCGGCTCTTTTTTTGGTGGGAGTCCTTCGTCGGACCGATGCTGAATCTGGTCCGCGTCCAGGCCGTGACCGGCGCCGTGCCGGGATTGCGTGCAGTGTCCGGATCGACGGCCGGGTTGGTGTCGGTGTCCGGATCGCAGGCAAGGCTCACAGAGATCGAAGGGCAATGAGGGATGGTCTATCTCGTGAGGAGGTCTATCGTGTCTATCTCGTGCGATAACCAGACAAACCAGACAGACCGGGCGAGAACCAGACAGACACGGGTGATGAATGGCTGAGAATCGTGAACTCGCGCTGATCCTGAAGCTGGTGGCTGATCAGTTTCAGGCGGAATTAAAGAAATCCGGCGGGGTGGTCGGCGAGTTCCAGAAGTTCATCGGCGATTGGCGGACGCAGCTCACGCTGGCCGGCACGGCGCTGTTTGCCATCGCCAAAAGTACGGCGAATTTCGGCGAAGAGGCGCTCAAAACCTCGCAGCGGCTCGGGCTCACGGTCGAAAAAACGACGGCGCTGCAGTATGCGGCGCATCTGGCCGATGTGCCGGTGATGACGCTGGAGCGCGGGCTCCAGACGCTCGCACTGCGGGCGGTGGAGGCGGCGCGGGGGTCCGGCGAAGGCGCGAAGCTCTTTGCCTCGCTCGGGATCAGTGCCACCGATACGGCGGGCAAAGTCAAGCCGCTCGATCACTTGTTCTTCGAGTTTCAAGACCGGCTTAAGGCGGTCGGCAATCAGGCGGAGTTCGTCGAGGCGGGGGTGTCCGGACTTGGGAAGGGATTTCGGGAATTTGTGCCGCTGATCCGGCAAGGGTCGGACGCCACAAAGGCCATGATGGAGGAAGGCCGCAAGCACGGCGTGGTCATGTCGCGCGATCAGGCCGAGGCGGCGGCGAAATTCAACGACGAATTGAAACGGCTCGATGCGCAGGTCAACGGCGTGAAGCTCTCGATCGGGAACGCGCTGATTCCGACGATGCGCGAGCTGATCGAACTGTTTCGGACGCTCGGCGTCGGCACCGGGCTGGGGTCGGGGCTGCAGCTGATTCAGCACCAGTTGACCATGCTCAATACCCTGCTCAAGGAATTACAGGCGAACGCGCAATTTCTCTTCGGGACTGGCAAGGACGCCCTCACGTTTGGCCAGCTTAAGGAGCGGATTCATCAGATCGAGGCGGGCGGTGCGAAGCAGTTGTTCGAGATGCGGCATCCCGGCGTGCTGTCGTCTGAATCAGGCGGCGGGGCTGGTCAATCGGGCGGTCGCGCATCGAGTATCGGAACAGTCAGTGATAGAGATGTACAGCTGGCGAAGGCACTCAATGAGATTTGGCAAACAGGCAATCGGGCGTTAGAGATTCGGGACAGATTGTTTGGCGAGGTCATGGCGAAGTGGGACGAGCGGGCTCAATTCTTTGTGCAGATGGAGGAGCGGGAAAAGGATGCGAATGAGCGCCGTGCCGCCGGCGAGCAGGCGCTGCGAGAATTTGCCGAGGAACAGTTTCGCCTGGACGATGAGATGGTCGCACATGGCCAAGCCGCGCAGGTCGCACGCGGGCAGTTTTGGGTCGATTATACGAAAACCGTCTTCAAGATGGAGCAAGACGCCATGGCGGAGAGCGCGGCGGCGAATCGCACGTTCTTCGACGAATGGAAGATCGGGATGGATAAGTACGTGCGCGATACGAAGTCGGGCTTCGGGCTCGGCGCGGATCTCGCGCGGCGGACGGCGCAGACGATGGAGCAGGCCTTTCGGCAGTCATTTTTTGACCTGTGGGATGGGAAGATCCGGAGCATGTTCGATGTACTGGAGAGATTGGGTGATTTTGCGAAGCAGGTGTTCGGGACGGTTGCTTCACAGCTCGCCACGAAGGCCGCGTTGTCGGCATTCGGCTTCGGGGCCGGCGTCCCGGCGTTTGCGTCCGGTGGCGCCGTGTTCGGGCCGACGCTGGCGCTGGTCGGCGAGAACGCCTCGCGCAGTAATCCGGAATATATCGGGCATGCGAATCAGCTGGGCCTCGGCGGCGGCGTGAATATCCAGATCAATAATTACAGCAACAGTGAGGTGCAGGGCTCGGACGGCGGCCGGGGGCCGGACGGCAATCGCCTGATCTACATCACGGTGCGCAATGCCGCGCGGGCGGCGTTCGCCAGCGGGGACATGAACAAGACGATGGAACAGACGTTCGGGATCCGGCCCTCGCCGGGACGGCGGTAGGAGTGCGGCATGCTGGCGACCAGACTCTTCTTTTGGTGGAACACGGTCCCGCTGACATGGCCGGAGACGTTGCCGACCAGGCCGGAATGGCCGTCCTACAAGGAAACACCGGCGGTGCAGACCGTGCGCTCGAACATCGAGTCCGGGCGGCCATCGATGCGCCGGCGGTCGGTGGCGGTGGCGCAGCCGTTCACCTGTCACTGGCTCATGACGGCCGCGCAGCAGGCGGCCTTCGAGACGTTCTATGTCTCGACGCTGGGTGAGGGCGCAGCCGCGTTCGATGGGCTGGTGCATCCGCGCACCGGGGTCTCCGGGATCTGGCGATTCACCGGCCCGCCGCAGTACGACTGGTTGGGGCCGGATTGTTGGCGCGTGACGACGCCGATCGAATTGTTGCCGTAGGGAGACTGTCATGGCCGTGTGGCCGCTGACGTTGCCGCAATCGCCGTCCGGGTTCGGGTACCAGGAGCGCGCGCCTCATCATGGGATGACGGCGACGCCGGATGTCGGGCCGGTCAAGCGGCGGCCGCGCTTCACGGCTGGCATCCGGACCATGACGTGTTCGATTCAACTGACGGCCGCGGAGGTGGCGGTGCTCGATGCGTTTTACCAAACCACGCTGGAAGGCGGGACGCAATCGTTTGATTGGGTCCATCCCAGGACTGGCGCCGCCGTCGTGTTTCGCTATCTCGAACCGCCGGACTATCAGGCGCAGGGGCCTCTGCTCTACCGCGCGACGATGAAGATGGAGATCTTGCCGTGAGGACACTCTCAGCGCCGATGTTGGCGGCGCTCCATGCGCAAGAAACCAGCGAGGTGGTCCTGGCGCGCATCATCATTGCACATCCGTTGATCATCGGCGGGCCGCTGCGGCTGGTGAGCAATTTGGAAGACATTGTCGCCGGCTCGAACACCTATACCGCGTTTCCGTTTCAGATCACGTTGCCGGATGAAGACGAAGCCGGCGCAACGCCCCGGATCAAGCTGATGATCGATAACGTCGATCGCCAGATCGTGGCGACCATCCGGAGCTTGCCGCCGAGCCCGCCGCCGACGGTGGACATCGAGATTTTTCTTGCGTCGCAGCCGGACGTGGTCGAGGTGAGCTACACAGGTCTCACGCTGCGCACCGTGCCCTATGACGTCTTCACGGTCGAGGGCGAGCTGGTCCTCGATGAAGATGACCGGGAGCCCTATCCGCAGCATGCGATGACGCCGGCACTATTTCCAGGATTATTCTAATGCCTCTTCCTACTGCTCACGCCTCACGCCTCACGCCTCACGGCATTCCGCCGGCCTGGCTCTCCGACTTCATCGGCGTGCCCTATAGAGAAGGCGGGTACGATCTCACCGGCTGGGCCTGCTGGGGGCCGGTTTATGAAGCCTATCGTCGGCGCGGAATTGCCCTGCCGACGTACAGCGAGCAGGCGGCCTGCACGGCTGCCGATCAGGAGGAAATCCGGGCGCTGATGGCGCGTGATGTGGTTCGCTGGCAGCCGATCGCGCTGGGTGAGGCGCGGCTCTGGGATGTGCTGATCTTTCGTGTGGCCGGGCATTGGCATTGCGGCCTGGTCATCGAGCCGCCGTGGTTTCTGCATTGTTTGATCAAGAGCAAGACGACGCGCGAGCGGTGGGACACGCGGGCCTGGAGCGGGCTGTTACAGGGGATCTATCGATGGAATGGGTAATGGCGGAGGCGCAAGGGGCCACTCGCGACTCGCGACTCGCGACTCGCGATCTTCGCCTCATCGTCTGTCCGCGTCCGCTGTCGGTGACGCGCGATCGCATCGATGTGTACATTCCGGCCGGGGCCACGGTGGCCGAGCATTTGCGGGCGATCGGCTGCGAGTTGGATCGGATGACCGCGATGGTCTACATCGATGGCCGGCTGGTCCCGAAGGCCGAATGGGAATGGGCGGTACCGCGCGCCGGGCAATCGCTCGCGCTCCAGGCAGTGCCGGCCGGCGGTGACGACGGCGGCGGGAAGAGCATTCTCGGCATCGTCGCCATGATCGGTCTGGTCGTGGCCACCTGGTATATCGGCGGGGGCGGGCTCGGCGCGATCCTGCCGGAGGCGCTGGGCATGGCGTTCGGCGCCGGGACGACGGCGTCCGCCGTCCTGGCCGGCGGCGTGCTGATCGGCGGCTCACTCGCGATCAATGCGCTGATTCCGCCGTCTCGGCAATTGGATGACGGCTTCGGCGCTGGCGCCGCGAACCCCAGTTATTTTCTCACCGGCACGAAAAATCAGATGCTCCCCTTCGGCACGCTCCCGCAAGTGCTGGGGCGCCATCGAATCTTTCCGCCCTATGCGGCGAGACCCTTTACGGAAATCGTCGGCGACCGCCAGTTTTTCCGGTGCCTCTTCACGTGCGGCCATGGACCCCTGGCGCTGTCGGATTTTAAGATCGGCGAAACCGCGCTCGATAATTACCAGGATGTCGAGATGGAAATCCGGTACGGCTACCCCGACGATCTACCGATCGAGGGGTTCCCTGATGACGTCTATGAAGAAGGGCTCTCGATCCCGCTCAAGCAGAGCGCGGATTGGCAACCGCTGCCCGGCGGGGATTGGATGCAGCGGACCACCCAGCCGAATGCCAAAGAAATTGTGCTGGAATGGACGTTCCCTGAAGGCCTCGCCACGCGCCTGGATTACGAGGAGACCAGGCACGAACGGCCCGCCACGATTCAGTTGCCGGTTGAATACCGGTTGGTCGGCGACAGTGCGTGGACCACGCTGGATCTGATCGATGCGGGCGCGATCGCCAGCGTCGAAACCAATTTTTCCGGCGCCAATAACGATATCCGGTTTGCCGCCGATGCGGTCGGCTCATTCGGGAATAGTTTTCGAGTTGTCATGCAGCAGGTCAGTGGCGTCGGGAGCCCGTCGGTGACGGCGGTGGGCGGCGTGTTCACGATCCGCTATCCGTCCGGTACGACGGCCGCGGCGGTCATCTCGGCGGTCAATACGGCCGTCGAGGTCATTCAGGGCGATCCGCGCGCCGCCATCGTCACGCGCCGTATCCGGTTGGTGGCGTCGAACAAAGCCGGGAACAACGGGACCGGCACCGTGCAGAATTTCTCCGCCCCCTTGACCGGAGGCCGCAACCGATACGACCCCCTGGAGGTCAGGCACCATACGACCCTCACGTTTCGGCGCAGCATCAAGTTCGTGGTGCCTCAGGGCCAGTATGACGTCAGGACCCGGGTGGTCGGGGCGATGCCGGCGCCGGATCCGCCGAGCTTCTGGGTCTATCGTGGCCCGATCTACTGGTCGATGCTGCGGACCATTCAAGACGACCCGCCCACGACGCTGGCCGGACAATGTCTCGTCTATCTGCGCATACGCGCGACGAATCAAATTCATGGCCAGTTGGAGTCCTTCAACTGCATCGCGCAGACGATCGCCAAGGATTGGGACGGCACGGCGTGGGTTGAGCGTCCGACAAGTAATCCCGCCTCGATCTATCGCTACCTGTTGCAAGGCCCGGCGAATGCGAAGCCGAAGGCCGACAGCCGGCTGGATCTCACGACGTTGCAGGGATTTCACGAACGCTGCACGGTGAACGGCTTTACCTTCAATGCCGTCATCGATCAGCGCACGGATGTCCGGCAACTGCGTCAGGACATCCTGGCGGCCGGGCGCGGGACCTTCGAGCTGCGCGACATGCTCTATTCCGTGGTGGAGGACCTCCCGCAGGCGATTCCGGCGGCCGTCATCACGCCGAGGAATGCCTGGGATCTCAAGGGCACGAAGCTCTTTCTGGATCTGCCACATGCCAGGAAGATCCGCTTCAAAAACGAAGAGAAGGGCTGGGACGAGGACGAAATACTGCTGCCGCTCGACGGCTACGGCATCACCGGGCTCGATCAGATTCGGCGCGATGCCTTCGGCCAGCCGACGACGAATCCGGAGGCGACGAAGTTCGAGACGGCCGACGCCGGGGTCGGCGTGACGAATCCCAGGCAGGTGTTCACGCTGGAGCGGTACAACCAGGCGGTCGCCGTCTTGCGGTCTGAATGGTGGACGGTGAATCAGGATTTCGAGCAGCTCCGCTGTCAACGCGGCGATCTGGTGCACCTCAACTACGATACGCTCCTGGTGGGATTAGGCCGCGCCCGCATCAAGGCCGTGACGGTGGACGGATCCGGGAACGCGACGGCGATCACCATCGACGATCCGCTCACGATGGAGACCGGCACAACGTACGGCGCCCGGGTGCGGCGCAGCAGCGATGGGGCGCACGTGCTGGGCCGGCTGGTGACGGTGGCTGGTGCGCAGACGGTGCTCACGTTTGAGACGCCGATTCCGAGCGCGACGGTCCCGGCGGTGGGCGATCTTGTGGCCCTCGGCGAATACGGCCAGGAGACGATGCCCTGTCTGGTCCGGGCGAAAACCGCTTCGCAGGATTTGCAGGCGACGCTCACGCTGGTGCCCTATGCGCCGGGGGTGCAGACGTCTGCAGACGGGGTGATCCCGCCCTTCGATTCCTATCTGACCTTGCCGGCCGTGTTGCGTCAGGCGCCGCCCACCCCCATCGTGGAATCGATTCGCTCCGATGAGTCCGTGCTGGTGCAGGGGATTGACGGCACGCTGACGAGCCGCATCGTGATCACCCTCGCCTTTACGAGCGGCTATCATGTCCCGGCCTCGGAGCTGCTGGTGCAGATCCGTCGGGTGGAGTCTGAAGAGCCCTGGCGGACCGTCCGGTTTGCGCCGGATGCCGGCCAGATTTCCATCGGCGACGTGCAGGACGGCCTGGCGTACGAGCTGCAATTGCGCACGGTGACGGCCATCGGCCAGACCTCTGACACGGTGTCGATCGAGCATACCGTCATCGGCAAAACCACGCCGCCGCCGGATGTGACCGGCCTCACGTATACGTCCGACGGGATTCAGTGGGCCTATCCGGATCCGCCGGTGGATTTCGACGGCTTCCTGATCCGTGTGCGGCCTGGCCTCACCGTCGTGTGGGACGACGCCTTTCAGCTCAACGATGTGCCGATCACCAGCACCAGTTATCCGCTGGTGCCGGACGGGTCCACGCGCATCATCATGGTGAAGGCGGTGGATGTCTCCGGAATGGAAAGCGCGGAGCCGGCCTGGATTCTGCAAGACGCCTCCGCCCTCGTGCTGCGCAACCTGGCCGAGACGATCGATGTGAAGGCGCTGGGCTTCCCCGGCGAATTGACGAATTGCAGTGTCGTAGGCGGCAATCTGACGGCCGATTCGCAAACGCTCTTTTGGGCGAACGACCAGGCGCTATTCTGGTCGGCGGACAGTGCGTTGTTCTGGCAGGGCACGTACAAAGATCTCACCTATGTGGCGACGATCACGCCGCCGGCGCAGTGGGGGACCGGGACGCTCCGGATCCAGCTGGGCATTACGGCACAGGGCTGGACGATCGAGTATCGGCCGAGCAGCACGGCGCTGTTCTGGTCGGCGGACAGCGCGCTGTTCTGGTCGAGCGATGGGGCGCTGTTCTGGCCTGGCGAATCGCCGGAGTTTTCGGTCTGGCCCGGTGCGCTGGATCTGCCGAAGCGGCAGGCCTACGAGTTTCGCGTGACGGCCGTGGGCGGGCAGATCGCCGGGGTGATCAGCCTTTTCAATGTGCTGTTCGATATGCCGGATCTGCGCGAGGTGCTTGACCGTGTCTCGATCCCGGTCGGTGGCGGGCGGTTGCCGCTGACGAAAGTGTTTCGTGTGATCAAGGCCGTCTCGCCGACGGTGGTCGGGACGGATCATGCGGCCGTGCGGGCGAAGACGATCGACACGCAACTTCTGCCCGGTCCGTTGGTGCAGACGTTCGACCAGGCCGGCGCCGATGTGGCGGGCCAGATCTATGCGGTGGTGGATGGCTACTAGGAAGACGAAAGGAATGACACGATGAGTTTACCAGCAGCAGGCTACTTGGAAAACGCCGCGCGTACGGAAGGCGAATTGAAGACCGCGCTCGCGGATCAGCTCAAGGGTATCAAGCAAATCCCGGGCGCCGGGATCGCCGATCAGGCGCTCACGATCGCGAGCGGCAGCGTGACGCCGGCCTCCGGATCGAGCGCCATCCTCGTCATCGACACCGAGGCCTCCGCCGCGACGGATGATCTCACGAATATCGTGCTCACGAACATCGACGACGGCGCGATGGTCTGGGTGCGCAATGCCAACGCGGCCCGCGTCGTAGTGGCGAAGCACAGTGCCGGCGGGTCCGGCCAGATGAGTCTCGCGAGCGGCGGCGATTTCGTGCTGGCCGATCCTGATCGGCATTGGTTGCTCCTGAAGCGCAACGGGTCGCTCCTGCTGGAAGTGGCGCGTGTTCCCTCGGCGGATCTCGCGCCGCTGCTGTCGAAGGCCGTGAACTACACGACGACGCCGGCGGATCGCGGACGGCTGATCGATTGTACGGCGACACTCACGCTGACGCTGCTTGCGGCGGCGACGGCCGGGCGCGGGTTCGAGCAGGTGATCCACTGTTCCGGCGGGGTGACGACGATCGATCCGAATGCCGCCGAGACGATCAGCGGGTCCTCGACATTGCTGCTCTATCGCGGCGATCGCGCGCGCATTGTGTGTGACGGGACGAACTGGCAGGTGGTGGATCGGCACAGTGCCCAGGTGGCGCTGGATAAAATGATTTCGGGATTCACCTATGGGGTGAACGGTACGGACCCCTCCAACGATATCGACATCGCCGCCGGCGTGGCGATGGACAGCACGGGTGTCTATTTGCTGCGCGGCTCGGCCCTCACGAAGCAGCTCGATGCGGCCTGGGCGGTCGGCAACAACGCCGGGATGCGCGATACGGGGGCGGTGAGCGATAACGATTGGTATCTCTGGATCATCGGACGGTCTGATACGGGTGTGGCGGATTATCTGGCGTCGCTGTCGAGCACGGCGCCCACGATGCCGGCGAATTACGATTTTAAGCGGCTCGTAGGTTTCATGAAACGGGTTGCTGGGGCCAACGTGGCATTCACGACGTATGAGACTGCTGGCGGCGGGTTGGACCTGCTGTGGAATTCCCCGACTCTTGATATTGACCTAGCAAACACACTGACTACTGCACGTCGTACTGATCCTGTCAAGGTTCCGACAGCATTCTCCACCCTCGCCATGTTGAACGTGCGCATTGGCGATGCCGGAAACGCCTTGGCTTACATCTATTGCCCCGATGCGGCAAATTTAGCGCCTAGCACGACTGCCGCTCCGTTGAATACGATTCGACAGCAGAGCGCCGGGTCGGCAGCATATCACTATATGGAAATTCGCACGAGCGCAGCTGGACTCATTGCCGCCCGTGCGAATACCACAGTCGATGACTACAGTGTTGTCACGCTGGGATTTAAGTGGGCGCGGAGGAATTGATGACCTGCGCTCGTTGCGGCGGCCTGTTGCGGATCGAGCGCGTGCGGCGCACGCGGGTGCAGCTGCTGGCCTGTCTCGCCTGCGGCGATCGGACGGACGAGACGATCTTGGCGAATCGCCGCTGCATGGCCGGGCAGGAGCAGCATAGCTGGAAAACCAGCCTGTGGGATCGCATCCGGATGCTGGCGCGATTGGAGTGTGTGGCATGAATCAACGCTTGGAACGCCTGGACGGCCTCGCGCCGGTGATCCGGCAGCCGGCGCTGGAGTTGATTCAGCGCTGTCAGCGGAAGCTGGGGCGGACGCTGTTGGTCGTCTCCGGCTGGCGCTCGATCCATGAACAGATGCTGAATTATCAAAAGGGCCGCATGTTTGTGCGCGAGACGGGCGAGTGGGAGATAGCCGATAAAACGCTCGTCGTGACGAATTCAAAGCCGGGTTTGAGTGCGCACAATGTGATTACGCTCGCGGGGGCACCGGCATCGATGGCGCTGGACGTGATTCCGCTGCTGCCCAATGGTCAGGCTGAGTGGGATGTGGATCTGGATTTTTGGGACAAGTTGTACGAGATCTCGTGGAAGGTGGGGCTGGATCCGCTGGGCGATGTGATCGGGAGCTATCTGGCCGGCGATCGGGGACATTTCGAAGAGCCCGCGTGGAAGCTCAAGCTCGACGGATTGAATCTGATGTTGCCCGCTTCGCCGACTCAGCGAGGCGAGCCGGGAGCGGGGGTGGCTAGTGGCGAGTCCCGGCTGGCGAGTCGTGTGTGACGCGGATCTATCAGTGTCCGAGGTGCGGCGCGACCTATGCACATGACGGGGCCTATCGACATTTTCTCGCGGGCTGTGCGACAGGGCCGCGCCAGACCATGCCGGAGACGGTACAACATGAGAGACGCGAATGGCCGACTCAACGGACGATGAGGTGAGCGCCAAAGTGCTGGGGGTGCCGTTTCGCATCCGCGGCATGAACGGCATCAATATGGTGCTGCTCTCGCTCGCCGTCGGGGGCTGCATGTTTTTGCTGTACGACCGGGCGCAACGGAACGAAGTGCAGTTGGAAGCGATCTCGCAGGCCCACGCGGTCGGCCGTGATCGGCAAACGGCCCAAATGGCCCAGGAACACGCGGCGATCGTCCAGACGATGCGGGAGTCGTCACAGACCAGTCAGAACCTGGTGGAAGCGATCAACGAGCAGAACTATCTGCTGTTGGCCGACGAACGGGAGCGGCTGGAAATCAAGCGGAGATTGAAACGCCCGGAGAGTTTGACGAAGAAGCTGGATCGGAACAGTTACTAACCAAGGAGGGCACGATGCGGCAGATGCGTGGATGGGTGTTGATGATCGGGGCGCTGATGGTGGCGCTGGTGATCCTGTTGCCGTTCTTCGCGCTCGCGCAAGAGGCGCCGGTGCTGGAGACAGGTCCGACAATGACGGCCGCGCCGGCAGTGGATGCGACCACGGTGATGATCGTGCTGGCGGCGCTGCTGGCGATCAGTGAGGCGCTGTCGTTGATTCCGGCGGTGAAAGCGAATGGCGTCCTCCAGCTGGTGATGGCCGTGTTGCGGCGTGTGCTCGGGCGCCCGGCGGTGCCGGTCGTGTTGCTGGTCGGGTTTGCGTTTGGTCTGGCCGGCTGCGGCAAATCGCTGGATCAGATTCGGCAGGCAGCGCATGCACTGATCGATATCGGCGGGAAAATCTATGAGGATGTGAAGGATGATGTCGGCGAGGTGAAAAAGGTCTGGCAGTCTGATCCGCCGGCACCAGGACCGGCACAGCCGTGAGCGACGCGGTCGGCGCTGGGCTCACCCTGGCCGATGACATCCTCAAGTATTTTGTGATGGACCCGGACGGCTGGGCCCGGCTCTCGATCGAAAGGAAGCTCGATGCGCTGCATGAAACCGGAAAACGTGCCATGGTGGAAAAAGATTGGGCTGCCGTGGATCGCATTGCTGCTGAGTATGGCCGGTTGCAGCGGCTCTCTCGCTGAGATCCAGCCGGGCGTGGATACGGCCCGATGCGATGCGGCCACGCGCACGGATTGTGTCTCAGTGAGCGAGGGCTTTGTCTGGAAACGCCTGGCGCTGGAGGATGAAGTCGTCCGGCTGCAACTGGATCTGCGCTCCTGTCGCCGGGCGGCGGATCGACGATGAACGAGACAGATCAGACAGACGAACAGGCACCACCTTTTTAAGGGCGTTGGGCTATTTTTCAACAGGACGGCCGGCAGCGCGAAAAAGACCGAGCTCCTGGCGAAATCCGGCCCGGTGGACCCGCATTCGTAAGCCAGGGCGCGTATAGTTGTGCATCTGCCTCCAATTGCCAATTGACATTCATTCCCTGCTTATATAGCATCACTCCTCTACATGATGGAATTGATAAAGCCTTCAATTCAGGCATTTCTCGTATGTGATGCTGTCATTTGCGAGGCCAGCACAAACAAAAAGACCATCGTGGGAACATTTACCCACATTGGTAGCGCAACATTTCCATGCCTGGTGCCCCAAATTGGCCTTTATGTCTGCTTTACCGATGCTGATGGGACCTATGAATTTGAAATTGACCTGCACTATTTGAATGATGGTGGGAATAAGATCGGTGGTGGGAAATTGCCACAACCAATTGTAATTACAGATCGTTTGTCAATAACTGATATAGGTGTTACGTTAAGGAATGTGATATTCCCAGGGCCTGGGCGATATGAGTTCAGATTATTGTCGGGTGGCCAAGTTATTGCAGTTAAAGACTTTACGGTAAGGCAGGGTTAGTTGAACCGTAAAGTGAGGAGGTGAATCATGGCTCAGGCAGAAGCGCATGGCATGACAAGTGAGATATTCAATGTGCAGATGTCTCCAGAAATTGGGAAAACGCAATCTGTAACGACGTATAGAAAAGTGATTTTGGATGATTTTGCGACTGTGCAATTTCCCGGTTCTCTGTTATCTTCTGCCCCACTCACGCAACGTCAGATCGAATTAGGGCAGAAGATCGCAGAGAAATATGGACTTACAGAGTAGGACGGAACAATTTCCCCCATACCAGATCATCGAATCCATAGCATTCACTGAACAGTTCTCAAGGCTTGTCAGTGATCCTCGACTTCGTGATGATTTGCAGCGTGAGTTTTACGATGTTCTTCCGCTAGACCCAGAGCAATTTCAAAAAGTCCCTGGCACTACATTACGAGCAGTTACAATAGCCTGCTTCCCCGCGCTGACGCTGTTTTTCACGATCAAAGATCGCGTGATTACACTGCTTGAAATTCATCCATTATGAGCACGCGCGCACAATCTGATAGGCGATGATGATCTTTTGTCCGCTGCGCGAAGCAAGCCAGTAAGAAACCAACAACAAAGTCCAAGCCCGCATCGAAGCCCGCTCTCAAATCAGGTTATTGATACTATACGTATCGATTGAGCGGGAGATCCGGTGCAGATTGGTCGGCTCAGTTGGCCATTTGTTGGCCATTCGCGAGCAGCGGCGATAATCAGTCTCAGTTTTCTGCAGTTCTGGGGCTGGATGGGGGCAAGTTCTGCGCGATGCTGACACGGATTTGCTGGGAAATAGGCGTTTTTGCGGGATGGAATGAGGCCCGATCGGCTTATGAGTCCGCTGCTCTACCAACTGAGCTACACCGCCACGGTGTGAGTTTTCAATATGTTACGTGACTTTTCGTTGTTTGACCTGTGTCCGGTTCTGCAGTTTTCTTGCGTTTGACTTTCTGTTGTTCCTGCCGATCTGTGCGGCCTGGTCCATGGCGTCTCGCACCTGCTCGTCTTCCATCTGCGTATAAATCTCCACTTGATCCAAGCTCGACCAGCCGCCGGCCCGCTGGAGCGCCCGGACGTGCCCGCCTGACTGCAGAAACCGCACGGCAAAGGCGTGCCGCGTCGAATGGAATTTCAGCCCCTTCCCGGCCAAGCCTGCCGCCTTCACGGCTGGTTTGAAGGTGTACTTGTACCAGGATGCAGGGTCTTTCGGCAACTGCGGGCGATCGGGGCGCGCGAAGACCCAGCCGGTTTCTGGACGTCCGGCCTTGATCCACCAGCGGCGTAGAATGGCGAGGGCCTCGGCCGGCAACGGCAGAAACCTGGGGCGCTGTTGTTTGATCGTCGGGAGGGCGAGGCTCCGCTGTGGCCAGTCGAGGTGATTCCATTGGATACCGAACAGCTGGGCGCGGCGTAGCCCGGTGAGCAGGGCCAGGCGCAGGGTGTCGGCATCGATCGGGGCGAGGTGCTGCCGGAGGGCCTGCTCGTCGGCCGGGGTCATGACGCGCGGCGGGCTGCCGGCGGGGCGATCGAGTTTGATCTGGCTCCAGAGATCGATCACCCAGGAACGCGGCTGGATGACGGCGCGCATGGCGTGACGCAGGCATTTGAGATAGTGGTTCACGGTGCCTTCGCTCCTGACGTCCAGACGTCCAGATGTCCGGAGGGCGACGCGGGCCTGTTCGAGATCGTGCGGGGCAAGGTCGAAGACGCGGCGCTGGGGCCAGTAGGCGGTCCACCAGTCGGCAAACCGCTGTTGCTCTCGCGCGGCGCGGCGATGCTGCGCTTGCGGGAGATACGCCTCGAACAGTTCGGGAATGGTGAGATCGGCCTGGATGGTGCGCCCGGGTTGCAGGCGCTGCTCGCGGCGGACGAGTTTGGCGCGGGCGTAGAAGTCGGCGGCGGCGCGCTTGCTGTCGAATGAGCCGAAGTGCTGCATGCGGCCGTGCAGCGAGACACGGACGTACCAGCGGACGCGCCCGGCTGCGTTGGTGCGGCTATACAGGCCGCGATCAGGGCGGGGCATGATGGGTTACTTCTGAAAGTAGAACTCGGCCACGTGTGTGGCGAAGGTTGCGGCGTCTGGGTAGATGGTCGCGAAGGCTCTGATTTTGTCTCGTGCCTCCGCGTCCTGTCCTGGAGCGATCTGTAAAACACCGAGCAATGACGTCCAGTCTTCGCCTGATCCGCGACTCAGATCGGCCATGATGGCGGCATAGCGGCGGACGATGAAGACGATGGCTTTGTCGCGTTGTGCCTGGCCGGTATTGCGGTCGATCGACGTGGTCTCCAGCGGAATCAATGTGACGAAATATTGGTTGGGAACATATTCGTAGGCGGCGCCCGTTGAGTGATCAATTGCTGAACCAGTAAGACCACCAAATGCGATATTGCCCCAAAAAGCCGGATTCGTACGGGTCGAGAGCTGCATCACCACGGGTTTGTAGCCGTCCTTCGAAAACGTGATCGATTGTCCTTCGATTCGATCAAGGACGATGCGAAGCGGGGTATAGCCGAGCAGTCGAGTCGCTGGAATAATAGGATCGGCTTTGACGGTGGCAACGGCGCCGCCGCCGTCGGCTCGCGGCTTAGGCTGGTGCTGGATCGGTGGCTTGGGGATCAGTGTAATGGCGACGTTCTCCGGATTGGTTTGAAAGCTCAGCTCCTGTGTCGATCCGTCCACCATCGTGGCGCAGCCGGTCGTGAGCAGCAGAATCATGAGGATGTAGGGCATTGGTGAGGCTCCTTGTGAGGTTGGCGATGGGTGGACTTTTGTTACTGCGGTAAGCTCTGCTGGCCGCAGCGCTGGACGAGTGGCCACTGTTCTTTCGCTAGGCCCCAGCCGTCGATCCAATTGCCGCGGAGTTCTGCCTGCGTGCCGGTGGGGATGTGGAGAAACCGGAGTTCCATCACGGCCAGTTGTTGTAGCGTCAGCGCATCCGACGTGCGGGTGACGGTGAGCAGAAACTCCCGGTGATTTGGATCGTGACTGAGCCGATAGGTATAGTACGAGTTGTTTTCTTCGAGCGCCCGCATGGCGCAATGCGAGACCTGATCGGGGGTGCTGACAAATGTCGCGGTGTGGTCCGGTGGCTGCTGGCGCAATTCGGCGATCGACGGAGCGCAGCCGGACAGGACGGTGAGTAGACCAATAAGCGAGACTGCGCGGATCATATAGTGCCTCCGTGTGTTGTCGTAGGTGGCCGCGTGAGCGCCCAAATCAATGCGCCGATCCAGCCGAGGACGGTCCAGCCAAGCAGTAGATTCAGAGCGATGATGGCGGCGCGGTTGTGGTGCGCTCGGTACCAGGCGATGAGTGACGGTGTCAGATAGAACAACCCTGCGATATAGATGGATGCCAGACCCTTGAGTCCAAATTCTCCGAACATGCTCCGACCTTCCTAGCTAAGGATTCCGAAACGGACATTCATTGCAGAACGATCCGGGAAACTGATCCAGCGCGATGCAATAGCAGCGCGGTTTCGGTGCTATGACGACGCTGTGATGTTCCCCGCCCACCAGCGCCACAAGCCCAGCGTCACGGCAAGTGGCTATGCGTTTTTTTTGTGGATGGTCGGTGCGCGGCCATCGCTGGTTTCATGCTCAACGAGCCGTTCAATAATTTTGAGTTGTCCGATCAGGTGTAGCCGCACGTCGGCGGTCGAGCGCGTGAAGGCTTCTGCGCAGCGTTTCAACGTCGAGAGTTCGTCGTGATCAAGTTTCTTGGCGAGGTCCACCAGCTCGGCGATTACCGGGGGGATGGTCAGACCGTATGGTTCGATAGGATCTCTGGCCAAGCTGTGGCCCTGCACGTCGCTAAAAGAGGAGACGGGGGTGTGAAAGTACTCAGCAAATCGCTGGAGGGTGTTTACTTTTTTGGGGAGATCGTCGTTGAGAATGTTGCCGATGGTGCCATGAGACACGCCGACGGCGTTTGCCAATTTTCGCCGGCCCATCCCTTTCCTGAGTGCTTCCTTGACGAGCTGCTTCAGTGACGGCATATCCTTGAATTCTAGGGCTGTAAAATTATGTTGACAAGCGGAAACCATTTTGGTATTCCTCTCCCCATGGATCAGCACTTCAACCCTGACAGACTCGAAGCTCTTCGCTTAGCTCATCATCTGACGAAGTCGGATTTTGCCAAGCGAATCGGGGCGACTCGTCAAAATCTGCACAACTGGATGTGCGGACGTAATAAGCCGACGGTCTCGAATATCGAGCGGGCTGCGAAGGCGTTCGGGCTCGACTCGCGATATTTTTTTGAGGATACTGACCACCAAATTGGTAGACACACTGCCAATTCTGTGTAGCTGAAAGGTCGCTTGCCATGCTGACCGATACTTTGCCCCTCTCTCTTTCGGCGGACCTTCCCGGGTTGCTCCTGGGTTCGCTGCTGACTGCCTGCGCGCTGGCAAGCCGTGTGGGGTTCGGAGAGGGGCTTCTTTTCCGGAAGGAGCTTGCCATGAGTCTACCTGATCCCATTCTCAATTTTCGCGTGAAGCAACCTATCAAGGATGCACTGCATCTCTTTGCCGGACGGATCGGAAAAGATCTTGGTCCGCTCTTGCGTCAGTGGGTGATTGAACGGCTCGCACAGGAACTTGCGCTCGACACCTATCGCTCTGTTGGAGTGATCGAACTGCAACGCCGTCTTGCTCAGCCATCTCCGGCCTTTTCATACCCCGATGATAGCGCAGAGACGGAGGACAGGCCATGGCAAACAGAGGCAAACATTGTTTTACACGGTAAAACGCGAACGGGTGCGAGGGGGTAAATGATGAGCGGATCAGACGACGCCTTGCTCACCCCGAAACAAGCGGCGGCGCGGCTGCAGGTGTCGGAATCCACGATCTATCGCGAGGTGCGCGATGGGGTGCTGCCGGGTCGCATGGTCCGGGGGAAGTTGCGGCTCTACTGGCCAGAGGTGTTGCGGGGGTTGCCGGCGGCGCCGGTGCGGCTGGTGCGTCCCGTGCCGGTGTTCGACGTGGTGTCCTCGCTCAAGCTCACGGTGCAGGGTCTGAAACGGGTGGAGCGGGTGGCGGCGCTGCGCCGGATGGGGGCGCGATGACGAGTACGGCACGGATGCATGACGGCGAGCGGGTGGCGGCGAGCGGGCGATTTTTTTTGCCCAAGCGCACTAGGAGTGTCCCGAGTTCTGGTGCTAGCGAACCCTGGATTTGCGAGTCGTGAGGCGTTGGCATGAGTGACGATCGGCTGTTGCGCGCGGCGATCAATACGGCGTTTCGCCGGCGGGAACGCTGCGAGGCGCGGTATCAGGGGTTGGTCCGGGCGCTGGTGTCGCAGACCTCGGTGCTCTGGTACACGATGGATGCGGACCTACAGCGCGAGTTCGAAGCGGGGTTTGATGAAGGGCGGGCGTTGAAACGGGATGGTCTATCTGGTTGAGGAGGTTTGTCTCGTTTGTTTGGTGCGATGAGATTTCAACCAGACCAACGAGATGAACGAAACAAACACAATAAACTAGATGCGAGGTGAGGTGATGGCGACGTGGGAGATTGCAGTGACGGGGTTTCTGTGGGGCCTGGTGGCCGGATTCATCCTAGACCGTGGGATGCGGACGGGCCGGTGGTCGCTGTGGCCGTGACTGCGGTTGCCTGGTCCGTTGAAAACCGGTCGCGGTTTTCGCAGAGCCGCGTGACGGTCGTGCTGCCTGGCCTGACAGGAAACCCCGGGCCAGGCAGACGATTGACGGAGTGTCGCTAGTAGGCGCTTACGGCCTGGCTCCCGATGGGGGCCGAATGTGGGGGTGTCATTGTGAACCTGTGGGCGGGGGCCGGAGCGGGTCCGACCAGACCGGCTCTCGCCCATGGTGAGGTGATTTGATGGATGAACTGACGATCGAGCAGCGGCGAGTCGGACCAGGGGATGCGCTCTTTTGTGTGCTGGAGGATTTGCAGCGGGCGGGTCGGCGTGTCGCGGGCGATCGTGCCGCGCTGCTCCCGTGGCTCCGTGAGGCGGTGGAGCTGCTGGCGTGTGTGCCTGATCTCGGCCAGCGGATGGGCTGGGCGGTGGCGCTGGCCCAGGCGGTGGCGTTGCCGATCGGGCCGATGGTGGAGGAGATGGCCGGCGTTTTGTTGCAGCAAGCCGAGGCGGTGCGCCGATGCCGCGTGTCGTGATTGTGCGATTTCTCGATGTGGCGGCGGCTCCGCGTCCGAATGTGCATTGGACGGATCGGGAATGTGATGCCCGGCTGATGGGGTACCTGCTTGAGGATGAACGGGCCTGTGCGCGGTGGAAGACGGCGCTGCGCGGGATCGGGGTGGTGGCGCTCGGGGCGGTGCTGGTGGTTCTGGTGATGAGTTGGTGAGCGGTTGGCGACTTGCTACGTGCGAGGTTGACTGATGGCGATGCGGCATTGTGAGGGCTGCTCGATCTTAGGATGGACGGTGCCGCTGTATGTGCGGCCGATGCCGGGCGGACCGGTGGTGTTGTGTCCGGCGTGCATGATCCGCGCGGATGCGGATCTCGCCGAACGCATGGCCCTGGCCCAGCCGCCGTTTGATCAGTTGGTCAGTCGTGCGGGAGGGCTGGGGCGATGAGGCTGCGTGAGCGCCAGCGGGCCGCGATGCGGCGGGCCTATCACCGCCGGCGAGCTCAAGGGCGGTGCGCACGCTGCGACGCCCGCGCCCGCTCGGGCATGAGCACCTGTGCGCTGTGCGGACGCCGCGAGAGTCTCCGGCGAAACGCGTATCAGCGTCGCACGTTGGGGCAGCGTCCGCGCTATGCGGATGGTCGCGGCTACGGTCCGCGCGTGTCTCTCGCGGCGCCGGTCGTGCTGGACGCGCCCACGGACTGCCGGCGCTGCCGCGGCTGTCTGATGCCTGCCGAGGGTGGGCTGCGCTGCCTGAATTGCGGGCACGTGATCATATTGGCAGCGAGGCCGGAGAGGGCACGGACATGAGCTGCCTGTCTCACTGGGTATGGTCGCAGCCGCTGCTCTGGTGGTTCTTGGCGGGGTGGATTGTAGTGCTGTGTCTGGTGGTGTTGTTTGGCCTGGGCTCTGTGCTCGGGGCGGATCGATGGGCAGGACGTCACTCAACGGCAGACAAACGGAGGGGGTGAAGATGGATGTGCAGGAGATTGGGATTACGACGATCTGCGAGGGCAGCGTGAATGAAGTGTTCCAGCGGGAGTTCAACGAGGTGCTGAAGAACGTGGCCGATCCGAATACGGATCCGGAGGGGGTGCGTCGGCTGACACTCACGTTCACGATCAAGCCGCACGAAGATCGCCACGGCGCGCAGGTGTTCTTTACCTGTAAGGCTTCCTTGCAGCCGGTGGTGGTGGCGAAGGCGCCGGTGTTTTTGTCGCGGCATACGGGCACGCTGAAGGCCTACACGGTGGATCAACGGCAAGGGGCGCTGTTCGGCGAGGGTGAGTCAAAATCGCCAGTGACGGCGGTGAAGTAGCTCGCAAGTCGTCCGTGTCGAGTGGTGAGTCGCGGGAATGACAAGAGGAGGAATGACGATGCTGAAAGAGGCGATTGAGAAGATTCAACAGCTTGCGGACTGGCCGAAGCATATCGAGATCGACGGCAAGAGCTATTTGAGCGGAAACCTGACATTGGTGACGCCGCCGGCGCTGCCGACGTTCAAGCTCATGACGCTGTCGGGATTGGTGGATCTGGTGCGGTCCGCTCCGGCGGGATCGGCCCCATTTCCGGTCGGCGATTGGTTGATCCGTGTGCATTCCCACATCCAGGTGGTCGTTGAGGCACGGCATCCCGATGGATACGGACGGCGCCCCTGCTTTGCGAGTTGTGACCTGCAAGACGGCGAGCCGTTCCGGTTCGGGCAGTTCATCTACCGGGAGGCCTTTACGATTGCGCTGCTGAGTCGGTTTGTCCAGAGCGCAGATTGTCCGGAGCTGCTGCGCATCACCAGTTCGATTGCCAGTGGCCAGACCTCGACGAGTGAGGATGACGGGATTTCGCAGTCGGTGGCCCTGAAGGCCGGGATGACGCTGAAGGAAATGAGGACGGTGAAAACACGCTGGACGCTGCAACCGTTCCGGACGTTCCGTGAGATCGAGCAGCCGGCCTCGGAATTTGTCTTTCGGTTGCGTGGCGGCGAGGCCGAGCAGGTGCCGACATGCGCGTTGTTCGAGGCCGATGGTGGTAAGTGGAAGCTCGACGCCGTACTCGCGATCAAGACGTGGCTCGAGGCTCAGCACCTGGGCCTGCCGGTGGTGGCCTGAGCATGCCGATCACGGATACGGCGGTGGAGCTGGCCATCCGCGAAAACCGTGTGCGGCTCTTGTCGGAGCAGGCGACGGAACTGCGTCGGTGTCTCGGCTGTGAGTGCTGGTTTCATTCGACGGGGCCGGATCACCGGCAATGCAATCGCTGCAAGGGCAACTTCCGGTCGGTGCGGCGCGGGACGGTGGTGGGCGAGCCGATTCGGAGTGCGCGGCGGCGTCGTGCGATATGCCCGGAGGACTGAACTGTCCCCGCTGCGCGGGGCTGTTGGTGCCGGAGGCGGACGATCCGGCCTATGCCAAGTGTGTGGCCTGTGCGAGATCCTGGACGCCGGCGCAGGTGGCTCAGCCTCGGGCGGTTGCGGCTCACAGCGAGCCGCTGGTGGTGCCTGAGCAGAGACAGGAGGAACCGACGATGGGCAAATGGAGCGAGGCGACGCGCGCGGCCTTCACGGAAAAGCTCCGGGCGGCGCGGGCACGGAAGCGGGGGACGACGGTGCAGGCGGATGATGAGTCAGAGCCGAGTGAGGCGACGGTCCCGGTGCAGACCTGTGGCGTGGCGGGCTGCAAGAAGCCGAGGCGGGCTGATTCGACGCAATGCGAGCGGCACTATCAGAAATCGCTGCGGAACAATATCAAGTATCGGGAAAAAACCAAGAAGGCGCTGAACGGGAGCGGGACCGATTGGAAATCCCAGGCGCTGTCGGCGCTGGTCTCGCAGCGTGAGACGTTGACGGCCAAGATTCATGAGATCGATACGGTGATGGCGGCCATTCAGGGGATGTAGGGGGGAAGATGCGACTCGGCGATTGGGTGGTGGTGACGAGTATGACGCTCAACTGCTGCGCGAGCCTGGCTTATGCGATGCAGGGCTACTGGCCGAATGCGCTCTACTGGCTCTGTGCGTTTGGCATCAACGGCGCGGTGCTCTGGGGGATGCGATGAGCCTGACGCGCGCGTTGACCAGTGAGGAGCTACGCATTCTGCGGCATATGCTGGGGATCGATCAGCCGCACGTTCGGCATCCGAAGCCCTATCGGAACTATTACTGTGCCAATCCTGGAGATCCTGCGTTGCATGCGTTGATGGCTGCCGGCGCGGTTCGTCTGTATAGCCAGAGCGGCGGCTATGAGTCGTTCACCTGTACGGAGGCGGGGCGCATGGCTGCGGTGGAAAGTCAGCGGACCATTCGATTGAGGAAGCCGAAGCGCCTGTATCGGGCCTTCCTGGATGTCTCCGACAGCTGGCCAGATCTGACGTTCAAGCAGTTTCTCACGGACCCCTCATTTCGGCGATTGAGGAGTGAGGTATGAGGGCGGTGACAGTAACGGGATACGGGGCTGATGAGCGTTGAGGCGATGACCTGGGCGTTTGGGCAGTCGCTGCCGGCGGCGCAGAAGATTGTGCTGTTGGCGATCGCCAATGGCTGCAATCGTGACGGATATGGCTTCCCGAGTTTGGATGGGCTGGTGGAGGCCTGTGCCCCGATGGGTCGTCGCATGGTCCAGCGCCATATCCGGCAGTTGGAGGCGGTGTGCCTCGTGCACCGAGAGGAACGCTTTCTGACTTATGGCAAGCAAACCTCGAATGGATACCAACTCAGGATGCCGGGCGTAGACACAACCGGTTGGGGGAGGGGTGTACAAAGTGACACCCTACCTCATGGTGGGGAGGGTGTACAAAGTGACACCCTGAGGGTGTCACAGCTCTGTCACCCTGAGGGTGTCATAGCTATGACACCCTCTAATAGAATCTTAACCAGATTGATTAACCAAATTGATGAAGGGAGCCGGCACGCGGACAAACCCGCCCGCCCGCCTTGTGTGCCTCGCGGCACCAAGAGTCGGACGGAACGGACGCCGTTTCCGGACCCCTGGCCTGAGGCACCCTGGATGCGGGAGTTCTGTCACCAGCGAGGCTGTCGGTACGAGGACGAAATTGAGAAGTTCTCCGCACATCACCTCGCGGAGGGCAGTCGGTTCGCCTCCTGGCCTGATGCGTTTCGGAAGTGGGTGATGAACAGCGTGCGGTTCCGGCAGCGTGATCAGCCAGAGGGCCAGTCCCGCGCGCCGACGATGCCGGTGACGCCTCGGCGTAGGGCGGTGGGTGAGCCCATGCCGGAGGATGTCCGGGCGCTGGTGGGATTGGCAACGCGGAGTATGGCGATGGAGGGGAGCGGGTGACGAAGCCGGTGGAACAGGCGACGTTGACGGTGGGGTCGAAGGTGCCCTGGCGCTTGCGATGGTGTGAGTGGAAAACGCATGGTCGTGCGTGTCAGGTCCCGACGGGGACGGATGCCGGCGACAAGCTGCGGCGCGAGCGGTTGTGCGCCTATCACCGGCATCGGGCGGGGGTCTCGACCTACGGCCAATACACGAGCGACCGGGCCGAGTTTGACCGCTGGCGCGAGACGGTGCTCGGCGCTGGGCCGTTCCCACGAATCTGGAATGCCGATCCGGATCTGCTGTGGTCGCTCCTCTGCGGCGAGATCTCGTGGGATGCGTTCCTGGCCGAGGTGCGCACAGGAACGACGAAGGCGAGCTGATGCCGATGATCGCGGGTCCTTCCCGCGTCTTGTCCTATGCGGGTAAGCAAGGCCCGACGCCTCGGGCAACGTCGTCGGCTCCTATGAGCAAATGACCGTCGCGGG
>JAAOEI010000038.1_pt1 | contig 43728 bp, 54 predicted proteins | sample 7059261 | NCBI WGS metagenome assembly JAAOEI01 (sample SAMN14008812, study PRJNA610033) | viral metagenome | isolation source: viral particles filtered from seawater | place: China: Hangzhou Bay, Yangshan Deep Water Harbour | collected 2017-10-31 | reverse complement strand
TTTAATATATAGATATAGTTACTTGCTAAGCCTTAGCCCCTCAATTGAGGGGCTTTTTTTTATTTGTAATTTGCTTGGAGTTTTTTCGTATTCTAATATAATAATATTCTAATATAACCTTGTATAATATTCCTATATAAGAATAAACTAATTAAATTTTGCGTTCTGTAGATAAGTATATAAGAATATTCTAATAAAAGAATAGAAGGCTCAATACTCAATACCATAATATTCTAATATTAAAATAAAATAAAAAGCTTTAAAAACCTTAAAACCTTAAATAAAAGCCTAAAAACCAAGATACACATCCGTAGTTTGGTGGAAAAAATTCTAGTAATGTTTATAATGGAGGCTCATGAAAACAGAATTGATGACAACAGAGCAAATGAGGCTCGAAGTTGAAAAACTTTGGATAAAACATATTAAACTTTGTCAGGATGATTTTTTATATTTTGTGCAAGAGGTTTGGCCCGATTTTGTTTGTAGAAAATCCAAAAAGCCAGAAGAGTGGGGTCATCATCAAATTATTGCTAAAGAATTTACTGATATCGCTGATGAAAGAAAAGGGAGGCTCATTATCAATATGCCCCCTAGACATACCAAATCAGAATTTGCTTCCGTATACTACCCCGCTTGGATCATTGGTAAGTATCCAAAATTAAAAATAATGCAGGTGTCGCACAACACAGAACTGGCAGCAAGGTTCGGTTCTAAGGTTCGTAACATTATTGATTCCAAAGAGTACAAACAGATCTTTGGTGATGTACGATTGCGTGAGGACTCCAAAGCCAAAGGTAGATGGGAAACGAATCATGGTGGTGAATACTATGCGGCGGGTGTTGGTGCATCCATCACGGGCCGTGGTGCAGATCTCTTGATTATTGATGATCCACACACGGAACAAGATTCCATGTCCGACAGTGCGATGGAACGAGCGTACGAATGGTACACCTCGGGTCCTCGTCAGCGTTTACAACCTGGAGGCTCAATCTTAGTGGTTATGACCCGTTGGGCCGAGGACGATTTAACAGGCAGATTGTTGAAGGCTCAAACTGAACCTAAAGCAGATTCATGGAAACAAGTTTCGTTTCCAGCGATCCTCGACTCAGGGAACCCGGTGTGGCCAGAGTATTGGGAACTAGAAGAGTTAGAAAAGATTAAAGCCAGTATTCCAATTAGAAACTGGTCAGCACAATACATGCAAAATCCCACCTCAGAAGAAGGTGCGATTCTTAAACGAGAATGGTGGCAACCGTGGGAGAAAGAAAGCTTACCTCAATTACAACATGTCATTCAAAGTTACGATACAGCGTTTAGTAAAAAAGAGACGGCGGACTATTCTGCGATTACGACCTGGGGTGTATTTTTTCCAGAAGAAGGTGGAGCCCCGAATATTATTTTGTTGGATGCGATTAAAGGTAAGTTTGATTTTCCAGAACTTAAAGTAGTGGCATTGGATGCTAATAAATACTGGGAACCAGAAACGATTATCATTGAACAGAAAGCCAGTGGTGAACCACTCACGCAAGAGTTTAGAAGAATGGGTATTCCCGTGGTGCCATTTACACCATCCAGGGGTAATGACAAACATACCCGAGTGAACAGTTGTGCACCTGTCTTTGAAAGTGGTGCCGTGTGGTATCCGTATGGTGAAAAATTTGCCGAAGATGTCATTGATGAATGTGCTGCGTTTCCCCATGGAGCGAATGATGACTATGTAGATTCTACGACTCAAGCAATACTAAGGTACAGACAAGGGAACTTTGTTGAGCTATACTCTGATTATGTGGACCAAGAAGAACAGGTTAGAAAATCTTATAATTATTATTGAGGCTAACTATGGCAGTAGAAGAAAATATTAAACCAGATGAAGTAACGGCTGATAACATGCAAGAGGTTGAGGCTCCAGAGGTAGAGGTAGAAGCTGATCCCGATGCCATGCCCATGGACCAAGGTCCAGAGATGACGGAAGAACAAAGTGAGACCATTGAGTTTTTTCAAAACTTAGCGGAGACCATGGACGAACGAGTGTTGACCAGTCTTGCTATGGAACTAATTGCCGATTACAAAAAGGACAAAGAATCAAGAAGCGACTGGGAGAAAACTTATATCTCAGGCTTAGATTTATTAGGGTTTAAACCCAACGAAGAGTCCAGACCTTTTCTTGGTGCCAGTAGTGTCACACACCCATTGTTAGCTGAGGCAGTCACTCAGTTTCAAAGCCAGGCTTACAAAGAATTATTACCCAGCGACGGACCTGTACGAACTCAGGTGGTCGGTGATGTGGACGAGGAGAAAGAAAAACAAGCCGAGCGTGTCAAAGAGTTCATGAACTATATGATCATGGAAAAAATGGAGGAGTATACGCCTGAGTTTGACCAGTTATTATTTTATTTACCACTGGCGGGAAGTGCATTTAAAAAAGTTTATTATGACGAGATGCTAGAACGAGCAGTCAGTAAGTTCGTACCAGCCGAAGATTTGGTGGTACCGTACTATGCAACCGACTTAGCCGACTGTGAACGCATCACGCATGTGTTGAAAATGTCAGAAAATGACATTTTGAAGAAACAACGAGCGGGTTTTTATCGTGACATTGATATTTTACCGTCTCGTATGGATGAAAGTGACATACAAGATAAGTACGATTCACTAGAGGGTATAAGAAAAGCTGATGACGGTGATTATCAGTTCAACATTTTAGAAATGCACGTTGATTTAGACCTTGAAGAGTACGAAATGGACAGTGGTGAGAAGAATGTGAAGGTGCCATTTGTCGTCACCTTGGACGAAGGCTCTGGAGAAGTGCTGTCAATCTACCGAAATTACGATATGAAGGACGAAAAACAGCGTAAAAAGCAATATTTTGTTCATTATAAGTTTTTACCAGGACTAGGATTCTATGGATTTGGCTTAATTCACATGATTGGTGGACTAAGTAAGACAGCAACGGCTGCCTTGCGTCAATTATTGGATGCGGGAACGCTTTCTAATCTTCCAGCAGGGTTCAAGAGCCGTGGTATGCGAATCAGAGACGACGATCAACCGTTTCAACCGGGCGAGTTTCGTGATGTGGACGCTCCTGGGGGAAATATTAAGGATCAATTCCAAATTTTACCGTTCAAAGAGCCATCTGGGACACTATTTCAGTTATTAGGGTTCGTGGTACAAGCTGGACAGCGTTTTGCGGCAATAGCCGACATGCAAATTGGCGAAGATCAGAAAAATAGAGCTGTAGGTACGACCGTTGCCCTTATGGAACGTGGTTCAAGGGTCATGAGTGCGATACATAAGCGACTTTACTATGGTATGCGACAAGAATTTAGGTTATTAGCCGATGTTTTTGCCACTTATTTACCGCCTGTGTATCCGTATGCCGTATATGGTGGTAACCGTATGATTAAAATGATGGACTTTTCTCCAGAGGTAGATGTGATACCTGTGGCTGACCCAAATATCTTTTCTATGTCACAACGAGTGACTTTAGCTCAAACGCAGTTGCAAATTGCCCAAAGTAACCCACAAATGCACAATGTCCATGAGGCATATCGCCGTGTCTATGAGGCATTGGGCACCAAAAACATTGATGCGATTTTAAAACCAAAACCAGACAAAAGACCAAAAGATCCAGCGATAGAAAATATGGAAGCATTACAGATGAAAGTGCCAATGGCGTTTGCCACACAGAATCACGATGCTCATGTCTTAACGCATATTGCGTTTATTAGATCTCGTATGGTGCAAGTCAACCCAATGGTGTATGCGTTACTACAAGCACACATCAGTGAGCACATAAGTTTAAAAGCCAGAGCTCAAGTGTTGGAAATGCTAAGTCAGAAAGACCCAGATAATGTGATGGCGTTACAACAAGAACGACCAGAGCAGTTTGAAATCATCCTGGAGTCTATGGTGGCAGACCGTGTTCAAGCGTTGACTGAAGAGTTGGTCAACGAAGAGGCGATGTCACAACAGAAAGATCCACTGGTGGCACTCAAACAACAAGAGTTGGATTTACGAGCGATGGATATGCAACGCCGTGGCGAAGAGTTTGCCATTGAAGAAATTCGTAAAAACGCAGAGTTTCAAGAGAGTATTAATTTAGATAAAATGGAGCGTGATGATGCCAACCGTCAAGCTGACGAGCGTATTCGTGTGGCCGATGATAAACTAGATATTGCAGCCAAAAAAGCTGAAGTTGACAGAACTAAGGTAGATAAAAAATGAAGAAACTAACTAGAACAGTGCCCCCTAAACGAGGACCCAACCCACAAGGTTTGAAAGGTGGTGCTGATATAGATATTTTTGGGTTTGGCAACGAAAACTTTCAATACGGTTCTGGAAAAGCATCTTATACTTTTGAAGGTAATAAAAGTTCTATAACACCTAGTATTTCAGGTTCTGTAATTAGATCAAATAACAAAACTGTTAAAAAAAGTTTTGATAGAGTAGGTTTAGAAGGTGAATATAAACCAAATAAAAAAACAAAATTAAAAGGTAAAGTTTCAAGAAACGTGCATGGTGACAAAGATTATAGAGGAATGATTGGTGCAGAATATAAAAATAAAAATAAAAAATTTGATATTAGTCTTGATGAAACGGGTAGGGTGAATGTAGGTGCAAATTTAAAATTTAATAAAGGCGGTTGTCCTCACCGTGAGGTAGGTGCAAAATCTGACATTCAAGGTGTTAAAGATATTCAAGTCAAAGGTAAAAAATTTACAGGAAGTGTGTAATGTATGACCTAGATACTATCCTTGCTATTAAACGATTAATTGAAAAAGAGATTGACAACACTAAGGAACATATAGTATATAATGTCAAAGATGTAGAAAATTTAGCATTTGCTAAAGGAAAACTCAACGGCATGGAGCTGTTGCTACAGGATTTAAAAGACCTGCAAAAGGAAGAGGAGTAAAAATTTGTCTGAACTTATCAAACCAGATTACCTTGCTGATAAAGGTACATCATCAAAAGACGATACCAATAAACTAACTCAAAGCTATATTAACGAAATAGGAAAACTACCTGACCCGGTTGGGTATAGACTTTTATTGAAAATGTGGAAAATGTCAGAAATGACTGATGGTGGTATTGCATTAGCGGAACAAACCTTAGAGACATCGGAAATGACATCTGTTGTTGGTTATGTTGTTAAGATGGGTGACATGTGTTACCAGGATAAAAATAAGTTTTTATCTCCTTGGTGTGAAGTTGGTAACTTTGTTGTTATAGGTAGATACGCTGGAGCTAGGTTTAAAACAAAATTCGGTGAACATAGAATTATCAATGATGATGAAATTATAGGCACCATTGAAAAACCCGAGGATATCCTCGCACTATTTTAGGAGTAAAATATGTCTGATGCACAAAAGGAAATTGAATTAGATTTGGATGATGTTCAAGAAGAGAATGTTGAAATAGAAACAAATCAAGAACCCGCAGAAGAATCTGTAAAAGATGCTGTAGGTGAGGTTGATTTAGGCTATACCGATCCGATGGATAAGAAAGAGGAAACTCCATCTGAGCCAGAACCTGAAAAGTCACAAGACAATCTACAAGATGTTTCTGAAAAAACTCAAAAGCGTATTGATAAATTAACTCGTAAAATGAGAGAGGCAGAGCGTAGAGAACAAGCTGCCTTAGATTATGCTAAAGGTCTTAAAGATAAATACGATAAAGAAAAATCTATATCTTTATCGGCTGACGAAAACTACATTAAAGAATTTGATGCAAGAGTTGATGCTCAAAGAGAGCAAGTCAAGATCAAACTACAAGATGCAATTGAAGAAAATGATTCTGCGAAAATTGTTGAAGCTAATGATGAATTAACAAGGTTAGCTGTTGAAAAAGAAAAAGCAAGAATGAGAATGACGCAGTATGAAACTGACAAGAAAGAAACTGAGACTGTTGAAACCACTGAGAAAGAACCAGAAGCAACAACTACACCAGAGCCAAGTGCAAGAGCTAAGGAATGGGCTGCACAAAATACCTGGTTTGGTAATGATGAAGTTATGACCAATGCTGCTTTTAGTATTCATGGTGAGTTAGTTAAAGAGGGGTTTGACGCAGACTCAGATGACTACTACAATGAAGTTAATAACAGACTTAAGGAATATTTTCCACATAAGTTTGCATCTACCGAAAAGGTAGAAGAAAGTAAACCCGTTCAAACTGTTGCCTCGGCGGGGCGTAAACAGCAAGGACGCAGAAGCGTGAAACTCACCCGTTCACAAGTAGCAATAGCTAAAAAATTAGGGGTGCCACTAGAAGAATACGCTAAATTCGTGAAGGAGTAACGATATGACAGATGATGTAAAGAAAAGAACCTCACGCAGGAGCCAAGAAGGTAGTAATGCAAAACGCACAAAACCTTGGGCACCTCCATCAAGTTTAGATGCACCCCCTGCACCGAAAGGGTATTGCCATCGTTGGATAAGGGTAGAAAGTGTTGGTTTTATGGATACAGGTAATGTGTCTAAAAAACTAAGAGAAGGTTGGGAGTTCGTTAGAGCTGAAGAGGTTCAAAACGAAATTGGTGACCATGACTATCCAGTAATTCATGACGGTAAATATATGGGGTTAATCGGAGTTGGTGGCCTTGTGTTGGCAAGGATACCTGAAGAAATTGTAGAGCAACGCAAACAGTATTTTAATAATGTGACTGTTGACCAAGTTAAAGCCGTTGATAACGACATTTTAAAGGAACAACGACCAGAGATGCCTGTAAATATCGACAGACAATCTCGTGTAACTTTTGGTGGTAACAGAAAGTCTTAATTTTTTAGCTTATGTAACCACATTTGTTTAACAATTTTATGGAGTTATTATTATGGCAAACACAGATGCTGCATTTGGTATGCGTCTAGTGGGTCGCATAGGCGGACCTGCTACTAACGGTCAAAATACATATAGAATAGCTGCTAACTACGGAACTTCAATTTTCAAAGGTGACATGGTAGCCCAAGTCACAGGTGGAGGTGTAGAAGTACATGCCGATGGCGGTACAGTTCCTATAGTAGGTGTTTTTAATGGTTGTCGTTATACAGACCCTACCACTGGAAAAGAAACCTTTTCCAATTATTATCCTGCAAGTACCAATGCTTCAGATATTGAAGCTTTTGTTATTGATGATCCAATGGCTATTTTTGAAATTCAAGCAGATGCTGCTTTCCCAGTTGCTGATTTATTCGGTAACTTTGATATTGTGTATACTTCTTCTGGAAGTACCACAACAGGCATTTCTGGTGCTGAATTAGATGTAACCACTGGTGCAACAACAGCTGGATTACCTCTCAAAGCGATTGATATTTCTAAAAATGTCGATAACGATGATGTAAGTTCAGACGCTACAAACGTACTTGTAGTCATTCAAAACCACATATTCGGCCAAAAAGGGGCTGGGTTAGCTTAAGGAGGATAATTCATGGCTATTTCAAGAGCACAACTGGTCAAAGAGTTAGAGCCTGGGCTTAACGCTCTTTTTGGACTAGAATACAACCGATATGAAAACGAACACGCAGAAATTTTTGATTCAGAAAGCTCAGATAGAGCATTTGAAGAAGAAGTAATGCTGTCTGGTTTCGGTTCGGCTCCTGTGAAAAGTGAAGGTGCAGGTGTGACATTTGACGATGCACAAGAATCTTACACAGCGAGATACACACACGAGACTATCGCAATGGCTTTTGCTATTACAGAAGAAGCAATTGAGGATAACTTGTATGACAGACTAGCTGGTCGTTACACAAGAGCATTAGCACGTTCTATGGCTAACACTAAACAAGTGAAAGCTGCGAACGTTTTAAACAATGCTTTTAACAGTAGCTTCACAGGTGGTGATGGAAAAGAGCTTTGTGCTACAGACCATCCACTAACTGTTGGAGGTACATTCCGTAACGAACTATCTACAGCTTCTGACCTATCAGAAACATCTATGGAGCAATCATTAATTGATATCGCTGCATTTGTTGACGAAAGAGGTCTTAAAGTTGCGTTACAAGGTGTTAAATTAATCATTCCTAAAGAACTTCAGTTCACAGCGGAAAGAATATTGAAAACACCTCAGCGTGTCGGTACATCAGATAACGATATCAACGCTATGGCTTCAATGGGTATGATCCCACAAGGCTACAGAGTTAATCATTATTTAACTGATACAGATGCTTTCTTCATTATGACTGATGCACCTAATGGACTTAAACAGTTTGTTAGAGCACCAATCAAAACTGCTATGGAAGGTGACTTCGATACAGGTAATGTAAGATTCAAAGCAAGAGAAAGATACTCATTTGGATTCTCGGATCCAAGAGGAATCTTTGGCTCTCCAGGGGCTGCGTAAGTAGTAATTTGGAGGACGAAAAGGGGACTTTCGGGTCCCCTTTTTTTTGGTTATAATAAACTGACTATACAAAAACTTGAATACAGACGTGTATAGACGACGACCTAAAGACTGTATTCTTTTATTTAGGAGATAATTATGGCAAATTCAACATTTCAAGGTCCTATTAGATCTGAAAGCACAATTAAAACTATCAGTAAAAACTCAACAACTGGAGCTATAACAGAAGTAACAACTCTTGGTGGTGCACCAGTAAGTTTATCTGATGGAGATGTAACTTTAACAAATGCAACTCATAGTGGTAGAGTATTACTTGTACCTGATGGAGGACAAGATAATACATATACACTACCCTCACCAATAGCAGGATCTATGTTTAGATTTGTTTACGCTGGTGGAGCCGCTGATGCGACTGATGCAATCATCGTAACTCCAGGTAACACAAATTTTTATATTGGTGGAGTAACATTTTTAGACACTGATGGAAATGCAATAAGTTCAGTATTTTCAGATGGCAACTCAAATAGCAGTATTCAAATGAATGTCCCTGCTGGTTTTGACGTTACTATAATGGGTATAGATACAACTAATTACCAAATTTTTGGAAATGTTACATCAACAACAGCACCTGCTTTTGCTGATCAGTAAAAATAATTTTAGTGGGGCTACGGCCCCACAGTTTCTTAATTAAGGAGGGAAACTATGGCAGATACAGTAACAGGACCTACAATCTTACAAGAGAACGATAAGAGAGTAGTCATTAAAATCGTAAACGAATCCGATGGTACAGGTGGTACAACAGTTTTTGCTGATGTATCCGCTCTTGCAGCAAACTCAAATGGAGACTCAGTCACAACAGTAAGTCCACAAAGAATATGGTGGTCTTGTGCTAATGGTGATGGTGGTGACTCATTTGCAAGATTAGACTTTGAAGACTCAGATGGTGATATACCGATCGTAACATTGGTAGATTCAGGTTATTGGGACTTTAGAGAATTTGGTGGTATTCCAGCTAACACTTCATCTAATTCTAACCAAAGTGATGTAAACTTTGTGGTGCCGGGTGCAGCTGATTCAGGTAATACTTATACAGTCATTGCAGAGTTCATTAAAAATTACGATTGATTATGGACATAACAGTTGAACAGTACACGAATGATTTAGTAGGTTTCAAAAAAGGCGGTATGCCTGCCCGTAATAAACGAAACTATAGATCAACAAAATCTGGTGCAGGTATGACACAAGCTGGTGTTAAAGCTTATCGTCGTATGAATCCTGGCAGTAAATTAAAAACTGCTGTCACAGGTGATGTGAAGAAAGGTAGCAAAGCAGCAAAAAGACGCAAATCTTATTGTTCAAGAAGTGCTGGTCAAGCTAAAATGCACAATATTAATTGCCGTAAAACGCCTAATAAGCGTATATGTCAGGCAAGGAGAAGATGGAAATGTTAACAAAACCTTATAAAGCTGTGAACAAGTTGTGGACTAAGTATAAAGATAGTTGGACTTGTGAAAGCTGTAAAATTAGAGATCTTGTAATTATTTTATTAGTTTTTTTACTTCTTGTTATATGAAGCTAACTGATAATTTTACTTTAGCCGAACTTACTAAGTCACAGACAGCTGAAAGATGTGGTATAGATAATAATCCCGACAAGGAACACATTGAAAACTTACAAAGGCTTTGTGATAATATTTTACAGCCTGTAAGAGATTACTTTCAGAAACCTGTGACTATAAGTTCTGGTTATAGATCTCCAGAATTAAGTCAAAAAATTGGTTCTTCTTCAAGATCACAACATTGCAAAGGTGAAGCTGCAGATTTTGAAGTGCCTGGTGTTTCTAATAAAGAATTAGCTGATTTTATTAACGAAAATTTAGATTACGATCAAGTAATTCTTGAATTTCATAATCCCGATGAAATAAATTCTGGTTGGGTTCACGCATCGTATGTGGGTGAAGGTAATAGAAGTGAATATTTATTAGCCGAAAAAGATGAAAATGGCAAAGTGAGGTACAGTAGATGCCTATAACAAGAGCTCAAATGACACAACAAATATCTAAACCTCCTTCTAAAAAAAAGAAAAAAAAGAAGAAAAAGAAGAAAAAAACAAGGTATAGATAGCTCATTGATAAACTGTTAAAATTTAAGTATAGGAGGATTTATGGCTAAGAAAAAAGGACAAAAGTTATGCCCACGAGGTAAAGCTGCGGCTAAAGCTAAATTTGATGTGTACCCAAGTGCGTACGCTAATGCTTATGCTAGTAAGGTATGTGCAGGTAAAGTTAAAGGTCCTGGTGGTAAAAAGCGAAAGGATTTTAGAGGTCCAAAACCAGCAAAAGAGGGTACCTTTGTTGAAGCAGGTGATACATCTGGATCAGCAATTAGTGTTGATATTGACGGCATGACTATGAGTAATCCATCTACTGCTGCTTACTACAAAGATTTAATGTAATGAGTTTAAAAAAGTGGTTTAGTGAAAATTGGGTTGATATTGGTTCTCCAAAAAAAGGTGGAGGATATAAGAAGTGTGGGCGTAAAAGTGCAAAAGGCTCAAAACGTAAGTATCCAAAATGTGTTCCAGCAGCAAAAGCTGCCAAGATGTCAGACTCACAAAAACGATCTGCGGTTAAGCGTAAAAGACAGGCTGGTAATGTTGGACCGAAACCAACTAATGTTAGAACGATTGATAAAAAGTATTATGGTGGATTAATAGATATATAGGAGATTATTATGGCACGAAATATTAGAAAGAAATATAAAAGCGACGCTGGGTTTAATTTTGATACCTTTCCATCAAAAGGTGGCAATATTGGCAACATAGATATGTCAGATTTTAGAAGTCAAAGCGATATCATGGGTAAAACTAATATTGGTAAAAAAATGTCACCTTCTTCTTCACCGTATAAAACAAAAATGAAAAATGAAAAAGAAGATGGTTTGTTATCAAAAATTTACAAAGCTTTATCTACTAAAAGCACATCTTATGACCCAACTGTTGCAGGTTTAGGTGGATCTAAATTTGCACAAAGAAATAGTGGTGGTTTGATGGGTAATCAAAAAAAACTTGATTTAAACAAAAATGGAAGAATTGATAGCGGTGATTTTAAACTTCTTAAAAAGAAGAAAAAGAAAAAGTCCAAATAGGAGATTAGATGGCGACTTCAGGTACAACAGCATTTGACTTAGACATAGATGATATCATCCAAGAAGCGTATGAGCGTTGTGCTATAAGAACCAATAGTGGTAATGATTTAAAGTCAGCCCGTAGAAGTTTAAATATTTTATTCTCTGAGTGGTCAAACCGTGGTATTCATTTGTGGAAAGTTGCACTAAATACACAAGCTTTAACATCTGGCACAGCAACTTATGATGCTCCAGCTGCTACAAGTGATGTATTAGAAGCTTATATAAGCACTTCAAGCGGAACAACTTCATCAACTAATGATGTTTCACTTACAAAAATATCAAGAAGTGATTATGCTAGTAAGCCTAATAAAGGAGCTACAGGTCAGCCATCAGAGTATTATGTAGACAGACAAACAACACCAACTATTACTTTGTATCAAACACCAGATGCTAGTACCTACACACATTTAAAATTTTATTGTGTTAAACGAATTGAAGATGCGGGAGCATATACTAATCAAAGCGATGTTGCCTTTAGGTTTATACCTTGTATGGTAGCAGGTCTTGCTTATTATTTAGCTATGAAAGTTAATCCACAGTTAGTTCAACAGAATAAAATGATTTATGAAGATGAATTACAAAGAGCTTTGTCCGAAGATGGTCAGAGAACTTCGGTTTATATAACACCGCAAAGTTATTATCCATCAGGGAGTTAATTATGGGAGTGCAATTATTAGGTCCAGCAGCTTTGTACTTTGCTAGAAAAGGGGTAAAGGGTTATATAAAATATAAAAATGCTTTAAAAGCAAATAAAAAATTAGTTAATAAACAAAAAAAAGGTAAAGAATTATCAGGTAAAGATTATGACGATTTTCAAAAAAATAAAAATATTTACACTAATCCTGATAAACACACCTTAAAAACAGAAAAAAAATATTTAGGTAAAAAAGTTAATAAAGGCTATATTTCAAAAAAAACTGGTTTAATACCAAAAAAACGAAATGGTGGTAGTATTAAGGTTAAATGTAAACTAGGTCGTAATAGACCTACGAAACTTATGTAGAGGTATTAATGGCATACGCTAAAGGCAAATACGCAAAAGCAATATCTGACAGATCAGGTATGGAGTTTCCATATGCTGAAATGGTCAAAGAGTGGAATGGGTCATTTGTACACAGATCAGAGTATGAATCAAAACATCCACAAATCAGGCGTAGACAACATCAGTCTGATGCCATTGCGTTACAAAACCCAAGACCTTTAAGAAGTTCGCCTACAGACGTAAATTTAAATCCAGCATTGTTTGCGAGTTTTGATACGGATTCACAAAGTGTGCCAGATAGTGCAGATGAACAAAACAAACGCCGTCAAATGAATATGAAAGTTGGCGAGGTAACAGTGAGTATATCATGAGTATTACACATTCAAATTTTTTAACACAAGTTAGAAACTACACAGAGGTAGACTCTAATGTGTTGTCAGATACTTTAATTGATCAATTTATTCGTAATATTGAGTTAGATATTGCAGGTAAGGTTGAGTATGACGATTTAAGAGCCTACAAAACATCAACTACAGTCGCTTCACAAAGATATGTGAGTATGCCTGAGGACTTGATTTATTTAAGGTCAGTTCAAATAACCAGTAGCAGTAATCGTGTGTTTTTAGAAAAAAGAGATACCAGCTTTATATCAGAGTTTAATCCTGGTGATTCTACAGGGACACCTAAATATTATGCAAATTGGGATGACTCAACCATTGTAATTGCACCTGCACCAAATACAACTTTTACTATTCAGCTTAACTATATAATTGACCCTCCACATTTTAATAGTTCAACGACTACTTTTTTATCAAATAACCAAGAAAGTTTGCTATTACACGGTGTTTTGACAGAGTGTTTTAGTTATTTAAAAGGACCTGCTGATATGTACACTTTATACAAACAAAAGTATAATGAAGAGATACAACAGTTTGCGATGCAACAAATGGGTCAGCGTAAACGTGGTCAGTTTGAAGATGGAGTTCCAAGGATGCCAATTCCATCAGTTTCACCAAATGTCAAAGGAGTAGGATAATGGCGATAACAACTAATGCAATATGTAATTCCTTCAAAAAAGAATTATTGGAAGGAACACACAATTTTAAATCAAGTGGTGGTAATTCATTTAAATTAGCATTGTATACCAGTAGTGCTACTTTAGGTAAATCAACCACATCATTTACTACAGATAACCAAGTAGGAGCCACAGGTCAATATGCTTCAGGAGGAAGTGCATTAACTAATGGTGGTACATCATTATCTTCTGATACAGCTTTAGTTGATTTTGCAGATCTGTCATTTACAGGGGTGAGTCTGACAGCACGAGGTGCTTTAATTTATAATGACACAGCTTCTGGCGATCCAGCAGTGTGTGTTTTAAATTTTGGTGCTGATAAAACAGCAACTTCAGGCACATTTACCATACAGTTTCCTGCTTTTTCTTCATCTGCTGCAATTATACGAATAGCATAGAGGTGACACATGGCGTTAGTAATCAATGACCGTGTAAAAGAAACTACCACGACCACAGGCACTGGTACAATTACTTTAGCTGGAGCTGTGCAAGGTTTTGAAACATTTGCGGCAGGTATCGGTAATAGTAACACAACATATTATTGTATTACATTAGGTTCAGAATTTGAGGTTGGTCTTGGAACACTTTCTGGCGATAGTTCAACATTAGCCAGAACAACAATAATATCTAGTTCAAACAGCGATAGTGCTGTTAACTTTTCAGCAGGTTCTAAATTTGTATTTTGTTGTTTACCTGCAAGTAAAACAACAATATTAGACGCTAGTAATAATCTTACATTGCCTGGTAAATTAATCATGCCTGATGTCACTTCAGGTAAAATATTGGTAGGTGATGGCACAAGCTATGAAGAGGTAGCGGTAAGCGGAGATATTGGTTTAGCTTCTAGCGGAGCGATGACCATACAAAGCGATGCGGTAGAACAGTCTATGATAGCCGATGATGCTGTTGGTGCTGATCAATTAGCCTCTAGTGCTGTGGTAACAGCTTCAATTGTAGATGACAATGTGACACAAGCAAAAATTGCAAATGATGCTGTTGGTGCTGACCAATTAGCTGCCAACGCTGTTGTGACGGCTTCTATTGTGGACGATAATGTAACTCAAGCAAAGATTGCTGATGATGCCGTGGGAGCTGATCAACTAGCCGCAAACGCTGTGGTCAATGCAAGTGTAGCCTCAGATGCTGCAATTGCTGACACTAAATTAGCCACTATCTCAACAGCCAATAAAGTTGATATAGGGGCATTAGACATAGATGGTGCATCAGATATAGGTGCTGCCCTAGCAGATGCTGATTTAGTCATCGTTGATGATGGTGCTAATGGAACAGAAAAAAAATGTGCAGTTTCAAGAATAAAAACATACATTGCGGATGTGACTCTTACCACAGCAGCACAAACCAATATCACATCATTAGGAACACTAACAACATTAACTGTTGATAACATAATTATTAACGGCACAAATATAGGACACACCAGTGACACTGACTCAATAGCGATAGCTTCAAATGGAGTGGTTACTTTTTCTCAAGCTCCTGTTTTTCCTGACGGCTCTCTTGCTTTAGCAGATTTAGATATAGATGGAGGCACCGACATAGGTGCAGGATTAGCAGATGCTGATTTAATTATTGTTGACGATGGTGCAGGTGGTACAAATAGAAAATCTGCAATGTCACGAGTTAAAACATACATAGCAGATGTAACGCTTACAACTGCAGCACAGACAAATATTACTTCGTTAGGGACTTTAACTACATTAACGGTTGATAATATAATTATAAATGGGACAAATATTGGGCATACAAGTGATACAGATGCAATAGCGATAGCCTCAGACGGAGTAGTGACTTTTAGTCAAAGGGATGTACACTCAGGTGGTATTACTATAGCAGACGGCGGACAAATAGGTTCTGCGTCAGATACAGATGCTATAGCAATAGGATCTGATGGGGATGTAACTCTAACACAAGATTTAGAACTACAACACGATGGTGCAATTTTATCTTTTGGTGCAAACGATGAAATTACTCTGACTCACGTTCATGATACTGGTCTTTTGTTAGGGGATAGTGGTGGAACGCCTACATTACAATTGCATGATGCGAACGAAAGTATTGCATCGGATGGTAGTAAGGTAATTATTACTTCTGGTGGCACTGCATTTAATCTTCCAACAGCAGATGGTTCTTCTGGACAAGTATTGCAAACAAATGGCTCTGGTACTTTATCTTTTGCAAGTGCTAGTGGAGGCAAAGTAAAACAAATAGTATCTGCATCAGATGCTACTTTATATGCAATAAGCATAACTAATTCTACCTCAGATCATGCTGGAACTATTGCTTATAGTATTACCCCATCGTCTACATCACATAAAGTGATGATTCATTTCACTATACCTCAAGTAAAACATGCACAACATGCTGGTTTACGAGTAAGATTATATAGACAAATCAATGGTGGCGGTTATTCTCATGTTTCAGGTTTATCTGGTACAGCTTCAAGTAATAAACAAGCTGCATTATTTGGTAACTATGATACCAATGGAGATGGCAATAGATCTGCAACGACCATAACAGGTACAGTGGTAGATAGTCCTTCAACCACAGCTCAAGTAGATTACAAATTTTATTTTGGTGCTGGAGATGGAGCAACAACTGTATATGTAAACCGTACACAAAATGATACTGATTTAGCTTATACACATAGAACAAGAACGCATGTAACTTTAGTGGAGATTGAATAATGAATGTAGAACCAGGCAAAGATATATTATCAGCAATACTAGCTATAGATGCTAACGCATCATGTACTGTTAAAAACGAAGATATAGATAATATTGAGTGGAATACTACACCCATAGCTAAAGCTGATATTCAAGCGAAACAAGCAGAGTTATCTACTGCTTATGATAATCTTGACTATGCTAGAAAAAGAAAAGCAGAGTACCCATCTATAGAAGAACAACTAGATAAGATTTACAATGATGGCATTGATGCTTGGAAAGCAGTGATAAAAGTAACTAAAGACAAATATCCAAAGGGGTAATTTATGTATTTTGGTGCAGTCGCATTTGCTGAAGATAGTTTTGCGGGTCCAAGTGGAGTTGATTTTTTAGTTGCAGTCACTGGTTCAGCTCTAGCAATAAACGCTGGAAGTTCCTCGCAAACAGGCACAGCAAATGTAACCGTTACAGGTATTGCAGCAACATCTTCAATAGGTTCAGTAATACCTATAACTGACGTAAGTTTCGCAGTGACGGGTTCTGAAATAACTTTAAGTCAAGGAATTGCAAACGGTGTAGCTTGGGAGACAGTAGATATTGGAACAGCACAAAGTTACACTACGGTCAGTACAGGTAGTACACAAACATGGACTGATGTGAGCACAGGCACCACACAAACATGGACTGAGGTTGATGAGGTTGATAAGGTAGCTTAAATGCTTATATAATGAGAAAAACAGGAACAAATTATGGCATCAACATTTTCAAGTGATTTAAAAATAGAACTTATGGGAACAGGGGAAAACTCTGGAACCTGGGGTGATAAGACCAATACTAATTTAAATTTAGTGCAACAAGCGATTGCAGGTTATCAAGAGATTGATGTGGCCTCATCGGATGTTACCTTAGTGATGTCTAATGCAGCAATATCAAATGCTCGTAATATGTCTTTAAAATTTACTGGCACTTTAGCAGCCAACAGAACGGTCAATATGCCTGCTTCTATTGAAAAGTTTTTTAACATTATTGATGGCACAGATCACGCAGGATTTACTTTAACTTTTAAAGTAACAAGTCAAACTGGGTTTTTACTTTGTGAAGGTAATCATTATATTTGTCATTCTAATGGCACTGATATTGTTAAAGATCAAGAAACTAGAGTATGGAGAGCAGTATCTGCTAATGAAACGGTACAAGCAGGAGCACAACTATTAGTTGATACTTCAGGTGGTGCAAGAACCATTACTTTACCTGCTTCACCTGCCGCTGGAGATGAAGTAACCTTTTTAGATGCAAAATATACATTTGATTCAAATAATTTAACGGTGGGTCGTAACAGTTCTAACATTGTTAATGCAGCTGCGGATCTTACCGTAGCCACAGAAGGTGCTGGATTTACTTTGGTTTATTCAGGTGACGCAACAGTTGGATGGACATTTAGGGATAAATAATGGCTACATATGAAGCAACAAAATATAATTTTACAAGTGACAGTTTAACGGGATCACTTGTTGTCGCAACTGGTACAATTGTGCCATGGACAGTTTCATCTGCTCCAACAGGATATTTAGAATGTGATGGAGCGGCTGTATCAAGAAGCACTTATTCTGCTTTATTTGCAGTTATTGGTACAACTTATGGGGCTGGGGATGGTTCAAGCACATTCACTTTACCTGATTTAAAAGACCGAGTTGTATACGGTAAATCAAGCAGTGTGTCATTGGCAGCCACTGGTGGAGCGGCCACAGTGACTCCAGCAGGTACTAACGCAGGAACAGCACTTTCAGAAGCTCAGTTACCATCACATACACATGCAACAACATTAACACAAACAAATGGTACAAGTTCATCAAATGAAACTCGAGTAGCCTCAGGTGGTGGTACCACACTAGGCACACAAGCTTATACTTCATCTTCAACAGGTAGTGGTGCGACACATACGCATACGTTTTCTGGTGATGCACAGTCTACTCTTCAGCCGTATTTATGTCTAAAATTTATGATTAAAATTTAGGAGACTCCATGCCATTAATTAAAGTCCCTTTCAGACCAGGTTTTAACAAACAAGTTTCAGAATCTGTTGCTGAGAGCACTTGGGTTGATGGCGATTTTGTAAGGTTTAGATACGGTGAACCTGAGAAAATAGGCGGTTGGCAAAAAACTAATAGTGATACCGTTGTTGGCGTAACCCGTGATATACACAATTGGGCAGATTTAGAAGGCACAAAATATCTTGCTGTGGCATCACACAGATTATTAGCAATTTATTTAGGTGGGGTATATTACGATATCACTCCTTTAGACACAGCATTAACTTCTTGTACTTTAACTACAAGTAATGGGTCAGCAACACTAACTGTCAATAAAGTTGCTCATCAATTAGAAGCAGGAGATTTGTTTACCTTTAGTTCAATGACTATACCAGGCAGTGGTACAGGCTATGTGGATGCTGATTTCACAACAAATACTTTTGAAGTACAAAGCTCTACAGCAGACACCTTTACTGTGACCATGGCCAGTAATGAATCAGGTTCTGGACTTACAGCAGGAGGGGCAGCAACTGTAAACCCTTATGTAAAGCCTGGACCCATAAATGCAACACCATCTTTTGGTTGGGGTGTGGCTCAGTGGGGTGGTCAAACACTTGCTTTAACAAAAAATGATTTAGACGGAGCTCTAGGTGACAATACCGCAGGTACGGGAGGTTCAGGTACTAGTGTGACTTTGACTTCTACTTCTGGTTTTAGTTCTTCAGGTCACATTTTAGTAGGTTCTGAACTTATAACTTATACAGGTATTTCTAGTAATGATTTGACTGGCATTACTAGAGGTGCTTTAGGATCAACTCGTGCAGCACACAGTGACGCAGCAGTGGTGACGGATGCTACAAACTTTGTCGCTTGGAATAAAGCAGCTTCTGCGACTGATGTTACTTTAGAACCAGCAAATTGGTCATTAGATAATTTTGGTACAATACTTATTGCTACCATCAAAAATGGTAAAACATTTGAGTGGAACCCAAGCAGTGGTGTAACCACAAGAGCAACAGCTGTAAGTAACAACCCAACAGCTTCTGTGTTAACTTTAGTTTCTGGGCGTGATCGACATTTAATACATTTTGGCACTGAAACAACCATTGGCACGACATCAACGCAAGATAGAATGTTTATCCGATTTAGTGACCAAGAAGATAGAACTGATTTTACACCTGTGTCTACTAACACCGCAGGTACTTTTAGATTAGACTCTGGTACAAAAATAGAAGGAGCAGTGCGAGGTAAAGATTATATTTTAATTTTAACCGATGTGTCTGCATATGTTATGCAGTTTGTAGGACCACCTTTTACATTTAGTATTCAACAAGTGGGATCTAATTGTGGTCTTATAGGACAACACGCTATAGTGCACGTTGATGGTATTGTTTATTGGATGGGACAAGGTGGAGGTTTTTATGCTTACGATGGTACGGTAAAACGCATACCCTGCAGTGTAGAAGACTTTGTATTTTCAAATGTAAACTCTGATGATTTAGGGTTAAATTACGATGCTGGTGAAATTATATATTGTAATTACAATTCATTATTTACTGAAATAAATTGGTTTTACGCAAAAGCAGGTTCATCTCAGATAGACCGTTGTGTTACTTACAACTATAGAGAAAATGTTTGGACAACCAGTAGTCTTGCTAGGTCTGTTTACTTGGATAAAACATTATTTGAAAAGCCATTGGCGTCTGAGTTTACCACAAGTGCCACACCAACTTTTCCAACCATACAAGGTGTAAGCACAAGTAATGGTGCATCACAGATTTATGAACACGAAATAGGTGTCAATCAAGCTGATGAAAATGGTAATGCTACTGCAAGTATTGATGCGTTTATTGAGTCTGGTGATTTTGCCTTTGTAGATGGTGGAGAAGGTGAATTTCTTATGAAGATAAAAAGGTTTATACCAGACTTTAAAGTTATTAATGGTAATGCCACGGTCACCTTAAAAATAAAAGACTTTCCTAGTGAAACTAAAGCTAGTTCGCTTTTAGGTCCTTTTACAGTAACATCGTCTACTAAAAAAATAGATACTAGAACTCGAGGTCGATTGGTGGCACTTAGGATAGAAAATACCACAACCGATGAGAATTGGAGATTTGGTTCATTTAGAGCAGATGTGCAACCTGATGGAAGAAGATAATGGCTAGAGTTATTGTTACAATACCAGAACCAAAAGAAGAGTATGATGTAAGTAATCAAAGACAAATACTTGAAGCACTAGATACCTTAAAAAATCAACTTAATTTTTCTTTTCAAATTGATTTTAAAAACGAACAAAATACATTTAACTGGTTTATCTCATGACAATACAATACAAAAACCAAGGATTTACTCTAGCTAATACAGACGAGACTTCAGTGTTAACTGCACCTAGTGATGCAAGATTGTTAATTAAACAGATACAAGCAGTCAATATACACAGTAGTGCAGTCACTTTGACTACAAAGCTAACCGATACCTCTGCGTCAGCCACACACACCTTTGGCAATCAAGATATAGCTGCGGTGAGCACGACAGACATTATTACCAACACGCTTGTATTAGAAGAAGGTGATATACTTAAAATGACCGCAGAAACAGCAGCAAAAATATCAGGTGTCATTTCATACGCTCAAATTGACCGATCTCAAGAAAATGGTTAGAATACAGCCATGACTATTACTATAGATTGTGAATCTAAAGTTAAAATAACTAATAAAAAATCTGGTCTTGAGTATGAATCAGAAGAACAAGCACAGGCTGATGTGGCTGATGCTAATACTTCTACTAAAGAAGAAGATATTCAAAGAGACGTAACCATTATTGTTCCAAAATTAGACTTGTTTGGGGAGACGAATGAGTGAGCCAAAAGGTGGCACTGAGTTACAACTTGAGCTTTTACAAAAACATGTAGACAGTGAGCTACTAGACCATTTTCAAATTTGCACATCTATACCGGGCAAAGTTCCTATTGACCCAAACAAAATAAATATTTTGTGGCAGAAAAATAATTACAATCAACCTAATATACAACCTTGGTTTAGTGATAAAAAAAATCACGATCAATATGATTGGTATATATTTAACTCTCATTGGAGTGCAGAGAAGTATCGTATGATGTACGGATTACCGCTTGAAAAATGTCATGTTATAAAAAACGCTATTACACACTTTCCAGAGCGTCAGCCTTATAAAGAAGGAGATAGGTTAAGATTAATTTTTCAACCAACACCTTGGCGTGGTCTTAATGTTTTGTTAGGTGCTATGGATCTTTTGAAAGATGAAAACATAGAATTAGATGTGTATAGCAGTTGTGATTTATATGGTAGTGAGTTTGCTAAAAATAATGATGAAACTTGGAAAAAACTGTATGAACAAGCTAGATCACTCCCTAATGTAAATTATCTAGGTAATCGTCCAAATGAATTTATTTTGAATAAGATCACTAATTATCACATGTTTGCCTATCCTTGTATTTGGGAAGAAACTTCTTGTATATCAGCAATTGAGTGTATGTCAGCAGGTTTGTATACAATCACGACAAACTATGGTGCATTGTTTGAAACATGTGCTGATTTCCCAGTTTACATAAATTATGACAAAGACTACAAAAAATTAGCTTACAAGTTTGCCTATGCAATTAAACACCTTATGTGTCAACTGCATAGAGATTACGCTCAAGATCATTTAGAATTACAACAAAACTATATGAAGCGTTTCTACAGTTGGGATAGTAGGAAAACACAATGGACAAATTTTTTGATTGGTGCTAAAGGTGCAAAAAAATAATACATCAATATATTTAGCAACGCCTGTGCATAGTGAAGTTTCTATACATTATGCTCAAAGTATATTAGACTTTCAAAAAGAATGTTTAGATAGAAACATAGACATTACAGTACAGATGATGAAATCATCACTTGTCACCCAAGGTCGTAATTTATGTGTGGCGGGTTTTTTAGAAAGTGGTATGTCACATTTATTGTTTATTGATAGTGATATAGCCTTTACCATTGATAGCATATGGAAAATGCTTGAGGCTGACAAGGACGTCATTTCTGTACCTTACCCACTCAAACACATTAAGTTTGACCGACTGATTGCTAAGATACAAGCGGGAGATGTGACCACAGCTAAACAAGCTCATGTCAATTGTAATACTTACCCTTTGCGACTAGAGGATGAAGAGGATATCAAAGTTGAAGGTGATGGTGTGATTGAAGTCACTCATGCACCCACTGGCTGTATGCTTATCAAAAAAAATGTATTTGAAAAAATGATCCAGGCTTATCCCGACACAGAAATTACACAAGAGACCATTGTTGATGGTAGACTACAGAAAAAACCTTATTTGTATAACTTTTTTGACACCTATCATGACAAAGAATCCAAACATTTTTTAGGTGAGGACTTTGCTTTTTGCCGTTTATGGCGTAATTTAGGCGGAAAATGTTACTGTTATATAATGGATTACATTACACATGTAGGAGAATTTCAATATACGGGTCGTTTATGGGATGAAATGCAACCTAGTAGTGTTGAAGACCCTACTAAATAAGGGTAAACTTAAGTAATATATATATATTAGGAGTTGTTAATGTTACCTCAAATTATCGCTGGATTAGCAAGTTTCGCTATAGCAAAAATGTCTGGTGCCTCAACAAGAAATGCTTTGATATCTGGACTGACAGGTTCAGTTTTTTCTGGTGGTATACAAGCGTTGTCTGGTATGGCAGGCTCAGCTGGTGCTGGTGCTGGTGCTGGTATTGCTGGTAACATTGGAAGCACAGAAGCCTTAGCACAACTAACTAAACAAAGTGCAACTCAAGGTGCTGGAGGGATTACTGGGTTTCTTACAAAACAATTTGCAGAAAACAAAGAACTTGCAAAACAAGTAGCTGGTATGGGACAAGGACTTAACAAGTACAATGTTTTATATCCATCTATGGCGGCTTCAGCATTTACTAAATTTCCTGATTACAATCAAGAATTTCAAGGTATTTCTGATATAGATGCAGACAAAAGAGCTGAAGAGTATGGTAAGGCATATGCACAAATGGAACCTCTTGCTCAAGGAAGAGAATATACTTTTGCGGATAGAAATTACGCAGTGCCTTATAAAGATATAGTATTTGGTAGCCCAGTGGCTACTGCAAACCAAGGTGGCATCATTAATGCTTTACCAAAATACAATCAAGGTGGGGTAAATTATCTACCAAGTAAAATTGACCACGATGAAAAAGACATTAATAACTATGTCAGAGCTCACGGTTATGTTGAAGACGGCTCTGGTAACGGTGATAAAGATGAAGATACCATGTTAGCACAACTTGCCGATGGTGAGTTTGTGTCTCGTGCAGATGCTGTCCTGGGGGCAGGCATCATGGCAGGTGCAAATCCTGAGGACTTTAAAGAAATGCGTAAGAAAGGAGCTGCATTTTTCTACAACCAACAGGATCAGATGAAACGAATTTATGATCTTATAAATGCAAACTAAGTTTATTAAATTTACTAAGCATGAAGTAGAAAAGATATGGCCTTTAGCAAAAGATTTAGTCCAACTGGCATGTGATACAAACGGTGCTTTTGATTCAGACGATATAAAAGACCTTTGTAGACAAGGAGCCATGCAACTCTGGTTAGTTGTTTCTGACTCCGATACAGTTCTTGCTACAGTTGTGACTGAACTTAGGAGCTATCCTAACTATAAAGTCTGTGATGCTCGTATTGTTACGGGAACGCAGATGGAAAAGTGGCACCACCACGTTAGCGATTTAGAAAAGTGGGCCAAAGGAGAGGGTTGTAAAAAAATGGAGTTGTATGCAAGACCGGGATGGGAAAAAATTATGAAACCAAAAGGTTATAAAAAAACACATGTACAAATAGAGAAAGAGTTATGAGTATAAATATAGAAAAACTTAGTATAAATGAAAAGGTAGAGTTGTTTGAGAAACTCTATTCTGATATCACGGCTCACGGAACAAATGGTGATGTGCATTTGGCACACATTAATGAATACGAAAGAAAACTTCTTATTGCACATGGTGGTTCTGGTACAGTCAATAATGTCACTGGTCTTAAACAATACTTTGGTGGTGGAGGTGGTGGTAGTAATGCACCAGAAAGACAAACTACAATAACCCGTGAAGCACCTGAAATTGAAGCTCGTAAATTAGCTTTATTTGATATTGGTGCAGACTTAGCAAGTACACCTGTAAATATTCCTGAGTTTCAAGTCGCAGGACCTAGCCCTTTAGAGCAACAAGCATTTACTGCGGCAGCACAACCTGGAGTAGGACAGCCTCTAGTACAACAAGGTATAACCAGTGCGTTGGGTGCACAGCAAACAGCTATGTTACCTCCAGACATCAACGCCTTTATGAATCCATATATGGATAATGTAATTGGTGAGATACAGCGTCAATCTGATATTCAACAACAAGCATTACAAGCACAAGCCGTAAACCGTGGTGCATTTGGTGGTGGTCGTGAAGGTGTACAATTAGCAGAACTTCAAGGTCGTACATTAGGTGCGATTGGTCAAGCTCAAGCAGCAGGTTTTGGTCAAGCATTAAGTGCAGCACAAGCTCAACAAGCAGCACAAGTAGCGGCACAACAAAATGCTGCCAAACAACTGTCTGGCTTTGCTGGTCAACAGCAACAAATGTCTCAGGCTGATATACAACAAGCTGCTCAACTTGGTCAAGCTCAAAGAGGTATTGGTCAAGCTGCATTAGAAGCACAGAGACAAACAGAACTGGCTAGAGCGTATGAGCCGTATCAAAGAGTTGAGTTCCAAAAAGGTATTATGACAGCGTTGCCAACCGCAGCGAGTCAAATTACACAAGCAGCATCTCCAAGATCTAATCCACTTGCACAAACAGTTGGAACAGGATTAGGTGCGTATGCTGCGTTTAGTGGCTTACCAAAATCAGCATAGGTGACAGATGAAAGATAAAGTATTACAACGCAAGATGTTTAGAGAGAAAGCACTGAAGAAATATGGTGGCGATATGTTGCCAAAGTTTCAAGCTGGAACAGGTCAAGATGGTGTAAAAACTGAAGTTGACCAAACTCAAGACACTGCTAATCCTCTTAATATTTTGTTACAAAATTTATTCGGCGGTGATACAAACTCTGTTTCTGTGCCTTATAATTACAACCCAAAACAACAGATGTTACTTTCCGTAGCGGGTCGTTTATTACAAGCACAGCAAAGACCTGGTGAAGGTATGTTTGCAGGTGTGGGTCGTGGTGTGGGTAGGGCTATTACTGAAGACTTTCCAAAAATTCAAAAATTAGATTTAACTGCAAGGGCAGCAGCAGCCTCTAAAAAAACCGCAGGTGGAGTGAACAAAACAAAAGTTTGGGACACAAAAAAAGGTTCAGAAGGTGGTTATGATCAAGTCTCTTTTGATGCTATTGAAGAAGATAGGCTTAGAGCAGAACAGTTTAATACACCAAGACGATTTATTATTGGAGAAAACGAAAATTATTATATAAGCAAAGACTCAGAATATGGTGATAAAGGAGATCCAATAACATTAAACCCACAAAGACAAAGAGAGATTAGAGAAAAAATAGGTAACGAAGAATTTGAAAAACTATTTAGTCCAGTTGTTCCTATAGATGCAGCGGCAACTGCATCAAAAGAAAGAAAAGAAGAAGCAAACAAAATTTGGTTGAAAGGGGAATCACAGTATTACGATAGTATGAAAAATATGGATGTATTCAGAAAGATTCAAAATAAAGCTCAAAAACTTTTAGCACTAGATAAAGCTGAAGCTAGTGGAGCTTATACGAATTTTAAAAACTTAATGAGTGCAAGTATTGCTGAAATAGACAAAGTGGTAAAAGATATGGATCCAAAACAATATCAACGAGGCCTTAATGATAAAAGAGAACTACTACAACTTTTACAAACAGGCACCGAGGAACAAATTATGAAATATCAAATAGGTGATCAATACATTTTTAGGGATGTTGGTTTAGTACAAACATTGATGCAACAAACTAAAAACAATGCTGTATTACAATCTTTGTTTGTAGACCTTGCATACATGAAAGCGAAAGCGAGAGAGCCAGGTGGAAGATTCTCTGTAACTGATATTGAACTTGCTATGAAAACAATTGGTAATATTGGTGATCCAACAAAAGCGGCGATGACTTTAAATTCAGCTTATATAAATACATTAAACGAAGGCTTCTCTGGTTATATAAACCATCTAAATAGAGACCCTTATAAAAACTATGAAAAAGTTGACAAATCAGGTATTGGTAAAGACAGATTTGATTTATTATTTAAATCAAGTTATTACGCACCAAAAATTAAAGGTTATGAAGACATAATTAATGATTATTTAAGATTTAATAATTACAGCTTTAGAGTAGGTGAGGCGGGTGACGCAAACAACCCAAACTTCGTTCCAAACACAAATAATAATAATTCTGACGATGACCCTTTTGATAATTAATTATGAGTAAAAAAAGAATACAGCCAAAAGATCTTGAGTTTATAAACAATCTATCTGAACTACACAAGTTGCGTGAAGATAGGGGTTATGAACCTAGAGACGACTTGTCACTTTTAGAAACAGCTTATAAAACCTATGTTGATAGCTCAACACTTGCAGACCCTGACTATGCGATTAAAAACCCAAACAAATCATATTACGGTTTTACTTTTGAGGGATTTGTTAATGCCTTCGACGACATAGGCGTAACAAAAGAAATTGATATTTTTAAGGAAAGGATGAAAGATTTTCCACAATATCAAGATTTACTGAAAAAAAATGATATTGATATTTCATCTAAACTATATGACACACTTAAATCTGCATCTAATGTTTACAATCAAAATATGGGTTTATCAAAACAATTTGTAGACTTTTTAAATGACTTTGCACCAAAACAAAATAGATTTGAAAATAAAGTAGAGGAAAGTCAAAATTTTGATAAAAATTTAGGCTCACCTTTTCATAGGGACAGACAAAAAAAACTTGCGGAAGAAGGTTTGTCTTACACTAAAATGGAAATAGCAGAACATTTAGGTTTGTTAGATAGACAAAATAAAGTGTTAGCTAATAAAGCTAAATTTGCAAAAAGTTTTGGGACAAACAAGATGGAAGGTTTGTCCTTCTTAGAAAATGTTGTTCAAGATTATTTTGATAATGAATTTGCTAGTATATCATATAATGACAAAGTTAATGAATTAATTGCATTTGATGGCAAGGGCAAAGGTATTTTATTAGGCACTCCTGGTGAATTAGATTTTTCAGACTTTGCTGAATACATTGGTGGATCAATACCAACCATAGCAGATATGATCGCATCATCTACAGCTTTTATGTTTGGATCAATGGTGCCTGGAGTTGGCTTAGTAACAGGTCCTCTTGCAAGTGCGGCTGCTTCTGGTGCTACTGTACCTATTGCGGAGGCACTTCGTTTTGCTATTGGTCACTCCCTTTTTGGTGAAGGTAAATCTTTCGGAGAGGCGTACATGCAAAAATACGGCGAAGATAAATTTAGCGAATTAGACGGACTTATAACAGGTGGTGTGGATACAATATACAATGTAGGCAGAGTGGTGACAGGCACTTTTGGAAAAGTTGCTAGTCCACTTGTTGGTAAAAAATATACTGTAGGAGATATTCAAGAGTCAATTGAAGCATTAACAAAAAATGTGCCTGGAGCTGAAGACAGCTTAGAGGAAATAATAAGTTTTGTAGATAAGTTTAGAAGAAAACAATTAGAATTAGGTGCAACAAAAGAGGAGCTTTTAGATTTAAACTTAGGACAACTATCTGGCAATCCTATTTTAATTCAAAGATATAATGCTATTAAAAAAGACCTTGAGAAATATGGGCCAAAAGCATTTAAACAAGCTCATGGAAAAGACATTACAAATGATAATGCAATAAACAACATGTTTGGGGCTATTAAAAAAACCTTTCAACCAGATTCTTTACGCTTAGATGGCTCAACAAATATAGATAAATCTTATTTATTAAAAGAAATAGATGATCTTTTTGCAGAGATACAAGAACAAGAGTTTAAATTATTAAATGAGAAGTTAGTAAAATCAGAAAGCTCACTTGCAGATGAAGCTATAACAGCTGGTGACAGAACATTCATAGAAAAAGGACAACACATTAAAAATGCAATAGTAAAAATTCAAGATAAAGCTTTAAGTGGTTTTGATGATATTTATACTAAGATGAAATTTACAACTGGTAAAATGTATTCAGCTGAAACAACAAATATTACAAAAGTCTTAGATGAAATACAGAATACATATAAAAAACAAGCGGTGGATGTTCAAGCACAAGCTAATGCTAAAAACTTTATTAATCTTGATGAAGTAGAATCATTTGCAGATTTGGTAAACAATTTGCAAATTTTTAGGAAAAAAAGATTAAAAGGTAAATATGACTATATTGACAACAAACTTTTAGATAATTATGAAGAAGCAATCATGAAAGATGCAAAATTAGCTACTTTTGATTCTGAGGGTGGTAGAGCTATATATAAAACATTAGAAGACGTTGGTAGAAATTATAAAAATTTTAAGAAAAAATTTAATCCTTTTATTTCTAAATTAATAAACGAAAACAATGGCAGATTACCTGATGGAAGTAATTTATTTGCAACGACATTTAAAACTACACCTGATACCACAAGTAGAGCTAATATTAATGATATATATAATATTATAAAAGATGATCCATCTTTAATGAAAGATTATAGAGAATCAATTGAAAGTTTTTATTTAGATAAAGTTTTTAAATTCAAAGATGGCAAAAGAGTTTTTGATAAAAACGTTCATGCTAAATTTATGTCTGATTATGAGTACGGTTTGAAAAAGTTTTTTGGACCAAAAGGTTTTCAAAAAGCAAGAAGAGTAGGCGGTTTACAAAAAGAAGTTGATAGACTTACTAAACTGCATGACGATGCTTTAACAGACTTTCAAAAAATATTTCCGAACGCTGATAAATTTAATGCACAATCAATATTTAAAGTTTATAAAGACGGAGATGTGGAAGGGTTTGAACAAGCTTTAAAAATTGTAAACTCTATTGCTGATAAAACTGGTAAAAAAGATTTAATAAATAATGTTAGAACAATTATTGCCGATGACATTTATGCAAATATTAAACCTGTTGGTAAAGATGGTATTTTTAGGGTAAAAGAGTTTAGTAAAATATTAGATGGTTTAGATAACCCTAACATCGTACCAGCAGAGGGAAGTAAAGCTAAGTTGTTACAATTAGCTTTTGGCAATGATAAAGTTGGTAAAGAATATCTTGAACATTTAGGAGATATAAATAGAGTCTTAAAAATGATGACAAAAAAAGGTGTTAAAGATCCAACTACAGCAACACCTCAGCTACTTGTTAATGTTTTAAGATCTTGGATTGCACCACCTTTAACAAGAAAAGGTAGAGTTCTAACTGGGGCTATTGGTTTAGCTCAAACAAACTTTGATAAAGCAATAGCAAACTTACTTACAGAGCCAGATGCTTTAGCACAACTTGCGAAATTAAAAAAAATGAATATTGATAACCCTTTATCAGGTGACATCATTAATGAAGTATTTGGTACAAATATTGTTTGGACTAAAAAAGTAGTTGATAAATTACGAGACTATGGTTCTAAAATATATACAGGCACAAAAGTTGTCGTTAAAGGAGCTGCAAAAGAAGTTACTGGAATAGGCACAACTGGTAGACTTCCAAAACAAGTCATTAAAGATGTACTGACAACAGATGAATTTTTAGTTGATGAAATAAATGATGAAGATATAAAAAAATATGAAGAAAAAAGAAACAGTGATGCTATTAAAAACAATCAATCAAAACTATCTCAACAACCAATTAACGTGGCACAGATGAAACCGCAACCACAAGGATCTGTCACTAATAATCAACAAAGACCTGTTGCCAGTGGATCTGTAACTGACAAACAACAAACACTCCAGGGATTAGCTTCGCTGGGTATGAACTACTTTTCGTAACATGATTAGGTTACTTTTCAATCTATTCTTACTTATCTCACTGTTGAGTTTTAGTTCATTAATTTTTGGCAATGAAACCACAATTCGATATAAGGATCAACCGCCACCTTCGGCAATAAGTCCTGGGTTATCTATCGGCAGTGGTAATGATGTTTGTGTGGTCGTGAGAAGTGGTGCTGTGGGCACAGGTATCTTCTCTGGTAGTTTTGGTACGCATGTGAGAGATATGAACTGTGAACGCTTGAAGCTATCAAGAGGATTAGCACAGTTAGGACTTAAAGTGTCTGCAACGGCGGTCCTGTGTCAAGACATCCGAGTATTTCGTGCAATGTTAGCAGCCGGGTCTCCGTGTCCAATAGACGGTTTGGTTGGTAAGGAAGCCAAAGCTAAATACATAGAACTAGGTATTATCAATGATAAAAATCATATCATGGTCAGTCCTAATGTTGTTCATGGTGGTATTAACAAGCCACGCAGAAACGACTACGGACAACCTACTGAATAACGACAGCTTTACCACTGATACTTCTGGTTGGGATTTGTCTGATAATAATCAAAACAAAGTCAAGCGTGATCCAAACACCTATTCTGATTCTGCATCTAAGAGTGTAAGGTTTAGATATCAAGGTGGTTATATCAGTCAAGATATAGATATGGACAAACTACCTGACAACCACATCGTCAAACAAATACATATGAATTTTCAAAGCATTGGTTGTGGTAATTCAGGCAGTCAATGGTGTAATGCTGGTGCTGATGATACGGTAACCAACACGGTTACCTTGACTTCAACTGATACCGCAGAAGTTATTAGCAATACAACTGCTGTGCCTTATGAAGATGGGTGGAGTGATTATTCTTTTACTGAAGATGTTACAGGTGATTTTAATACTGACAATTTAAATATAAACCTTAATGTTGCGGGAGACGACACAGGCAATAGCAGTAACTGGTATGGCCCAATTGTAGATAATATTAGTCTTACTTTAACTATTGAAGAATATATTGCACCTGTGGTAGTAGAACCCATTGTAGAAATTGTTGTAGAACCGATTGTAGAAACTGTTATAGAACCCATTGTAGAAAACACCGTAATTGAAGGTTTAAGCTTAAACACTGAAATTGTAACTGATGTAATAATTGATACTCCAGTGCAACCAGAGGTGCCTGTAAATAATTTACCTGAATTACCTGATCTACCGTCTGTTGAAATAGAAATACCAACAGTGGTTGAAGTACCACAGGAAATTGAAATTGTAGAAGAGATTCCAGAAATACAAGAAATAGAAGTAGAGGAAGTTGCAGAGGTAACTGAAGAAGTAGTAGAGCAACCAGAAGAATTAAAAGAAACTGACATGGAGGAAGATCTTGCTGAAAATGAAGAAGTTGAAGAAACAGAGAGCTCTGAAGAAGAAGAAAAAGCCGAATCAGAAGAAGAAACAGAAGTTGCAGAATCAAAAAATGAGCCTAAAACTGAAACTAAACAGAAGCCTAAGCAATCTAAATCTCAAGTTTCTGAAACTACTAAAAAGAATACAGGGATTGAGCAAGTAGATATGGTCAATTTGATTGGATTGCAAGAAATACCGCAAACGATTACAATATTAGAAACAGTGTCACTGACACAGGAGATGATATATGAGCAAGACATTAGTGCTATCACCAGCGGTGCTACTTACGATAGTCTTATCAGTAGTTCCAGCAGCAGGTGGGTTCGTATGGTGGATGTCAGACCTAAGCACTCGTTTGGTGGCTATGGAAGGTAGTTTAGCCAGTAGTGATACGGGTACATTAAATGACAGACTAACTCAAGCAGAAGAACGAGTACAGTTCAACAGTGATAACATTGATGATGTTTGGGAAAGTTTTGAGAAAATGGATACAGAAATGGGAGATATAGAAGATAAACTCTCTGCTTGGATGGAAAGAGAACTATCTAAAGTATACGATATTATTAATGACAACCCATTAGGAAACTAAAATGACTAAGCAAGAGCGTGATTGTTTACAAAGATTGGAAGAAAAGCTAGATCACATACACGCTGATGTAGAAAAAAACGCAAAAGAAATTTCAAAACTTAAAGCAGATATTAATATGGGTAAGGGTGCGGTGAAAGCTTTAGTATGGGTAGGATCAATTATTGCAGTAATATTTGGTTTATTAAACATGGAGGTTAAATGATAGGACTCATTGTAAACGGCTTATCAAAAGCTGTGGGTGGCTATTTTGAGCATAGTGCAAAGAAAGCTAAAGCGAAATCTGATTTAAAAATTGCTGAGATTGATGCAAAAACTGCTGTACAGAAAAAGGTAGCTGAAGGTAAAGTTGAATGGGAAACCACTATGGCAAAAGCTTCTGATGATAGCTGGAAAGACGAAGCCTGGACTCTCACGTTTATAGCTATTATTATTTTTAGCTTTATACCTTATTTTCAACCCTATGTTGCCAGGGGCATAGAGTTTTTAGGCACATTCCCAGAGTGGTTACAGTGGTCAATTATGGCTTCCATTGGAGCCAGTTTTGGATTAAAATCAATTGGTAAATTCACTAAATAAGGAATAAATATGAAAATGAAAAGTAAAGGTTACGCTAAGGGCGGAGCTAAAATGATGAAAGCTAAAGCTGGTAAAATGGCTAAAGGCTATTCTAAAGGCACTGGTAAAGGCGGTGTAAAATCAATGACCGTTGCTCAAATGGTTTCAGCATTAAAGAAAACAGGTAAATATACAATTAAGAAAAAAGTATAACCTTGTCACATTTAATATCTAATATACCTTTAGTCCTCAAGGCTTGGGTCAGAAAAGAATTTACACATAACCATCGTGCTTATCACGGTGAGTTTCTACACTGTTATGTTATCGCAGTTAATTGTATACCAGACCGTTGTTTAAGTTTTCAAGTTATCTTTACGGGTTGTGAAGATGAAGAGAATCGTTTAGAGAACCCTCATGGTGGTGCTATGTGGGCTCGTATGCCAATCACTGCATTGGTAGAAGATGAGCCTTTAGATGAAATGCCACCCCCTATGCCAACTCATCTTGCTCAACCTTGGGATGTGTCCTCCAGGGATCATTCTATTGTTGTATTTGACAGAACAAGTTCTAGTCCTTGGTTGGCTCGTATTGAAGGTAAGTTCTACACCGCTAAGTATTACTTTACCGTGGACTATACTAATAGTGAAATAGCTGATGATCCAGCTCAACATAAACAGTCGCATGTCCTAGCACTAACTGAAGGACCATGGAAAGGGTGTTTTGTGGCCTTACCTAACAATAGAGTAAGAGTCACCTCTCCTGCTATGTGGGTCACGGGCAACGGACCACCTGATTTTATACCGTCACAATGGACTCACTCAGCAGAAAGTCATGACAGTTATATGGATTGGGAGTATACTTTCAACAACTTGTATGCACCTGAAGATAAAAACAAAAAATGAAAATTATCATCGTAGGTTACGGGTATGTCGGTAAGGCAATGGAATCTATTTTGTCTTCTCATTACGAAATAGAAATTGTAGATCCGAAATATACTAATAATAAAATTAAAGAGGATAGCGATGCAGTCATCGTATGTGTGTCCACGCCACAGGGCATAGGCGGTGTATGCGATATGCGTAATGTGTATGAAGTAGTTCGTGCTTGTCCCGATGTACCCATTTTAATCAAAAGCACCGTTTCGTTAGAAGGTTGGAAACACTGTAAAAAAACTTATGAAAAACGAATGGCTTTCTCACCAGAGTTCTTACGAGAGGAGACCAGTCTTGAAGATGTAAAAAATTGTGAACATGTGTTAATTGGTGGAGACGAAATACCTTTTTGGACAAAAGTTTTTCAACAGATATATTTTGCACCTTACATTGAAGTGTTTGAACCAGAAGAATTAATCTTGGGGAAATATTTTAGAAACAGTTTTTTAGCTTTGAAGGTGTCGTTCTTTAATCAAGTCTATGATCTATGTTCAGCATCAGGTATAGACTTTAGCAATGTTAGAAAAGCAATCACCGGGGATCCACGCATTGGCAAGTCACACAGTCTGGTAACCGAAGAGCGTGGTTTTGGGGGTAGTTGTTTTACCAAAGACATCAACGCCATCTATGCTTCAGCTTTGTATTTTTCTACAAAATTAAGTATCATTGAGGAAGCTATTAAATACAACAAGACAATAAGAAATGAAAATAATAAGGAATGATAGTTCTTTTACAATTACTGATTTTAAATTAAACCCAATATACAACTACAATCAGCTCACCAGGAATGATGAAGAGATTCGTACCTACAATGTAAAAGACAAAAAAGTACCTAGCGTTACGACAATATTGTCAGGCACACAATCAAAAGAGAAACAGCAGTCACTAGACCGTTGGCGTGAACGAGTGGGTTATGCTGAAGCATCACGGATCACGGCTCAAGCTGCAAAGCGTGGCACAGAAATGCACTATGTCTTAGAACAATATATGAAAGGTCAAGGATATTTAAACCTAGGGTCTGAAGGTTCTCTACCTAGAATGATGGCACACACCATCGTAGAAAATTTAGGTAAACTTTCTGAGGTGTATGGAACAGAAGTAAATCTAGCGTATGAAGATAAGTGGGCAGGTTCAACCGACTTGGTTTGTGTGTATGATGGTAAACCAACCATCGCTGATTTCAAACAATCAAACAAACCAAAAAGAGAAGAATGGATTGAAGATTACTTTTATCAAATCGCTGCATATTCTTTGGCTCACAAAAAACAATACGGTAAAATTTTACAAGGTTTGATTTTAATCTGCACTAAAGATTTAGTTTTCCAACAATTTCTTATGAATGAGGTAATGCTAGACGAATATGAGAAAAAATGGATGAATCGGGTAGAAAAATACTACCAAAACAACAAAAATCAATCCTAAGACCTTTTATCGTACAATTTAAGCGTTTTATTTATTTTATGACCAATTGGGTTAGAGTGCTTTAAAAAAGCTCAAATATAGCCTTGTAGAGGGCTATAATTTTCATAAATAGTTGTCAATTTCCTCTCCGAGCGTTTTTGACGAAATTTGTATTTTATTTTTTAAAGATTTGATAATTAATTCATCCACTGTATTTTTACAGACCAGATCAATATATAAAACTTGTCCTTTTTGTCCAGCTCGGTGTGCACGATCTTCTGATTGTTGTCTATATTCTAAATTATAATTGTTACTATAATAAATAACTGTATTGGCACTAGTAAGATTTATTCCGTAACCTGCGGTTTGTGGATTACCTACAAAAAATTTAACAGCATTATCATTTTGAAAACGATGATTAATTCCTGGTCTATCTTTTGCGGGTATCTTTCCATAGATGGCGACCACACTATCCGTGCCGTATTTTTTTTGTAAAGTCAAAATAATCTTTTCAATAGATCTAACATAGTTTGCCCAAATAATTACCTTGCCACTGGTCTCTTCTAATATGTGTAAAAGTTCATCCAGTTTTGCTGACGGTAGATCTTTTTTCTGGCCATCGTCAGATGTGTAAAAGCCATCGGTCAACTCATGTAGTTTTAATATCTCTGTAAGTTTGTTGTTATAACTGATTTCATCGTTATGAATGATAGTCCTGGCGAACTCAGCTAATTGTGCATAAGCCTCTGCCTGATCCTTTTTCATACCAACAAATCTTTTTGTGTATTCTTTTGGTTTAAGATCTAAACAATCTTTTTTCAATACTCTAAAAGAGTGTGCTTTTATTTTTGATTCTAGTTCATCTAAATTAATATAGTAGTTAGGTATACTGATTCGTTTGCCAGATGGTGACGGTATATCGTGCATCACACAGTATTTTGCTCTAAATACATAAAAATTATCTGTTCCTAATAAATTTGGTTTTAAAAACTGAAACTGAGAAAACAAATCTAAAGGTGATTTAGTCACGGGTGATCCAGTCAGAATCCTACGATATTTACTCATTTTACCTAATTTAAGCAAAGATTTAGTTCGTTTTGCTGTCCTATTTTTAATTGTAGTTGATTCGTCAAGCACCACCATGGAGTATACCCCATAGTATTTAAGGACTTGTTCTAAGAAACTTACCCCCGACTTATGACTAAAAGCTTCTACATTCATGAGAATAAAATTTAATTTGCCCTCAGTGTACTTAAAACCTTTATCAATTTTATATATAAAAATCGAGTTAGCTACCGGGCAGTGCATATTTATTTCGTCTTTCCAATTTTGATATACAGAATTAGGTGCTATAACTACACACATTTTTATTTTATTTTGTTGGTATAAATACGCAGCGTTATCAATAGATACTTTAGTTTTACCTGTACCCATCTCCATAAGATAGGCATACACTTCTTTTTCAGCTCCATTAATTAAAGCTTCTCTTTGATGTTCAAACGGTTGTGTTTTATATTCATACATATGGTAGGTATTTTACAATCCTACTATTGACATTGCAAGAAAATAAGAATATCTTTATGTTTCTATAAATAAATATAGGAGGGTCCTATGGATCTTGAAGCACTATCTACGGTAAATGTAGATACAGCAATGACAACAGACATTGCAAAAGAGTGCAACAAGTTAATAGAGACTCAGAAAGAAGTAGCAAACATGGAAGAGCAATTAAAGAAGCTAAAGGAAACAGAGCGAACCCTTTCTGAGCAGTCTATACCTAACTTGATGCGTGAAGCTGGTATTAGTGAGATTAAACTTGAAGATGGCACTGCTATCGGAGTAAAACCTTACTATGCCGCAAGTATTTCTAAAGCTAAACAAGACGAGGCCTTTACTTGGTTGCGTGACAATGGCTTTGGGGATTTGATTAAAAATAATGTGATACTCCAATTTGGTAAAGCACAAGATAAAGATGCAAATAGTCTTGTGACTGAACTAAAAAGTAAAGGTCACAATGTTTCTCAAAAAATGAAAGTAGAACCAATGACATTAAAAGCCTTTGTTCGTAATGAAATAGAAGAAGGGCGAGAAGTGCCAATGGATTTATTTGGCGTTTTTGTTGGAAACAAAACCACGATTAAAAGTTAACGGAGAAAGAAAATGACCGAAAAGAAAATTGCGAAAGCAAAAAATACAGCGGTGTCAGTAGATACTATTTCTGACCTTGAAGCATTTGCTGGACAAGGCACAGAAAATATTGGAACAAGAGATGTTAAGTTACCAATCATAAAATTGCTGACAAAAATATCACCTGCCTTGGATGAAGACAATGCCAAGTATGTTGCGGGTGCAAAACCTGGAGACATGTTGAACGAAGTCACGGGCTCAATTTACAAAGGTAAAGAAGGTATGTTGGTTGTTCCTTGCCATTACATTAATACATTTAATGAGTGGGCGGACCGTGGGTCGCAAGATTCAACTGGTGCACCAGTAGCTATTCATAGAGATCCGACGGTAATGAAAGATACTAATAGAGCTGATGACGGTAAAGATAGACTATCAAACGGTCACTATATTGAAGATACAGCTAATCACTTTGTATACATCTTGAATGAGGAGTACAAACCTATTGAGACAGCTTTAATTACAATGAAGTCAACTCAAAAGAAAAAATCTAGGTTATGGAACACTATGATGATGTCTAAAAAGATGGAAGGCAGTAAAGGGTTTTTTACCCCACCAACATGGGCTACTGTGTATAGACTTACTTCTATTCAAGAGGAAAACTCTAAAGGTAAGTGGTATGGTTGGGCGATAAACTTTGAGCGTTTTCTTGATCAACCTACTGACAGCGACACCCTTAAAGTAACTCAAGGGTTTAGTGAAAGTAGTAAAAAAATGGACATAGCTAACAAAGTTGATTATTCAGAGGATGGTATTAAAGATGCAGTTGTTGTTGAAACAAAAAAGTCTGAAGCTGTCTCAAAAGATTCTGATTTTGAAAACGGCACAGTTCCATTCTAATGATGCACAAAGAATTATTTTCTTTATTTGAAGGAGATGATAGTTCCTACTTGAAGTCCTCACTTACGGGTGAGGACGACGAGAGGGGCAAGAAAGGTGCACAATATGTCACTGTAAAAGAATCTCTAACCGCAGAACTCTGGAAAGAACACCTTGACGGTAAAACTCGTATTGGAGTGAAACCTGAAATCGGTGACGAATGTTTTTGGGGTTGTATTGATGTAGACCCAAACAATTACAAAGATTACTCTGAGAAAAAGTATGTAGAGATAATTGCAAAATATAAATTACCTTTTGTGCCCGTAAAATCAAAGTCGGGTGGTTTACATATATTTGTATTTTTTAAACAAAAGGCAAAAGTAATAAAAGTAAAGCAAAAGCTTAATGAGATAAACGAACAATATTTTTTATCTGATGAAGTTTTTCCAATGAACAAAGCCGTTAATATGCCGTATTTTAATTGTAATGCCACAATGGAATATGGTTTTGACGATAGTAACACACCGATGATGGTTGGTCGTTTTATTGAATTTGCTAACAAAAAAAAGATTGACCCAGATGAATTTTATGAGTTTTCAGTGGCAGAATATGATGCCGAAAGTGAGTGGTCACACTATCCCCCTTGTGTGCAAAAATTAGTGCAAGAGGGTTGGTCTGGTAATAATCGTAATAATTATTTATTTAATGTCATGGTATTAGAGATGAAAAAGAACCAAGGTTTATCTCTACAACAAATAGAAGAAGTTGCTTTTGAACGAAACAGTCAAATTTTTACAAAGCCTTTGGGACAGAATGAAGTTACTAATCTGTGTAAATCCGTACATAAACAAGGGTATGAGTTTCAATGTCCACCAAAACACCCAGAGTTTCAACCTATTTGTAACAAAGAATTATGTAAAACAAGACGACTTGGTATTGGTGAAGCAACACCTGACATTATTGATAAGTTTGACAACATTACTTATATCATGGACACCAAAACAATTTTTTATGAATTTGATTATGAGGGTAAACATGTAATGATCACTCCTAGTGATATGAAAGATGAAAAATCTTTTCGGGTCAAACTTCTACAATATAAATTATTTTGGATGTCTTTACCTAAACCAAGAAAAGGTCCAGTGCCTTTTGAATTGTTAATGAAAGGCATTGTTGAGAAAGCAATTGAGAATAAAGATCATTTGTATGAGGACACTGTTGAAGAAGAACGATATAGAGTTTTGAAAGATTTCTTTGAGTCTCACATTGAACAAGATAAGTTTGACAAATTAAAAGATGGTTATGTCGTGTTGGATTCTAAAAGTAACATTTGTTATTTTAAAAAGATTACCTTATCTAACTTCTTGAAAAAAAAGGCAAATGGGGTATTTAACACTCCCGCTGATGCTCTTCGTCTGTTAGAATGTAAGCGTAAGGATTATCATGAGGGAGAGAAAAATATATGGTGGGTGAAGATGCCAGACTTTGTGAGTCATCAAGCAATAAAAAGCAAATCTAAAACAAAACACGCAGTAAGTGAAATTGACGACGATTATCATGCAAAATTCAGGACTGGAAAAACAGAAAGCTCTGCACCACAAGACCATTAAGATATTTGGTCCACCAGGTACAGGTAAAACACACACTTTGATAGAGCGTGTATTAAAAGGTTATTTGAAAAAAGGAGTGCACCCAAACAACATTGCTTTTATTTCATTTACCAATAAAGCTGTTAACACAGCACGAGATAGAGCATTAGCTGCCTTTCCACAGTTTACAACAGAAGACTTTACTCGTTTCAAGACATTACATAAATATTGTCGTCGTTACTTCAAAGAAGAAGTATTTGACCCAAAGAACTGTATGTTGGACTATGCTATGGAAGCTAAGATTATTAAAACATCTGACACTCGTTTAGCTGATGATAACTTTACTTACAAGGATTGGTCGTTGGGTGTGTATGACAAAGCACGGAACATGATGGAAGATCCAAGACTAACTTACAAGAAAGAGTCGTACAAAAAAGATAACATGGATATTTATTTACGAAAAATATCAACTTACGAGCATTATAAAAAAGATTCGTTTATAGATTTTACGGACATGATTTTAAGAGCAGTAGATGAAATAAACTTTCCACCTTTAGATGTTTTAATTTTAGATGAAGCACAAGACTTTACACCATTGCAGTGGTCAGTCATTTACAAAATGGCGGACAATGTAAAACGCATTTATTTAGCGGGTGACGATGATCAAGGTATTTACCGTTGGAATGGTGCAGACCCAAAATACTTTACAACTTATTTTCCTGGTCGCAAAGTTATTCTAAGAAAGACTCGCCGTTTCGGTGAGGCAATACATCATTTTTCTAAAGTTATTCGCCGTGGTATTTTAGACAGTGTTGAAAAAGAATACGACTGTCAAGATAAACAAGGCACGGTGAAACGATATTTAAGTTTTCAAGAAGTTCCAATTACAGAACTTAAAGGCACTTGGTATATCTTAGGTCGTGTCAACACAACAGTGAATGAGTTGCGTATGTGTGCTAAAGAAGCAGGTTTATATTTTTCTAACAACTCTGGCACAAAGTCTTTTGATAAAAAACAATGGATTGCAATTAAAGCCTGGACTCGTTTGTGTAACCAAAAACCATTAAACAGAGAGTCAGCGGAAATTATGTATCAATACTTGCGTGATATAAAAGACCCAGATTATAGAACTCAAAAGTTTTGGTTGAAAATGCCAAATGCTGATATTTATGATTTTGATTATTTAGTTGAGTTTTGTGGTCTTGATTTACCTGTAGAAACAAAAGAACTAGTATGGTGGAAAGTGTTACAGCGTAACTTTAAACCTGAACAAGTAAATTATTTTGTGCGTTTGTTAAAAAATTACGGACAAAAAGCTTTAGATGAAGAGCCACAAATTATTATTGACACCATTCATTCGGTCAAAGGTGGAGAGGCGGATAATGTTTTATTGTACTCAAAAACCAACTGGCCTTCTGCCTTTAGTCATAAGAACCGAGAAGAACAATCTGACGAAAAACGAGTGTATTATACAGGAGCAACAAGGGCTAAAGATACATTACATTTATTATCAACCGATCATCAATATAACTACCCTATGGGTGAAGATTATTTTGTTTACTTACAGGAGAGTAAATATGAACAGTGATGGATTACAGTTAAACTTTAGTTTTAAAAAATCAATATGGTCAGCTCCTAGTGAGTACAAAGATTTAAGTGGTTATGACGAAATCGCCATTGACTTGGAGACTCGTGATGATGGTATCAACTCAGGTAAAGGTGCAGGTTGGGCTACGAAGTCTGGTGAGATTGTTGGCTTTGCCGTTGCCGTTGCGGGTTGGCAAGGTTACTTTCCGTTTGGACATTTAGGTGGTGGTAATTTAATTAAGGAACAAGTTTGGCAATACATGAAAGATGTATGTGCTTTGCCAGGAACAAAAATATTTCACAATGCTCAGTACGATGTGGGTTGGTTACAAGCGTCAGGGATCACGGTTCACGGAACAATTGTAGACACGATGGTGGCGGGTGCATTGATTGATGAAAATCGTTATAGCTATGCACTCAACAGTTTATCAAAAGATTATTTAGGTGAACTAAAAGCAGAAACTGAATTGATTGAAGCTGCACAACAGCATGGAGTAGATCCAAAAGGGGAAATGTGGAAATTACCCGCAGAGCATGTAGGATTTTATGCAGAACAAGATGCAAGACTTACTTATATGTTGTGGCAAAGATTTAAGGTTGAGATACAAAAGCAAAGTTTAAGCACTATATGGAATTTAGAGAGTAAGTTATTACCCCATTTAATTAATATGCGTATGCAAGGTATAAGAGTAGATGTTGATAGAGCAAACGAATTAAAAAAAGATTTTTCAAAACGAGAGAAAACAGTTTTACACGGTATAAAGATATTGACTGGAACTGATGTAGATATATGGGCAGCAAGACAGATTGGTCATGCTTTTGACAAACTTGGTATTGATTATCCAAAAACACCGAAGTCAAAAGAACCTAGTTTTACGGCACAATGGTTGAACAACTCGCCACATAAACTTAGTAAATTGATAGTCCAAGCAAGAGAACTTAATAAGTTTCAAAACACTTTTATTAATTCTATTTTAAAGTTTGAGCATAACGGTCGTATTCACGGTGAGATAAGACAACTCAAGAACGAACAAGGTGGCACAACCACTGGTAGATTAGCGATGTCTAATCCTAACTTGCAACAACTACCTGCTAGGAGTAAAGAGTTTGGGCCACTGATTAGAGGCTTGTTCTTACCTGAAAAAGATTGTCAGTGGGGTAGCTTTGATTACTCCCAACAAGAGCCAAGACTTGTGGTGCATTATGCTGCTAGTGTCGGTGATGGTTTTGCAGGTTCAAAAGAATTAGTTGAAGCTTATAAAAAAGGTGATGCTGATTTTCATCAAACGGTTGCTGATTTAGTTGGTATTGACCGTAAACAAGCAAAGACAATTGGTTTAGGTTTAATGTATGGGATGGGTAAAAATAAGTTAGGTACACAACTAGGTGTGTCCAATGATGAAGCTCACGACTTAATAAATTTATACAATAGAAAAGTTCCTTTTGTAAAAGAGCTGTCTGATATGTGTATGAAAAAGGCAGACAACGAAGGTGTCATTAGGACTAAATTAGGTCGTAAATGTAGGTTTGATATGTGGGAGCCTCGTGATTTTGGTATACATACACCAGAGCGTTTTGAAAACGCATCGGCTAAGTATGGTCAAGCAAATATCAAAAGAGCATTTACATATAAAGCACTCAACCGTTTAATACAAGGTAGTGCTGCCGATCAAACCAAACAAGCTATTATTAACTGCATTGAACTAGGACATCAACCTTTATTACAAGTGCATGATGAACTATGTTTTAATGTTGAAAATGAAAAACAAGCTAAAGAAATTAAAGAAGCTATGGAGACTTGTGTTGAACTAAAAGTACCAAGTGTTGTGGATGTGGCATTAGGTGATAACTTTGGAGAAGCGGTGTGAAAGACCGAGAACAATTGTATGGGAAAGTAGGTGCTGGTGCAAATGATGAATGTTACACTCCTGGTTATGGTGTTGTGCCAATATTAAAATATATTCCAAAAGATGTCATAGTTTGGTGTCCCTTTGATAAAGAGGATTCTGAATTTGTTAAGTTAATATCTAAAAACAACTCAGTTGAGTATTCTCATATTGATAATGACCAAGATTTTTTTGCATATGAACCTAAGCGTTGGGATATTCTTATATCAAATCCACCTTTTGCTAAAAAAAGATTGTTTTTTGAGAGAGCATTATCTTTTAATAAACCCTTCGCTTTGATTATGACTAATACCTGGCTCAACGATTCAGCACCGAAAAAATTATTTAGTAGTAAAGATTTACAGTTGTTAATGTTTGATAAAAGAATGAAATTTATTCAACCAGATGGTAGACCAAATGAAAAGATTACTTTTAGCTGTAGTTATTATTGTTGGAATTTATTACCAAAACAAATAATTATGGAAAATTTA
>JAAOEI010000037.1_pt1 | contig 43890 bp, 63 predicted proteins | sample 7059261 | NCBI WGS metagenome assembly JAAOEI01 (sample SAMN14008812, study PRJNA610033) | viral metagenome | isolation source: viral particles filtered from seawater | place: China: Hangzhou Bay, Yangshan Deep Water Harbour | collected 2017-10-31 | reverse complement strand
GACTTGTGCGAGGTGATCTGGAAGCCCTGGGCTACGCCGTGGGGGCAATGCCTGTCGAGGCCGCGAGCGCGGGTGCGGACCATCTCCGGGACCGATTCTGGTTCGTGGCCATGGCCGACGCCGGCGGCAAGCGAGGCACGGCTGGGCTACCAGCATCGCCACGAGGGCGCGAAGGGCTCTCAGAAGTCGCTAACGACAGTGGCGGTGGAATCTCTCTGGCCCACCCCGACCAGCTTGGCCAAAGCCAAGGACGGGAACAACGAAGCGGGCAACTCGGCAGGGCTGGTGGCGATCCGCAAGCATGCGATGGCGTGGACGTGGCCGAGCCCGGCGGCGATGGAGCCGAACGTGGAGCCGGAGGTGGTGTTGCGCCGGAAGGAGCGCCTGAGCGCATCCACTGGCGTGCATCGCGGTCCAGCTTTGCCCCTCGGCTCGATGGTCAAGACTTCGCTTGGGTCATCGGCGCCGACGGAAAAGCGCGGCGCGTTGAACCCGGAGTTCGTCTGCTGGTTGATGGGTTTCCCCACCGAGTGGGTCTCCTGCGGGGTTTCGGCAATGCAATCGATCCCCGGCCGGCGGCAGCGTTCATCAAAGCAGCGAGCGAGTGCCTGACATGACGCAGCCCTCAATGAATCGCTCGTACGGGTGCGAACGTAATCGTGAGCCACATATCCCTCTCCAATGTAGGAAGTAAGGATAAGGAACTGGCTACGTCCGCATGAACAACGCCCTTCCCGCCGACGAAACCAGCATTGCCGAGCGCGAGCTCGCCCGCCTGCGTGCGCTGCTGCGGCAGATCGCCTGCAACACCGACCCGACGTGGGGCCGCCAGCTGGCGCGCGACGAGGTCGGCGAGGATGCCGCCTTGCTGCGCAGGCTCCCGAAAAACGTGCGCCCCATGGTCGCCTGGGAAGGCTACATCGACGTCGAGAACAAGACCGGCCTGGCCTGCTACGGCCACCGCAATATCCGCGTGAACCAGATCGGGCGGCATCACCTGATGCCCGGCCAGCGCTGCGCCAGGGTGCGCGTCGTCGAGGTGCCGGGATGACCGCCCTCCTCACCCCCGCCGAAGTCGCCGACCGGCTGCGCTGCTCCCGGAAGACCGTGGCCGAGCATGTGAATAACGGCGACCTGAAGTATGTCATCATCGGCCGCGGGAAGAAGCGCGCGCGACGGATGTTCACCGAAGCCGACGTCGACGAGTTCATCGTGCGCCAGACCCGCAGGGACATGCCATGTCAGTCTACAAACCCAAGGGCTCGCCGTTCTACCAGTTCGACTTCTGGTGGCGAGGTGATCGGTTTTACGGCTCTACGCGAGAGACGGAACGCCGAAAAGCCGAAGCTGTAGAGGAAGCCGAGCTCAAACGCGCGAAGCTGGCCAAGAAGGCCAACCAGGGCGGCACGATCAGCCTGAAGCTCGACGACATCGCCGCGCGCTATTGGCAGGAGGTCGGCCAACACCACGCCGGGCACGCCGACACCTGGGCCGCGCTGGAGCGGCTGATCGACTATTTCGGCCCGACCAAGCTGATCACCGAGATCTCGGACGACGACACCGCCCGGCTCGTCGCCTGGCGCCGCGGCCATCGCGTCAGCCGGCGCCGCAAGAGGGCGCTGCCCAAGGACGCGCCGCCCCCGCCGCTGGTCAGCAACGCCACCGTCAACCGCAGCACGACCGAGGTGCTGAAGAAGCTGTTCACGCGGTCGAAGATGTGGGGCGTCACCTTCGCGGCCGAGCCGGACTGGAAGAAGCACTGGCTGGCCGAGCCGATCGAGCGGGTGCGCGAGCTGGTCGGCGGCGAGCGGCAACGCCTCGAGGCCGCGACGCGCGTCGACCACGGCCCGTTTTTCGCGTTCGCCCACGCCTCGGGCCTGCGGCTGAACGAGTGCCTGCTGCGCTGGCCGGAGGTCGACTGGGCCGCCCGCCAGATCCGCAAGCGCGGCAAGGGCGGCAAGCTGGTGACGGCGCCGATCACACCGGCGATCGAGGCCATCCTGCGGCCGCTGATCGGCCACCATGCCGAGTACGTCTTCACCTACATCGCCAGGCGCACGCGCAAGCGGCAGGGCCTCGTGCGGGGCCGGCGCTATCCGCTGACCTACTCCGGCGCGAAGTCGGCCTGGAAGCACCTGCGCAAGCGCGCCGGCGTCGCCGACTTCCGCTTCCACGACTACCGCCATGACGTCGGCACCAAGCTGCTCCGGCAGACCGGCAACCTGAAACTGGTGCAGAAGGCGCTCAACCACGGCGACATCAAGGTCACCACCAAGTACGCGCATGTCCTCGACGGGGAGGTCGCCGCCGCCCTTGAGGCGTTGCAGAACCGCAGCGCGGAGTCCCGGGAAAGTCCCGAAGTGGTCGAGCCGGCCAAGGCCAAGGCATTGAAGTGACAATCATTTCCCGGCTGTCGCTGTCAGTCTGGGGGACTGGGGGTCGCAGGTTCAAATCCTGTCGCCCCGACCATTTAATTCCTTGAATGCTGGCCTTTTCGTCGGTGGGCCGAATCGACTGACACCGACAAGATGGAACATAAGGGCGTCAAACGCCCTGCAGCGGCGCGGAGAGTCCCGAAAAAGTCCCGAACTGATCTAGTGCACGCGCGCGTCGGCCACGACCCAGACCACGAGCGCCGCCAGCAGCACCCACGACCACCACGGCGGGAGGGTGTTCACTTGCAGAGACGATCCCACGCCGCGTTGTGGCCCCGGATCTGCGCCTTGGTCTGTTCGGTGTCGAAGCGGGCCGAATAGCTGATCTTGCTGAACGCCGTGCACGCGGTGTCGGTCACAGTCTGCGACGGGCAGCCGCCCAGCAGCAGGGCGCTAAGGACGATCGCGATTGTTCGGATCACGGGACTCCTCCTCTGCGGTCACCGGCATGCTGGCCTTGGCGCGCGCCTCGTTGGCCTCGCGCGTGCGTTGCAGGGCCTTCATGCCGGCCTCGGCCCGCTCGGCCGCCTTGCCGGCGCCGAACACCTTGGCGATGAACAGCATCGCCGCGAACAGGAACACGCCGCCGACGATGAGATAGGGCAGCGCCTTGCCCCACAGGGCTCCGATGAACGGCATCAGCGCTCCTCCAGAAGAACAGGGATCAGCCGCTCCAACACCTTGTGCTCCTCGCGCACCGAATCGGGATGCAGGTCATCTGCCCGGCGCGCGATGGTCTGGGCGAAGTCGTTCAGCACCAGGTGGAGCACCTCGTGCAACGCCAGCCGTTCGAGCGGTTGGTCCCGCTCCTTCTCCTTGCCGGTGCGCAGGATGATCTCGGCGACGCGGGCCTCGCCGTTGATGTTGATCGAGGCCATGCGGCCGTCCTGCTGCGGCTCGCTCTTAAAGTTGATGCGCCAGTCCTTGAGGCCGAAGCGCTCTATCCAATACACGGCATGGCGCTTGAACTCGCCGAGGTCAGCGGCGTGCTGGCGCTTGCTCACCGCACCACCAGGTCGCCACGCCGCGCCGCACGAATGAAGCGCCACGCGAGGTAGCCCAGCCCCACCAGCGCGACCAGCAACAGCGCGACAGTCAGCACATGCCCGTTGTCGAACACCGCCAGCGCATCCTTGAGCCCAGCCAGCGCCGAGCTCGCCTGCTTGATCGTGTCGGCCGTGCTCGAGACGGCGTCGATCGCGGGCTTGGCGTTGCTGACGATGATCGTTGCTGTAGCGACCGCACCGCCGCCTGTCGTGAGCACTTCCTTGCTGGTCATCGGGTTCTTGGCCGGCAGCGTGGGGTCTGCTACGGGGATCGGTGGCCCGACTTCCTCGCGATCCGGTGCGCCGCGATGCTTGGCGAAAGCGTCCGCCATCTTGGCCGAGTAGGACGCCACCGCGCCGGGGCCGTTGTAGTTCAGCGCGAATGCCTGCCAGTCCTTGGCCTTCATCGCCGCGAGGATCTTCGGGTTGGCCTTCACGAAATTGACGAACGCCTCCATGTCGGCATCGTCAGGCCCCTTGATGAAGTCGACGAACGCCTTCACCGAGTCGAAGCCGCAGGCCCGGTAGTTGAAGCCCATGATCTGGAACAGGCCCCACGAGGCCGACTGCAGCGCCGCATCCTCATCGAGCGAGATCGCGACGTTCAGCCGGTCCCATTCCTGCGCGCCGCCGCGATACAGCGCGCGGTTCCACACCGGGCTCGACAGCGACGGATACTTCTCGTCGAAGCGCCCCTTGGTCAGCTTGGAGAACCAGTGCGCCTCGAACAGGATTTGCGGACGTCCATCGGGCAGGTCGTGCCGGCCGCCGCTCTCGACCTCGGCCACGGCCAGGACGACAGCGGGATCGCAGCCCAGCCGGTCGGCAATGTCTTTTGCCTTGTCGTAGGTGAAGCTCATGCCTTTCCCCGTGTCAGCATCCAGAAGAACAGCGCGGCGAAGCCCCCGAGCAGCCCCACGACCGACGTGCCGGCGACCCAGATCAGGATCGCCCACATGCGGTTGGAGATGATGTTGAAGCGGTCGTGCTGGGTCTGCGCGTTGGCGAGCTGGCCCGCCTCGATCCGGGAGACCGCCGACCAGATGTTGCCGTAGCGCTCGACGCAGACCTTCTCGTGGCCCTCGATGCGGTGCAGCGCCTCCACGCCCGGATCGCTCATGATTCGACGGCCTCTTTGCCGCCCTCTACGCTTCGTTCAACCATTGCGCGGGCGCCTCCAATGCGCTCGTTGCGTGGCCAGATCCCCGGGCGGATGCCAGTCTGCTCGGGGGTCGCTTCCTTGGACTTGGATCAGGTGAACCGCCCGCGGGCGATGACCGAGACGCTGCCGCCGCACGTCACGCTCCAAGCGCCGACCTGGCTGAAGGCACCGATCGGGATGAAGAACGGCCTCAGGTCCGCCAGCGTGCCGGTGACGAACACCGAGATCGAGCTGCCCGTCCCGTCCTTGATCGAGATGTTGCCCGCGCCGACGGCCGCAGGGACCACCAAAAGGCCGGCGAGAAAGTCACCCACGCCTCCGCTGCCGCCGCCGCTCAGCGCGGTGGTCATGCTCGCGGGACAGTTCACGATCTGCGCACTGTCGGTGAAGACCGGATCGGGTACGGTGAATGCCATCTCGTTCTCCTATCCCCGCGCGAGGCGGGCCACTTTCTCTCGGTTGGTGCCGCCGCTGCCGTCGCCCCAGTAGGTTCCGAACCCGTCGAAGATCTGGAGCGCCGTGTCGTTCAGCGCGGTGGCGTTCAAGTTGATGGTTTCCGCGGGGCCGTCGGGCACGCCGAAGTCTGAACCGCGCAGGCCATCGACGTTGCACTGTGCGATCCAGTCGCGCATCGCGAGCGTCCGGGCCGCGAGGTCCTGGTATGCCTTCATGAGGCCCGCGAGCGTGTCGCCGCCGGGGGATGCCGTGTTGTAGGGAATGATCGCCATCGTCAGCTCTCCTTCAGGAATGCTTCGATCGCTGCCAGTCGATCAGCGGTTGTGCCCTTGCCGAGCGCATCGCGTGCACTCTCCAATTGGCGTTGCTTCAGGGCCTGGAATTCTTCAGCAGAGGTGTCGGCCGGCTCTGCGGGAAGCGCGGTCACGATGCCGCCCTCGAACGAAAGGCCGCCGTTGCGCTGCTGGCGCGCCGCGGCGAACGCGGCCGCCTGCGCTTCGTCCAGTTCGACGAGCGTCTGCCATTCCTCGATCCCCGGAGGATGGGTCTCGTTCCACATCAGAATTTTCCCGGAGACGTCCGTCACGATGAACATCAGGAGATCCTTATCGCGGTGATCGAGGTGGCGACATTGGACGCACCGTTGCCCGCACCCGTCGTCTTGAGGACGCCGCTTGTGGAGCTGTTGTCACGCGCTCGCGCCGTGAACGTGGTCGCCCCGCTCAAGGTAACAACCACCGCAGATGCCATGCTCAGATAGGCGCTCGCGCCAGCGCTCGTATTCGCGAGATCGGTCAGGTAGGTTGAACCGTTGAAGATGCCTAACTCGAATTGTGCAATTCCCGCGGTGTCGATCATTGTGGCAAAGGCGGAAATCAGCCACACCTGCCCGCTGGCTCCGATGCTGCCGGTGTTGGGGCCGCTGAACCAGTTGGACGTGTTGTTGAGATTGACGTCGGCTGCGAGGAAGGTGGTCGCGCCGCTGATTACCGGGGCCAGCGCCACGCCGCTCGCACGCTGATATAAAATGCAGATCCAGTTGCCCGACCCCAGCGAGACGAACTCCGCGGTGTCGCCGGCCGCCGTCGTGATGCTGGCAGCCGTGGGCAGGATCAGCGACGTGGCGTTGTAGGTGAGCGTCAGGATGCCTGCGAACTTGACGGTGCGCCGGGTTCCCGCCTGAACGGTGCCCAGCGCGGTGATCGTGGTGGTGCCGGTGATGTTGACGTGGTTGCCGGTCGCCGCACCGATATCGGTGGTCGTGGCCGAGGCAATGTCGGCGCCCTGCGCCTGGTTGATCGGCTTGCCCGTCATGGTGACGATGCCGGAATGGGTATTGTTGCCGGTGAAGGCGTTGTTGTCGCCCAGGCCCGGCACGCCCATGGCTGTCCGGGCGGCGCCGAGCGAGGCCGCCTGGACCACCGGAGACATCGCCGCCGAGACCGGCACGCTGGTAGCACCGGAGGCAATCATCGGTTGCCCGTCGGCGTCGAACGCCAGGAAGCCATTCGCCCGGTCTGCCGCTACCGGCAGCGTGTCGAGGCTGGTGCCGTCGGTCACCGGCGCCTTGATGCTTCGCGCGGCGCTGTCGAGGAAGCCCTGCACGATGTAGGTCAGGCGATCCAGCGCGGCCTCGATCACCGCCGGCCACATCGCGCCCTGGTTGCTGATGCTGGTCGGCTGCGTCGGGCTGACCGAGCGGTAGATCGTGAGGGTCGTGCCCAGGGCGATCGGACTGCCCGAGGTCGGGTAGGTCACCGTGCCGCCGGCGTCGCTGTCGAATCCGGTGGCCGTGTACTGGCTGCCATAGCTCAGCGTCGTGTCGACGCCGTCGGCATCGGTGTAGATCACCACGATGTCGGCCGACGACTTGATCTTGAACGCGAACGGCCACGCGGTGGTGACGCCGTTTCCGTCGTAAACTACGCGGGAGGATGTGCTCGATACGGTCATACGCTACGCGACCTCGGGTCCATCGGTTATAAAGCCCGGCCCCTATTGGGGCCGATTATGGCAAGCGGAACTCACTTCCATGTCGGCATCCTCGCCGCCCTCTTCTGGTCGACGGCCGAGCGGACCAGCTCCGCGAAGTCCTGGAACCTCGGATCGGCCATGATCGCGGTGCGGGCGAGCTTGCGGTAATCCTCGACCGCCTTCTTGATGAACGCCGCCTTGCCGCCCTCCGGTCCGTCGCTGGCGATCTGGTAGACCTGGCTCATCGGGTGCTTTCCCGACACGACGGCGTCGAGATAGTCCTTGGCGCCCATGCCCCAGGCCGGATGGTGGAGATCGTTGCCGGCCAGCTGCTGGTAGGCCGTGTAGACCTGCGGCCAGTCGGCGAAATTGATGGGCACGCCGTCCCAGTCGACCTTCTGCTTGATGCGGTCGACGCCGATGTTGAGGCGCTTCATCTCGGTGTCGATCGGCTCGGCCTTGATCTCGCGGCTCTGCGCCGGGTTGACCAGGTTGGTCCCACCTCGTTCGGTGTCGGGCTGGCCCCACAGGTCGAGCCGCGCCGGCAGGCTCTGGCTCAGCCCCGGCAGGCGGGCCTGCACGTAGTCCATCATGCGCATGGTCTCGCGCTGGGTCGGGTCGAGCGCCGTCGTCAGCGCGTTCACCCCCGCGGGCACCACCGAGCCGCCGAGCCTTCCGAGATAGGCCTTCGAATTCTGCGTCGGGTCGCTCATCATCCCAAAGAACTGCGCCAGACCGCTGAGATAGGTCTTGCTCACCGTGGCGTTGGAGATCGCCGCGATCCCTGCGGCCAGCACTTCCTCGACCTCGTCCATCTTGTCGCCCTCGAGGTCGGCGCGCTTGACCATATCGGCAAAGTCGGCGGCGAGGCCCAGGGTCATGCCGAACGGGTCCAGGCGGTTGTAGCTGTGCCACTCGTCGCCGATCCGCACGCTGTAGGGCTGCCAGCCCAGGCGCTTGTCGACGTCCTTCTTGCCCTGCTCGCCCTTGGCATGGACGCCCGAGCCCGAGATATGGCCCTGCTCGGCAAGATCGAGCGCCACCATCATGATCGTGGTCCCCGTGGCCATGCGGGCCATGGCGAGGTCGGCGCGCGCGCCGCCGGCCGCCATGTCGGCGCGCCACTGACCGACCAACGGGGCCAGCGGACTGCGCTCGAAGGCGTAGCGGCTGATGTTCACCGGCGTCTTGACGAACGGCATGACGATCGCCGTCGGCGGCACCTTGGAGCGCATGGCAATCAGCGCCTGGCCGATCGCGCCGGTGCGGTTGGTGAAGGTCGTGTAGACCGCGCCGTCCTGGGCGGCCATGCGGATGTTCTCCGGCGGGTGCAGCAGGATCTGCTCGATCCTTGCCGCCGCGGCCTCGCCCGTCAGCCCCTCGGCGAATGCCGTGCGCACGGCCTGGGCATGCAGCTCGGCCCTGTAGCCGATCGTCTTGAAGAAATCGTCGGAGGCGCCCAGCGCCCGCCCCGGCACGTCGAACACCTTGCCGAGGAAATCCACCGTGCGGCCCATCGCGTCGTCGCCGAGATTGAACGCCTCGGCCGAGATCGGCCGGGCCCGCTGCACGGTGTCCTCGAACTTGGTGCCCCACGCCACCGAGCTTTCGCCGGTGGCGATCGCCTTCGCCGCCGCCTTGTAGGCATCGCCCATGCTTTCCTTGATGCCGTAGAGCATCGAAAGGGCCTCGTCGGGCGCGATCTCGCTCTCGCCACGCAGCAGCACGCCCATCGCCCGGCCGGCCTGCCGCTCGTAGACCTGGTTCATCAGGGTCAGCGTGTTCGACGAGGCGTTGACGATGTGCGTCTTGGGGTTCGACAGCAGGCCCGCGATCCACGCGCTCTTCAGCGCCTCGAAGCCCTTGCCGAGGCCCAGCGTCTGGATGAAGGCGTTGAGGCCTGCCTCGGTCGGGTTGGTCGAGGCGAGCCTTGCAAGGGCCGCCGCCATCTCCTTGGTGGCCTCGCCCCCCTGGCCTTCCATGATGCCCTGGACGTGGCGGCTCATCTCGACGCCGCCCAGCTCGGACGGGATGCGCCAGGCCTGCAGGGCGCGCGCGGTTTCCGTGCGGGCGGCGATCACCTCAGTTTGAACAGCCGTATGGACGGCGAGCAGCTTCCTGAAGGCGAACTGGTCGGCGGTCGTGGCCGCGGGGCCGGCGGCCTTCTGCGCCGCCTCGACCAGCCGCTGCGCCGTGGTGTTCATCAGCGTGCGGGCCGCCAGCGTCTTCTCGGCCGACCACGGCTCGCCCCTGCGGCGGCTCAGCACGTCGTCGACGGTGAGGCCCATCGCATCGGCGAGCGCCTTGGTCTCGACGTTGGTCTGCACGTCGCGCGCGGCATCGGTGATCTTGCCCTTGAAGGCTTCCGCCACCTGGTCGATCACGCTCTTGACGTCGTCGGGCGTGTCGATGCGGCTGTAGTTGACGTAGACGCCCTTTCCGTCGACCTGGCCCACCTGGGCGCGGCCGGCGATCGCCTTGGCCACGACATCGTCGGGCACGCCGGTCTCGGTCGCCTTCACCGCGGCGCGGGCCTTGGCTCCCCGGACGAGCTTGTCGGTCGTGTCCAGCTTGACCGTGGTGACCAGCGGCACGTTGGGATTGCCGAGGCCGATGTCCGCCGGCGCGATCTCGCCATACTGGGCGCGCGCCTCGGTCAGCGGGTCCTTCTGGAACTCGGCGAGCTGCTTCTTGCCGCCCTTGGCCAGCATGCGGGCGCGCACCACCTTGACGCTCTCGATCATGCCCATGGTCAGGGCGCCCATGCCGAGGCCTTCGAGCGCGTTCTTGAAGCGCTTCACCGCTTCGGCGTCCTCGTGGTCGCTCTTGAGGAACGACGTCACCGGGTTCTGCAGCGAGGGGTGCGCGGCCAGCAGATCGCTGAGCCGTCCCGAATCGGGATCGCGCGTGGCGAAGTCGGCGAAGGCGCCGGTGGTCATCGCCTTGGCGGTGCCGCCCATTTCCACGCCGAACGCCCCCAGCGCGCGCGCGCCGAGATACATGCCGGTCACGAACTGCGCGGTGTCGCGCACCAGGTGGCCCGTCGCGGTGTCGGCCTTGCCGATTTCGGGCATCAGGTCGCGCACGAGGTTGGCCGGGTTGTCGATCCACTTGTCGAGCCGGTCGCTGCCGGTGCTCGGCACGGCGATGCGGAGGTCGACGACGTTGCTGTTCATCCAGTCCGCGAGATTGCTGGAAGCCGTCGCCAGCTCCTTGACCGCGTCGGCCGCGCCACCGGCGATCTGCAGCGGCGCCTGGTACAGGCCCTTGCCGACATCCTTGGCCATCGCGCCGGCGCCCTCGAGCACGCGCTGCAGCATCGGGCGGGTGTCGGGCGGCGGCTCGGCATCCTGCGGCTTGGCGCCCTGCGGCTTCGCGGCCGAGGCTGCCGCCTTGCCGCCCGCCGCCTGCGTCGTGGGTTCTTCGGTAAAGGCCTTCAGGCGGCGCAGCGTGTCGGCGGTGTCGGCCTGCTGCACCTGGGCGAGAAAGACGTTGCCGAGATTGGGATCGTCGTCGGTCGGCGGGATCCACGTCATGCGCTCGCCGCCGGGCGCCTCGCCGCCGCCGGGCCGGTCGCCCATGTTGATGAACAGCTGGCCCTTTGCCGATTCGGCCGGGGTCTGGTCGCGGTTGACGGTCGGCTCGGTCATGGCTTCTTCCCGGGCGTCTGGTTGGCGCGCATCTTCTGGATCGCCTGCCACTGCTCGATGGTCTTGAATTCCTTCGCCGCGTCCTCGGGCGTGATGCGGCCGGCGTCGAGCTCGGCGCGGATCGTGGCGGCGCTGCGGCGCAGCTTCTCCTCGACCGCCTCGGGCTTGTCGGTCTGCATCGCCGCCTTGGTCGAATCCGGATAGAAGCGCGGCACCGGCAGCGCGATCGAGAGGTCCTGCGTCTGCACCGTGGCGAAGCGCCGCGCGATGGCGTCGGCGGCCTCCATGGTCTGGGCCCGGTCGGCGCCGGGGTTCTTGACCATCCAGGTGTCGAACTCGGCCACGGCCTTGGCTTGAGCCACGCGGCCGATCGCCATCGCGGCCTGATCGGTCAGGATGCCGGGGTCGAGCAGGTTCTTGACGAACTCGCGGCCGCTCTTGAAGGGCGAGCCGGGCTTGTCGTCGCGCATGTACTGGCGGTTCAGGCCGAGCAGCTGGTCGAAGCTCTGCTGGCTCAGCTGGCGGTTCTTGCGCGCGTCGTAGAGGTCCTTCTCGATGTCCTCGGTGGCGGCGCGCATGCGGAAGTCGGTCGCCAGGCGCGGATCGTCCTGCGCATCCTCGCCCCGCGCCTTGGCCATCCACGCGCCGTACTGGGCCGGCGACAGCACCTGGCGGTAGCTCTTCACATCGGTCTCGGTGACCTTGTTGCCGAGGTCGGTCAGCTTCTTGTCGGCCTCCTCGCCCTGCAGCTTCAGCTCGTGCTCGGCCGCCGCCTGCGCCTTGTTGGCGATCTCGACCTGGCCGCGATAGATCGTCATGGCGTGCTCGACCGCCTTGGCCTGGTCCTCGACCTTCGGGCCGGCCTGTCCCAGCGCGGCATTGATCAGCACGCCGAGGTTGGGCTTCTGCGGCTCGCCGCCGGTGGCGCGGCCTTCACCCATGCGCTGCATGGCGATCGACACGACCTGGCCTGCGGTTTTCCCGGCGATGCCGTTGGCCTCGGCCCATGATTTGCCGGTCGGCGTCTTGCCCGAGGGCAGCAGGCTCTCGATCGGCGTGTTGGGGTCGCCCTTCAGGATCGACTCGGCGCCCTTCGCGCCGAACCAGTGCGCGAGGTAGCGCGTGGTGTCGCTCACCGGGATGCCGGCCTTCTGCAGCTCGACCTCGTTGTCCTTGGTGAAGGCGTCGAACACGACCTTCGACAGGTTCTTGTCCGAGCGAAGGTTCAGGATCTCCGCATCGGTCATCAGCTTCGCTTCGGGCAGCACCTTCTTGGCATGCGTGAGCCAGGTCTGGTCGGTGAACTGGAACCGGCCCGCCGCGCCCGAGTCGGGGTTCTTGGCCTTGTCGTTGCCGCCGCTCTCGAAGCCCTGGACCTTCAGATCGTAGGGCAGCACCCCCGTCGAAATGCCGTTCAGCACCAGCGAGACGTTGGCGCCGGCCTGTTGGCTGACCCGCGTCTGCAGCATGTGCTCGACCGAGATGCGGTCCTCGGTGGTGATCGCGCCGATGTTCTGGTCGAAGAACGCCTTGGCGCGCATCGGATCGTGCAGCGACAGCGAGATCACGGCGGCCTTGATGCCCTTCGATTGCGCCTCGCGGCCTTTCTGGACGGCGACGATCGGCGCCTCGCCCTTGTCGAGCGACGCCTGCACCGCCTCGTTGCGCAGGCCGGTGATGGTCTGCATCAGGAGCTTGGGGTCGTTGACCGAGTTGCCGACATCGTCGAGGAGCGCCTGCTGACGCGCCCCGCTGGCGTTGTCCGCCCAGTGCTTGCGCTCGACCAGGACGTGGCGCTGGACCTGGTCGTCGACCGCCGCCACGCGAGTGCGCGCGACGTTGTCGAAGGCGCGCTGCGCGGCCGGGCTCTTGATCGAGCTGCTGTATTGCGAGCGCAATTTCTCGATCTGGTCGAGGACCGGCTTGCCGCCCTTGACCGCGCCCTCGCCGCGTTGGGCGAAGTAGCCCTTCTCCGGATCGAACAGCAGGTTGCGGACCTCGCCGGCGAAGCGCGAATCGGCGTCCTTGGCCTCGGCCTCGTTCTGGAGGTCGAGCTGGTGATCGACGGTGCGCGCCATCCGGTCACCAGCGACCATGGCCTCGCGGCCGGACTCCTGCAGCACGCGGCCGCTGACGCCGAACGCTTCGACTGGGGCCTGGGCATTGAAGCCCGGCAGCGTTCCGGAGGGGGTCTGTTGACCCAATCTCCATTGCGGAACCAAGAAGTCAGCCATAGGCTCGCTCCCCGTGGGGCCGGAGAGAACGATGAGAACTGCGATTCTGCTGATTGCCCTCATGGTGACCGCCTGTGAGACCCCGCAATCTCACCTCAGCGAAACGGTGCCCAAGCTCCAAGGGAAGCCGGTCGACAACGTCCTGCAGCGCTGGGGCGCGCCCAGCCGAGCGCTCAAGGTGGATGGCGGCACGATCTACACCTACGAGAACATGGAGCCGGCGCGCGGCTGCCGCATCGAGGTGCACTCCGATGCGCGCGGGAATCTGCTCGGCATCAAGACGTTCGGTGACGAGCACTCGTGCGTCGTCTGGTTGCGGGCGCTGAAGTAGCGTCACGGCGCCGTGCCTCCGTAGCTGAGGAAGTCGCCGGCGCTGGCGCTGCCGCCGCCAAACAGGCCCCTGTTCTTATAATTCATCCACTTGTCGCCAACGCTCGACGCCGTGCCGAGCAGGGTCCCGCCGATGCCATAGGGCAGGCTGCTCATCGTGTTCCCCGCGCCGGTCGTGTAGGCGTCGGCGGTCGAGCCGAAGCCCTGCCCCTGGATGCGGAAGCCCTGCGCCTTCAGCGCGGCGTCACTGCGGATGGTGAGCGCATCGAATTCGCCGGCGCGCGCGGTGTCGCCCTGGATGTCGAGCGGGCTGCCGCTGTTGATGTCGCCGCCCTGTGACGCGAGCGCGGCCCGCTGCGCACCGAGCACCTGCGACGTCCGCAGGCGCTGCTGCTCCTCAGCGGTCTTGCCCTGCTCCTCGACCAGGCGGGCGTTGCGTTCGGAGATCTCCTGATTCCGGCGCGCGACCTGTGCCTGGTAGTTCATCATGCCGGCCTGCTGGCTGGCCTGCTGCGCCTGCCCCGCCATCTGCATGCCGCCGCCGGCCACGCTCGCCGCGATCGAGGCGATCGCGAGGGTTTCCATGCCGGTACACATTAGGCGCTCCTCCGGAGCGACTGGCGGGCGGCAGGCGCCGAAGGCGCTGAGAGCCCGCGCAGTTCAGAACAGATCGAGGCGCCGATCATTCAGTGCATCCCCATCGAAAAGAGACAGAACGGGGCGCCGTGCGGTCCCATCGGTTTCGGCTCGCCGATGTTGAAGCCCAGCCACTTCAGCCAGCGGATCGTCTCGGTGTATTCGGCGTGCACGTAGTTGCGCAGCACCGGGAACAGCAGGCGCATCTTCTCGACGCCGTCACGGGTCTCGCGCAGGAACAGCTTCTTGTGCTGGTCGACCGGCTTGCCCGTGACCAGCCAGGGCGAGGCAACGCCGCCGATCAGGCTGTCGACCGACAGGCCGACCAGGGCCGCGACCTCGCCGTCGATCAAATAGGCATGCGCCCAGAGCGCGCGGCGCGTCGAGATGTCGAACGCCTCGGCCATGGTGAGGCCGAGCACCTCGATCTCGCGCAGGTCGCCGGGCCTGAGCTCGATCTGCTCGGCGTGGGCGCGCGTGGCAGGAACAATCTCGATCATGTGCCGACCACGGCTTCGGAGATCAGCGCGAGGATGGTGGCCGGCAGCGGATAGGACTGGCGTGCGAACAGCCGGCCGCCCTTGTTCCATTCGGTCGGGATCTGGGTCTGATAGTCGCCCGAGTAGATGTTCATCGCCGTGCCGAGCTCTTCCAGACGGCGCTGCTTGATCTCCTGCAGGACCGGGCTGCCGGCCGCCGTGCCCAGCGGGCTCTCGGTCTCGATGCCGACCTTCAGGCCGCGCGAGTCCTTGGCGCGGAGCGTGAGCTGCGCCAGCTTCTTCTGCTGGCCCTGCACGGTGGTGGGGCTGCCCGGCAGGTCGAAGTTGAGCGTCGTGAGGTCGGCGGTGTAGGCCAGGCCCGCGATCACCTTGCAGTAGGGCGCATCGAGCGCCACCGCGCCGCTGGCCACGGTCTGGCTGGGCACCACCGAGCCGTCGCCCAGGATCGCCACGGTCTTGGCTTCGAGGTGATCGAGGCCGGAGACCGAGGACGTCATCAGCGCCCAGTCGGTGGTCGTGGTGTTCTGCAGCGAAGATGGAGCGGCCGACGCGATCGTGCCGGTCACGACCGACGTCGAGGTGTAGGCGGTGATCAGGATCACCACCGACGCGGTGCCCGAGCGCAGGGTGTAGTATTTGCCGATCGAGCCCGGGTTGGTGAACGGCGTATGGCCGCCCGCGGTCAGGGTGACCGAGGCGCCGGCGGCATAGGACGCGCCGCTGATCTTCAGCGTCTTGGCGGCGTCGGTGTTCCAGCCGTCGTATTTCAGGCCGCTGTCGACGAACCAGGCATCGGCGATGGTGGCGAAGATGCGCGTGACCATGCGCTCGAGGTAGCGCTTGGTGGCGCCGCCGATCGTGCGCTTGACCAGGAGATAGACCGCATCCTCGTAGCCGCCGCTGCCATCGGGCTCGGTGATGGTCGCCACGCTCTCGACCACGCCATCGGTCGTGTGGCGGTGCCAGGCATAGACGTCGTGCTCGCGCATGTAGGTGAAGCCCAGCAAGGTGCCATCGTTCCGCACCATCCAGATGATCTGGAACGGCTCGGCCGCCAGCGCCGCTTCCTCGATCTGGTAGGCGCCGGCCGTGTCGTAGAGCAGGTGCGAGGAGAGCACGCTCATGTCGAAGGACTGGTACTGGTCCTGGATGGCGTCGAAGCGCAGCGCGCGGCAGCGGCTGCCCTTCTCCTGCCAGAACAGCACGTCGTTGCCGGTCTGGATCGGCGGGACGTGGCTGCAGCCATGCGCGGTCTGGGGCAAGGTGAAGCACGCCGCCGGCGTCAGCGCCGAGCTGTTGAGGCCCGGCCAGCAGCGCCACTCCGCGCCCGAGGTCATGATCAGCATCGAGGTGCCGACCGGCACGAGGTGCCGGATCTCGTTGACCTGCCTTCCGACCAGGGTGCGGGTGATCGCATCCGAATCCTTGGTCGGGATCGAGACGTTCATGTTGTAGAAGGCGCCGACATTGGAGAACCACACGGTCTGCGGCATGGTCGTGGTGTCGGCGTAGGCCTGGCGCTGCAGGAAGAAGGTCGTGCAGCCCGGGTAGTTGGTCGAGCTCGGGAACGGATTGCGCGAGCCCGGCGGGGTGTTCGAGATGTCGGGATCGATCGAGGCGTCGGTCCAGGCGTTGGTCTGGACCTGCGCCACGAAGCCGAAGATCGAGCCCTTCTTCTTGTAGACGTTGTAGTTGGTGCAGCCGGTGACGGCGTTCCATGTCCACGAGTCGGTGCCGCCGGTGCCCGAGGCAGACGCCGAGGGCAGGCTCTCCTCGCCCGAACTGTCGTTGATCGCCGTGACGACCAGGGTCGGGGCGGCACCGGGCGCGCCCGAGGCAAGGCCGGTCGGCGCGCTGGTCGACGGCGCAAACGTGACGGTCGAGAACGTCCACGCCGCATGGCCGGTGCGCGTCAGCGTGCGCGGCGCATAGGACGGGTGGGTAAACGTCATGGTGTCCGCGCTCTGCACGAACTTGAGCAGCGGCAGATCGGTGTAGGCGAACGGCGAGACCAGGGTGAAGGTGCCGCCGCCCGCGGTGCCGCCCGACACGTAGGCGGTGTAGGCCGAGCTGTCGACGCCGAGCGAGAAGGTGTCGGCGTTGATGCGGGTGATCGTGTAGGTGTTGCCGTTGAGCTGCGTCATGCCGACGACGCCGCTGATCGGCACGCGGGTGCCAGTGGTGAAGCCGTGCGCCACGGCGGTGATCACGCAGGGGTTGGCCTGGGTCGCACCGGTGATGGTCGCGGTGCCGAGGCTGACGAAGCCCCAGGCCGTGCCGTTGTACATCGCGACCTGCATGGTGAGGTCGCCGAACACCAGCACGTAGGTCTGGCCCGACGGCAGGCTGCGGAACTGGAACGGGATCAGCCGGTGGCGCTTGGTCTGGTCGTCGACGGCGCCGATATAGCGCGTGCCGGGGCGGTTCGATGCGCCGCCCGAGGGATGGACGAACCAGTTGAGCAGCGTCTTGCAGCCGACATGGAACTTCGAGAAATCGACGCGGCCGTAGAGGTACGGGCTGATCTCGCCGCCGGCGAAGGAGGCCTGCAGGGCCGCGATGGTGGGCATTTCAGTTGTCCCGGTTCGGCCAGGTGCCGGTCGGGTAGACCTGCCCCAGCACGCCGAGTCCGTCGTCGTAGCCTCGAGCGGCCAATTCTTCCGGCACGTAGGTGCGGTTGGGCTGGCTGCTCTCGTTGAGCATTTCCGCCGCGCTCTGCTGCAGGGTGGCCTGCCACATCTGGGTCAGGAACTTCACCCGCTCCTCGCGGCCGGTGAGCTCGAAACAGATCCGCGACGCCAGGCCCCAGGTGACGGTGTCGGTGAAGCCGGTGTCCCATCGCAAAGGATCCTCGACCTTTGCGGTGTAGATCGCGCTGACCGGACTGGTGTTGGTCAGGATCACGCCGATCACCGCGCCGGTCGAATCCTTGGCCGCCGCCATCTCGAAGAACGTCTCGGGCAAAGCGAGCACCGGCACGTCGTTGAGGCGGCGGATGCGCAGGCAGTCGACCGGGATCGCGAGCTTGTACTGCCAGCGGTCCGGCGGGTTCTGCAGCTCGGCCAGCGCCTCGGTCATGCGCGCGAAGTTCCAGTCGAACGCCCGCAGGGTCGCATCGCGCACGATCGCGAGATGCGTCTGGCAGGCGTTCGCCTCCTCGCTGCCCTCGTCGATCGAGGTGATCTTCGAGCGCGTGCCGCAGTGGGAGAGCGCTGCGTTGCAGATGTCGACGACGGTGGCCATACGCTACGCGGCCCTTTCGGAGTTACTTGTCGCCGTAGAGAACCTCGGCGGCGCCCTTCTTTTCCTCGGTCGGCTTCACCTCGAGGTCCGTGACCTGCAGGCAGATGAACAGCCGGTCGCCGCCCTCCTGCTGCTTGGTGATGTTGATCGAGGTGACGATCGCGAGGCCGTCGATCTTCACGACCTGGCCGACGTCTGGCGCCTTCGGGAACAGCGCCTTCGCCGTCTCGTCCATCACCTCGAGGCGGGTGCCGTAGGGAAACTCCGGCGCCTGCGGTTCGGCAGGTGCTGCGTAGCCCTCGGCCTTGGCCTCCTTGGGCGTGAGCTTGAGCGAGACCATGGTCAGGTCTTCGCTTCGTGCTCGGCCTTGAAGGCGCGCAGCTGCTCGAGCTCGGTGCGCTCGGCGGCGTCGAGCGGCTTGGCCGGCGTCACCTTGCCCGAGCGCTCCTTGGCCTTCTTCGCCTCGGCGTTGAGCGGGATCAGGTTCTCGCCGGGCTCGCCGAGATAAGTGACCTTCGCGCCGGCCTCGTGCATGCGCATGTTGTCGTAGAACTTCCAGCCTGGGGCGACTTCATACTGCGGGTCAGCCATCGTCTTCTCCTTCAATCGGCCGCGAGTGCGGCGGGTTCGGGTTTGCGGGTGGTCCAGCCCTCAGGGATCTCCGCGCCGGGCGGGAAGAAGGCCAGCATGCCGTCGGGGTTCCATGCGGGCGTGCCCTCGTTGGTGGTCCTGACCCTGTCCATCAGGGTGCCGCGCCACGTCTTGGTGCCGGTGTGGGTGAACTCGATGTCGGGCTTCACCCAGATTTCACCCCCCGCCTCGATGTAGCGGCGGCACCAGTCGGGGTCCTCGCCCCAATACTGGCCGTCGGTGCCGTCGGTGCGCGGCTCGGGCCGGAAGCCGGTGCGGAAGATGCTCCAGTTCACGCTGCCGTCGAGGTCGCGGTACTTCGGCGCCTTCTCGGCCTGGGCGCGCAGGACGTGCGCCTTGATGCAGAGGAAGCCGGTCGGCACGGAGCTGGCGCGATAGAAGCCGTCGCGCTCGACCAGCTTCATCGTGGTCTCGTCCATCAGCAGGTTGACCGGGAACTGCGGGTCGTCGTGCTTCTTGGGGTAGACGCCGGCGCAGACGTCGAACGGCGCGTTGATCAGGTCGATCGCGGCCTCGGGCGGGAAGCCGACATCGTCGTCGATGAAGAAGAAATGCGTCATCTGCGGGTAGTTCCGCAGCGCCTGTGAGGCGAGGCGATCGCGCACCTTGTCGAGATAGGGATCACCTCCTGTCGAGATCCACACCTGGGTGATGCCGCGGCTCATCATCTCGGCCTGCGCGGCCATCGTGCTCTGCCAGAAGGCGAGCTTCGGGGCATGGGCGCCCGACGGCACCGCAAACACGACACAGGTCTGGGGGATCATGCGGCCTCTTTCAGGGCTTTGAGTTGCGGGAGAACGTCCAGCGCCTTGCGCTTCATCGCGAGGTAGCGCGGGCTTTCCTCGTAGGTGCCCATCGCCTCGAGCCGGGCGATCTGGTCGGGCGTCGTCCAGCGGGCATGGAACTCGGCGCAGCGGCCGGCGCGTTGCGGCATCGAGCCGACGATCTGCTCGTAGATGTCGGGCTCGATCCGGCCCTTGACGGCTTCGAGCATGCGCAGCGCGAGGTTGACGCGCATCGGGCGCAGCACATCGAACAGGTCGGCCCATAGCGCGAGATCGCGGTAGCGGTGGTCGTGGCCGGTCGCCTGCTGAAGACGGGCCGTGGCATTGGCCTGGAGCTTCATGCCCGACAGCACGCCGACCTCGTCCCACCAGGTGTCGGTGAACAGGAACGGGAACATCGGGGCCATCAGGAAGCCCTGCAGCTCGACCAGCTTGCGCGGGATCACTGGGAAGGTGGTGAAGCCTGGATAGATCGGATCGTGCAAATGAACGATGCCGAGTCCGTTCGGCAGCTTGGCGACCTCGTCGGCGACGCGCGCGACCCAGTCCTCCTGCTCGACCGTGTAATCGTCGGTGAAGGGCAGGATGAAATCGCCGGTCGCGTGGGTGGCGAGGAAATTCTGCAGCGCCGGCAGGCTCTCGTGCCGCGGCGAGACGATCACCTTCACCTCAGGCGTGAAGGCCAGCAGCTCGCGCGCCGCCGGCGCCGTGGGATCGTCGTCGTCGAGACCGACGATGATTTCCACGGGCCCGCGGGCACACGAGGTGACCGCCCGGAGAAGTGTCTCCGGGCGGCCCCTGCTCGGGATGATGACCGAAACGGTCACCTAGGCAGAGCCCTTCATGTAGCCGGCGTTGACCAGCACCGCTCGCATGGCATTGGTCAGCACCTTGTTCTGGTCGGACACGAGGTCCGCCGGCTGCAGGATCGAGTTGCCGGGCGCATCGATCGCGACCTGGAAGTTCGCGATGACCCAGGTCTCCCCGGCCGTGGGCGTGATCGGCGTCGCGGTGTAGTTCGCGAAGGTGATGCCGATGGTGTTGGCAGCACTTGCACGCGAGCCCGCGATGCCGAGGCCCGCCTGGGCCGACGGCTTGTTGACGACCACGACCGACAGGGCCGGGACGCCGGTGACGGTGAAGGTCTGTTCCGCCGTCGTGTTCGCCGCGACCGAGGCCGGGGTGAGCGCCTGCTGGTAGACCACCAGCGGGGCGATCGGCGCCGGACGCTTGATCTCGACGCCGTAGACCTCGTTCGCCGTCGGCGTGAGCGTGCCCGCCGTCGGGTTGACGAAGTCGACTCCGAGCGAACCCGCCGCCGCGACGCGCCCGCCGATCAGGCCGATGCCGGCCTGGTTGGTGGGCTTCTGCACACCGACGACCATGTCGGTCACCGCGAGGTTGGTGAGCGTGGCCGTGCGCTGCGCGACCGTGATGGTCGCCACGCCGGTGAGCGCGGTCGTAACCTGCGCACCGACGTTGTTGCCGCGGGCATCGAGGCCGCCCAGGCTGTAGACGGTGTAGTTCTCGGCCGCCGTCGGCGTGACGGGCGTGACCGTCGCATTGCCGAAGGTGATGCCCAGAACGCCATCGGCGATCACGCGGGACCCGACGATGTCGAGACCTGCCTGAGAGGTCGGCTTGTTGACCACCACGATCTCGCCAGCCTTCAGTCCGGAGACCGAGAACTGCTGTTCGGCCGTGGTGCTGCCGGCGACGGATGTCGGGGTCAGCGCGGTCGTGATCGTGCCGAGGCCCCGGATCTCGGTGACGCCCCAGGTCTCCGACGCGGTCGGAGTGATGGGGGTCGCCGTCAGGTTGTCGAAGGTGACAGCCACCGCGCCCGCCGACGGCGAGCGGATGTTGCCGACCACCAGGCCAGCCTGTGCCGTGGGCTTGTTGACCACGTAGAGGCTGGTGGTGAGCGGCGTCACCGAGGCGCCGGTACCGCCGACCGGCGTGAGCGTCTGCTCAGCGCTGGTATTGGCGACGACCGAAGCCGGGCTCGAGGTGAACGAGTAGGTGACGACCAGGAAGCCGCCTTGCCCGCGCGTCAGAGCCGACTGGTTCTGTCCTGCGGGTTTGGTCGACGGCGCGGTATCGCCATACGGCCCCTTGGGAGCGGGGGCCGCGCTGATGAACGGTGCGATTGCCATGTGTGCTTACTCCTCAGGCCACGTAGCCGCCGCCGTAGACCGGCGAATGCTGGAGCGCGGGAGTGAGACCCGCAGTGATGTTGCCCGCGGTCATCGAGGCCACGGCAACGGTGAAGTTGAGGCGCAGGTACCGGTAGAGCGCCGTGCTGAGCATGCTCAGCAGCGGTCCCTGCAGGAACTTGTAGCCCTGGACGAGCGAGGCCACGGCGACGGCCGGGCTCTTGTAGAGATCGGTGTAACCCGAGCCCTCGGTGTTCGAGCCCTGCACCGCGACGGCCATGGTCGCCGAGCCGCCGGACGTGAAGGCGGTCGTGACCTGGCAGAGCAGGTAGAGGCTGTCGGTGACGGCGCCGCCGATGTCGCGAGCGACCTTGAGGTCGATCACGTTGGAGCTGGCCGTGTCGCCCAGGACGCTGATGGCCTGGCCATCCGAGAACTGGTTCTGTTTGTCGAGCAACATGGTGAATGGTTCCTTCGATTGGGGTTTGCGATCAGACCACGCGCGCTTCGGCGTTGGCGATCTGGTCGCAGATCAGGATCGGGACGCCGCGGAAGGCCGTGTAGGGCTTCGAGTCGCGGGTCTCGACGGTGAGCAGTGCGTTGGTCTTCGCCATCGCCTGGATGTCGAGGGCCGTGCGGGTCGTGCGGTTGCCGTAGAACGCCCACTTGACCTGGCCGGGCTTGGTCGCCGTGCCGCCGGGCGCACCCGGGGGCGGGCTGTTGCCGGCCGCGGTCAGGAACGGGACCTTGTTCGCCGCCTGGATCAGGTAGTTGATCAGGCCGCTCGTGGTCACCGCGCCGGACGTCACGTTGATGTTGGCGATGCGCACGACGAACCGCCAATCGCGCACCGACAGCCCGCAGTCCCACTTAAAGTGGGTGCGATAGCCGTAGTACGGATCGAGGTTGGCGTCGCGAAGTTCGACCTCGCCCTTGTTGATCACCTGCAGCCCGGCCTTGCTTCCCTTGGGGAAGATGCCGTGCACGGTGTTCTGGCCCCAGCCGATCAGCCACATCGAGGTGTTGGTCGAGCCCGAGCCGCCGGCGTCCACGATGTTCTGGCCGTTGGCGGCCGACAGCGAGGAGAAGCGCGGCGCAAGGCCGGTGAAGCGCTCGGCATTGGCCGCCTGGTTCCCGTAGATCGCGGTGTACTGCATGGTCTGGTTCATCGATTCGATGAACGCCATGTCCTCGCCCATGCGGAACTCGGAGGTGTTGCCGTTGAGATCGGCCAGCGCCTTGTCGATGTCGGACATCGCTTCGAGCATGCCGGTCGCGTCGCGGACCTGGGCGGTGGTGCTCTTGGAGCGCTGGACGCCGTAGTTCAACAGGCGCCAGGTCGCTTCGGGGAGCCCGGTGCGGACCGTCGTCTTGTGACCGGCGCCGTCGTTGCACTCCATCCAGAGCATGTCGGTCAGCATCTCGTTGGTCTGACCGAGCAGTTCGATCACGGCCGCGGGTTTGCCGCCGGGATCCAGTCGCGTGGCCCATTCCGCGAGGGTCAGGGCCGAAGAGGCAAGGGTTGCCATTTACTCTACTCCTTACGCTTACGCGGACCTCTCTGAGGTCCTGGTTGTGTTCACGGTCACGCCGCCGGCTTGGCCGGGTCGTTGCCGTAGATTGTTTCGGCAGGTGACTTGGCGGCGGCAGGCGCGGCACCATTGCCAGACGCAAACCGGTCCTCCTTGAGCATCTGCCCCATGCGGACCAGGGCCTTCACGATGGCGGGATTGTTCCCCGCCCCGGTCAGGTCCATCGCCGCCCTCAGGTCCTGGCCACCAAGGCGATCGATCGCACGGGCAGCATCGGCCAAGGAGGCCGGGAGCTTGTCGCCGCCGATTTCGGGATCCGCCTTGATCTCCGAGACCCATTTCGTCTGCAGCGCCACGTAGGCGTTCACGCCGGCTTCGGCGATCGCCTTCTCGCGGTTGGCTGCGAATGTCAGAAGCTTCTGTGCCTGGTCCTGCTCGAGGCCGACTTCCTTGAACAGGACGGCCGCCTCGCCCATCGCCTTCTCGTCGATCTGGACGCCTTCGGGCAGGACGAACTTCGTCATGTCGTAGACCGGCAACGCCGGGTCCTCGACGCCGAGCTCCTTCTTCTGCTCGTCGGTCATCGCCTTGAAGGCGGCGACCTTCTCGTCCTTGGTCATCGTCGCGTAGGCCGCGAGCTTGCCGTCCTTGTCGGTGGCGGCAGCAAACGCCTCGGTGCGCGCCTTGCTCTCGGCCGTCGACTTCTCGGTGAAGGCCGTCAGCGCCGCTGTCTTGCCGGCATCGTCGAGCTTGCCCCAGGCATCGGCGCCGCCTTCGAAAGCGGCCGGCATCTCGACTTTGGGCGCCTCGTTGGACGCGGGTGCGGCACCGCCGATCAGCGACGGCGCGCTGCTCGCGGGGACCGCGCCAGCCGCAGGAGCGGCACCTGCCGCAGGAGGTGCGCCGGCAGCCGGAGCCGCGCCGTCATTCGCTTCCGTCATCGTCCTTGTCCTTCAGTTCGGGGATGGCCGTCGCCGCCTTGAGCAGCGCCGGGAGGTGCTCGGGTGCGATCGTCTTCACGGGGACCAGGATCGTCGGGCGCGTCGGGCGCAGGCCCGCGCGGTTGAGCTTGGTGGTGGGATCGATGCCGACCTCGGCGAACGCCACCGCCGCGCTCTCGCGCAGCAGCTTCGCCAGGTACAACGCCGACTGCTCGTGGCCGAGGATGCGCTTCAGGCCCTCGCCGCTCTTGTTGTCGAGCACCTTGATCAGCTTGTTGCGCGCATCGACGTGGCGCTTGTTGCCGAGGTCGAAGGTCATGCGGCCTTCTCCTGCTTCGGCTTCTCGGCCTGCTCGGGCTTGGCCTCGACCTCCTTCAGGTACTCGCGCGCCAACGGCGCCAGCCAGCCATGCGTCGACGGATCGCGCAGCACGTCCTTGGCGAGCGAGATGGCGAGCGGGCGTTCGGACACGCTCATGAATGCAGCCTCGGCATCTGCCGCGCCGGGATGATCAGCGGCGTGCGGCCGGCATCCTTCAGCGCCTCGATCGCCTGGGCGGCCAGCCGCTGGCGGGTCTCGGCATCGGGCGAGCTCTGGATGATGTCGCGCAGGGCCATGGCGATGCCGGTCACCGCGTCGCCGCCGTCGATGTCGCGATCGCCCAGCCCGAGATGCTTGCTGAACACCTGGATGGCGACGTGCACGCTCTCGCGCAGGCCCTTGACGTGCTGTGCGTTCATGATCGCCATCAGGCCCTCCCTGTCAGCGCGCTGACGGCATTGGCGCCGCCGCCGACGTCGATTTCGGATGCGGTCTTGCCGATGCCGGCGATGCTGGCGGCGGTGACCAGCGCCTCCTGCTGGGCCTGCTTCTGCGCCTTGGCCTCGCGGTTCTCGTTGGCCTTGTCGAGCGGCACCACGATCTTGGTCGGCACGCCGGTGCGGTCGGCATAGGTGTCCATGAACTCGTCGACGTCGAGGCGATCCCGGGCGCTGTCGAAGCCGAGGCCGACCAGGCCGCCGGTCATCTGCACGAAGCGCTCCATCGAGGCCGTGGTGACCGCCTTCTGGGCCTGGGCCAGCATCGAGACGAACTCGATCTGCAGGTCGGCGAGGTTCAAGCCCTGCGGCGGCGGCGGGATCATCCCGTTGCGCGCGGCGATGTTGAACACCCGCTTGACGAACGGATCGAGCAGCTCGTCGTGCAGGCGCTCGAGCACCGGCCCGAGCATCAACATCTTCTCCTCGTGGCGCTCGTCGACCTCGCGGGCGGTGATCAGCCGGCGGTCGCTTTCGAGCATCATCAGGAACAGGTCGGCGTAGAACGCGGCGTTGATGCGGTTCTGCTTGTCGAGCACGTCCTCGCGGATCACGCTGATGCCGGTCGGGTCGTACTTCACGGCCGGCTCGAACTTGCTGGTCTGGCCCTCGGCCACGATGGTCAGGCCACCCGGGATCAGGCTGGCCGGCTGGTTCTGCAGCGAGGCCGGGCCCTTCATCGGCGGCTTCGAGAGCTTGTCGGTGACCTCGCTCTTGCGGCGCTCCTGGATCTGCATCGCCTGGCTGTCGCCGATCGCGACGTGGCCGGGCCCGAACCCGTAGGTGTCGCTGCCGTCGATCTCCCAGCGCGGCGCCATGCAGGGGAATTCCTCGTAGCCCGAGACCCTGAGCAGGCTGCGCTCGCTCTGGGCGGCGCGTTCGAACCACACCGAGCGGAACGGCAGCTGGCTGCTGAGGCGTCCGTCCCACGGGAAGGCCGAGCCCTTGGGGATGCGCGCCATGGGCGGCGCGGCGTTGGGGTTCGGCTCGATGGCGTGAATGATCTCGTACTCGAGATCGAGCTGGCCCGAATCGTAGTTTGACCGGATGCCGGCGCTCACCACGTCACGGCCGAACTTGTCGACGATCTGGCGAACGGTCCACCAGATCGATCTGTAGAGCGTGTCCACCGCCAGGCGCTTGGACGAGGCCAGCCAGTATTCGCCGGTCGCCAGCACGTAGCCGCGGACGATGTCTTCCTCGTCCTCGTCGATGTACAGCGCCGCGGTGCCGACCGTGCCGAGATTGCCGTACAGCGTGTGCAGGCAGTTGTAGAGGTTCGACGAGCCGATGATGTCGAGCAGGATGTCGCGCACGGCGTAGAGCCAGAACTTGACCGCGGCGTCGCGCTCGGCGTCGGTGTTCTTCAGCCGCAGGATGAACCACGGCTCGGCCGGCGAGGAGATGCCGGCCTGCATGCCCGAGGCCATGGTGCGAACCGCCAGGAGGCCGGTGTTGTTGATCAGCCGCTGGTCCTTGCGGCTGCCACGCTTGGAATCGCTGGCGCCGGTCAGGAACTTGCCGCGGTACGGCGCGAACTGCTGGGTCAGGTCCTTCCAGACCGGCCAGTAGGTCGAGCGGTCGCGGTCGAGCATCGCCAGCCGGTTGGTGAAATACGTCCGCAGCCAGGGATCGCGCGCGTCGGCGGCGCCTCCCCTCGGTTCCTGCTGCTCTTGCACGGCTGCCTGTGCTGCCACGCTCGTACTCACTCTGCGCGGGACCTGACGCTACGCGGTCCCTTGGGTTGAACGCGGCAGCACAGCGCCCCGCGCGAACTGATCACTGTCCCAGCAATGTCTTCATCTGAACCGGGGCCGCGCCCGTGACGCCCTGGCCGCCGGTGGCGATCGTGCCGCCGTAGCCGCCCGACGCGGCGAGCTTCGCCTGCGTCGCCTTCGCTGCGGCCACGGCGTTCTGATCGACCGGCGTCGGCGGCGCAGGACGCTCAGGCGGCAGCTGCGGCACGTAAGGTGCCGGCGCCGACGATTGGCCCGTGAGAATTCCCATCGGCGCGGACCATAAGGCCGACCGTTGTGCTCAACCGAATATGGTCAGCGGAACCCGATGCTAGTCTTCGAGCGTGAGCGGGTCGTACTCGTGTTGGATGCGGCCGCCCCACTGCTTGCGCCTGAAGGCTTCGGCCGTGCGATCGCCGTAGTGAACGCGCGCGGCGACGGGCTGGGCGAAGGTGAGCGCGAAGCCGTCGGCATCGTCGGGACTGTAGCCGAGGCGCTGCTTCACGATCTCCTTGGGCTCGAGCAGCAGGCGGTCGCCGCGGAAGCTGTAGGTCGTCGACGACATGGCGGCGATCAGCTCGGGACAGTCGGGCAGCGCGCCACCCGCCTTGATCCATTCGACGGCATCGAAATACATCTCGGTGCGCTTGTTGTCGTAGCGCGGATCGCTGGCCTTGCTCGCGAAGCCCACGGGAATCGGGGCACGGCCCAGGCGCCGCAGATTGTCGATCCACGACGAGCCCCAGCCGCCGGTGTCGTCGATGAAGACGGCATCAGCGTCCCAATCCAGCCACTTGCGCGCGACATGGCCGGCGCCCTGCATGCCGTCGAGGTTGCGGAACTTCTGCGGCGGATAGGCGACCAGGCCCTGGCGCGGGAAGATCACGCTGGCATCGTCGCCGAACCGCGCGACGTCGACACCCAGCACCCGGGCCGCGCTGGCGATGTCGTCCTCGCGATAGGCGCGCTTGGTGGCGTCGCGGCATTCCTCGGGGCCGATCAGGGTGTTCAGCGAGCCCGGCGGGAACTTGCCGAACACGTTGACCAGCACCCAGGGATTGTCGCGGCCGTATTTCTCGATCTGCTCCTTGGCCCATTCTGGATTGACGCGCTGGCTGCGCTTGGGATCGTCGGGGTCGGCTGAGATCTCGGTGACATGCCACAGCCGGCGGTCCTTGGTGCAGGCATCGAACAGCGGCCCCTCGAGGTGCGTCGGGTTGCCGGCCTGGACGATATGGCCTTCCTTGCACGACGACAGCGCCGCTTCGGCCGAGGCCATGACGCCCGACGGGATGCCGCCCGACTCGTCGAGCAGGAACATGATGTAGTCGGCGTGCAGGCCCGCCAGCGTGTTGGCCTGGTGCTCGCGGCTCGCGGTCTTCGGCCACGGCCGGGCGCTCATCCACCACGTCTCCGGCGCCTCGTTGGCGAACACGCGTGTCTTGGTCCAGGTGAAGGCCGCGCGCAGCAGCTCGGACTGGTACTGCCACTTCGCCATCTCGGTCCACAGGTTGTCGGCGAGGTTGGCGGCGGTGATCGAGGTCGCGGCGATCTTGGGGTGATCGGGTCGGGTCAGCAGGAAATTCCAGGCCAGCCACGCCAGCACCGCGGTCTTCCCCGGGCCCTTGCAGGCCTTCATCGCCATGCGCTGACGATGGGGAAAGGCTTCGAGCACGTCCTGCTGCCACGGCTCGGGCTCGACACCGAACACATCGCGCACGAAGGCGACGGGCTTCTCGGCCCACAGCTTCAGGATTCGTTCCGGGGGCAGTTCGGTCATCCCTTGTGCGCCTTCTTGACGAGCTCGCCGAGCGCGATCGAGCCCGCGACGTCGATCTTGGTCGGCCACATGCCAATGTGCTTGCCGAGCAATTCGGTGGCGCGCACGGCCGGCCCGAAGTTGCCGGCAGCCGCTGCCTTCGTCTTCAGGTCCTCGAGGTCGGAAACGACCTTTTCCTGTGTCAATTCAATGCGTTGAGTGACCGCCGCCTGCAATTCCTTCACGCGCTCGATCACCTTTGGATTTGTCAGCAGCTTCGACGCGCTGGCCTCGGCGCCGTTCGGGCTGTAGCCGGCGCGGATGTAGGCCTGCGTCGCGTTCAGGTCGACGACGTACTCCTGGCAGAACCGCTCATGGCGCGCGTTCTCAAGCGTGGGCATCTTCCCGCATCCGTTCGAGCAACCTGGGCCGCTCCGTGATCGATTTGCGCCGCGCTGTCCAGCCGGTCCATTGCCCGTTGGTGGTGCGCATGCGGCGCCAGACGTTATCGGTGCCGCGGCCCCTGACCTCGATCTCGATCATACCGCGCACGACCAGGCGGTCGAGGAACGACCAGACCTCGCGACGCGGCAGGCCTGTCCATTCGACGATCTCGCGCCGCGTCGGGCACGGCTTGTCGCGGTGCGCGGTGATCATCTGCATGACGCAGGCGGTCAGCCGGTCCTCGTCGATCGGGCGGGGCGTGCGGCTCATTCGGGATTCGCGATCTTGTCGACGTAGATGATGTTGAGCCGACGCGGAGGTGGCTCGCCGTGGCTGAGCGCGTGGTTGCGCACGAACATCTTCGCGACCCTCAGCGCCTTGCCGTCGGCCAGGCTGTGCGGCGCGCCCTCGAGGAAATCGATCAGCCACCGCGCATCGGCCAGGGCCTGCTGGTACTCGCTTGCCACGGGCATCGGTGGCCGTCGTTCGCTGGCCGGTCGGCTCACGCCGACGGCGCACAGGAGGCAGCGACAATTCCGGTTGTGAAGAACGCCGCCGCTCACAGCGCCACCTCCTCGCGCATCTGCAGCTTGCCCGGCCTAAACGGCTTCCCCGTCTGGATGTACGTGAACAACGCCACGGGCCTCGGGCCACGGCCGGCGCAGGATCTGTGCGGGGTGTCGCCACCGATCAGGAGCGCATCGCCCTTCGCGCACAGCACGACCTTTCCGCCAATGGCGAGCGGCCCGTTGTTTTCCGTGACGTCATCAAGGGCCAGCCAGACCGACATGAACGTGCCCGGCAGGGCCTGGACGTAGTCGTTATCGGTGTGGGTGGCGAAGCCGGCGCTGACGCTGAAGTAATCGCTGCCGAGGCCGCTGATGCTGTTGCCGATCTTCGACCGGGCGAGCGGGGCCAAGGCGACCATCGCGACCTTGAAGGGCGGCAGCGGGAGATGGGGCATCGTGATCCTGTCGAGATCACCAGCGGCTTCTCGCAGCGCATCGCATGCTTGCGGGCTCAGGGCATTGCGCACGATCTCGAAGCCGTCGCGCTCGTAGGTCATGCCGTTGATCCTTCGACATTTTCCTGACGTTTCACGCGAAACGGTCGACGTGAAGCACCGCGCGGGCCGTACCTCCGCTTGCGCGTTTCCCACGAGCGCCGACGCGCCGCCGACAGTTTCGGATTCGGTCCGATGCCGTTCCACTTCGCCATCACGCCGCTGCCTCGAAGTTCTCGCCCTCGGGAACGGCGTCGTAGCCGTCGGCGACGATGCGCGGTTCCGTCCGCTTGGGTTTGTCGACCGTAACGGCTTCGGCGATCGTCCAGTCCGCAGGCGCGCGGCCCTCGATCTCGGCGAGCCTGACCTCGGCCCGTCGAGCCGGTGGCATCAGCACCGCGGCCAGGAACGACCCGCTCGCCTGGGCCGCCAGTGCCCGGTCGATGATGACGCGCAGCCGCACGGCTTCGGGCTCGGCGACGAACGCCTGCCCCGGCTTCGGCGCGTTCTCCGGCAGCAGCTGCTTGGCCCGGTCCAGCATCCGCTTGCGCTCCTCGAAGCGGTCGTCGATCGCCTTGACGATCTCGGCCGGGCTGGGCCGGAACGTGCACGAGCGCAGCAGCTCGAGGCAGGCGGTCTGCAGCAGGTCCTCGGGGTAGCGCTCGCAGACGTCGATGACGTTGTCGGTCCACAGCGCGGCGTTCAGGCCGGTGCTGGTCTGCGTCGGCAGCGCCGAGAGCTTGTCGCAGATCCACTTCAGGAACTCAGGCCGGGTCGGTTTCAGGCCGCGTTCGAGCTCGTCGAGGACGCGGTTCACCCGCACCGGATCGGGCAGCACCGACGGCTTCGACCAGGCGACGGCGCCCTCACCCTCCAGCCGGTACGGATCGGCGAGCAAACGCCGCTGCGACTCCGTCAGCGACGGTGGGGGTGCCGCTGTTGGCGACCCCGTGCGTTTGGCGATGGCGTTGGTCATAGCGGCCCTCCATGAGGCGGGTGAATTTGTCTTCGTCGAGCAGGGTGTCGAGGTTGAACCAGGGCTGCATGCCGAGACCGTCGGCGGTGCGCAGGAACTCGGCGGTCGGGGCCTTGTCGAGTGCGGCTTTCCAGCCTTCGAGGCCGTCGCAGATCGCGAGGATGGCGTGCAGCCGGAAGCGTCGGGTCGAGGTCATGAACTGGGCGTCCGGCCATCCCAGTTCGGCGGCGCGCGCCTGCCACAGGCTGAACGCCTCGGCTTCGGGCGATCGGTCGAGCTTGAGTGGTGGCTGCAGGTCGTCGGCCGGTTCCGACGCTGGCGCTTCCACCGGAACGGCCTCGGGCGGGGGTCGCGCGGCTTCAACGGTAGGTGCTGCTGCTGAAGACACCGTAGGGTCTTCCTTTCCCTTCCCTTCCTTTCCTTTCCTTTCGGCGGAAAATCCGCTGGAACTTCCATCGGAAGATCGCGGCCATTCCAGTGGAACCACCTCCGGTTTCGGCGGGAACTCCAGCGGAGGAAGCTGCTTCTTCGCCCGGTCCTTGTTCTGGTTCCGGATGCTGTCGCACTTCCGCTTCCAGAGGGTCAGGCACGAGCCGTTCCACCGCTCGACGACCTTCTCGGCGACCACGGGATGGTAGAGACGCCCATCGGCGAATTGCATCCATCCCCGCATCGCGTCGGGCCTGAGCCGCTTCCACGTCTTGAGATCTCGGCCGAGCCCGACCAGCCGGCAGAGATCGGCGTCATCGGCGGGCAGCGATCCGGCCGGCACCTGGTGCCAGGCGGCGCACCACGACAGCACGCCACAGCGGAAGGCCTCGGCGTCGGCCACGCCCGCAATGCCGCTGTCGCGCAGGCGGCGGACTTCCAGCGGCATGTCGTCGAAGTGGGTCAGGTCGACGTGGGCCGGGTATGGGGGTGCGGGGAGTTGCTCGGTCATGCTGCTGCCTTCAGTTCGAGCATCTCGCGATGCAGCGGCCGCACCTGCGCCGGCCCGACGTGACCGTGCTCCCAGACGAACCAGGCGAAGGCCTTCTTGCCGCCCTCGGGCTTGACCTTGCCGGCCAGCAGCAGGTCGCCGGGCGGCATCGAGATCCGCCATGAGAAGACGTGCACGCGGGCCAGCGGTGTCTGCTCGAGCCACTTCGCGCGCGCTGCTCCTTCGAGGAAGGTCAGCGGCAGGAGGAACGCGACCTTGTGCGTCGCCCGATCGAGCGCGCGATCAGCGAACGGCCGCGCCAGGCTGAACGGAGGGTTGCTGACGATGTTCTCGAATCGGCCAGCGCAATTCAGGAAGTCAGCTGTGCCGAACGACGGGTGGCGGTAGCCGCGATCGACCAGATCGGTGCCCATGCAGTGCAGGCCGTGCGCATGGAACACGCTCGGAATCGTCCCGATGCCACAGGCCGGGTCCCAGCTGGTACCGCTGAACCGCTCGACCGCCAGCAGTGCGGCCGCGGCGTCGGGCTGGTCGACGTACCAGTCGTTCGAAGCACGCTTCAGGTCGCCCATGACGTCTCCGTACCGGGGGGGGCATCGTCGGGCACCCGCGGCCCCTTGCGCTTCTTCACCGGGATCCGCATCAGGCGGCCCTCGCTTGGTGCACCGGCCAGATATCCCGGTACGCGATCAGCCCGACGCCGCAGGCATCGGCCTCGTGGTCGTTCTTCACCTTCCAGCCCAGTGACCAGCACGCCTTGATGACGTCGACCTTCTCGGCGTCCTGGCGGCCGGTCATGCGCTTCTTCAGCGCCTTGGGCTCGATCTCGCGATACGGCATCAGGTGCTTGGGCGAGCCCGCGAACGCGAACGCGATGCCGACCAGGCCGATCAGGATCTTGATCTTGCCGACCTTGTCGCCCGGCTTCAGGAAAGGCGCTTCCCACGCGATGCCATCCCAGCGCTCGACCGAATAGAAATCGTCGAGCCAGTTGCCGAAGGTCCCGCAGATGCGGGCGATGTGCTCCGTGCCGACCTCGTCGTCCGTCCTGGCAAGCGGCAGCGTGCCGAATCGTGGCGGCGCACCGGCGGTGAACACCGCCCAGCCGATGTTGCTGCTGAGGTCGAGGGCGAGGAGCTTCATCAGTGCGCCGGCGCTCCAGCGCCATTGCCGCGCCCGATCTGCGCCGTGGCGTGGGTCTCCGCGGCGACCCAGCCGTTGTCCCACTGCACGAACTCCTCGGTGCCCTGCTGATACGGGTTATTTTGCCGAGGCTCCTTGTTCGACCAGGCGTGCTGCCCGGCGAGCTCGGGCTCCATGCTGGGCTTCGATGTCGCGCCCTCCGGCTCGACCTGCCAGAGCGTAAACTGCGTCCCGAGCGGGCTGTCCATGAGCACGAGCAGCTGGCGATAACGGCGCTCGTCGCTGACCATCGCACCCATGCCGCCCTTGCGGATGTTCTTGTGGTCGGCGTAGTAGCGGCGCACCAGGTCCCAATCGACCTTCAGCTTCTTGGCGACCTTGCGGATCGACGAGATGCGGCCGGCGACCTCCGACTTCTGCCGCTCGAGGTCTTCCATCGTCAGCATCTCGGCGGTGTACTCGTTGCAGGCACGGCGCCAGGCATCCTCGTCCATGATCGGGCCACCGTTGTCGCCGCCCTTATCCTTCTCGGCAGCGGCACGGGCCGCCGCGATCCTCTCGATCGCGTCCTTCTCGGGGTCGGTCCCGAGGAATTCACCGGCGCCTTCGAGTTGCTGGGCGTTGCGCTTCTTCTTGGCCATGGCGTTCTTCCTTGGTTGTTGAGAGGGTCAGTGCTTCTTCATGGCCTGCCGCAGCAGGCGCTCGACGGCGTTGCCCATGCTGCCGCCCTTGTCCCCTTTGGCGGCGAGCATGGCGGAGGCGATGAGGCGGTCGAGATTGGTGCGAGCCATCAGCCCTTCCCCGCCCTCTTCTCGACGATGCCGATCGCGTCCGAGACGCTAGCCTTGGCTCGTCGCGCGGCCTCGCGGATCTCGCCCATGCGGCCGACCAGGCAGGTCCGGCAGATGGCGACGTGCCACCACATGAAGCGCACTTCCTCGACGAACAGGTCGGGCTGGTCGGGATCGGGCAGCTCGCCGAAGCCGACCCAGTGCGGCTGCAGGCGGAAGTACAGGAACTGCCCGTCGCGCAGCTTGCGCCAGGTGTCCCGCATGTCTTTCCACGCGGCGATCATGTGTCGATCTCGTCGAGCGCGGCCTTCGCGGCGCGCAGCTTGGCCAGCACCTCGACGGCGTCGGCGATGTCGGAGCGGCCGGCCGCGGTGAGCAGCGCCGGTCCGAGCTCGGGGTCGTGCAGCATGCGGACGAGGCACGGCCACGAAGGACCGTTATCACCGGCGCGCCAGTTCTCGGCGGTGCGCGTGTTGGTGCCAGCGGCCTTGGCGATCTTCTTCGCCGTGAAGCGGTTGAAGGCCATCGCCAGATTTTCGGTGGCGCTCCAAGTGGTTGTGGCCGAGTTCACAGGAAGTTCTCCGTGAACTTTTCGGCGATTCGGGTACGCGGACATTGGCTGATGCTCCATGCGAATTGAGACGCATGCGGAGCGACGGCACCAAGACCACGAGAGAGAGACGCACGGTGCGCCTCGGCACGATCGCGAGCCGGCTGGCTGCCAGGCTGAAGACGGCTCGCGAAGGAATAGAAAGCGCCGAGGCCGAAGCCCCGGCGGAGGTGGCGTGTCGGCCGACAGGTGGCGGCCGAGGGGAAACCGGGCGGGTACCCGGCCACGCTGGTGAAATCGAAGAGATCGCGACCGCCGGCCCCCGCTGGCGGCGCATGGGGGAGACGCCCCAGACGCCCCACGTCGGCGTCTCCCCCACTCCCACGCACGGCGCTAACCAAGGCCGCGATCATTGCGCGCCCGCCGATCGGTGATAGGACGCCCGGTTGTAGGCGCGCTTCTCGTCGGGCGTCATGAACTTCAGCGGGATCGCCAGCTTGGCGTTCCGGCGCGGCCAGTTGTGGACACGCGCCAGGCGCATCAGCGCGCCGCGGTTGGTCTTGAAAGACCTCGCCACCTCGTCGGTCGTCTTGCTGTCGTCGAGGTAGGCCGTCTTCAGCTTGGCGAGCTGGGGGCTGTTGGCGCCCCAGCGGAAATGGACGGCCCGCCGCTCGGCACGCAACGCCATCAGCTTCGACCTGGTCGAGGCGATGTCGGCATCGATGTCGGACAGCGGGCGGGACATTCAGCGAGCCCTCGCCGCTTTGGTGATCGCCGCGATGCCCAGCGGCGACATGCGGCGCTTCCACTTGTTCCGGCGTGCCAGGCGCAACAGGCCCGGCCGGTCGAGCCCGTGCTTGGTGGCGACATCGTTGGTCTTCTGCGTGTCGTCCTCGTAGTCGATGCGCACCGCTTCGAGACGATCGCCTGTCCAGCGGACGCCGCCGCGAGGACGGCCACGACGGGCCGGCATGGTGGCGAGGGCGGCTTCGTGCATCGGTCAGGCCTCGGCCCGCCGGAGCGCCGCCTGCGCGGTCGTGTCGTTGGGGTGCAGCAGCAGGTGGTGCCTGATGTGCGCGGCGCTCACCATCGATCGCTCGCCGAGCAGGTCGAGCATGTCGAAATTGACCCTCGTTTCCAGCGCCTGCAGGTCCCGCCAGCGCGACGGGGTCCAGCGCTTGGTGCGCCACGATTGCGGACCGGTCTTCTCGGCCTTCTTCACCCGGCCAGAGATCGTCGAGCGGCGCACGCCGCGGGCGGTGGCGTGGGTCATTTAGGCCGCCTGCGCAGGCGCGGGCGGTTGGCTGGCCTGGGCGGCGACGTCCAGCTGCTCGAGCAGCTCGTAGGTGACGTCCTGGCAGCCCCGTTCTCGGGCCAGCCGCACGATGGCCGGCCATTTGTCGGCCGGGATGCGCCGACGCTTCCATTGGCGGACGGTGCCAGCTTCCTCGCCGATGGCTTTGCCGACGACGGCACCGCCGCCGAGCGTGTCGATGACAGATGCGAAAGTGTCCATGTAACGTGACGCTACATGATGTATCGCCTCTTCGCAACACCAAAGGTAACGCGCGACAAACTACGCTACAAAGCGTGTCCACACAGGCAGAACGGCTCGATACGCTTCAGACCTTGGCCGGGTTTTCCACACTGGCCGACTTCGCCCGGGCGGCCGGCGTAGAGCCCGGCACCGCGCGCCAGCAGCGGAACCGGAACTCCATCCCGATCGACGCGGCGCAAGGCTACGTGCGCGCGGCGTCGCGCGCCGGCGCCTCGGTCGAGTGGCTGCTGTACGGCACCGGCCAGGCCCCCAAGACCTTGCTGGGCCTGGCCGAGGCTTCATCCCCGTTATCCCCACCCAAGACACAATTGTTACAAGTGCACGAGGTAGGCGGAAAACCCGACGTGCCAGTCTGGGCGAGCGCGGAGGGGGGAATGGACGGAGCGATCATCCTGACGCCCGATCCCATCGACTACATTCGCCGGTCAGAGCGGATGCTGACGGTGAAGAACCCCTTTGCCTTCAATGTTATCGGCGGCTCGATGTCGCCCGCGATCGAGCACGGCGACCAGGTCGTGATCAACCCGACGTTGCATGCGCGGCCGGGCAACGACTGCGTGTTCGTGCACGAACAAGGCGATGGAATCCTCCTCGCCGTGGTCAAGCGGCTGGTCCGCGCCAACATGGATCACTGGAAAGTGAAGCAGTTCAGCCCCGCTGAGGAATTCCAGCTGCCGAAGAAGAAATGGGTGAAGGTCTACGTCATCGCCGAGATCCGGCGCGGGGTGTAAGCCCCGCCGTCAGTCGAGGCCCGTCGCCTCACCGCAGCTGATCGACGGCGGCCCGTAGCTCGTCTGCACATTGCAGGCGCGCACCGTTCCGAACCAGCGATCGAGCACGACCGCGCCGTTCGGGCCGCCCAGCCCGACCACCTGGAACCGGGCCAGCCAGACAGCCGCCACAAGGGCTAGCGCCGCCAAGGCGAGAGGCCACCACCGCATGGGGCTGACCCTAGGCCAGCAGACCTGTGGACACTATCGCGACAATTCGTATTGTGCGTTACGTTCCGTGTTGACACTTGCGTTACACCCTGTATTGTTCGGGTGTCACCCCACGGAGCCGCCCAATGCCCGACACCGCCCTCCCCGCCACCGAGATCGCCCCTGCCGCCCTGGGCGCCCAGTCGGTCGCGCTGCACCGCAAGCCCGCGCTGCCGGGGTTCCTCGGCCGCCGCCAGATCAAGCTCGGCGGCGCCGGGCTGACGCCGTGGTCGCTGCACTGGGTCCTGATCTACTGCGAGGCCGAGCTCGACTGGTCCCGCGCCGACTACTCCAACCTCTCGCGCTGGTCCGACAGCCACGTCAGCCTGTACGACGGCCCGCACCCCGAGCAGGCGCACCGGCTGCCGCACGAGCGCATGGCGGCCACGGTGCTGAACGCCTGGCGGCATGCCTCGACCACCGCCAGCGACATGCGCGCGCTGATCCTGACGCTCAAGGGCCAGCGCGAGGTCGCCAACGACGCCCGCCAGGACCTCGACGTTCGCAGCCAATGGCTCGGCGTCTCCAGGACGACCGAGCGCCAGATCGCCGACCTGTGGCGGCGCCGGCACAAGGCGTGGCGCGTGCTGGTGGCAGCGGTGCGGGCCTACCGCGCGCTGCGGGAGGAGATCGGGCCGATGACGGAAAGCGAGGCGGCGTGAAAACCGGCCTCCCCATCGTCGCCTACGTGGCCATCGCCCTGCTCGCGGTCTGGCTGCTGGTGTCGCTTCTCACGCCGGTGGTGAAGCCATGATCCGCTACATCGCCGCCCTCGTGATCGCCGCCGCCGCGTGGTTCGCGACGGTGCAGATCGCCAAGGCCGCCGACGCCCTGCTGATCGTCCAGCGCCCCGGCGAGGCCGAGACCGTGAAGCACCGGTTCACCAGCAAGACCGCCTGCGACACCGACCTGCCGAGCGAGGTCTACGTCCATCCCAAGGGGACGAGGCTGGCCTGCGTCCAGGTGCACGAGCGCAAGGAGGCGACGGCGCGATGATCCCCCTCGGCCCCGGCCTGCATCCCGACATCCCGGAAGATTTGTATCACGCCGACCCCGCCGAGCAGGCCTCGCTGTCGTCGAGCGTCGCGCGCATCCTGGTCGGCCGCTCGCCGCTGCATGCCTGGCACGCCCACCCGCGGCTCAACCCGGCCTTCCCGAAGGACGAGGACGAGAAGAACGACCGGGTCCGCGACATCGGCTCGGGCTCGCATGCGCTGATGCTCGGCAAGGGCCAGGACGTCGTGCGCCTGCCGTTCGCGAACTACCGCAAGGATGCCGCCAAGGAAGCCGCCGCCGAGGCGCGTGCCAGCAAGCAGATCCCGCTGCTCGAGCCCGACCACGACACCGTGCAGGCCATCGTCGAGGCCGGCAAGCGGCAGCTCGCGACGTCGGACTTCGCCGGCATCTTCGACGATGGCGACGCCGAGCTCACCGCCGTGTGGCAGGAGCCGGGCTGCCTGTGCCGCAGCAGGATCGACTATCTCCCGGCGATCGTGCGCCAGGGCGGCCACGTCATCGTGCCGGACTACAAGACCACCGCCGGCAGCGCCGAGCCCGAGGATTACCGCCGCACCATGACCGAGAAGGGCCACGCCGTGCAGGCGGCCTTCTACGAGCGCGGCCTGCGCACCCTGATCCCGTCGATCAAGTCGCTGGAATTCGTGTTCATCGTCCAGGAGCAGGAGGCGCCCTACGCGATGTCGTTCCTCGGCTTCGATGCTGAGGCGATGGAGCGCGCGCGGCAGGAGGTCGAGGTCGCGATCCGGCTGTGGGCGCACTGCCTCAAGGCCGGCGAGTGGCCGGGCTACCCCAACGAGATCCACCGCGTCGGCGTCGCCGCGTGGAAAGCCGAGCAATCCGAGTTTCGGTCGCAGCACCTGCTCGACCGTCTGGCGAAGTGGCAGGCCCCACTTCACACAACGCGAGGAAAAGCAGCATGAGCGACACGAAGCCCACCAACGTCTTCAAGTTCAGCCCCGCCAAGCGCGAGGGCGTCGGCCTGTTCGTCGGCATCGCCGGCGGCACGGGTTCGGGCAAGACCTACAGCGCGCTGCGCCTGGCCAAGGGCATCGCCAACGGCAAGCCGATCGCCGCCATCGATACCGAGGGCCGGCGCATGAGCCACTACGCCAGCGAGTTCAAGTTCGACGTCTCCGACATGCTGCCGCAGTTCCGGCCGGAGCGTTTCGCCCAGGCCGCCAAGGATGCCGAGGCCGCAGGCTACGGCGTGCTGCTGATCGACAGCTTCAGCCACGAATGGGCGGGCGAGGGCGGCGTGCTCGAATGGCACGACGAAATCATGGGCGACGACCCGAAGAAGAACATGTCGTCGTGGATCAAGCCGAAGATGGGCCACAAGGCGATGATCAGCAGCTTCCTGCAGCGCCGCATCCCGGTGATCTTCTGCATGCGCGCCGAGGAAAAGACCGGCGTCGGCCCCGGCGGCAAGCCGATCGCGCTGGGCTGGACGCCGATCGGCGACCCGCGGTTCATGTTCGAGCTCACCACCATGATCACGCTGGCGAACGACCGGCCCGGCCGCGTGAACTACGAGCTGCCGCGCAAGATCCAGCGCCAGCACCTGCATTTGTTCCCCGACGGCGAGTTGATCGGCGAGGAAGCCGGCCAGCAGCTCGCGGCCTGGGCGCGCGGCGAGGACATCGGCGGCGTCGGGCCGGCCGGCAAGAGCAAGGCCGAGCAGGCGGTCGATACGCTGATCGACGAGGTGCAGAAGACCAGGACCGGCGAGGAGATCAACGTCCTGTTGGCGGGCGAGAAGAATGCGGCCGCGATCACCTGGCTGCTGGCGAAGCGGCCGGAGGAACACGCGCGGCTCTATCGCGCGGTCAACCAGCACCGCACCAAGGTCGACGGCGACATGCCGGACCTCGGCGAGACCAAGGCGGCGGCGTAGGTCGGCATGCGCGATGGCACGACCGGTGGAACTGAGCGACGAACGGCTGCGCGAGGAGAGGCGCATCGCCGCTCAGCGCAACCTGTTCACGTTCCTGCCGGTCGTGCCGATCGTCGGGCGGCTGAAGGACGCGATGCTGCAGCGGGCCTACGACCTGCTGTGGGATGGCCGCGCGGAGGAGTGCGACGCCATCCTCGAGTTCCTGCCGAGCCGCGACGTCGAGGCGATGCTCGATGCCTGGCTGGTCGACCAGGACGACACGACGCCGGCCGAGAACTACTCGCGCTGGTATCGGTGGAGTAAGGCGTGATGCTCGCCCGCCGCAAGCCCTTCACCCGCCCGGAGAACCTTGTGCCCAAGGCCGCCACGCGCCGGCTCGACGACAAAGGCCCGGCCCGATCGTCCGACTGGCTCACGCGCGTGCGGGGCATGCACTGCCTGTGCTGCGCCCACGGCCGGCAGCAGCACCCGACCCGGGCGCATCACCCAAAGGGCCTGTTCCCGCGCACGTATTCGGTGCGCATCAGCGACCTGCTCTGCCTTCCCCTGTGCGACTGGCACCACACGATCGGCCCCGATGCCCTGCACCGCACACTGGACGAGGCCGGCTGGTGGCGACGCCAGGGCATCGAGCCCTACGGGGTGATCCTGTCCCAGCTCGCACAGTGCAGAGATCCCGAGCGGGACGACGCGATCGCGTTCGTGAAGCTGCACCGGGAGCGTAATCGCGAGCCACAAATAACGAGGACTCAACATGGAAGATAGACGCCCGCCTCCTGCTGTATTGGAGCGCTGCCCGTTCTGCGGGAACCATGATCGCATGCAGATGGTCGTGGTTTATCCGGTGCCCGGCCGCGATGTCGGCTGCTGGCACTGCATGGCGTGCGAGGCGGACGGCCCTCTCGCAGACATTCCAGAAGATGGTGGTCGCGCTGCAATCGACGCCGCCTGGAACCTCCGTTCTTCCCCCTCCCCATGGGCCGATGGAATAGAGCAGGCGGCGGCAGTTGCCGATCAAGTCGCCGTCGAGGAAACCGTGCTTGCCGACCACTACGGGAGCGACGAGCACTTCAGCGCCGAGCAACGCGACACCTGCCGGGATCGCGCATCTGCGGCCAAGTTTATTGCCGGTGCCATCCGCGCTCTCGTCCCGTCGCCCCCGTCTGCATGGAGAGATATTGGGGAAGCGCCGAAGACTCGCGAGTGGAAGCTGCTGTTCGGTGATGGCTCGGGCTTCATGTCCTGCGCGTATGTTGGCTGCTGGATGGACGACGATCCGGTCAACGCGGGCTGGTATTGCCAGCCGCAGGGCAATCGCTACCCGACGCGCCCCACGCATTGGATGCCGCTGCCGTTCTCCCCACCAAACGAGCCTGTCCCAAACCCCCTCCCCTCGTGGGAAGCGCGAGATCAATAGTTCCTTCCGCGTCAGAACGCGGAAGACCAGACGAGCGAGAGGAGATGGCAACGCAATGAACATCAAGGAACACATCGAGGCTGGGCACTATCAGACCGACGATAAGGGCCGAGCCCTCGTGCCGATGAAAGGCGGCCTGACCGCTACCATCCTCGCGACAGACAAGGGCTACGACACGATCTGGGCCGCGCTGGAAACTGGCGCGTGCCTCGCGTGGCGTCACGATGGCGAGAACTGGGGGCCGCATCGCAACTGCCGAGATGAAATGCTCGTCAGACTCGACCTTCTTCCTCCCTCTCCCCGCAAGGTGAAGGTGACTGCGTGGGGCGTCTTCGGGAAGCCGAGCAACGCTCTGTACTCCGCGCATCGCGATTACGCCGAGGCCGACAAGAACTGCGCGAAGGGCGTGTCTCAAGTCGTCGAGCTTGTCGGCGAGATCGAGGAGCCGTGGTGCAAGTGACGCAGCCACCGATGTCGCGCTCGTCTGGTGCGCCCCTTGGCGCGAACCAAAATCATCCAGAGGTATCCATGACACCCGAAGAAATCGACAGGCTCGACGAACTGAATAGGAAGGCGACGGCAGGGCTTTTGCACGTTCACCCCGGTGATCCGGGTGCTGTCTGTGGTCCCTCACACATTCTTGTGGCGCAATGCCGCAATACTGAACGCGGTGGAGACGACCACGCGAGGAACGCTCGGGCCATCGCCGCCAACCACAACGCCATGCCAGCCCTCCTCTCTGCTGCAAGGCGAGAGAAGGTGTTGGAGGCGCAGTTGGAAGCAGCATGCCGCACGCTGGATAAGTTCGGCATCCACGATTGGGCAAACATTCATCGCACCGCTCTCGCCGGACCCAAGCCATGACCGACGACCGGCTCACTCGCGACTACGTGAAGCCCTACCGCGCCGATGGCGGCATCCACTTCTCCTTGGCCCTGCAGGATGGCACGCGCCAGATGTGGAAGGTCGAGGACACGATCACCAACTGGCAATTCGCGTGGTGGATTTACGCCTGCGACAGACCTGCCGAGGACACGCCATGAGCAGCGCGGAAATGTTTTGGACCGGATTTATCGCCGGGGGCTGCGTGACCGCTATTGCAGCAGCGTTCTTGGTTGATCTTTTCCGGTGGCGCCCATGACCCCCGCCAGTAAGGCGCTGCTAGACCTCGGGGATGACTCGGCTCTATCTGATGGAAATCAGCATCTCGTCACGCCGCCAGGGCAGCATGAGTAGTTCGCGTTTCGACGGCCCCGTAACCGGAAGCCTCCGCGCGCTGCAACGCCGTGCTTCGGCGCCGTATGTTGATCGCCGCGTTTGTATCGGCGTGCATGGTGTGGCCGCAGCTCTGGCAGGCAAAGACCGATTGGCTCTCTCGGCTTTGCTTGTCGACGGTTCCACATTCACTGCACGTCAGCGACGTGTAGGCGGCAGGCACTTTATCGAGCGTGCCGCCTCTCTCTTCGAGCTTGTAGGCCAGCAGCACCTCGAAGGCGCCCCAGCCTTGGTTCAGGATCACCCGGTTCAGGCCGCGCTTGCCCCGCCCCTTGGCCGTCATGCCTTGGACGTTCAGATCCTCCAGCGCGACGTGCCCGAACCTGCGGGCAATCGTCGTGCTCGTCTTGTGATGCCAGTCCCTTCGGATACGGGCGCGCTTGGCCGACAATCTGGCGCAGCGCCGGAGTTGCCGGAGGCGCCGCTTACTACCCTTCTTGCGGCGCGCCAGGACACGCTGGGCGCGCTTGTGCTGTCGGTCGATAGTCGACAGGTCCGGCAGGCTCAGCAGCTCGCCCGTGGACAGCGCCAGGGTGTTCGCCACGCCGCGGTCGATGCCGACAGCGGGAAGGCTCGTGGGAATCGCCTCGTGTTCGATCTCGCAGGTGAAGGACGCGAACCAGCCCAAGGCGCCGCGCTTCACGGTCACATTCAGGCATCGGCCGGCCATGGGCCGTGTGTCGCGGAACTTGACCCAGCCGATCCTCGGAAGGAGAGCGACGGACCAGCGATCGCTCTGCCGCTTGCGGTGGACCTCGCTGCCTTTGAACCGAAAGGAGTCGTTCTCGCCTCGGCGTCGCGGGGTGGGATAGTGTTTGCGGCCTTTAAAGAAATTCGTGAAGGCTCGGTCGAGGTCCCGCAGGGCTTGCGTGTGCGCCGTGCACGACACTGCGGCGATCCAGTCGACCTGCTCGCGCAACACCGTGAGTTCCCGGCACTGACTCGCGAAGTTGATCCGGTGTCGGCGTCCCCAGGTATGCCGCTGTTCCCACGCGAGATTGTAGACAAACCGCACGACGCCGGCAGCCCGGTCGAAGGCTTCGGCTTGCTCAGGCGTCGGGTAAAGCCGGTAGCGGAAGGCGCGATGGATCACCTGCCGATTGTACTCGCCGGCCACTTTCAACGCACGGAGTTTCGCCCATGACCCCCAAGCGCCGCGTTACGGGAGGAGAGTGGACTGAAGCCGACGTGCCGGTGATCGCTCGAATCATGGCCATCACGGGTCGCGGCGAGCCGATGTCGTACTGGGAACAGGAAGCGTCCGGCCTGCTGGCCAGTTTGAACGAGCGCGCCAAGCTCTCTCCTCCCAAGGGGAGGAAGAAGTGACCCCCGCCCTCAATGCCCCGGAGGAACAGGGAAATACCTCATTTTCGCGATGACGCGAAAATACCAGACGAGCGAATTGAAAAGGCAACGTAACTTGCATGCACTGGTACAACGAGAACGATCCGAACGCCGCCGCCTGGTTGCGGGAACTGATCGCGCGCGGACACCTGCCGGCGGGTGTCGTCGATGAGCGAAGCATTGCCGACGTCCAGCCCGGCGACCTCGAAGGCTTCGTCCAGTGCCATTTCTTCGCGGGGATCGGCGGCTGGCCGTATGCGCTCCGGCTCGCGCTGTGGCCTGACGATCGACCTGTTTGGACCGGCTCCTGTCCCTGCCAGCCCTTCAGTGCCGCGGGAAAGCGCAAGGGCTTCGACGACGACCGCCACCTCTGGCCCGTCTTCCGCAACCTCATCGAGAAGTGCCGCCCTCCAGTCATCTTTGGCGAACAGGTTGCGGCTGCTGCTCAATGGCTCGGACTTGTGCGAGGTGATCTGGAAGCCCTGGGCTACGCCGTGGGGGCAATGCCTGT
>JAAOEI010000036.1_pt1 | contig 43983 bp, 72 predicted proteins | sample 7059261 | NCBI WGS metagenome assembly JAAOEI01 (sample SAMN14008812, study PRJNA610033) | viral metagenome | isolation source: viral particles filtered from seawater | place: China: Hangzhou Bay, Yangshan Deep Water Harbour | collected 2017-10-31 | reverse complement strand
GGGGGATTCTAAGCCTGGCCACCGGGGGGACCGCTGGGGATACCGTCTCGTTTATCGGGCTTGATGGGACCGTCTGGACCCCGAGCATTGATAACGCCGGTCTCATTACCGTGACCCAGGGCGCAGTCATTTCGAGTAGTGACTACGTGGCGACTGTGGTTGACAGTGCGAGCGTGACCTGGGTGCTCTACGTGGACGATAACCAACAGGTCCGTATCACGACAGCCGCGATCCTTCCAACCTTACTCCGCTACCCGGCCTTCACGTTCAGCTACACCCCGGCAAGTGGCACTGACCTTTGTTTGATTCATAGTATCCGTCTCGGGTTGAACACTCGACGACGCGCAGCATAGGAGTATTGTATGGGACAGGGCGGGTTAAACAGTATTTTCGGGTGGATGCGCCCAACAGGGAAAAACAGTGCAGGCCTCGACGATCCGTGGTCATCGGGGGGCACCGATCAGTCGAGTTATTCCGGACTTGATCCGAAAGCCCTCGACAAGTGGGACACCTTATTTAGTGGCTACACTAACCCCTCGGGTATTGCCCCGTGGCAGCAAGCCGGGTTCGACCAAGCGGTTCGCTCTGCCGGAACCCGGTTCAGCGCACAGAATGCCGCTAAGGGGGGCTACAGCCCCTATACCGGGGCACAGATTGCCTCAAGTGCCGTTCAGTATGCCGCGCCCCAGTTTGCGACGTTGAACTCACAACTCCTGAACCAATTGATGCAGCAACGACAAATCTCGACCAACACCAGCAAACAACGTGGCCCCGGCTATAACTACATGGACAAGACCTCGGAAAGCCAACAGTGGTGGAAGATGTGGGGCGACATCGGTTCCTCCTGGGGCAGTGCTGGGGCAGGCAAAAGCGGTGGAGGCGCAAAATAGCCCCGTTCGCCTAGCAGGGTGTCCGGCCTGGTACCTGTGGGCGAAGATCCTCACTAGGATTCGGACGACCGGGGAAATTCGGGCGTCCGTAGAAATCTGTTGGCGGAGTCGTTCGTGGCCCAAATTGGGGCCGCCCGTAGAAATCAGAGTTTTGGGCCAGGCTGGTTCCTAATCCCCCTAACACGACCCCTAGTGCCAACCCGATCAGTACATTTCGCATTGTAACCTCCTTGTAGGTGTTATGAACGATTCAGACTATCCCTCACTCCCGAGTGAATCCGATCCGGTATTAGGCCGCAACGGCAGTCCGTGGGGGTACGCCCAACTCGCTGCCGATGCCCTTGCCCCGTCGAATCTCACAAGTTTCTATCAAGACCAAATCGTTCCGATGTTTCAGGGTAACTCCCCCGGTGCGAAAGTCAAGCCCCCGAAAGGGGAGATCCTGGCCCCGGAAGATGCCGACATGCAGGAACAGATTAAACCGCTCAAAGGGACCGACTTTGACCGGGTAGTAGAAGTGATCGGCAAGTATGGCGTCCATCCGCAGGACCCGAAATTCCTACAGTACCTTGGGGCGACCGCAAAACAGAACGGGATGCTGCCCTCTAGTTCGCTTGGGCCGCTCGGGTTAATCCGGGATAAGCTATTCCCGGATGCTCGCAAGTTGATCGAACGGCAACGTGCGCTCGAACACATGGGCGAAGTGGTCTTCGGGGAACTGACCAAACAGAAACTAGACGCGACGCAAGGCCCCCAAACACTCGGACAGGCCCAGGGCATTGCCCCAGGTGTGATCCAGCCGGAACAGGGGCAAATGATCGAAGCCCCTCGACGCGGCGACATGGCGGACGCCCAGGGTCCGATGCCCGGTATTGCCGATCCGAACGCGGCGCTCTCCATGCAGCAAAAGCAAATCGTAGCCCCGTTTACCAAATCGGTCGCTGCCGGACAGTTGATGCCGGACTCGACCGGCCAACTCGCGCCAACCAGCTACGTGACGGCGACCGGAAAGAACCTTCCTGGTTCGGTTGTCGAGTGGATGAATGCAGCGGTTGCGGCTCCTCTAGACCAACCACTCCCTCAAGCCCCTCGGGATCTCCCCCCGGCAATCATGGATACCGTGATTCGGGAGCGGAACAAACGCCTGGTGAATATGGACAAAGGCCCGGATGTCACGAACGTCCTTGATGACCTGTCATTCCGGGACCACCAGATGGACTTTAAGACGCTCGCCAAACGGGACCCCCAGGCGGCAGCGCAGATCCATAAACTCGGCGAAGGCGTCCTCCGGGATCGGGTCCAGTTTAAGGAAAATGAAGACCTCAAGCGGACGATTGCGGCGGCCTATCCGGTGGCTCGGGCTCATGCCGAAGCGGCACAGGACTCCCCCGTTGCCGAACCGCAATTGTGGCGTGATCCCGTCACGGGGCAAGCAGCCGATGCTCGCATGACCGAACGCCAAGTCCGGCAAGCAGGCCGGGTGAAACTCCGTCCGGATCAGGTCGAAACCTTCAACCAGATTGCGACCATTGACGACGGCCTCACGACAATTAAGGAAATCGCTAAAGACCTCTTTAAGCCCGATGCGAATAGTGTAGCCGGAAACATCCTCCGGGTTGCCGGACAACGGGCCTACCTCGCGTATCTACGCACGGTAGGCGATGAACGTATCTTACTACTCGATTCCGTCGTCTCCCGCATGACCGCTCCGATGGTCAAGTCACAGGGCGATACGGCGAACATTGCGGTGGCCGAACGCGATCTCTTTGCAAAGGCCCTCGTAAACAGCAATGCCTCACTCGAAGCGATCCTCACGAACATTGACAACATTTCGACACAGACGCGGAAAGCGCGGGGGTTGATGGGTTTTAAGACTCGGGAAGCCTTCGTGCAAGGCCTCATTGACCAAGGTGTGAAAGAAGAGGACATCCTTAGAATCCTCAAAGAGAAGGGCCTCTAGATGGGACTCTCAGCTAGCGATATTCTCAAAAAGCATGACGCCTCTATCGAAGGCCGGACCAAATCGACGGGCTTCGATGAAACGGACGCCAGTAAGTCCGGACGCGAGAGTGCCGATATGTGGGTTAAAGGGGCGCTCCCAATGGCAGGGGCGGCTGCCGGAGCGGTTGCCGGGCCTGCGGTAGCTTCTGCATTAGGGCTCGCCAAGACCCTCCCATACGCCCCAGCGATTGGTGAAATGATCGGGGGTGGCCTCGGGGAAGCCGGGAACCAGGCTGCCGGCATTACGGAACCGAGCGGAACCGCGATTGCGCTCAATACGGTAGCTCCGGGGGTCGGTCGGTTGATTCCGGCAGCGATCCAGAAGCTCCCCACGTTACTACCGGGCTCCACAGCGGCCATTCGTGCAGGTCTCGTAGATCGGGCACGGGAAGCGCCAGGACTGATTCATTCCCCAGGGGTCAGCTACGATAAGATCCCCCGGCAAGGACAGACTGGGGACTTCCGCGTGACGGCGCTCGATCAAACCGGGCAAACGGTCGCCCATCTACAGAACGAACTCCAAACGCCTGTCCCAGCCTTGACTCCTCCGGAGTATGGCAAGACGATCCAACCGCTCCTTGAGCAACTTGACGAAGCGGTCCATGGAGCCCCCGCGAAGTTCCAGAAGCAAGCAGCCAAAGATAAATACGGACGCACCCTCCCCCAAACCGGGTTGCCCAAACAGCCCGTCAAGGTCGCTGACGCCAAAGCCCCTGGCTTTAACCTCGATGAAGTGTTGAAGGTGAAGGAAGGGCTCGGGAAATTGATTCAGGATACCCCCCGTGGAACGCTCCAAGGGGCCTATAAACAACTCTACCGGTCACTCCTAGAGGATCTAGAGAACCTTCCGGCCCCTGCCGGAACCGCTGTCGATACCTGGAAACAAGCTCAAACGACCTACAAGCGGGAACTCGCTCGCGCGGATCTCGCGGAAGTCATCGAACGAAAGGGTATCAAATCCGTTGAGGGAGTCGATCAGTTCCAAGCCGATCCTGTGATTAACTGGATGAAGACCGACGAGAAGTTCCAACAACGGGTCTCACAAGCAGACTTGAAGGCCATTGAAAAGGAACTCCGGAACCTGGCAAGTTTCACCGGCAAACGCTCGAATAAACTCCTCTCGATTCTCGCCGGGACGGCCATGTCCGGAACCGCTGCGGGTGCTGCTGCCGGATACGTCGGAGCCGATGTGATTGCCTCGGCTCTACTCAATCCAACCTCGCGGAAACTCCTGACGACCTGGGTGACTGCCGGGGAAGGAAAGATTGGCCGGGACGCGGCAGCGCTCTTGTCGGCAGCCTCAGTTGGGGCGCTTGGGAATTCTCCCGAGACGCCTCCCACACCTAGCCCGAAACCTAGACCCTAGTTTTCTCTACCTTTCACCTAGGAGACCTATGCCGAATCTCATCACTGTAGTCCTGTGGGTGCTGCTCGCCCTCCCGTCAACGCTGTTCGCACAGACGGTCTTATCGGTGCCGTTACAAACCGGGGTGCTTGCCTGGGATGCCCCGGTTGCAAGCCCCACTAACTCACTCCCGACACACTATCGCGTCACCTGTGGGGCGGCGGTCACGACCTTCCCGGCTCCGGCTACCTCGATCCCGATTCGGGACTTTATCGCCGGGCCGGGAGCCTATACCTGTACGTTACGGGCGGAAAACAGTTTTGGATATTCGCCGGACGCAACGGTTCCGGCCTTTACAACCGGGTACGTGCCGGATACTCCCCTGACGTTACGGCTTGAGGTCCGGTAATGGTTTCTGATACCCGGATCTGGCTCTGCCCGGCACTCTGCGGGTGTGAACTGAGTATCACGGCTTCCTGGGTCGATGACCAGGCGGATAATGACGGCACAGGCCGGGCCGTGTCCTTCCGGCATCCGGTGCCGAACACGATTACCAACATTGTTGTTGAGAATGCCTGTGTCGAGCATACCCCGTTGCGGACGGCCCCGTTCCCGGCAGATCCCTACTTTGGGGCGCTCGGGTACATCCGACCGATCCCGGCGAATCCCACGGAAGGGGAACGACTCTACATTCACCTCTACCGCTACACCGGGCAAGTCCTCAAACCCGACACCTGTGACTGCCGCCTGTACCAACATGCGGACCGGGCTACTCGGACCCTTGCGGTCCCGAAGCGGCATCACAAGCATTCGCGGAAGTGCCAACACCACCTCACCGATACTGATGATGGGACAACGGCACGGGAAAACAGCCAACGCAAGGCCCAACTCTTTGATCGGGCCGTGAACGTCCTCCTGAAGAACGAAGCGGAATTTTCCTGGGAGTATCGAGTCGAGGGCGGAGTCCGTGTCCTCTACTTCACGATCTTGAACATCACCCCAACACAGCGCAATCAAGCGCAAGCCTGGGCCGATACGAACATCGGGCCGGGCCGCGTGGTCGTGGTACGAGGCTAGCATGGACCTTCCTGCGTATAGCGTTGCACATATCGGGCAAACAGCCGGGGTAACTTCTTACGCGCAGATCTTCGGCTCGAACTCCAATGTGCTGCAAACCGCACTCGCTCGCGTAGTCGTCAATATCCAGAATGCCGGGACGTTTCGGAACCTGGCCGTGTATGTACGGGCCAATACCCGAACGGCAGGCACAGCCACGATCAGCACGTACCTATCACCCTCGACTGTCGGGAATTGTACGCTCTCGTGGACGGATACCTCAACCGGCTGGGCCGAGGACACCTCGAACACTGATAGCTTTGATGACGCGGAAAATTGGGCCTATCGAATCGTAGGGTTTACGACAGGCGTTCTGACGTTCACCTGCATTCAAGGGCTCTTCCAGAACGGGTCGGGGAATTTCCAGATCCTCTCGAATCGTCTCCTCGATTTCGGGAGTGTCACCTCGACGCGGTACGCCAACTTTGTAGCGAGTGATAACGCCTTTACGACGGACGTGAACGCCTGCGCGGTTAACATCCCGTTCGGCGGGACGCTGCGAAACCTTCACACGAACTGCGACAACTACAGTCGCACCGGGGGCACCTATGACCGGCTCGGCACCTACAACGCGGACGCGGCGGCGCTCGGCAATGTGACTGTGACGATCTCCTCAGCGGCGGCCTTTGAGGACACCTCCAACACCGATACCGTGACGGCGGGGGAACGGTGGTGCTTGTGCTTCACGACGGACCATACCGCCGGGGCTTGTCGCCTCCGTGGAGATGGCGCACGAATCGAACTGCATCCAACGACAGCCGGGGATTTTCTCTTTTCGGCGGATCGTGGACCGGAAAGCGGGAACAGCGATGCAGACTGCTCCCTCCCGGTCTCAACGTCCTGCTGCCGATGGACCACCGTAAACGACACACGGGCCAATATGCAGTACCGGGCCGATATGGCCTTTACCTGGTCCGATCTCTGGGCGAACTCGCTCGGGGCTTCTGCGATTATCCGGAGTGACATCAACGGCGCGGGAGCGGCTGGGGCCGGGAACGGCAACCAAACCGTCACAATGGCAGCTGGGGAAGTCACCGATTCAAGCAACACCGATACGGTAGCGGTCGGGGATCTCCTGAGCTGGGGCAACGATTTTCAAAGCGGAGGCGCGTATATCTACGCGCTCACCAGTATGGGAGCGGCGATTTCGGCGGCAACGGGCCGCATTCAACGGCTCATGTGTCTAGGAGTGAGTTAATGCTTGCACTACTGATCCCCGGTGTCGGAATGGGCGCAAGCCCCTACGTGGCCCCGACTGGCACTGGTCATATGCTCATGTTAATGGGGGTCGGGCGAGCGCTCGCACCCTGGCTGTTGCTCTCAACTTTTTTCCACGGAGTCTTACATGGTTAATGTCGGGTACCGCCTCCCATCGGGCGCGGTCATTCTTTGGGTAGACGGCGAATGGGTCCCGGTTCTCGCGGGTGGCGTCGATAACACGACGCTCAATAGCGGGACCGGCGGCGATGTCACCGCCACAGACGATGATGGAGTAGCCAAACACCAATGGGTCAAAGTGGAGTTCGGGGGAGACGGGACCTTTACCCCAGTCACGACCTCGGTTGGGCTTCCCGTCGATCCCCTTGATGATGCGACTCGTGATAACGGCAAGATTGACATTGCGATGGGGCAGGCCGCGCATGACGCTGCCGGGGCGGCTATTGACCCGGTTGCGATGGGTGGCTATGCGTCTGCTGCGGCTCCTACGGATGTGTCAGCGGATGCGGATATTGTCCGTGCCTGGATGCTCCGGAATGGTGCCCAGTGTGTCAACTTGACGGCAGCCGGTGCCCTGATTCCGGGGAATGCGACCGACGGCCTCCTGGTCAATCTCGGGGCCAATAACGATGTCACCGTGACCGGGACAGTAACCGTCGGTTCCCATGCGGTGACGAACGCAGGAACCTTCGCGGTCCAGGTAGACGGGAATGCACTCACGGCCTTGCAGTTGATTGACAACCCGATCCTGGTTGACGATGCCGCCTTTACCCCGGCGACCTCTAGTGTGAACATGGCCGGGTTCCAGGCCGATGAAACTGCCACCGATAGCGTCGATGAAGGAGACGCCGGGGCCGCGCGGATGACCCTAGATCGGAAAGTGATTGTCACCCCCCAACCGCACACCGCCGGGGGCTGTAGTATCTTCCGTAGTTTAGACCTCGATGAAACGGAAGAAGATATTAAAACCTCCGCCGGGCAAATCTACGGGATGTGGGTCACGAACCTAGCGACCAGTACCCGGTTTATCAAGTTCTACAATGCCACGGCGGCGAACGTCACGGTCGGAACCACAACCCCGGTGATTACCATTGGGATTCCCGGTAATTCGAGTGACGACATCGCGGGTTTGTTCAGTTCGACGATGGGTATTGCCTTTGATACGGCCATCAGTGCCGCGGCGACCACGGGCATTGCAGACAACGATACAGGGGCTCCCGGAGCAAACGAAGTCCTTATCAACGTGTTCTACAAATAACCATGAGCAAAACCAACATTCTCCCTAAACGTCCCGCCAATGATTGGTGGGCACGTCTGACGACGGCCTGGGCAATTCTTCGGGGTGCGCCCTACCCGCAACCGCTCCCTTGGTACGATTCCCTCTACCCGATTGTGTCGAATGAGTATGCCGTGCTCGTTGAGCAAGCCGTCGAGAAAGTCGAGCGTGAATTTCGTAGTTCAGGCTGCCCGGATCTCCGGCGCAAGGAAGCCGCGCAATGGTTTCGACACTATGCCGTCGCGGCAGGCAAGAACAGTGACGTACAGCCGTGGATGGTCAATTTCCTTATTGAATGGTGGGTTGCCCGGAAGAAAGGACGCTTCTAGATGATTGGACAAGTGACGCGCGGGTACAGTGCTCAGGTCACCGGAACCGTGGTGAATATGGACGCAAATCGGGGGGTGACCCTCCGTTCGCTCGTCCTGGTGAATACGACGGCGGCGTTGGCCTACCTGCAAATCTTCCTGGTTCCGGCAGCGAGTGTGACGCTCGGGACCACGACCCCGTTTTTGGTCATTCCGTTGTTAGCCTCCGGCGGTCTCGCCCTCCCGAACCTAGACCTCAGACTAGGTGGGACCGGAGTGAGTATTGCCTGTACCACCACCCGCACAGGCTCGACCGGGGCCGCTGTCGATGTGTTCGCCGCGATTGAGTAATGCGTGTCGTGCCTGACGATACCCTAGCGATCCTGACCGCCTGGCAGGAAGCGCGGGGGGAAAGTTTCGAGGGAGCCGTCGGGGTCTGTGAGGTGATTCGTACGCGACGGAAGCTCGGTCATTGGGGGCCTAGTTATACCCAGGTGTGTTTGGCCCCCTATCAGTTCTCCGGGTGGAACACGAAAGACCCGAACCGGGTCGCGGCGCTGTTGCTCGATCAAGAGGACCCGCACTACCTCCGCATGGCCCAAGCCTGGGAGTTCTCCAAAGACTCCAACCTGACGCTCGGGGCGACCCATTATTGCAACCTGTTGCTGGCGAGCCCGGTATGGGCGCTCCCGGATTACCTGACGGTCGTGATTGGCCACCACTCTTTCTACAAGGTGCCTAGATGAAACTAGAGCCGTTAAGCTGGTGGGTTGCCCACCGTGACCGGGTGTTACTCGGGGCCTTCGTGGTGATGTTCCTCGGGGCCATGGGCCTCATGCCCGGCCCGATCAGTGCCATGCGGGAAGAACACCGGGCGTTGCTCCGGATCGAACAAGTGAACTGTTACAACAACGCAGACCGCATTGACGACTTCAAACTACGGTCTATCCACCAACGCCGCTGTATCACGCTGGACATCAATGAGTAGCGCACACCGTCTCCGGATTCCCCGGTACGTCACACTGCCGTTTGGCTACCGGGTGACTATCGTGCAGCTGCCGGACAGTGAGTTCAATGAAGAAATTGGAGCGGATGCCCTGGCCGGGTGGGTGGTAGAGGAGAAGCAAATCTACCTCCGCGCTAGCCGGACACTCAAACAGCGCCGGGCAGACCTCGCACATGAAATGTTGCATGTGGTGTCTGACTGGCAAGTTGAAATCCTCGGCAGTAAACATGCCGATGTCAAAATCTAACCTAGGAGGGTTCTTGTGGACATGAAGAAACTGTGGCCGTCGTTTGCTGCCTTAGCCGGGATTATCCTGTCCGCCTTTGCGGAGCCGATTGGGGCCTTTGTGGCTGCCCATCCGGTCGAAAGCCTGGCCGTGAGTAATATCCTCACTGTCATTGCCAACGTCACCAAGTCACCGATCCAACCGGCCTCGTAATGAGTGGCTGGGGGTGGGGCCTCAAACTCGCGGATACACTCGCCTCATGGTTCCTGTCGGAAGACGGCTATGCGGAGTGGGCGTTACGACGCTACGCGAAGAAAGTAGAAGCGGATGCGATTACCGCGATTCGGAAGAAAGACTTTCCTGCTGCTGACGAGCGGTTGGCTATTCTTAAGCGGATGTCAACTGAAGCCTAGTCCGCTCCTAGATAGTCTGGACACCACCGCCTGTGATCCACGGACCCGGACGGATTGTGTGACCGTCTCCCTCGGGTTTGTCGAGGAACGGTTCCATAACCTCGCGGATCTCGCACAGACGCGGCAACAACTCAAAGCCTGTCAGCAACGCCTCTAGGTTGTTTGCGACCGGGCCAGAAAACAAGAAAGCCCCTCCGGGTGGGATCAACCACCTAGAGGGGCTTCTTTGTTTGTAGCCTAGAGGGTCACCCTAGGTACGGCTTAACAACCCCGACCGGACTTCTTCGGAGCGGCTTTCTTGGCTGCGGACTTCTTGGCAACAGTTTTCTTGACGGCTATGGAACTCACCCCCTCTCGGGTCATGGTCAGGGTTATCAGGTTCAGATTCTAGACACTCCGGGCACCTCTCCCGATAGTCAGAATCCCATATCAGGTCATGTCGCTCACACCGGCACAAGGACATCAGTGTCCCGAAAGAAGGCCGTGACGAGCCGGGCATCAAAGCGTTCCTGGTTCGTCGGGTGTGGGTCGCACACCTCAACGAGTTGGCCCCGTTGGTAGATCGTGCGGTACCGGCCAAAGTCCGCATACAACTGGATTGCGTCGTACCGTCGTAAGAATCGTGCCCTCATGCAGACCCCCAGGGCTGCCCATGCCGCTTACAGAGCTTATCAAGGTTCCGTGCGGCTACGGTTTGGAGTGGGACCCCGATCTCGTTACAGACCGTTGCGAGGAACCAGAGCGTATCACCAAGTTCGAGCACCAGGGCTTCCCGCCGGTCAGCCGTCAGGGACTCCCCTTCTTTCTCAATGTACTTCTTGACTTCCCCACAGACCTCTCCGGCTTCACTGGCGAGGCCGATAGAGGCCCACAGCAGCCCCTCATGCTTTTGGAACATGGCGGCTTTCTCGGCATACTCAGCAAACATCTGCATCTAGGATGGTCCTCCCTTCGTCGCGTACTCCTCACGGTCAAACAATAACGCGGCTTCTTTCACCGTTCCGACGGTCACCCCAAAACAACTGAGGTAGTCCTGCGCGGTCGTAAGGGTCCAGACACGGGATTTCGTCCCGAGCTTCGTCGCCACCTCTTTTGCAACCGCGTCCGTTTCTACAAACCATTGGGCCGCGCCCTCGTCAGGATAGGGACAGACCACCACCGCGACACTGGTTGGACAGTCCGCAAAGGTCGCCTTCAACCAGGTCAACGATTTCGGATGCGACAACTTCGCGCACAAATCGGCATAGAGCATCACCGGCATCCGTTCTCTACCCCTTTCCATAGGTTGGTAGCGGGGGTTGGAATTGAACCAACGACATCCAGGTTATGAGCCTGGCGAGCTACCACTGCTCCACCCCGCCACCGATCTAGCGATGCCGGTACGGGCACCGCCACAAATAATGCCCGTAGCTGTCCCGGTGTGGGTACCAGACCTTACACCGATGACACTGATACAGGCGTTCGTTCACCGCACCCGACCACGCAGCCGATCAGCTACGAGCTTGGCATACCCGGCCACATCATCCCAACTATCGACACAATCCGGGTCCCCGTTGATGATCCGCGCAATCTTACTGGCAACCATTTCGAGGGCTTCCCGTTGATCCGGAGCGAGGGGCTTCCGGACCTCTACCGAGTCAAACATGGCCGTCTTGATCCGCTGGGCGATTCCTGCGAGATTCATAAAGATCCCGTAGGTCTTCGCCCGAGTATCCAGGATCGTGTCGATGTCCGACGCCGCTTGTGTAGGTTCTGTAGGTTTCAAATCCAGTTCATCAAACCACCAACACCGATGTTCCAAGCCGTACCCCCGCCCGTTGTGTAAGAACTCCTGTGTCTTATCATGCTCGACTAAGACAACACAGGGATCATACTCATGACGCCTCACGACGGTCCCCGTTCCATAGGGGCCTTGCACTCTATCACCAGGCTCCCACAGATGGGGCTTTGATGCGGGATGCGGGACCTTAGAGTCGGTTGAGTTCACTGGTTGCCTCCTGTGCGGCTTGCGCTTGTTTCGCCTGGGCCAAATCCTTGACGAGCCCGAGGGTGTCAACGATGTCGGTCATGACCTGAAGAACCGCCGCATCATCGTCTACAAAACTGATTCGCCATCCCCGTTCCGTCGGTTCCCCTTCAGGCGGCCCATAGGCCTCAATCTTGGCGTGTTGCCCGGATTGGGCAAACTCCCGTGCTTCCGCTTCTCTAAGCAAGACGGCTCCCCCCGCACGTTTCAACAGGAGGTTGAGTACCATCAACAACCCGGCACCGTACCGGGTGTCAATCTGGACACGAGCCATCGCGGAACTCACTAAACAGTTCAACGGGGGGCCGTCGGTTGCGTTTGGGTCTTTTGTAGGTTCGGACATCATTTCTCCTCTAGGTGATAATGGAACACGGTTCCTGTCACAATGCGTCGCCCCCATCGCAGGGCATCGCGGGTGTGGTCAAAATATAGATCCAGTTGCCCCCGATGTATGTTGCGGCCTCGATCTTCCACCCGGCAGGGACCGTAACCTGGTATGTAGAACCACGTCCCAACCGGATACTCGCCCCAGTCGGCGGCGCATACTCCTCGGTGTACCGGCGTGTTACTTGCGGTTCGTCCATCATCCACTCCACGGTCACATTGTTGACTCCGCCCCCCGGCAGGACAGGAGTAGCCAGTTGTCTCTAGTTGTACCCTGTGTACGGGAGGTTCCCACTGAGGTCCTACGTGGTAGGAGGGCTCAGTAGGAGTCCCGAACAGGCCAGCGCTTACGGGGAAAAGGGAGAGTAAACCCCCGCAAGCTAGTCCTGAAATAAAGAAGGCTGCTCGAATGTAGGTTTCTCGGGTGCTTTGCTCCATTTGCGACAAGCCTTGAGAAATACGTCGAGCATCCCCTCATCCAATAAACTGTTATCCATCATCCAACAATTCGGCCCAATGACCCCATGTACGCCTTCGAGATTCGGGGTGACAATCAGCGTATGCCCCTTATCATGGAGATCCATGAGCTTCGGGTGATTTGCAATCGCTGGATGCACCACGAGCCTAAGCGGTTGGTTGGTCTTGCCCATAAATCGGTTCCAACGTAATCGGGTGGACTCCGACGACCTCCGCCATGCTCTCATGGATTGCCTGCTCGGCTTCCGCGTCTGCGGCTACAACACAGGCAAAATCCCGTGCGTTCAAACAGTGCTCCGTGATAATGCCCTCAGCACTGGCAGCGGTCGAGAGTGAGTGAAACTCCCCTAGCTGGGACACCATTCCGTCGATATGGACTAACACATAAAACCGCATACCTAGTGCCCCCCTCCGAGTGTGACCTGAGCAACTTCTTGTTGCGTCGGACGGACAATGACATTCCCTGGGTCCCGCTTGGCGGCTTCCGCTTGGAAAATCTCTCCCAACAATTGATTCGCCTCAGCGAGTTGTTGCTTGAGGACCTTCCGGGGTACCCGCCGTGTTATCTTGAATCGCCCCATGTAAAAACTCCTCTACTGCATTGACGGCAGCAGTTAGCTTTGTGGTCCGATATTGGCCGTCTGGTTCCCATCCACCATCCCAGGCGTACTGTTTGACGTACTCCCACATCTTCAGCAGGTGTGGATCAAAGACCTTTTCCACCTAGTCCCACTCCTCTTGTTGATGCTCTTGGAGCAGTCGAATGGCTAACGCGGCTGCGCCATCATCATAGTGATGATGAATCGCATTCCCGTACCCGTCACGATACATGCAGAGTTCTCCGGGGTTCCCAGCGATCCGAACCGCACGAAGATCAATGATTTCACGCTCGTTGATAAAGACCTTGACGATCAGTGCCATCTAGGCACTCGCCCGGATCAAATGGTAGAAGTTCAACCCTCCACCCAACCGCTCTAAATGAATGTCGTGTCCGGCTTCCCGAAGATCCTTGATCCGGCGCGTATAGCTCAACGCCATTTCAGCCAGTTCACGATTCGAGCACGGCCCCTGTTGTAAGCGAGTGAGGATCTTGTCGGTCTGCGCTTCCCACCGTCGTACGTCTTCGGCTACGGCTGCCATGTGTCGCCCTCCCTAGTTTGCATTGTCCAACCACCAACCACGCCTCTTTCGTGGTCTTGTCGGTACGTTTGGTTGCAAGGAAATCAATCTTCATCGGCTTGCCACAATGTTCACAGGGGCGGTCAATTTGACCCTTGCTGCCAGCCCCCCGGACCGTCACAAACCCAACGGCCTTTAATGCGTTGACGATTTCGTGCTCTAACGCACGACCACGCGATGCGGTACTCAACACTGAAACCAATGAAGGATTCCTACGACCATCACCGTAGGAACACCAACTGTCATCCCGATTCCGATACCGAGCACCACCAACCCCGCCAACATTTCAAGAAAATCTCGCATTCACCCCTCCGCGTAATACGTGACAATCGCAATCATCACCGCAACCACCATGACCAATCCCATACTCAACACCATTCGCTGTCCCCCTCCTTCCCCTGATACGCGATGCGCCAGTGAGGGGATATACATTCGTGGACTCGTTATGAAAACAATTTGCCTTCAACGACACAGGTGTAATTCACAATCGGCACCGGCACGAGGTAGGTATAACCTTTCGGACCGATGTAGCCGTAGCCAAACCCGAGCACCCATTTCCGCATCGCTTGGATCTTGTGCATGTACTCAGCGTGTTTCCGGTCGCCCATCCATCCGAACGTTGCAGACACATGCGTCACTCCAAGGCTCGTCCCTTCGACGATGTAGTCCATTCGGTGATCGTGCCCAGACACAATGTTGTTCTGGACAGCACTCAGGACCCGATGCGCCCCAGTTGCACCTACGTCATGCGTGGCAATCAGTTTCCCCAGCGTGGCGAATTCATGATACGGATGGACTTCCCACCCGGTAGACTTGAACCCGAGCCAATCATCCTGTAGGTATTGCCCATAGACCGCCGGGGCTTTCTCCCGTAGATAGGCGTCCGGGCGCTCGTCATGGTTCCCCAGTGTGATGATCTTTCGCTTAAACCCGATCTTATTTAATGGATCTAGGCACTGTAACCGGCCTAGTTGGACCTCCCGGTAAAACGATTGATCTTTTTCCGGGTCCTTTACATACCGGCTCACCGCGTAGCCATCGTAGAAGTCACCTAGAGAAAGAAACCAGTCCCACTGGAAGGCTCGCGCGACTTTCAGGAACAAGGCCCAGGCTTTTTTATCGTGATACGGCGCGTGGAGATCGGGGAGGATCAATCCACGAGAGAGGGTCGAGTGTGTCAGTCAAAACTTGCAGGAAATACAACCTGCACTCCATAGACGTTCCACGGTCGGTGAATAATCGCGGAAATGTCCGCCTTACATCCTTCGTAGTCAACTTCCCGGCAAGCCCACGTTTGCGCGTCGTGCATCCCGGAGACCCATTTGACCCGTCCAGCTAGTTCCCGGTAGATGCGAATGAGGGTCAGATTGAAAATATCTGCGACCCCACCCTGCATCGGGTGGTTGAAGGCTTCCCGGATAATGTCTTCCGGTTCGCCATTGAGCTTGCGTCTCCGTCCGTTAAAGGTACGGATCGTCCGTGTCTTTAAGGCTTCTTCTCGGATGCGGTTGCGGTACGCAGCTTTTGCCGGATGCGCCGCCAGAAAGCTATTAGCTGCCCGTACCAGTCGCTCTTTGGTGAACCCCAGTTGCTTTGCCCCCGGTACATCACCGGCAGAGGCGGGGTCTCCCCCATAGTCAAGTCGTAGTGAAAACGATTTCGCAAATTTCCTCCGTATATCGCCATCCCCTTCCCAGTGAATCCGCTCACGCCACGCCTCGCACTCGGGCGTCGTGTGGAGTGCCTTGGTGAGCACCGGGGGAAACGGGATCTCTAAAAAGTCGCACATATTCAGGGTATGATAGTCATACCCCTTCGCAAACCATTCGAGACTCGGGACATCGTTTGCGAGGGCCGCCCCGAGACGCGGCTCGATTTGATCGAAGTCAAACTTGATCCAGGCCCATCCGGGGTCTGGAATCACGATATTCCGTAGCTTCTTAGGTAGCTGGGCTAGTGGGGGATCAGTTGTAGACCACCGACCACTGGTTTGCGGGTGAATCTTCTGTTGGGGATACACCCGATCTAGGAACGAATCTAGGGTGTAGATCATTCACTAGACGACTTTCGTAGGTGCGGTATTATCCGGCCAATCTAAGGCAATGTTCCCTTGGACAAACCAAAAGCCGGTTCCGTACCGTGCCGGGTCTGCAATCCACGACAGACTTGAGGCAAGGTCTAACGTCGGGTCCGCTTTAATCAGGGCGGCCCGGATCGCGTCCATATGCTTCCGTGGGGAAAACTGTGGGCATCCCCCGACCTTCATCATCATCACCATCAACGTACGAGCTTCCGCGATAGAGATGTCAAAAATGATCCGGTCCCCTGCATGGGTTGCTTGCGCCGGGGCGGTTGCCTTCCGTTTACGTGCCACTGTTTAACACCTCCACAAGTTCATCATAGCTTGTACACACCGGGATCTTGCACGTCTCTGCATGGGCTTCCTCACGGTCTGCGCCGGGAGAATACCCCGGCAACCGCCAGAGCACATCACACGTTTCGACCCAGTGCAGGTCTAGCTCAAGCCACGTATCGTACGGTTGTGGGTCAAGCAGGTGCATGTAGTGACTCAAGTGCGGGACGTACGGGGAATGCCCTAGCTTGAGAACGTGTAACCCCGCCCGAGTGGCATTGGCGACATTCACGACGACATCGCCTTGCGTATAAGGCCCTGCGATATACACACGTTTCCGCATATTAGTCCTTCAACAGCGGCTTGAGGTAGTGACTGATAATTTGACTCGCTCCGGCATACATGGCCCGAGCTTCTAACAGGGGATGCGCCCCCTTAGCGATATACTCTAGGGCTTGCTCCGGTGCGAGCCCATCCTTCTCTGCTTCTGGATCAAAGTCGTAATACTGTCGGCGTAATACTGCGATAGCGTCTTCCCCGATGCTCGGTTTCTTTGTTTGCTTGTTCTTCTGGACCGGCATCTTCTCTCGCGTATAGAGCCAGTACTTAAGCTGCTTCTCACTTCCGATATTGACAGGATAGCCAGCATAGGCTTGAACGATCCGTTGCGCGGCCAGTTGCCGTTTGCCGTAGATGTCAAAGAGTTCAATGGCACGTTCCTTATTGACCCGGATACCGTCTGCGAGTGCTTCTAACCGAGGCGCGTAGAGTTGGAGCGATTGGTTCCGGTAGATCCCTTCACTGAGAGGGTCTTTCGCAAACTCTTTCAGGTTCCACTGATGCACATAATGCGTACTGAGTACGTCGCCCCAGTTGTACAGGAGAGGGTCAGTGTCCGCGAGATGCTTGAGCTTTGAGTGTTTCCCACACATCGAGTCACAAAATTCGAGATCATGCGGCCACTCACTATAGAGGTTCGCTTGCCCCAGCATCGTGTCTTCGATTTGCACATAGGCATCAAGCCCAATCCCCATTGCTTGCCGGATTACAGGGAGGTCCGCCATTGCATTGTGAAAGACGACCGGCACTCGTCCCACGAGACTCCGTAGGTCCGCGCTGAACTGTTCACGCTTCGCCACACCCTGAATCCACCGAAACTGAAAACCGTGTAGTACGTCAGCCCGGTATGCGCCAATCCCAATGAGAAACAAGTCTTTTGTATCACGGTCAAACTCCGTGTCGATCACAAGGTAGTCGGCATTCCAGGCTTCATTGAGCCACTGGTACGTGTAGGTTTCCCACTCGCCGTCGTTGGGGCACGGGGGGATTGGCAGCGGCCAACGACCCTGCCGGATCAATTTGACCTTCTGCCAATCCCACTGGCTCGGGACGAAGTACCGGCGTTTCTTAAACAGGTCCCGGATCGTTAGTACCCCTAGCGTCGGAATCCCTAGCTTGGGCTCGGGGGCTAGATACCCTCGCCACTTGCCGCTTTCGTCCTCGTCGCCCTTCCCGATCAAGGGGCCTACGTTATTACTCGCGTATGCCCACGCCTCCTCACCCTGGGCAATCACTAACCCGGTCTGCGGAGGCAATTTCAAGTGCGCGTTCGTACACCACGCAATCACCTCCCGTAACACCGTCGGCTTCGGGAGCATGTCGGTCTTCTTCCCTGTCGTCGGGTCTGTCCACCGGCACTTGACGAGGTTGACAAGGGACACATCACGGCCCCTCGTCAACCCTCCCAATGGGAGAAAATCCCGTTCCATCCACTGCCCCGCCTTCCCGGCAAAGGGCCGTCCGTGGAGTTCTTCGTCGCGGGTTTGGCCGCAACCAAGGACCACGACGGTACTGTCCGGGACGACATCATCCGGGATAAACCCTTTCCCGTTTCCGTAAGCCGGGCATCCCTGACAACTAGGCGGTTTCGGCAGCATGGAACTCCTCTAGATATTCTCGATGTCCGGCACGTAGGTATCCGGCGCTTGGTTCCAGGTTTCTTCTTCCCAATCGTAGATGTACATACGCCCATCTCGGCCCAAGGCCATGACGACCGGGACCGGGGATTGTTCAACAGCTACGGCTTGAAAGCTAGAGAACCGGACCCGTGGGATGTCTGGTTCGGCTTCCGCCTGGGTCGGTGGGGCCGTTTTATGGGCTCCGGTACACCGCGTTGTCCCTTTATCGTGACAGTGTGTGTGTTCCATGACTCCCTAGTTTCTCCCGGAGCGTCGCATAGAGTTGCTTCGCTTCCTGGTAGCTTAAGTTCAAACTCAACCCTGTATCGCCGCCACCCGAGATACAGAAGTCACAACTCGCGTCATTGTCCGTCCACCACGCCTTGAGTGTCGTTGTGACATCAAGTTCAGGTCTCCAAATCGTCATGGGTTACTTCGGCTTTCCAATCGTGGCGATGCCGTTGTAACCGGTGTACCCAGCGGCCAGGTACTCACGACGCTTTTCCAAATCGCCTTTCTTGTAGCGATGATACTGCCTATCTTCATCACGGAATGACTCCGTAATGTAGAGGGAGAAATTGGCGTCAACGGCCATCTTGACGATTTCCCCCGCGGACAACTTCAAGCCGGTCGGATTGACCACCTTCGACAACTGGCTCCACAGCTTGAAGGACTTATCCAGGTCCATTTCACGACTGTAGCCTTCATCGCTCGGCCTAAAGTATTTAGGCTTCTCCCCTTCCACCATCACGATTGACCGGTATTCTTCCGGCGAGACTTCCACAAACTGCGTGGAGATCCGCTTGCCGTCCCCGTCCTTCAGATCGAAGCGCAGGTTCAGCATCTTCCGGCCTTTGAACGGCGACTTATCACCTGCCAATCGGGGCTCAACCTTCACCAAGGTCCCCTGATACTCTCCTGCTACGAGCGTATCTTTACGGGTCCCTTCTTCCAGCAAACTACGATCCGTGTACTGCTCGAACAACTCACTGATGTCGAATGTGTCAACAGTTTGCATTAAAAATCCCCCTTCAGTTTGGAATACACACCCTCTCGCGTACACGGAAACCCACTTTCCGTATGTTCGTGTTCATCCACGAATGCCACCAACAGATGCAGGTGTTGGTACAAATGCTCTAGCTTGGCCTCGATACTTGCCTCGCTCCACACAAACGCTCCGTCCCCCATCACGCACCTCCTTGATACGCCCGGTTAATTGCCCCTAACAACACCGTCCACCCTCCGGACCCCTCCGGAATCAACACGTCATCCCGCAGCGGAATTCCTCGTTGCCGCGCGAGAATGCGGTTCGTCGTATATGCCGTCAACCGGCGCTCGGTCAACGGCTTTCCCCCAACTTGTTTCGTATCCGAGGTCAAATACCCCGCCAGGTCAAACCATGTCATGGCCTGGAAATCCATCTTGCCTCCCATATCGGGAGTCAATCGCGCCTTCTGCTCTACACCGGTTTCGGCTTCTTTCGTCATGTCTTTCGACACATCAGCCGGACAGGTAAAGACAACGTACTTCGCCGCCCGTCGCGCTCGGGTCATGGCCTGGTGGAGCCAAAATTGAATTTCGGGATACTCGTTCGTTTTGAAATCCCCCGTAATCGGTACCCGCTTCCCTCCGGTCTTCTTTTGTTTGGCGAGTTCGTAGAGCCACTTCAAGGAATCCCCACCAATGGCTCGGGGTTTCACCTTCTCCGCGAGGTCCAAGAACTCCGTGAATTCATCGAACGTCGTCACGTCGTAGATTACGTCGCCCTGGATGCCCTTATTCCGTAACGTTGCCCAACCGTCTTCGCCCTTCATATTGGCGAACATCACAGGTCCGTGCGCTTGTTCGGTGGCTAGCATGTCACCTACGAGGTCTGTTTTCCCGACGGCGTACGGCCCGAAAATGAGGATTGATCCCCCCGGCCACTCTCCACCTTCCTCTAGCTTAATTTTCTGTAGTGCCACCGGTTTTCCTCCGTTCAATTTGAATGTAATGGGCCTTCATCAACTCCGGGTCACGTCCGTACTTAAAACACGCATCGTAGAATTCGCACTTTCCCCACTTATCGTAGTGTTCGACATCCATCGGAATTTGAACTAACGGCTCGTCCTTAAGTCGGTCCATGGCCGTCCAGTATTGCGAAGCCGACCGCAACCACCACTCCATGACCTCAGATTCAATTTCAAAGGTCTGCATCACGACCTGAAAGACCGGTCGGAACACGACAAAGACAATCTGAAACTGTGTGACCGGTTCCCCTAGATGCTGCCCGTAGCGATGGGCGTAGTGGTAACACTGCCAGCTATACAGATATTCCCGGAGCCTGGCTTGCACATCGTCAGGCTTGCACCACATCGTCGTTTTGAAATCAAGACAGAACGGGCGCCCGTACGCATTCCGTCCGCCAAGGTCTAACCGTGACCCATCTCCGAGTTCCGCTTCAAACGCCAGTAGCTCCCACGATTTCGGGATCGGATCATGCTTCGGGTAGAGCTTCACCCCTTGCTCTAGGACAGCGGGGTATTGAACAAGCTCCTCCTCCGCGTAGATGGTGTGCCCTTGTTCCTGTAGTTCCACGATTCCATCATCAAACGCAGCCTGTGCCACCAAAGGGCTCACAAGCTCCCGATTCGAGCGGTAGTACTGCTCCGCCCAAGCATGGAACGCTTGACCGGCGATTGCCGCAATTCGATTCTTGTACACGGCTTGTGGGGTCCACCCTTCCCGCGTGAGCCACCACTTGGTGGGGCAGCGGCAATACCGCGCTGTTTGGGTCGGGGAAAAACTCATGGGTGCGTATCCTCCGGTTAGTGTGTGCTGCCATGTACTGACGGACCTGCGGTTTGACAACACATCCCCAAGCGACCGGCTCGCATGTATATCCGTCCGATCTCGTCTAGTCTTAGGAAATCAGACGATCAGACACTCACAAGGAGGCTATGAAAGCAGCACTCTTAGAATCACGGATTAAGAGCTACCATGACCTGGTATCAGGAGGGGTACCAGAGATTACCTGGTTGGTTGACTCTCTTATCGTAAAGGGCTCTCGGGTCCTTCTCTACGGGGACCCTGGGAGTATGAAAACCTGGTTGGCCATCCATCTAGGACTCCATTTAGCCTCCGGGCGGTCCTGGCTAGATCGGTTTGCAGTCCCGGTACCCCAACGAGTCCTCTACGTCGATGAAGAAATGGGCGAAAGTGAGGTCGCGCGGCGGGTCAAACAACTCGCCTTGGGGATGGGGTTGGAAGAACAAAATCTTCCGTTCCATACCTTGAGTCATGCCGGTATCCGGTTTAGCCCTGAAGGGGTCGCCACGCTCGTAGAAAGTGTCTCGCGTCTGAACCCCCAGGTGATTATCGTGGATACACTCAGACGAGTCCTGGTCGGGAGCGAGAACGAGCAAACCGATGTCACGGCGTTCTGGCGGAACTTGATGCCGCTCATTGCAGGGGGACGAACTGTGTTAATTCTGCATCATATGCGGAAGGCCGGACAAGCAGGGGGTGGGGATGCCAAGTATCGGGCCAGTGGCCATTACGACTTGATTGCAGGAGGGGACAGTAGTTATGCCATCTCGAAATCGAAAGAAGAGGACGGCCAGTGTTTGATTACCTGGCGCTGTACCAAACTACGCGGGGCGGAAGAACCGAACGAGTTTACAGTACGAGTAGCAGATGCTCCGGATACAGAAGCTACACAGGTCACGTTTGGGGGGTTTGCGAATAAAACGCCTATCCCCTCCCAAAAAGTCAGCGCAGCGCTTGCTCTGTGTGAGCAGCATTCTACGCTGACTCATGGGGCGATCTATACGTTGGCACAAGACCAACTTAAGCCGCTAGGGATTGCTCGGGCCACGTTTTACAAGATTGTGCTAGAGAACCCGTGTGCCCACGCTCGGGGGCGTATGCCGAAAGAAGCCCCCGTAGCTTTGCCCGAATCGCCCGAATCAACCGGCCCACATGCTGGCGGTGCCGTGTCATCTTCTTCTTGAAGACGGCGCGGTACCGGTCGCTCACTTCCTCACAGGTACACCCTTCGAGGTCGTGCCAGGTAATGAGCGCACGTTCCTTCGGGGTAAGTTGAGCAAGTGCCCACGCAATGTCATGGTGTTGCATGTAGCGCTGTTCCTCACCGGATGTCGCAAGAACGTGCTCGAACTGGTCGTTGCCTACGATGTCATAGACCGACGTAAGGTGGGTCAGTCCGTTGACTTGTGTGTAAGGGTCAAGTCCGGCTTCGGGGGTCTTTCCACGCTTGTTAGGATCTACGTACGCTTTCGAGGCAAAGGACAACTTCCACCGGCCCCATAGCTGCATCCCAAGCCACTTCTTGTACTCGCCCTTCGTAATGTCAAAGGCGGTACTCGACGCGGCCCATGTAAGCGTATCTTGTACCAGGTCTTCCGCGAGTTCCGGTTGACCCTTCACTAACCGAAGCGCGTAGACCATCAGCCATTCGCGCCCGTTGTTCGCAAGGAAGTCTTCAAGGTAGTTCATGCGCCCTCCTGTGAACGGATCAAGGCGAGCACCGTTTGAAGACTCTCAGGGTACACGAGTGCCCAGTTCGGAGTACCTGGGGCGCATTGCACACGATGCCGTGCGTAGGCGTAGTTTTGGCTTAACGCATTCATCACGGCTGGCTCCTGTCCTATTGGTTGGTCGCAGATGTAACAAAAGGTAGTTATCATTAGGCCGCATCCTGGTGTTGAGTGAGTTGAGCTTCGTCGTCTCGTAGTTCTTGTTCCCATTGCGCGTCCGCGACTTTCTGCCACATGGCGCGTAGGTGTCCGGCAAGGTCCGGATTGGCATGGATCAACCGAAGTGCGTACACGTACGACTCCCCCGCGAGTGCCCGTTCCATATCTCGAATGACGGCTTCTTGTGTTGGAGTAAATCGAGGTTTCCTCGGTGCCATTAAGCGGCCCTCCTAGCTTCGGGCTGGAAGGATCGGGCAGAAACGGTCGCCCCAACCATGCCGGAATCCGATTTCGTGAAGCATACAATACGGGTTTTCCGGATGTAGTCGAGTGCCGCGAGCATCCGCAAGCTCAACGGTCCCCGCATGGTCAAGTTCTGGTGCTGCTTATCCCAGGCCGCACCCTTCGTCCGTAAAAACGCAATCGCATCTTCGGTATCTGGATACAAAGCTCGCATGAATGTTCCCCTCCCGTAGATAAAAATGACCCTGCCAGGTCGTGATTATTTAAGGCCCTTACATAAAAAGTCCCGTACTTCCTCCGGCTGTACGTGGGTGTAGCGAAGACTCATTTTAATGTCCTTGTGGCCAAGGACTTCCATGATATGTCGTGGATGGGCTCCGGCTTTGGCTAAACTAGAGCCTACTTCGTGCCGGAGATCGTGAAACCGAAAGTTCGTAATCCCGAGGCGGTGTTTGAGTCGGGCGAAAGATCGACTGATGATATAACGGTCTTTGTACTGTGGAAGGACCCGAGCAGTCGGGGTTCCCGAGAACCGCGCGACACACCAATGCGCGAGTGTAGGATGCAAGGGGACATGATAATCCTCCCCGTTCTTGGTGTCCTTAAACGTAATCATGAGGCGTTGAAGATCAACGTAGCGTTCTTCCAATTCGTAGAGTGACGACAGCCGAGCACCGGTATAGTGCCCCCATAACAGGTAGGGCTGTAGCATGACGCTAGCTTTCCGATGGAGCAGTAAGCGTTCTTCGTCGGAGAGCGGTCGAAATTTCTTGAGAGGTTCCTTCACCTTCTTGATGTAGGTGACAGGGTTCTCTTTCACGAGCCCCCACCGGACCGCCGCCTTGAGGATATGCTTGAGCCGCGTGAGGCATTTGTTCGGGGTGACAGGGGTTGTATAGCGACGACGTAACCGAATCATCCAGCCCTCTAGGGCTTCAATCGTGATCCGGTCAAGGGCCAATTCCCCGATGTCTCCCAGGATATGTTCGAGGAGTTTTTCAGTGTTCCGTTGCCACCGTGGACAGAGCCCGTCCTTGAACGTTGGCCAATACCGTTGTTCCACAAATTCCCGTAGTGTTGTCATACTGTCCTCCTGTGTGTACGATGATCCGTCATACATGCCACGGTAGGCGCAGTCATATACTTAGAGACACCTACAGGTCTCGTTAGTGTGGTTACGTGGGGGGTGGCCCGTACAGCCAAGTACGTAGAAATTAAGGCTGTTGGGCAAGGGGGTTGAGGGCGAATCGGGGCACAGCGTTTGCTCATGGTGCGCCCGGCTGGAATCGAACCAGCGACCCTCAGCTTAGAAGGCTGTACGGTATTGGCTGGGAAAAACTCGTGCCACGCCAATGCGCGTATCAGCCTGCCCATGTCCTGTCCGATCAGTACGTCACTCATGACCATACTCATAACACACGTCATTGCACCTGTCAAGTCCCTAATGGCTATAGGTTCAAGTATTTTATATCCACCCACTTTTCACCGGACCCTGCGACCGGTTGAATGAGGAACCGTGTATGCCCGTAGGCCGTCGTGGCATCCAGGATACGGACCTCGATCCGGACCGCGGGATCAATTGCCCATAACACGGTTTGGCCGATCTTTTCACGGTACGCTAACAGTTGTTGTAATCCGACACTCATAGGTACCTCCTTAGCCCTAGGGGCTCCGCTAGTCTTGACAGGGTACAGGGTCTCTAGTATCATTGCAAGTACCTTCCTCTCTCCCTCCCGAGGGTGTTGTAAGGTGTTTCATGGCGCGGTTGCCCTGCCAGGTGACCGCGCCTTTTTTATGTCGAGGGCTGGACCAGCCCTAAGCACTGTTGCGCGGCCTGCATGGCGGTATTCCACGCCTGTTCATACTTCGGTAACGGGCATCCGTTCTGGACATCGTAGAGTTGCCCGAGTGCGTCCCGTAGTTGGTCTACCTTATGACGTGCCGCGCTCAGAGCGACCCACTGTTCGTCCTTTTCGGCGCGAACCTGCACGAGTTCCCGCGTCAACTGCCCCACGGTTTCGTTAAGCCGTTCCATATCAAACTTCAACTGAGCAATGACACCGTGTACGTCGTACGCCGCTTTCTCCGAGTCCGCTAGCTGTTTCCTAGTTGCAGCGAGTTGCACGACCAACGACTCGATCTGTTCAATCTGTTCCTGTCGGTGCCAGATACCCGCTTCGATTGCGGTGTTCAGTGCATTCCGCTCCACGAGAATCTCTTTCGCGCATGATGCCGCTACGTTCCCTAGGTGCGTAGCCTGCTCTACAGATAATGCGCCGATGGCTTCGACGTGCTCGTATTCAGCACCGGTCAAAACTGCCTTAAACGCATCCCGCTCCGCCGTCATGGCGGCGAGGTCTTTTTCTTGTTGGTCCGCATAACGCACTGAATCTGTCCAACCTGCCTTCAGCCGCTCAATCTCCTGCGCCTGCCGTACAATCATAAGGCGCTGGGCGGCGTCGGTGGCGAGCACTTGCTGTAAATTGTGGTCACAAGCCTCATCGCATTCATGCCACGAGACGAAACGTGAGATGGTTGTTTCCACTTGCTTCCGCGTCAAGGCGTGAGGGGTGAGTTGTGGCTCTGGCCTCGTATCAAATACACCGTGAGTTAGTTCACTCATCTAGTCCTCCTTCTCTGTGAAACAGGGGCAGTCGGTGCCCATGTCTCGGTCCACATACTGGTGAAGATAGAACGGTAAGTGTGGCGGTTGGCATTTACCATACCCAATTGATTCCTTCCTGTATGCTGTGCCATGAGGCCCTACCCAATAAATTGCATCATCAGCTTGTTTGTTATAGTAAGCACACGTCCCACAACAGCGTTCCATCACATCCTCCACCACCGCCCGCGTGAGATGGCTACCTTGGCTGAATCAACTCAAACGCTCGTTTCATAGCGTCTGTTGCAGCTTGCCACTTCTCTTTGCATGTGTTACATCGTCTGCCATCAGAGGCACATAACCATCGTGAGCAATCGAAGCAGCGGCCATACCGCGGGCCAATGACTAAGTGCACTATGTCGCACATTGGCTGGCCTCCTTCATCCATTTCGGCCACGTTGCAAAGTCCTTCTTGGCGTTTTGAATTTGCCGCTTCAGCCATCCCGGCTTCAACGCCCCGTAGCATCGTGCCATCATGCCTCCTCTGCGCCCGCATCCTGTGTCGGGATCTCCGCGAGCTGGGCAAGGAGGCGTTCTAGCCGCTGCTCAACCTCGTACGGGTTATATTTGTTTGTTCCATATGCGCGGTAGTAGTCCAATGCCAACGTCACTCCCTCCACCACCTCTCGCAGCGCGGACAGGGGGATGACGGGAGTAAACAGCGGTTTACCAAGTCCGACGTTCATGTCAGTCGTGTGTAACCCTCTAGTTTCTACCCATTTCACCATGCGCCGGTTCACGGCCACCACCTTTCAAATGCTTGATCGACGATTCGATTCCACCACGGCTGGATGAAATAGCCCCCGATCCAGCCAAGGGTAAAGCCTATGACAAAAGCACTCATAAGTAACACTCCCTCTAGTCTTTGACATAACCTTGTTCCCGTAGCCATTGCTCTTTATCTGCACTGACCCGCAGGGTATGCAGGGCCGCATCAGTCATATGCACGAGAATGTCGTCAGTCCACAATCCGACGAATCCAGCCACTTCGTCCGTGTCAGCGACACTGTTGCACCATTTCTGAATGGCCTTATGTAACGAGACCCGTAGTACGGCCCAAGCTAGTTCATTCATGTGTGTGACTCCTCGTTCCCTAAGCTGGACATCTCCTAAGCGCGTTGGGTATCGTGCATCCCACACCAGCACTGTGTTCCCTTTGGGAACGGGCGAGTCGGAGTGAGTCCATGCTTGACAAGCCCTCGATCTGCAAAGCACTGGTCGCGCCGCGCCAAGGCCCCAAAAAAGGTGACAATAAAGGGGTGTTGTAGCGTAGACACTAGGGTTTCTCCCGCTTACCGGCCTCAAGGATCGGAAGATTCGCTTCGGTCGGTACGTAGATAATCTGGTTGCCACCGTTCTCTAGGTTTTGAATCCACAAGTACCGCAGATAGGCGTCATTGCCGTGTAAACTTTCCCCGATAATCCGGTTCGCTTGTGCGACCCCTTGAGCACGGATAATCTCCGCGTCGGCCAACATCTGCGCGGCTTCTTTTTTAGCCAATGCGGTTTGCACGGCTACCTGCTTGGCCGCGACCGAGCGAGCCAACTCGGCCTCGCCTGCCAGCCGTTCCTGGTACACCTGGTATTGCGGGTACCCCACCATACAGCCCCCGACCGTTCCGACTCCTAACACGAACAATACAAACAACACGACTGCCCCGACTCCTTCGTCTCGCATTGTGACCTCCCTTGTAATAATGACTATTGGTTATAGTGACCCCTTATACTTATACAGATAACGAGATCCAGAGAGTAGTCAAGCCCCCCGACAAAATTATTCGCAGGGGGCTGGACAGGTCCTAATAGTCTTCCGGCAACATGAGGGTAAGCCCCCCGAGTTCGTTCGGGAGCATCCACACGCGGGTCAAGGTTGTGGTATCGTCGCGTAGGTTCGTATCCGGTTCGAGTGAGATCCACTGGCCCTGCGCGTTCGTCTTAAGAGCACCTACCCAAATGCCGCCCCCTAGATTCAGGTCGTAGATCCGTCTAGCTTGTTCGCCGTAGCTTGTGACCCACTGCCGGGCGACTGCGAGCACGGCAGAGACCGGGAGCAAAGCTAGGGGCTCTACCGTATGGTAGCGGCGTAGTGTTGAGCCTAGGTTGCTTGTGATCCGGTCGTACGCGGACAACGGCCAAAGCATTCCATCGTCGAGTGCATCCTGATCTGTGTAGGTTGAGATAATTGTAAAGTCGTCCATGGTTATTTTCTCCCTTGTCTTGTCCAAAAGGCTAGCACCCATTTGCCCCCGTAGGGCACCTTGGTAATGTCCAAAAATTCCCGATGGGTCCAAGTAGTCGCCAGGTCCCGCGTAGCCCAGCCGATTTCATTCGACCAGTAGAGCGTGGCCTGTGTTACCGCGTCTCGTTCTATCGTCGATTGGATCGCGTACCGGCTCCCTCCTGGCATGATGTCGTCCTCCTGTTACAGATGCCACTCTCCAATGGCATTCCCGTTAATATCAAAAATTAGCGCATGATCCCGCCCCTCGGTTATTTGGTCGGCGGCGCGTCGCAAAATGCGAGCGATTTCCGCTTGGCATTCTTCTGTGAACTCGCCGGAGTCGTCACCGAATGCCGCGTTGTCAGTTTTGAACTTGAGTGAAAACATCGTGAGCCCTCCCTTGTTCGTACGTCAGGAATTTTCGAGAACTAGGCTGGACATCCCCTAAAGCCCGTTGGAAATGTCCAGCACTAGGTTTGCATCTAGGGAATTTCCTATGCGGTCGGCCCTTTCCCCTGTGCGATGAGTTTTTCCTCTCCGAGGTCCGCCAGTTCCCGCAAAGCTAGGATAAGCGCATAGGGGGAAATCCCCAGCGTTTCCTGTAATGCGTGGGCCTGTGCTCCGAGCATTGCGAGACTAATTTGTTTTTCAACCGGCAATCTGTGCTCAGTACCTTGGACAAGTTCCAGCATATCACTTGCGCGTTCCAGGAATTTTTGAAGCACGTTCCCATCGGTTGCTGTTGTGTCTTCCATGATAATCCCCCTCCCTTGTGTGCGTTATAGGGTAAGCGGGATACCCTGCCAGGTATCCCGCCCCCGTTATGGGCTAGTTCGTACCTTGTTCCTCTGCCGGTTGCAGAACTCCGAGTTCCTGAAGATGCTTCAAAGCCCAGCGTTCCGCACTTTCAGGGTTTTCCCAGTCAACCGCACCGTAGGACATCGAACCCAAGTAAATGTCCCCTTGATCGGCTTTTAGTAAATCCCCTTGCGAACCGTAGCCCCCACGCGGAACTCCCATCGCGTGACATAGTGCAGTAGGTTGACACTCCATGAGAGAGAAGAATAACCGGCGGAACGTGCTAGGATGCGCCAGCGCGTAGGTTAACCGATCAAGGTCTAAGGGTTCGTCGTATTGTTTCAGGGTTACGGTTGTCTGGAAAATTGGTGGGGCGTCCGCTCTAGGTGTCACGGCATACGCTAGTGTTACCTTTGCACGACAACCGCCAAGCTCTAATAGATTCACGAGGGCCGATACAACCGCTCCCCGCGCAATGAGAACGCTAGCCTCGATTCCACAACTTGCCGTTCCATTCATGACAATGTGAACGTACTTAGTACCCTCTCCGTCTATTAGGCTATATTCCCAGTTCCCCCAGTGCTCGGGTTCCCCAACGGCAAACCGGCCCACGTCTAACAGCGTTCCTGTGGTATCATACTGGATTGTCGCTAGCTGAATTTTGCTGTAGAGTTTTTCCTGTAACGGATTCGCAATGGCCTGAGCTTTCTTGACGCCTTCCGGCCAGCCCTTCCGGCTCAGTTCAACCGCATCTTCCCATGTCTTGGTGCCGGTAAACGATACTGAACCCTCACGGCTAGACCGCCGGTCTTTTATTTCCTGCTCTCCGTAAATTGCCGCGTCAAGGAATGCCGTCCATGTGTCAAAGTGTAATGCGACCTTCTCTGCCATAGTGCCCCCTTGGTAAGTAAGCTAGGGGGAAGACTCCCCCTAGCTGTGTCAGTTTACTTAGGCCGGTATCGGATGATTCGCGATAACTTTGTTTTTCAATTCTTCATCCCCGCGCCATACGGTTGCATCCAGCATGGCGTCAATTGAGAACTGCGCCCCCTTAGAAAACTCTGCAATCCGGAAGACTGCACGGGGGGAAGGAACAAAGCGGGGATTGTTTTTCTGAGCCCACTTCCGAACGGATTGAACCCACTTAACCCATTTTCCGCATTCCGGATTGATTGCCAGGGCAATCTGCTTTTCTAGTTTTTCGTCATAACCCCATGCCAGGAAAACAAACCGGTCCGCGAATGCCGCGTCAAACGGTCGCCGCTCTGGGTAACTAGGATTCGCCCCCCGCCCGTTCGTGTTCCCCGTGCCAACCATTACAAAGTCAGCATGTCTTGGCACAAGTCCATCGGGGAAGGCCATAGCCCCATTCTCTAGTGCATTGTTAAGGGTTGTGAGCAATGCGGGGGCAGCGTTATCAAGTTCGTCGATACAAAAGACTCCCCCGTACTCGTAAATCGTTCTAAACAAGGTCTTGATATAATCGCCGGTCGCATTCATGTAACCCAGTAACCGGCTTTCTGGTGTCTGTGGAGTCAGTGAACTGTAACCGTAAGGTAAGTGCAGGGCCTTTGCCGCTTGCGCTGCCGCTGTGCTCTTACCACTCCCATGTGGGCCGTGTAGGTATGTGTGCATCCGGTTTGCCAAGAGGTACGAGAGATCAGGGAATTTTTCGTGAGCCCCTTCGATGAGAACGGGCGGCTTGTCGCGATGCTCCACTGAAATTTTCAGGACGCCCTCTTGTGTGATTGTCTCCCGCACTACTTGCTTAATCGCGTCAAGGTCCAATGCAGGCTTTTCCGGTTTCGGTTTCAATGCGCCTAACAATATCTGCAAAGCCTCTTGAACATCGGCTGGGGGCTCTGTTTTCATGTCCGGTCTCATAAGCTCTTGTTCCTCCTGCTCGGTTAGTTCGGTTGTTTCATCCTCGACTTGGTACGTTCCTGGTGTCGTGCCTTTGCAGGCCATGTGATAAACGCCCTTTTGACCTGTTTTCCGACTCCATGAGATCATATCGCCCTGGTTAATCTCTCCCTTGCATCTCATGCAGATTCCGGCGTATCGCGCTGGAAAGCCCATAGTAATCCCCTCCCTCATTGTGTGCCCCTGCCATGGCTTAGTTATTGGTTGAACCTGTAACCGCTTGTAATTTGCCAGGATAGATCCATTCCCCTTGTTCTCTATTCTTTCCGCGTTCCCCAAAGACTGTCTTGTTTCCTTTGTCCGCTTTGATCGTTCGCACGAGCTTTGCGAACGGGAGCACGTATCCGCCAATGACCTCAACGTGGGTTACTTCAACCTCTATGATATGGTCTTGTGAATGATGGACCGTAAACCGCTTTCCCATATAATGGGCGATTGCTTCGTCCTTTGAATCGGCTTGCACCATGTATTGAGCCGTTCGCTTAATCATTGAATCGCCCTCCCTTGTGTGTGTAGTGAATCCAATCCGCCAACAGTGCGAACGCTAACGCAAGGCCAATGAGGCCGATTGCCAAAACTCCCTCAACCATGCTCCCCTCCCTTTAGTTGTGCTCCCCTGCCAGGGAGCGGTTGAAAACTTCGAATAGGCACAACAAGAGGGAGCGGTTTGCGCCGCTCCCCTATACTGTAACTACTCTCTAGGTCTCGTACTTAACCGGCTCGCGTCTAACTTCGCGCCCCCGCTTCCGGCTAGCATCGGTGACTAACTGGGACGCCCTGCCGCCCTTTGGGCTTCGGAGTGTCTAGGTTGTAAACCCTCGATCACTCAGCGGCTTGATCCGGTATCCCATGCACTGACAGTGAATAGGATAAGCAATCACTATGCCTGGCCTTGTGGCTATAGTAACAGTAATAGAATCGCGGGTTTAGCGGATTGTATCCTTTTGGGTGTGTTGTATAAATGCAACATTTGTGTCCTTACCCTGTGTCGATTATACCATAGGCTTTGTTTTCCACGGTATCAGACCACTGTATATGGTATCACGTATGCCGACACTACAACCTGTAGAAACGGGCTCAGAAACGTCCCCAGTGCCCTCACAGGCCCTCATTAAGAAGGCTATCGGCACTGGCCTTGCTGGACCTGGCCGGAAGAAAGTTCCCAAGACTGGCAACCTAGACAAGCCCTCAGAAGTCCTAGAGAAACGGATAGAGACACACCGCCATAAAGCCTGCACATTAGCCGATAGGTTAGCGGAAGAGATCCGGTTGACGTTGGACTCCACGCTAGCCAAAAAGGAAAAGGCTAGGCTAGTCCGAGAGCTTACCTGGTCTTATGGTGTGCTATTCGATAAAGCATCCGGTGGAGAGTCTAGTGCGACCGTTAAGATCCAACTCCCTGCCGATATTCTAGGGGCTCTCAAGGTGGGAATCGCGTTACAGGTCGCCCCAAAAGCCTCAACCGTGCTCCCTGGTAGCACACCTCGCCCTGATACCACTATGGATTGTGTACCTCTAGACGTAACCCACAACCCCTAGTGTGTGACCCACAGCCTGTCTAGCTGTTATCCGGCCAATTGAAGGCAGAACGCATAAACCCCACGCCTAGCCTAGCGATTCGCCGCTCTAGCTTGCCCGACCCCTCGGGGGTAGGCTTGGGACGGGTCGCCGCACCCCGCACCGGCTCCGGCGGGTCCCCTGAGTGTTAGACACGCCTCCAAAGACGCTACCTCCCCTGGATTTTTTCAGAAACCCTTAAAGGGCCTTCTTAACCAACGGTTAAGCCCACTCCTGACTTCAGGAGTCTTCTAGCCCGAAGCCGGAGGGAATCTAAGACTGGTTCCCTCCGCGTCTTTCTGTCTGATGTCTTCTTCTTATAGGCCGTTGGACACTCGGACGTGGCCCGGTAAACTGACAGATTCTTTAATGCTGACGCGAGGTTATGTGTGTCTGACGTAAATTCAGCCTCCCCCACCCCTTTGCCCATCCCTTGCCCGACCTGTGGAACCTGCCCGACGTGTGGCCGGGCTGCCAATCCGTGGCCTTCGGTTCCGGCCTACCCTTGGTGGGACCATTGGGCGCAGCGGCAGTACCCCTATCACGTCACCTATACGGATACCTGTAACAACAGCCCAATGAAGGGGCCTAGCTGCCTCTAGGATCAACGATCTCCCACCACCCCAGGGAAACCTCCATCTGTGCGTGAAGCCCTCCTCGATTCTGTAACCAGGGGCGTACCCTGGCAAATCCCCATCAAGTTCGATGTGCTCCCGATTCAACGGGAGTTTATCTTCGACTTTAGCCACCGGTTCTCCGCATACGGCGGGGGCCTCGGTAACGGGAAGACGACCGCCGGGTGTGTTCGAGCCTTCCTCCTCAGCTACCTGTTTCCCGGTAACACCGGGTTTATCGGTCGGTTCGACGGCAAGGAACTCAGGCAAACGACCCTGGCAGAATTCAACCGGTTGATCCCGGAAGAATTCATTGCGAAGAAGAACGACCAACTCGGCTACATGAAGTTTAAGCCCCAATACGGGGGCTCAGAAATTATCTACGGAGACTTGAAAGAGGAACGGTTTAACAACCTGAACCTCGGCTGGTTCTTCGTAGACCAGGCGGAAGAAATTGACGAGTCGCGCTGGAACCTGCTGGTGTCCCGCTTACGTAAGCAAACGCCGGTCCTCGGGGAGAATGCGGAACCCCTCCATACCCCCGACGGCGATCCTCTCATTGCTCAAACGTATGGCTGGGCAACCTTCAACCCCGAAGGGACCTCCTCCTACCTCTGGCGGTTCTTCCACCCCGACAGTCTTGACCGGAAGCCTGGCTACCAACTCTACCAAGCCTCAACCTACGACGGATTACGAGCCGGGTTCCTCAGCCAAGATTACGTAGACGGAATGCTCGCGGTCTTCCCGGAGAACGCTCGCCGCCGTTACCTGGAAGGAGCCTGGGATGTCTACGAAGGCCGGGTATTCCCCCAGTTTGACCCCGACATTCACCTTCTCGACCATCCGGCCTTGATGCGGTATGTCCGGACGAATACCGTCCTGTGCTACGAGTCGATTGACCACGGCTTGACCAACCCGACTGCTATCGGCTGGTGGGCCATTGATAAGCACGGCAACCGCTTTCTCCTCGACGAACACTACGAAGGTGGCGGGAAACCGGTCAAGCACCACGCCACGATTATCAAGAACAAGCGCAGTCAACTCGAACTCCCGATTGCCCTCACCTACTTGGATAGCGCGGCCTTCGCTAAGAATCAAACGAGTGGAGACCGTGTGTATGCCGTTAGTGACGAATACGCCGACAATGGAATCTTCGCGGTCCCCGGACAAAAGGATTGGCCCTCCGCCTATTCACGGATCACACAAGGCCTCAATCCTGACCGGGACCACGAACATCCACTGACCGGCGAACGCAACGCTCCACATATCTACGTGTCCAACCAGTGCCCGGCCTTCTACAAAGAAGTCACCGGCTACCGGTGGAAGAAACACCGGCTCACCTCTGCCGCGCGAAACACGCCGGAGAAGCCGATGGATCTCAACGACCATCACATGGACGCATGGAGTTATTTCGAGGCCAGCCGCCCGACGACTCCTTTCGTTCCCCACCTCCGTAAGAGTAACCCACTTGAGGTCCTTCGGGAGCAACTGGCCAAATGGAACCCGCTCACTGAGGACTCTGTAGAGGGAAGTTGGATGTCCTACTAATGTCTGAGACGACACAGCTAGCCGACGCGAAACAGGCCCCCGATCAGTTTGTCAGTGATGTCCGGAACCAGGTCACTGCGTACCTCGACGCGACGTTTGAGGTTCGCCAAGCCATGTATGAAGACAGCCAATTCAACAAGGGCGGCGAATGGCAGTGGTCTGAACAGGACAAGGAAAAGCTCCGGACGGAAAAGCGTCCGATCCTTTCGTTTCCCGTCGTCCCCAGCGTCATTAACTTTGTCGCGGGGTATCAATGGGAACAGGATACTGATTACCGGGCCTTCCCGCGTGGAAGCGACAGTGAGCAAATCGGGCGGATCGTGACCCTCCTGATGAAATACGCGATGGATTCGTCCGCCGGGCGCTTGACCCAACATCAACAGTTCCGCCGGGGGATTATCACCGGCCTCGGTGTTGTCGAAGTGGTCCACAGCTTCGATCAGGTCGATGACTTGGTTGAAGGCGAGTGCGCCATTAACTTGCTACCGGAACTCAGTTGGTACCATGAAGTCGGAGCCCGACGGTACGACCGTAACGATGCCATGTACCAGGGCAAGATGCTCTGGATGACCCCCGCGGACGGCATGGCCCGATGGCCGAAGCATCGGGACGCCTTCAAACGGACCGGGACTTTTCAAGAATGGCTCGCCAAAGATGACCCCCGCTTGACCGGTGTTCCGGAACAATTCATCCGGGAATTCTACGATGACAAGACCGGGCGCATCCGGGTCTTGCAACACTGGTATCGAGTGCCGGTCACCGTCCACCTGTTGGTGAATAACCAAACCGGGGACGTGCAAACGATGGAGTCCGGCGACGCAGCCGAAGCGGCCATCAAGCGGATCTACGATCTCGAAGGGCGCAAAGCCGCCAGTGCCTATTCCCTCGCCCACACCGGCCAATCGGTCGCTCTGGTGAATACCGGGACCGGAGCCGTGCATCCCTTTGCCTCACAGGAACTCGCCTACCAAGCGCTCAACCGGGTGCAAAAACAAGCCGGTCGAGCCGCCGCGGACCTGTTTGAAATTGTCACCCGAGACACCACCGCGCTCCGAGTCGCGCATGTCACGGCCTGGCAACTCCTCGATGACCTCCCCAATCCCTATGGTGCGGATTGGCGCTACCCGTTTGTGCCCTTCTACTGTTATCAAGACCAGGACGATTTCACGTCTATCAAAGGTTTGATCCGGGACATCAAGGACGCCCAACGTGAAGTGAACTGGCATCACGCAACGATGCTCGATTCCCTCGTCCGTGGCCCCAAATCCGGTGTGTGGGTCTCCAAAGGTGAACACGCCGACCTCGAAAAACTCCGCCGGAATATCTCCCGCCCTGGATTCGTGAATGAATTTGTCGGGCAACCCCCGGTTCCCCAAGCGCCTGCCGTATTGAGTTCCGCCGATCAGGACATGCTCCAATTCGGGCTTGAAATGATTATGCGGATTAGTTCGGTCACCTCGGAAATGATGGGGCAGACCACACAAAAGACCGTTTCTGGCCGGGCCATTGGACTCCGCCAGCAAGGCGGACTGGTTGGGATTGCGAGTTTGTTTGCCAACTGGCAGGAAACGAGACGCTTAACCGGCGAACTGCTCGTCCGTCGCATTCAGCAATACTACAGCCCCGAGAAGATGACGCAAATCATTGGTGACAACCAACAGTTTGCGAAACAAATGGGCGCCTGGGGTGTCGAGATTGCGCCGGATGCTGTGGCCTTCCAAGATTTCCAGGCTATCCGGGACGCGGAAATGAAAGTCGTGGTCGATTTCCAGGAAGCCTCCCCGACTGCCCGGAACGCCATCGCCCAACAGATGCTCCAATTCAAGGCGATTGGAATTCCGGTGCCCCTCGAACTGATCGTCGAAGCCTCCGACATCCCCTACAAGCAAGAGATCCTAGCTGCACTCAAGAAACAGGGGGAACAACCCCCCGACCAGGCGTTGATGCAAGCGGTAAGCGCAGCGCAGGGAAGTGGCGCGAGTAATCCTACTGGCGTCAATACCGCATAACGGAGAAGTGACCATTGCCAGAACTTGAAGCCGAGAACGCAACCCTGGAACCTGTAGCCCCGGATGCCGGGCAACCTACCGGACAGGCCGTTGAAGGCGAGAACCAGACTCCTGACCAGGCCCCGGATGCCGCCAGCACGGAAACGCCTGACTCAGCGGATCTCCCGCCCCTCCTCGCGGGTAAGTACACCAGTACAGAGGAATTGGTGAAGGGGTATCAGAATGCGACATCCGAAGCGAGTCGTCTTGCCGCCGAACTCGCCGGATTCAAGAAAGGGGTCGAATCGTCCAAGGGTACCAAGCCCGAGACAACGACACCTGACTATACCCCCGAACAGTTGAAATCGTGGAAGACCGGCCATCTATCCAAGCTCGCGGACGCCCAAGCCGCTAAACGTCTTGCCCTCAAAGACGGCGACTATGAAACCGCCCGGCGATACGAGGAAGAAGCCACGACCTCTGCCACACAGATTTCACTGATTGACGACAAGCTCCGGGAACTCGACATTACCCGCGCGACTCGCGCCTCTCGTCAAGAGGGTGCGACCAAGACCGTGTTGACGGACGCCCAAAACGTCCTCCGCAAATACCAACCGCTCCTCACACAAGGCTCCCCCTTGGATGTGAAAGCGTCTGAGATTTGGCAACACTACCTTGATATGGGGCACCCTGACAACGCGGTCACCCAAGCGCAAGCGGTCCTCCTCGCTGCCGAGTTGATCGGCGCGAAGCCAGCCGGTGAGGCCGATACCCGGAAGACGCTCACCAGTTCAATCAAGTCCGCCTTAAAACAAGGTGTCGTTGCAGGGGCAGGCAAGGCCAAAGCAACCACGAGCACCCTCCCGGATTTCAGCCGTATGAGCGATGCTGACTTCGTAGCGTACAAACGGGAGCGGGGCTGGGATTAACCACATTCTCGCACTCTAGGTGAACACACAACATGCCAGCCGTTATTTCTAGCAATCTCGTCACGAGCCTGTCCCCGGCTCCTGACTTCTCGCAGACATTCTACGCGAAGGAATTACTCCTCCGCGCCAAGTATCGGGACTACTACGGTCGATGGGCGGATTCAGTTGCCCTTCCGGCCAACAAGGGCAAGTACATTGCCTTCCGGCGCTACGCCCACCTGGCGCTCGCGCTCTCACCCCTCGCAGAAGCGACCGCGCCTGCCGGGAAAACACCGACCCTGACGGATTATCAGGCGACGGCCTACCAGTACGGGGACTACATCGCCCTGTCTGACTTTGCCGAAATGACCGGCATTGACGACTATCAGCGGCATTGGGCCGGGATGCTCGGTGAGCAGATGGGCTACACGTTGGATGCGGTCAATCGCGATGTCGCGGTAGCCGGTACCACCGTCATCTACGCGAACGGCACACAGCGCACGGATGTCAATACCGTCGTAGACGGGAACGACCTCGACCGTGCAATTCGCAATCTGTCGAACTACGCGGGTGAGAAATTGCTCGCCGGGAACGGCGGCACCACGACAGTTGGCAGCTATCCGATCATGCCTGCCTATCCGGCGGTCACTCTTCCGGATGTGATGTTTACGTTGCAGAACATTTCCGGCTTCCGCTGGGCCTCGGAGTACCGGGGTGCAGCCGAAGGCGAAGTTGGCCGGTATAAAACCCTGGCCTTTTTCGAGGCTCCCGATCCGTCCAGCTTGAACGCAGGCGGAAAGAAGTGGGCCAACGGGGGTGGCACAACCAACGCAGGCATCAAGTCCACGGGCGGCTCCTCGGCTGACGTGTACAGCATTATGATCTTCGCCAAGCACGGCTTTACGGTTGTGCCGGTGAATGCAGGCTCCTCAAAGATGTTCCGCAAGCCGCTCGGCTCCGCAGGAACCGGTGACCCCCTCGATCAGATCATGACGATGGGGTGGAAGAATACCTCCGCCCGGCTCATTACGAACCAGGACTGGCTCGTCCGGGTTGAGTGCGCTGCCGAAGCGTAATCCTCTAGTTTCTAGGTGATATGGACACATTGCTCTGGCAAGTCGTCCAGGACGGTCGCCCCCTCCGCAGGGGGCTGACCCGTTCGGACGCAGAACGGTACGCGGATCAGTTGGCACGGGGCTACGAACGCCACCGGGCCTCCGACAAGCGCAGAGTGGCCGAGTTCGATATTCGACTCGATACAACGCTCATGGCGGAACACGACGCAAACTACACACTTTTCAAGGAGGGCCGATAGTGGCATCAGCAAATCATCCGAAACCTAGTGGTCCGCTCGTAGAGTTCTACCTCGGGGCCAATTCCCAGTATCAAAAAGGGGAACTGATCCCCGTGACGGTCAATGGGCACCGCTACGAAGCAAAGGTAGGGGCACGAAACACCCTTCCGAAAGAGGTTGTCGCGGTCCTTCAGGACGCCAAGAGCCGCACCGCGGTCGTAGACCGGAAGGCCTACGATCCTCATGAGGGCGGCACACCCCGCGCGGAAGCGGAGTTTTTCCAGCCGCGCATGACCGATGTGTACCAGAGCGATTACGACATCGAAATTCTCAAAGTTCAAGATTAAGGAGTTTTATTCATGGCTGTTGCGACAGTAACTCTGCGCCCCTCGATTGCCGTCTCTAGTTTTGTGACAGGCAAGTACGTGTGTGACGGTACCCCGTCTGCTTCGTACATCAACATCGGGTTTGTGCCGTCCTACGTGAAGGTCTGGAACGCCGACGATAAAGACGTGTCCCTCGAATGGTCGAAGGACATGGCGGATGCGTCCGGTATTACGGATGCCGGTGCCGCAGTGACCTCGGGGGGTATTACTCCGGTGGCACAGACCGACGGCACGAATCACGGGTTTATGGTCGGGACCGATGCGTCCTGCCAGGAAGCCTCGAAGACGTACAATTTCATCGCCTATCGCTAGGCTCACGCTACAGTAGCTCAATGGCAGAGCAGTAGTTTTGTAAACTACCGGTTGTGGGTTCAAGTCCTCCCTGTAGCTCCATCTAGCCCCTGTGCGGGGTAGAAAGGTATCTTCATGCAACGTGGTGCGATTCGTGACGCGCATTTGGATTATGTCCTGAAGCGAGCGTTTATCCGGCCAACGGATGTGATCTCGGGTCAGGTGACCGGTGCGTCTACTGTGCTGGATTTGACCATGAGTACGGGTGCTGCAATCCTCGCAGAACTTGGTACGTCAGGGGTCCCGGCGGTTCGCTTAGAGGCGACCACCGACGAAATTGCGGCCTACTGGGTTCCGGAAAACCTGGACCCCCGGCACCGTATCCTGATCCGTCATTTGTGGACCAGCGACTACGGCACGGCCAACGGGACCGCGACGTTTACAACCCTGTACAACAACCACACGGAAGGCGCTGCCGTCATTGCCGGTGCCACCGCCCTGACCAAGACGCACGGAGCGGGAACGAAAGTCTCCGCGACAGCCCGAGCGGTCTATTGGAGCCCCTACGGCACGATCAAGGGTGGGACACTCGGGCCAACCACAATTGGCTTGTCCTTCCTGGTGACGTGTTCGGCGGTCTCCGGGATTACCATTGCTTCAGACTACGTGCATTGGCTGGGCATGGAAATCCTCTACACCCCCAAGCTCACCTACGGGGGCGGGAGTGACCGGGAAGCCCGACTCCTCTACTCCCACCTGAGCACTCAGGAAATGGGCGCTGCCTCAGACGTGTAGTTTCTCCTCTCAAGCTAGGGGCTAGGTTTTCGGATCTAGCCCCTTTCTTCTTTCACCCCCCGCTCACATAGGTATTCATGGCTATTCCTGCCGATCCGACCGTCAATAGTGTCATTGCTGAAGGCATGGTAGAGGGTGGACAGTTTATGACTGTCTCCGGCAGTGCCGCCCATACTGCATTTAAGAACAATCAATTTCAGACCCTCAAAGCGGAACTCTGGGCCGCCTGCAAAACCGATAAATTCCTCGAAACTGAAGTCTGTAAAATCGCCGCCGCCTACACCTCACTGGTGTCCCTTCCAACCGATTTCGACAGTGAGCTACGGGTGTGGCTATACGACGCGCCGGACGAATACCGGGGCACGGCCCAAGCCGGGGGAGCCGCGACAATCACTCTGGCATCGAGCTTTTCCGCGTCCGACGCCGAGCTTGAAGGCCGTTACGTGTTCATCACCGGGGGGACCGGGAGTGGGCAATACGGCCAGATCCTTTCCTATAACGATACGACCAAGGTTGTGACGGTCACTGCGAATTGGACCACGCAACCTGATAGTACGTCTACCTACCTTATTGGAGTCGTGCAATACCAGTTAACGCGCTACGACTACGCCAAGCCCATCACCCCTAACGCCCGGCCCCGTTGGTATTCCCGGCTTGGGACCAACCTCTACGTGAATCCTCCTGGTGACCGGCTCTACCCCCTCCTGATTCAGTACCGAGCGAACCTCACCCAACTCGATGAAGTCGGGTCCCTCCTCGTCAAGCATCTCCGCGAACGTCGGTCACTCTGGATTGCCGGGATCAAATACAAGACCGCTGAACGCTACGACGATGACCGCGCCGAGAAATGGAAAGCGGCCTGGGAGCAAGCGAAGAACGAATACCGGGCCGACAATGCCGTCTATGAACAAGCGGAGCCCTACCGATAATGCCTACCGTTACTCTCGTAGATACAACCAGCACTCAGTCTGTTTCGGGGAAAACATTTGTCTCCCCTACAATTACCGGGGCGACTGTTACCCTTGCTGCTGCCCCAACGACGGCGCTAGAAGCGGCCACGAAAAGCTACGTGGATGGGTTGAGTCTTACCCCATTACTCAACGCCACCCTCCATGCCAGTGTGTCCGGGAACGCCTTGACATTTTCGCTTCGGACCGCCGGGGGGTCAACGCCCTCTAGTACCGACCCCGCCCGCGTGACCTTCCGGAACAGTACGAATACCGACGGCTCGGTTCTGGCACGGACTGTTACCGGGTCTACCACCCTGACGTTTGCCTCCGGGTCCACGCTCGGGATGACCAGTGGCGTGACCGGGCGCGTGTGGGCCGGGCTCATCGATAACGGCGGGACCGTCGAAATCTGCGCCTGGAACCCCTACAACACGTCAAGCCGGAATTCACTCAAGGGGTTTACCCCCAACTCAGAAGTCACTACCACAGCGGAAGGGTCCGGCACGGCCACTAGCGCCCACGTCCTCTACAGTACGAATGCCCGAACCGCGGTCCCGTTTGTCCTTCTCGGGTACATTGACATTTCGGAAGCGACTGCCGGTGCGTGGGCGACTGCACCCACGGAAGTTATCACCTACCGGGATGGCATGAAGAAAACCGGCGATATTGTGCAGGTGATCTACGTGCCCTCTACCGCGGTAGCGACCGGTACGACGGTCATTCCGGATGACGATACGATCCCACAGAATACCGAAGGCGACCAGTATTTCGCCGGGACCATCACCCCGAGCAGTGCCGTGAATCTCCTCGACCACGATTGGGGCCTTCAACTCGCCAACAACGCCGCCGACCGATTTGTCACGGCATTATTTCAAGATTCCACCGCGAACGCGCTCGCCGCGACGGGCTTTTATACCGCAACCGGCAACGTGTCGATTCGCCTGACAGGGGCACACCGAATGCTCGCAGGTACCAGTGCCGCTACGACCTTTAAGATCCGTGCCGGGACCAGTGCTGCCGGAACCACGACCTTGAACGGGACAGCGGGTGCCCGGAAGTATGGGGGTGTGTTTACCTCTTATTACCGTGTCATGGAGCTATGCGCCTAGATGGCCCTCAAAACTGTTCGCGCCCTGTCAGATGACCGGGTGTTGTGCTTTGGCCCGGATGACGGCATGTACGAGCCTAAGTTTGATCCTCGCGTTGCCCGTGTCAGTATCGAATCGGATGAATCACGAGTCCTGGCTGACTGGCAACTGGCCCATACCCCGGCGGTAGATCGTCAGGCGCAAGCCCTAGCCGATGCCCGTGTCCCCCAATGGTTTAAGGATTACCTAGGTTAATGCTACGCAACCACTACCCCCCGAATGTCAGCGAACTACCGATGCCGGTCAAAGGCGTCAACCTCCGGGAGCCGTCGCACTTACTGAAGCCGGGGGAGTGCCGGTTGCTCCAAAATAGTTACTATGACGGGGCGATTCGTCCGATCCTCGGTACCCGCCTCCTGTCCCCCTCGACCCTCTCCGCGAGCGCCCGGATTCGCGGGGGGCACCGCTTCTACAAGCGGGATGGGACGACCAAACGGGTGATTGCCTACAGTACGAAGATCAGTGAAGTAGGCGCGAACGGCAGTGAATCGGTCCTGACGAACACGACCAGTAGCGATAAGACAACGTACTTTTCAACCTGGCCGATTCTTGACAGGTGCTATGCGGCGAACGGCTCCGACAACCCCTATTACTACGATGGCTCTAGTTTTGGGCAATTGTCGGGCACGAATATCCCGACCCCCAAAACCCGGATTGTCCCGATCCTTGACCGGCTCATGTGTGGGACGGTCGATGGGATCGAACGCACGGACGCGCGAGACGATACCGTCTGGTCCTCGAATAGTGCCTGGGCGACCCTGCGCCCGGTACGCCCTGGACTCTTTACCGCCCTGCATCCCTACTCCGTGCGGGGAGCCGATGCGATCTACCCCGGTGCCCTCGCGTTCCAGGCCAATGCCTACTACATCGTGACCGGCACTGATTACGGGGACGATGTGACGGCAGCGACCTCTAGCACATCAGAAGATAGTGCAATCCAGCTTCTTGATGGCACCGTTGGCACCTCTAGCCCCCAGTCGATTTGTACGGTCCCAGGTGTTGGCATCTTTTGGGTCACCAGTGATCTGAACGTCTATTGTCTTCCGGAGGGCCGTCTGACCGGGTTCTATGTCGGAGATAAGCTCCAATCGAGAGTTTCGACTGTTGGCTTGAACGATGCCAACCTCACGGCCCTCGATCAAATCTGGATGGAGTACTTCGACCGGAAACTCATTCTTGGATTCCCGACCGGCACCAACACCTACGCGGATACGCAATACTGGCTCGACCTTCGTTACCTGACGGCCCAAGATGCAAGCGGGTCCGTCTGGTACGGTCCCCATACCGTGAATAGTTGGGGTTGTGTATGGCGGGAAGACCAAGGCGGGGAACTGGCGTTCATGGCCGGAGAAGGAGACAGTACCGTCGGAGCCTACGTCTACAAGGGGCTCCAACCAGATGTCATCAGCCATACGGTCGGATCAACGACCACACTCCCTACCATGATCTATCAAGACCGTAACCTAGGGGGAGCCGGGGGCGAAACCCTGAAATATCCGCGTGAAGCCCGTATGACCTTGACCATGACCGGAAGCGGGACCGCCCGTGCCGGGATCGTGGATCTCGGGGATAACCTCACCTACCGTCAAGCTGTGAGTGCCTGGAATGGTTAATCTCACCCCTGCCGAATACATCACTCAATTTGATGGCGGGACCATCCCCACCCCGTCAACCAGTTGGGCACTAACCAGCCCCAATGCGTCGGTGTGGGCACCGAGCATTACGACCGGGGGGATTCTAAGCCTGGCCACCGGGGGGACCGCTGGGGATACCGTCTCGTTTAT
>JAAOEI010000035.1_pt1 | contig 44054 bp, 65 predicted proteins | sample 7059261 | NCBI WGS metagenome assembly JAAOEI01 (sample SAMN14008812, study PRJNA610033) | viral metagenome | isolation source: viral particles filtered from seawater | place: China: Hangzhou Bay, Yangshan Deep Water Harbour | collected 2017-10-31 | reverse complement strand
CCCAGGTCTTGGGGATGGAGGGGTTGGGAGACATTATGATTATATAATTATATATATATATACTGTATATTATATATTATATTATAAAGCGTTAATTATAATTAATTAACTATATATGTAAGAACTGTCCTGTCAGGATAGAAATAGTCTAATGATATCAATAACTTATACAGTCTTAAATTATCCTTTCTTATAGATTGCGAATTAGATCTTTTCAAACCCCAGATTTGGTCTGATGTACTAGGGCGGCATCTCCGCATCCGAAATTCCGGAGCCACGCCCCCCGCCCCCCTGCCGATTCGCGTGAAGTGAGTACTCACTAACCTTTGACAGACCGACCGGTCGGTATGTGAGTGTCAAGATTCTTTACACTCGAGTGTGGCGGTGGTACCACATAGCACCACTTTGGTGCGCTCCCCACTTACCCCATATGGGTGAGAGCATACCCCATCTGAGCGGCTTGTGGCTTGGATGCAACACACTGTGGTTTCCACGCAACACTTGTGGTATGTACGCAACACTGTGCATAATCTGTGGATAACTCTGACCTTGGGGATAAATCTGTGGATAACTATGCTGCACCACAGCACACCATATTATCGCGCGTACGAGCGCTGGCAAGCCCTTGATTTTAAAGGGTTTATGGGTTTTGGCGACAATAGAATCAACAACTTGCGGGCTATCGCCGATATCTGTCGTCTGTAGGCGACACCCGAAACCCCAGCCTTATCAAGGGGTTACACCTAACCCACTGATTGTTGCTCCGCACCAATGTCGTCAGAAGGTGACACTTTTCAAACCCTCCATACTGTAGGGTATTGTCCAACCCATTGATTTCATTGATGTTTTCCGGTTGGCATCGTAATTGCAGTTCTTAGGGTCCAGAAAACATGTTATAACTCGCCCTCAGGAGGGGCAACAACCATGATGACGAAACCCGCACCAACACCGATGACGGCCACGGCCATCGAGACCGCCGTCCATACCTACCTGACGGTCTACGGCGACTGCACTCGTGCCCTCGCCGCTGCTCACCGCCAGAACGAGTGGCAGCCCGTGAATCAGGCGCTGGCCGTTCTCGCGACCGACAACGACGACCACAAGCAGCGCGTCAAGGCGCTCCGGGTCATCGTCGGGCGCGTCTCCGACAAGGCGCTGACCATCAAGGCTCAGGACGGCAAGTTCATCATCGCGCCGCGCTCGCCGTCCAAGGAGCGCGCCCCGGACGCTGGCGCAGTGTCCAAGCGGATGGGTGCCGTGATTAACGACCTCCGCAAGCTCCGGGCGCTGGGCCTCAAGGGCTTCGACGATATGCACGCGGAATTCGCGACGGCTCTCGAAACCCTCGAGGCGGTGCACGCTTGGAAAATCGAGACCCGCCGCGAGGTCATCGGGCTGGCCCGGGTCGACAGCGAAGACTGAGGCCCACGAGGTTGAGCGGAGGGGCGCATGCCCCTCCGCTTCTTTGTGCTTGCGTTCCCGCTGGAGCGCAGTCACAAAGAAAACATGTTTTATCGTCCCAAAGCAGGAGAGCAAGCATGACGGACGCACAGCGCATCAAGCACATGAAACAGAACGGCTGGGAAGTCGCCGCGTATCCGACGTATCGTGGCACCTACCTACGCCGCGAACACCACACGATGAGCGGATACACGGTACAGATATTCGTCCATGATTTAGACCACTACTACGTCATCGACGAGATCGGACGCGACGTGGCCTGCTACCACATCAACGATTAGGCCGTGAAGCACATCGTGATAACGGCGGTCGCATTGTCCTTGGGTTATGCGGCCTTCACCCTCCTCACCACCGTACTCGGGAGTATCTACCGTGTTACCTTGGGTTAACAACCCCAATTTTGAGAGCGCACTCCGCGCCACCGTCGTCACTGGCGTGTGGTGTGGTTGCGCAGTCACTATCTGGTTGGAGATTCTCTCATGCCTCGTAGGATAACCTGCAATAAAGTCCTTAGGGACAAAAATGGCGCGGTCGTCCAGACTGGTCGCGCTTCCGCCAAACTGACCCTTGGTGAACAGTTCTACCTGACCCTCAGTGTACGGACTCACAAGCGTCTCATCCGAGACTACGATACCATCGGAAGGAGTACCAAACGTGCAAGTTGAAATTGAGCTTGTCTCTTGGGAAGCGGTGTATTCCCGTCAACGGCTGGTCAACTTCCTGTACATGATGCAGGAATGGGGCCGACTCATGAACAAACACAAAGGAGTTTAGCTATGTCCAAGGCAACCACGAAAGCCAAGAATGAGGCGATGGCGGCACGGATGAAGGAGAATCACGTCAAGAGGGGTCCGAAGTGGATCCAGGTGATGCCCGGAGTTCCCGTGCTGGTCGATGACCGGTCGCTCCCGCCGTCCGTGGAACAGCGGATTCGGAAGGCGATACCGGCAGGTAAATAGCCTATAAATCAGGGGGTTAGGACACGTTCCTAACCCTCTTTTTTATGTGTTATAACATGTTTTATTGGGTCGTTAAGGAGGGCCTATGAACGCCAAGGACTTCAAAGTGCTGTCACATATTATGGCAGACGCCCACCCTGCGCCGGAGTATCTTGATACTGAGGACATGGGCGCGTGGAACCGTCTTATATATTTCATGCTCAGGAGATTGGAGGATACCTATCCCAATTTTAAAGTGGACAAATTCATTAACCATCTGTACGCCTGTATAGATGACAACGAGAGGAGACACGACGATGAAAGCCCATTCTAACCGTACTGACCCTAAGGACAAATCTCCCCGCTACGGCACTATAGCGGCTGCCCTGATAGGTCAAGTCATTCACGTTGACGGGGTGGGAGATATCACCGTCAAGAACCAGCAGCACCTGTCCGAGTTGCTCAGGACGCAGACGAAGTGAGTTTCGAGAAACTTCCTGACGACCGTGGGGACTGGAAAGAACACGTTCACGTCCTAGGTAAAGGGCATCACGAGAAGAGTATCGTAGTAGCCTTCGAAGGGCCAGCGGCTGAGTTCATCCACTACCTCTCAGGACAGATAGCCGGTGGTGGTGAGTCTCCTAGAGGTCTGTTTGATATTATATGGACGTTCCTTGACGAACAAGACCCGGACTTCGATCCTGATGTATACTGTATGGAAGTGGCTGATATGATAGAGAGTCAGGCCCGCAGCTTCTCGAGATCTGCCATTTTCAGAGTGTACCGTGCCGACGAGACTCGAAAGGATGAACACGCGATTCCAGAAGAAGAAGTGGGAGAGTGTGATGACTGAGCGCGTATACCATCACAAGGACTCAGGTATCCACTACCTTGGTCCAGGTAAGACCACTAACGGTGTTGTCGTAGCCATAGAGGGCGAGGCAGCAGAGACGTTTAGGAAGCTCTTCCAGTGTATTGGAGGAGACCCGTCTGGGCCTCGTGGTGACGTGAACATTCTTGAAAGAATTTTGCAGGACCGGGACCACGAAAAGATTTGGCCCCGGCCTTCCGCGGACGACCCTACAGTTGCAGAATGGGAAGCCATGTGCTCTCAATATACTGTAACTGAGGGACCGGGTGAATCTTTATTCATCGAAGATGAGGAGAAGGACTATGATAAATACTGATTGGAAAGACCCCGCCGTTAATCCGGCAAACAACCCCTTGGACTTTCGTCGTGCTGATGTGGTATACTATGCCGAGATGAACGGTACAGTTATCGACGTTGACGTTGACGTGAGATATCTCAAAGCGCAGTGCTTGAAGAAGAACCGTGGAGACATCACGTACTACGCGGTGAATCAGATATCTGGTCGCAAGGTTCGTATCAACCCCAAGTGAGAGGAAATGCCATGCAGAAGTATGACAATCCATACGATTTGTTCCCTAAGGACAAATTCCACGTCCATATGGTACACCTGATGCCGGGTAAGGTTTTGGAGAAAGACTCCGATACCGGGAAGCCCACTCGTGTACTCGGGAAGAAGGCGTGTGGAAACTCAAAATTCATGACGGTCCTGACCGTGAAACCCAGACACCCCAACCAGTACTTGAACGGGGAAATCAAGGTCACGGCCAAGTGTGGGCCCACGGATACACCCAGTCGAAAGGTGGGTCGTGAAGTTGTGCGTATGAAGGCACAGCTTTTGGCTCAACAGCTCGGGTGGATCTAGCCATGTTCATCAACTACCCTAGTCCGGTACTGTGGTCTACTCCACACCCGGAGAGTCAGAACAAGGAGATTGACATGCTGATAGAGGAAGAATTCAGCGATCTCCTTTGTTACGAGATGGACGACACCGAAGCGATGAGGTGGTTTGAAGAAGAGGAAGAAAGTGATGGATAAAGCTAGTCGTAAAGACACGGTATTCGAGATTATAGAAACGTGTCATACTGCCCAGCACATAACGGACACCGTTGATTCCTCGGTAGCTGACCAGTACCGTAAACTCTCTGAGGTAGCTTCTGAGTTCTCTAAGAAAGCGGACTTCTACGCAGCACTACAACCCGGAGAGATACAGTACATGGAACAGTACTTTGGAGAGGATCCGTCTGCTAAGTTCCCTTCCTCTAGTAGAGGTAAAAAGGCGGGAGCTTGGAAGTTCTCCCGTCTCCCGAAGAAATATCAGACGGCGAAGAGTGCCATCGGTAGAGGGATGGATCTGGGAGTGCTCAAGAAAGGTATGGCTAAAACCGAACTTGAGAACGCTATCACGGAAGCGCGTAAGAAAGCAAAGGCACCGGTAAAGCCGTATACTGAACTGCTACGGTCACTACGCAAGGTTGAAGAGCAGTTCAAGACTACCCAGATGTACGACCCGTCTGGTGCGGAAGAGGAGAAAGCATGGGAGGTCTTTATAAAAGAGCTTAAGAACATGACTTATGCAGCAGAAACACTCACGAGGTGAGTATATGATAGACGTTAACGTAGACGTATATGCCGCTCAAGGTGCGGCTAAACGTTTCGCCGAAAATAACGGCCTTAGGGTCGTTTTCGAGGACAACTGGCCCGGTATGCCTAGGACGGATGGTAAGACCATCTACATACCCAAGGTACGGGCCGGTATGTCACGGGGAGACCTCCAGAAATGGTGGTCCTTCCTCATTCACGAAACCCGTCACTGTACCGAGAGGGGTCAGAAGGCGTTCACGTTCTCAAAAGAGTACGACGTACAACCTATGGAGAACCTGGATGGTCTACTGCTGAACCTGTTTGAGGATACGGTGGTGGATAACATCGACCGTGGACAGTACAGGGGTATGGATGAAACCGTATCCAAGCAGAAGAAAATATGTATGGAAGAGCTGATTAAGGACAAGAATTCGGCCATACATGAGACTGTCTACAGTCCAAAGTCTGAGGAACAACGGATTGTAGGTACCTCCATACTGCTTGACGCTTATGTTCGACAAGGGTACTTGCCGGACATGGTCGGGCTGGTAGACGAGGTGCGTAATGGAGATCCACCCATCGACGCTGAGGTTGCACGCAGAACGGAGAAGGCTATCCGACTGTGTTCTGATGACCTTATGAAACTGGTTGAAGAGGTGGAACAGAACGATACCAAGGACGTGTATGAGTTCGTACGAGACTACCTCAAGACTGTTCACGACATGGAGATTCCTCCCCCTAAGCCGCGTCCTAAACCGAAAGACGGTGAAGAAGAAGGTGAGTGTGAGGGTGAAGGAGAAGGTAGGCCCGGAGATAAAGGGAGCAGGGAAGGTAAGGAAGTCGGAGACAAGGAGGGCGAGGGAAAACGCAAGGAACTCCTTAAGGCCGTTTTTGAAGAGCTGTTGGATAATCACGATCCTTCGTTTGAGGCTAAGCGTAGGGTGGGTGATATCCACACGGACTACAAGGAATCCTACTCCCGTAAGTACAAAGCTCCCAATCCCGACGAGATGATAGTGGTAAACCACAGAAACAAAACTATCACAGATGCTCTCGGGAATCCCAGTACTTGGGGTACTTTCGACCAGTGGGAATATAGCCGGACATGGATGGAGGAATTCTACAACAAAGAAAAGGTCAGAGATTCACTAGCTGGTGATGTTCGTCGATTGATTCAGACGGAGACTCGAACCAGGGTTTCAAAGAACCTTAAGAAAGGTAAACTGGATAACACCAGACTGTATAAGGTAGGTATGAAGGGTACTCCCGCAGACTTTCAGAAGCGAGTGTTCTGGACACATGAACACAAGTATTCTGTCAAGGAGACTATAGTCAGCTTGGGTTGTGACTTCAGCGGTAGTATGTCCGGTGATAAGATCGTAACTGCCGTACACGCTACAGACCTTTTGGCAGACGTGTGTACCTCCATCAATGTGAATCATGAGGTGTGGGGATTTACGACCTTAGGGGCATATCCTACCCACATGTTGTTCAAGCAATTCGGGGAGAAAGTTCAACGAAGTGAGATAGTAAACAGGATGTTACAAGGATGTAACCACATGGAGAACAACAACGACGGAGACAATGTGCTGTTGGCATACCAACGTATGAGAGCCGTACCGGCCCAACGTAAGATCATGATTGTCCTGTCTGACGGTTGTCCTGCTGGTCCACGAGGTGACATAGACTGGTGGACAAAACAATGTGTTGATGGTATCGTGAATAAAGGTGACGTGGAACTCCACGGAATCGGTATCATGGATTCATCAGTGAAAAGGTACTACCCGTCCTATTCTGTGATTAGGGACGTACGTGAACTTGAGGCTGCTCTGTTGGAAGTACTCAAGCACAAGTTAATCAAGCAACTCTGAGGAAATACAAATGGCTAGAACTGAACCAACCAGCCGCGCTGCTGCGGAACTCATGGCGAAATATGAGGACTATAAGGGCACGGTATCGGGACGTGTGAAAGATACAGCGGAGAAGGCTAAGACAACCACTCCCGCTGAGCTTTGGAACGATAAGGTTGCTATGACCTTTCCTCCGCTCCCCAGCAATTCCATCGGGGGTGTGAAGGTATCCAAGCTTCTGAAGGTGTCCTCTAAGAAGCTGCCGGGGCCGGACTTCGACATGCCGATGTTCTCTCAGTCCGAATCGTGGCCCGAGGACGTCAAGCAGTACATTCCTACGCTGGATGAGCCTGACATTGAGAACTATGTGTTCTCTACGGTACCGGCATACTGGTTCTGTTATGCTATCAGGCTGAATAAGCCTGCGTTCTTGTCTGGTGTCAAGGGCTGTGGTAAATCCACCATGCCTAAGAGACTGGCAGCAGAACTGAACTGGCCCTTCCTTCGTAAGCAGATGAGTAAGACGCTGGATTCCACGGAGTTCTTCGGTAACTGGACTGTGAAGGACGGGGAGACTAAGTTCGCTCTCGGTGATCTCCCGCAAGCCGCTATGGCAGGGATGATTATGGTGGTGGATGAGTTCTCCAACGCTCCGAACGAGCTGCACCCCTCACTTCACCAGGTGTTGGAGAAGAACGGTCGCATATATCTGAACTCGTCTGACGGTACTATCGCAGAGAAGATCATCGAACCCACGGAGACGTTTCGTATCGTAGCTACCGATAACACCCGAGGACAGGGTGATACTCGTGGACACTACGCAGGTACGGACGTCGTGAACTCGGCAACTATGGATAGATTCCGGGTGATGATTGTCATGAACTACATGACGAAAGCTGCTGAAAAGCAAGTACTTATGGATACGGTACCTCAGTGTACTGACCTGCTTGCAGGGCTCATGATTGACGTAGCGACCAAGGTACGAGCAGCGTACGACGCCGGAGACATGAGTGAAACTTTGTCCTTAAGGCCACTTATTGAGTGGGCTGAGAAGGCAGTGTTCACCAAGGATATCATGGGCGCTCTTGAGTACACGATGCTCAACAAGATCGACTCGGACTCCGAGCGTCAGGAGATCATCTCCTACGTTAAGACCGTGTTCGGCTCCTTGTTGGATTGATATGCGCTGTAAAGCTTGTAACGCCATCCTTCTCCCAGCTGAAATAATCTGGGATGAAGGGAGGCTGACGCATGAAGAGTTGTGCCGTAAGTGTAGGTACGCCTCCGATGAGCCTGTCCTGTATGACGAGGACATGATTGACGACGGAGTAGAGGAAACTCCCTTGGAGGAATAGGCATGAGCATACTTATGGACAAGGATGAGTATGTTCCATTTGCTCCTGAAACAGAGGGGACTATTCATAAACACCACTGTAAAGGTGGACGTGGAAACGACAGACTATACATAACGAGGTGTAAAGATGGAACTATCTTGGCTTACTGTCACCATTGTAGTGCAAGGGGCTATCATAGCGTGGCTAGTGAAAGAACGGTTCGTAGCCGAGCGGAAGATCACCTTCCTTCGGAACGAGCTAGCGATGGGACAGCTGGCGGTGAATCAACTGACCGGAGCAGTACTGGAGGTCATAAAGGATCTACAAAAGACCGGCTCACTGGAAGGCTGGAACATTACCGAGATACCAGCAGAATCCTTGGACCCCCCTTCAGAGAGTGGCCCATCCCAGTAAAGAAGTGGTGGTTGGAGTACGGCCTCACTATCCCTGAGGTAGATATCTACACTGTGTTGTATGTCCCAGAGGAAGAGTGCTTGGACATGCTCATAACTAAGGGCGGAGAGGTGGTGGGGTTACATTCACGTAACTTCAACAGTTCTGTCCCTAAGTACTTATCTGCCGGGGATTTAGCTGCTCGTCCATATACCAGGGCTGTTGGTAGACCTAACGCCTGTGTTATAGTGGAGGATATGCGGAGTGCGTTCAAGTGTGCCAAGTTTATAGACGCGCTCCCTCTACTTGGTACCTCCCTGCGTAAGGGACACACCGGTGAATTGTTGAAGAAGGGTTACGGTAAGATATTGATTTGGTTGGATAATGATTCGCTGTTCGTCAAGAGGAAAGCGCATGATATATTCAAGCAGTTGACACCTTACTTTAGATGTGAGATAATAAAGATAGAACAAGACCCTAAAGAAGTCTCGTTCTCCAAACTAGAGGAATTGTTTAATGACCACGCAAGATGAAGTACAGTACCTTATGCGCGCTCGTATCTATTTTCAGGACTGTGATACCTGTGACATTGTCTTGGATGAGGACTTCACCACTTCTTCTATTGAAGAAGTCATAGAAAGGATGCGATGTATCAAACAGGACGAGGCTTTACACCCGCTTGATTGGGGATTGTCTGACATGTGGTTGGTACCTGTAGTTCGAGGGGATGATGGTTGGGAGACCCCTCCCCATGAACGCTATGAACGTCCGTCTTAAGGAGAGTTGGAGTGGAGTTGGATATCTTAAAGCTCTTAAGTACTAAAGAAAACTACCATAAGTATAATAGGTATGTTATATTAGATAGATTAGGAGAAGAGATACAAGCTATCCTCCGTGACATACCAGACTACTACAGTGAGACTGGAAGGGACGAAATTGATTGGGACGAGTTCCAGACCTGGTTCACTACGCTCAAGCACACGACTATGGACCCCCTCAAGTTGGATATTGTCTGTGGTGTGTGCGACATACTGAACAAGACGACTTCACCAGTAGCTGATATTGTCCTTAAGAACTTTTTAGTAAGGGACTATGCTACCCAGATTGCCCAGACAGCATTTGACCTGCTCGAAGGCAAGCCCAAGACGATGGACGACTTGGATAAGTTGTTCAAGGAATACAACAGGGACGTTGAGAAACTCTCCACTGACTTAACGGAGTCTAGATTCTCCGTTGACGATTGGGAGGCAATGCTATCTGAAGATCCAAGTACGGCCTTGTATGAATGGGAGCTGGACGAACTTGATTTGATCCTTGGCCCACTGCGTAAAGGAGACTTCATCATCCTAGGGGCACGCCCCGACGCTGGCAAGACAACCTTACTAGCCACTCAGATAGCACACTTCGCCAAGAAGCTACCCAAGGGTGAGTGCATACTCTGGTGTAACAATGAGGAATCCGTTAAGAAGGTACGCACCAGACAGGCACAAGCCATCCTCGGGTGGACTAATGAAGAAGTGAGTGAAGATCCCGCCATCACGAAGGCTGAGATAGCTAGAGTCCTAGGCGGGTCTGATAAGATCGTGTTGTTTGATGAAGGCGACATGAGTATAGATGATATAGATGATGCTATAGCTCGATATAAACCGTCGATTATAGTGATTGACCAGATATGGAAGGTTACAGGATTTGAATCCAAAGCCTCGTCAGAGATACAAAGGTATGGTCTGCTGGCAAAGTATGTGAGAAACATCGCCAAACGTGTCGGACCTGTCATTGGCGTAAGCCAACTCGGGGACGGTGCTCAGGGGCTTAAGTATCCAGACATGTCTACTTTATATATGAGCAAGACGGCTGTACAGGGAGAGGCGGACGCCATCTTACTGATAGGCAGTGATCCAGAAACTGGGGCTAACACTCGGTATCTGCATGCACCCAAGAATAAGATGGCGTTCGCGCATCCCAAGTATAGGAAGGCTGGACTAGCAGTGGAACTTGATGGTGAGATTGCCAGATATATAAGTAAGGTTGGAAAACGTAGGAGTACAGCGTGAACTACCTTCAAGACATGTTCCTGAATGCTCGTGTCATTGACGTCGAGACTACTCAGTTGGAGATCTCTTCTCACGGAGGCTTTACTGCCTCCCCTCACTGTGAGACTAATCGTATTGTATCGTTGGGGGCAGCCCATGATATATACGGAGATCTTGAAACAATTAAAACGTATCGAGAGGAGAATATAACTAAGTATATAGCGGCCTTGATGGAGACGTTAGTGTCCACTCCCACTATGATAGTTGGGCACAATCTTAAGTTTGATCTAGCGTATATCCTTAAAGCGCATATGAGACAACACCACCTACAACTACAGGAGCTTAAAAGTTCATTAGCTAATCTTTGGATATGGGACACTATGGTATTTCAGTACCTAGCTACCAACCAACAGGATAAGTTCCCCTCTTTAGAGCATACTGCTGAGTACTGGAGTATTCCATTCAGTAAAGACGAGACAGTTACCGAAGCTTTTAAAATGGGCATGGGAGCTGACTCCATAGACCCAATGCTGTTGGATAGGTACCTGTGTGAAGACGTGGAGACCACTAAGAAAGTATTCAAAAGACAAGAGGAGTACGTCTTTTACTGTTACAAATCTGACCCTAGGGTTATGGACTATGTGCTCAGTCTGATGCAGAGCCAACTATCCACACTCATGATGGAGATTCACGGACTGACTATTGATTTCCCTAAGTTTGAAACACAGAGGGACGTTGTAAACAGAACGTTGAGAACGGTGAACCACGACCTGATGCTTCAAGCAGGTATACATAGACACATGGTGACCTTTAATCCAGGGTCGCCTCAACAGGTTTCCCGTCTGCTGTACGGGGGAACGTACAAAGAGGTTAGAGATGAACCTGTCCTTAAGGATGGAAAGCCCGTCGTGTACAAGTCTGGAAAACGAGCGGGAGAAATCAAAACTAAGAAAGTGACGCACACTTTGAAAGATACCAACGGGATGTTTGACATTAAGTGGATGGAGTCTAACGGTATACCCAAGGATACCAGTGAGAGTACTCTCTCGATTCTTAAGGACGAGACAACCCACGCATGGAAGAAGGAGATACTTGAGTTACTCTTGTTGTGGAGAAAGTTGAACAAGGATTTAACTACATCATACGGAGCTATAGAACAGCATTATAACCCTAGTACCAGTGCTATTCACAGTAACATAAGTCATGTAGCCACCAAGACTAAGCGGTTGGCTGCGTCACGCCCGAATATTATGAACATATCCAACAAGGAAATGGACACATGAGTACTGCAAGTATTAAGGAAGTTTTCATACCTGCTAGTTCAAGTAACTGCTTAGTGGAAGCCGACTACAGTTCTCTGGAGATACGAGTATTGGCTTTAGCCAGTAACTGTAAACAACTCATCGAAGACCTGAACAGTGGACTGGATATGCACACAGTGTTTGCCGCTAAGATTTTTGGGATACATGAAAGTGACGTAACTCCAAAACAACGACGTATGGCTAAGGCATTCACGTTTGAATTACAGTACGGAGCCTCAGCTCATAGCATAGCCAAGCACTGGCGTGTACCCTTGCGCATGACAAGGACATTCATCAAAGAGTACTTCGCTCGCTATCCTGAGATCACTACGTTTCACAATAAAATCACCGCAGAGGTGTACTCCGGGGCCCAGTACGCGGGCGAAGATATAGAAGTGGACGGCTGCTTGCGTTCAGTTCAATCAAGTGTTCTGCCTAACATATTTAATCTCCCTGATTTCGGTGGGTTCCACATGAGGGAAGAGCCAACTCCGTGGGATAAGAGTCGGATGACTTTCTCCCCCACTATGATTAAGAACCTCCCCATACAGGGGGGAGCAGCAGATATCATCCACATAGTGTTGGGTGAGCTGTATCGTCGGGTGTGTACTGATGAGAGGTTGAGACCGGTCATCCTTTTGGGTACGATACATGACTCGATATTGTTTGAATTTCCAGTCCGTATGAGGGACAGTATCAGCATTGTCCTTAAGGATATTATGGAGGACGTTCCTAGATATCTTAAGGAAATCATGAACTTAGATTCACCAGTTCCATTCCCAACTGAGTGGAAGTGGGGTTTCACATGGGCTGACATGGAAGTATTCGAGCCGAGGGCTTGACCGTGTTACCCGTGTGTGGTATAATGTAGTTGCTACTACAAAATATAGGAGAATAGTGGTATGTCTACTGTACGTCGTGAAGGAACTATCAAGGCTATGTCCCGCAATGGCAAGTGGTTTTGCCTGGTTGAGGAGGGCGAAGACGAGCCGGGGTATTCCGTATTTAATGTGAGCCAGATGAACGGTGCTGAGCGGGGCGATAAGGTTGAGTTCGCCTTCAAGGAAAAGGCCGTGGGTTCCAGGGTCTACAATAACATTGTAGGTGACGTCAACATCACTGAGAAAGGAGATGGTTCTATGGTTAATGTGGTTAGTGTGGTTGGTTCCACTTCCGAGCCGAAGGCTGTGTTTGGGAGCATGACGCTGTCTCGTGACCGCTGCATCGCTCGTCAGAATGCGTGTAATGTAGTGTCTGGTGTGCTTGCTGCCAGTGGACTCTTCGAGTATGACGAAGTGAATCGCGCAGCTATGATGACGGACGTCGCAAATCTCATAGTAACTGGTGCTAAGATCATCGAGGCTTACACCACGGGTGATATGGATAAGGAGGAAGCTGAAGCAGCTATCGCCATGGTCCTCACTCCTGACGAAGCAGCATAAGGAGGCATGTCATGTCTGCGGTAGAGTGTCCAGTAATAGTCCTAGTTGACGGGGACATTGTGACCTACCGCGCTGGGTTCGCGGCGGAGAAGCGCAGGTATTATCTTACTGGCTATCCGCCGGGAACTACCGGCCATATATATTGGACTAGCGCGAAGGCTGCTAGAGAACATTGTGAGCTGACGGGACTTGATTATAAGAAAGACATATCGTGGGTGCGAGTGGCAGAGCCGTTGGTGAATGCACTGCACAACGTACACTCTCTTATAGATAAAGATTCCAAGCTCATACAACGCAAGATGGACGCGCTGTATAAAGAGGGCGTGATTGGTTTTGAACCCTCTGGGTTAGAGGTGTTTGTATTCCTGTCTGGTTGTACGGAAGTACCTAACTTCAGGGATAAGATCTTCCCTATGTACAAGGGATCTCGCGACCCGGAACAGAAGCCCACTCACATGGAGGAGATAAGAGAGTACATACAAGCCAACTATAATACTATAGTATCTGAGGGGTGTGAAGCTGATGACATGTTTGGTCAAGCTATCAAAGATGCTACGGCTAAGTTCCCCAACTCTGAGACCGTCATCTACACGGCAGATAAAGATCTTCGCCAGATACCGGGGTTCCACTTCGACATAACAGAAAAGGAACTAAACTTGGTTACGGAATCAGAGGGGTTACTGTGGTTCTTCAAGCAGATGCTTATAGGAGATCGTGTTGATAACATAGAAGGTATATACGGTATAGGAGAAGTCAAAGCTTCGAAGCTTCTCAGTGGTAAGACCATCCCCCAGATGTGGGATGAAGTACAACGACAGTACAAGAGAGCTTATGGCCCCAAGTGGGAAGAGAAGTATGATATAAACTGCGACCTATTGTGGATATGGAGAAAGATACCTGATGAGTGCCCGTATAAAACGACGTCCGACCTCGCGCCTTGGGAAGGTACCGTCTCCCTATAAGTCCAGGTTCGAGTACGACACTGCCTTGGAACTACAAAGATTGGGAGTTGGATTTGGATATGAGACCCACAGCTATCTTTACTTTGATCCTGTTCCTAACGGGGTCTGTCGGGACTGTGACGGTGAGGACGTAGGTACCTACCGTTGGTACACTCCTGATTTTGACCTTAAGAACGGAAACTTCATAGAGTGTAAGGGCAAGCTGGACGTGATGACTAGGAAGAAGTTGGTGAATGTTATGGAGAGCAATAATGACATTAACCTTGAGAACTTTCGCCTTCTCTTCCTCTTGGATAACTGGATGACTAAGACACACACTCGTAGATACACGGACTGGGCTAGAGAGGCAGGCATACAAGCGTCTGTGTGGCCCCACATACCAGAGGAATGGTTGGAAGGTAGTTATGCATAAGAAACATGTTATGATACCAGACACACAACTTCGACCGAACAGCGCAGTGGAGCACATCGCCGCTGCTGCCAACTACATAACGGACAAGAAGCCTGATGTAATCTCCATTATCGGAGACTGGTGGGATATGAGTTCCCTCTGTTCTTATGATAAACCTGGAGCTAAAGACTGGGAAGCCAAAGACGTCAAGGCTGACTTCGAGATAGGGTGTGACCAGATGGCGATATTCCTGGGTAAGATAAAGAAAGAACCCAAGTATAAACCGGAAGTACATTTCTTTGAGGGCAATCACGAAGAGAGGGTTATGAGAGCAGCTGCTGATCCCTACTATCGTAAGTTCTCAGGGTGGCTGAATCGTGACCAGTTCTGCTTTGACAAGTATGGCGTTAAGGTAGAGTATCACCCGTTCTTAGAGATACAGAAGATTGACGGGATATGCTACAGCCACTACTTCCTGAATCCGGACTCGTTGTATACCAACTCTATCGGTGGTACTATCGAGAACAAACTCAGGAAGCTGGGACATTCATTCTCTATGGGACACCAGCAGCACAAGCAGTTCGGCAGTGTGTACACCGCAACAGGTGAACGTAGAGTTGGACTAGTGTGCGGACGGTTCTATCAGGACTATCATGAGTACCTTGGCCCGCAGAAAAACTACCAGTCGTGGTCAGGTATTCTCATGAAGCACGAGGTCCGCAACGGAGACTACGATCTCATGGAGGTGAGCATGGACTATCTGATTAGGGAGTGGCAGTGATGGACCATCTATACAAGATGATGAAGGAAGTGTCTCCCGGCTCGGTCACTGGTATTTTCATGGGGGAGGAGGAGGAGGTTGACTCTAAGACTAAGGCGGTTAGGAAGGCTGCTGCTAATGGTGAGCTTATGAAGGCTGGTGCTTTAGCAGAGAACTTCGTAGAGGTAGACCGTGTCCAAGTGACTCTTCGTGCTGATATGCCACGCATGGCGTATGAAGTTATCATACGTTTCAGGGGGGCAGATAGTCGAAGTTCAGATCAAGTACTTTCTTTTCATATAGATAAAACAGTATTTGAGGATATGATAAAGAGGGGTAAGGAGTTTAATATAATGAGCAAGCCTGGAGAGGGTCTCCGTGTATACAATGAGAACGTCCGCAGTAGAGAGTAATCATGCTCACACTAGAAGAATTAAAAGAGCGTATCATTCAAAACTATGATCCCGATCTTATCGTGGAGATATTGGAGATATCCACAGAGGAGTTGCTCAATGTATTTGAGGACAAGCTAGTGGAAAACACCAGTAAATTCAAGGATCTATACGAACAAGAAACAGGAGACTAATATGCCACAGTGTGCAGGTACAGTGGAATACGATAAGTGTACTTTCTACTGTGTACTAGAAGAAGATCACGCAGGTCCTTGCTTGAGTGAGTACGTTGATCTCGACTTTCTGCTTGAGATGAAAGCTACATTACGTGACTTAGAGGACACAGTGAGTCAACTTACAGATGATCTACACAAACGCTGTGAGTGTGCTATGGAAAACGAAGCATGGACTAACGTATGTAAGTATCATGCGGAGATGATTGAGAATCTTTTCCGAGAACAGGACACAGCTAATAGGTACAAGAAAGCTCTAGAAATATCAGTGAACTTTCACCCCAGCCTGGTTGAAAGTAAAGCGATTAGAAGTTTGATAGACGAAGGAGGGGATGATGAAACGAAGGGATCCAGTTGCTAAAGCACTCAGAACACCTGAGTTCAAGCAGCGAGTCGTACCGGACCATAAGAAGTACGATCCCAATAAGGACAGACACTTTGACTGGAAAAAGGAACTAGAAGAATATGATGAATCAGTATCAGGAATACATACACCAAAGCCGGTACGCTAGGTTTCGAGACGACCTCGGAGGGCGTGAGACCTGGGACGAGACTGTTGATAGAGTGGGGCATTTCTTTGCCACTTATGTACTTAAGGACAAAAAGAAGTTGCTCGGTGAACTAGCCGAGTGTATGGACGCAGTACGTAAGCAGGAGATAATGCCCTCGATGAGGGTGATGATGACGGCAGGTAAGGCGTTGGCTGACCACCACGTAGCAGCGTACAACTGTGCCTATACTCCAATAGATCACCCAAGGAAGTTTAGTGAGATTCTGTACATACTGATGTGTGGTACCGGAGTGGGGTTTAGTGTGGAGAGAAACTACGTCCACAAGCTGCCAGATGTACCGGAGGTTATGTTTGATTCAGAATCTGTTATCAAGGTGAGGGACAGCAAGCTGGGTTGGGCAGTAGCCTACCGCGAGCTAATCCAGATGCTGTATGGAGGTAGGATTCCTGAGTGGGACATGAGTAAGGTGCGTCCTGCGGGTAGCCGACTCATGACCTTCGGGGGTCGTGCCTCTGGTCCTGAACCACTGGACTCACTGTTCAAGTTTACTATCGACACCTTCAAGAAGGCAGTTGGTCGTAAGCTAACCACACTGGAGGTGCATGACATTGTTTGTAAGATCGCTGATATTGTCGTTGTGGGTGGCGTCCGTCGTAGTGCTCTTATATCACTCAGCAACCTGTCGGACGACAGACTCCGACACGCCAAGACAGGTAACTGGTTTGAGACAAACGGATACAGAGCCCTGTCAAATAACAGTGTCGCTTACACGACGAGACCTGACATGGACTCATATCTCAGAGAAATGTCAAGTCTCTACGAATCGAAGTCGGGAGAGCGGGGAGTATTCAGTAGGGCAGCAGCCAAAAAGAAATACGAGGACCATCGACGAGACAATGAGTTTGAGTTTGGATGCAATCCCTGTTCCGAAATTCTACTCAGGCCCGACGAGTTCTGCAACCTTACTGAAGTAATCGTCAGAGCTTCTGACACACACGAGGACCTGAAGCGTAAGATCAGGCAAGCTACCTTCTTGGGTACGCTGCAAGCTACGTTGACGGACTTCAAATTCCTTAGTAAAGCATGGAGAGAAAACTGTGAAGAAGAACGTCTCTTGGGTGTGTCTCTTACTGGAATCATGGATCACCCGGATCTTAACGGCAAGGGTTTTTCTATTACGAAGTGGGACGACCTGGTGTCGCGTTTGCGAGAACTTCGTGACGAAGCTATTACTGCCAATGTCAGGGCCGCTAAGGCGCTGGGTATACCTGCTAGCGCAGCTATTACCTGCGTTAAGCCTAGTGGTACCGTTAGCCAGCTTTGTGATACTGCTTCTGGGATTCACCCACGCTATGCTCCATTCTATCTCCGTAGGGTTAGAACTGATAGTAAAGATCCTGTCTGCCAATTCATGAAGGACAGTGGGTTTATGTGGGAAGAGGAGGTGGGTAATCCACACGTTACAGTCTTCACCTTCCCCATAAAGTCTCCGGATAACGCGGTAACTAAAGACGAGGTATCAGCACTAGACCAACTGAAACTGTGGAGTATTTACAACAAACACTTCTGTGAACATAAGCCGTCTATCACGGTGTACTACACAGAGGAGGAGTTCTTGAGGATGGCTTCATATGTATACGACAACTTCGATGAGATGTCCGGAGTGTCCTTTTTGCCAACCGGCGACGACCACATATACGCGCAGGCTCCTTATGAAGAGATCGATCAAGGGCGGTACGAGGAAGAAGCTCAGAAACTGCCCGCGTCTCTTGATTGGAAGATGCTGTCTGTATACGAGAACAGCGACAACACCACAGTCCAACCGGAACTCCAGTGTACCGGCGGGGCATGTGAACTATAGAGGAGAGGATGATGAATAGGTTTGACGAAGAGAAGTTCTACGAGGAACTGGATGCACAGCGAAAGAAGTACACCAACGAGTTGAACAGGATTGGGAACCACGTACCCGCTCACCTTGCTCATATCGTACCGGTAATCGGTATGAACACTGTGTTGGAGGTGCTCGCTGCTGTGCAGATCGCCATCCGTAATAGTATAGAGCCGGATGAAGATAGGAAGGCTTCGGAGAAGAAGCCCGAAGAGCCGGTGGAGATTAAGCGTGGACCGGGACGCCCGAAGAAAGAGGAGGAAACTAAAGATGCAGAATGAACTGTTGGACCAGTTAGCCCACTTCTTTGTAGGAGCGTTCATAGTATGGGCACTCACAGCCCTACATCTGTCGTTCTTCTGGGCGTTTACTTTCCTGATGACAGGTGTGTTCATCCGTGAACTGAGTCAGCACGAGTGGAACTGGAAGTTCATCGGTCCAGGTTCTATACTCGATATGGTGGTGTTCGCTATTGGTGGTTGGGTAGGAGGGTTTACCCTCTAGCATAAAAAAAGCCCGCTTGCGCGGGCTAAGGAGAGGTTTGGTGTCACGGTGCTTTAGGGGGCTTCGGCCCCCTTCTTTTTTGCTTGCCACAAAGCAACCCACTCGTTCAATATCTTGGCGTTAGCATCCCATGCCTGTGTATAAGCCAGGGCTAGTTCATATGCTTTAGGTATTCGGTACATTTCCTATCTCCCTTGCCCACTCTTGTAGGGCTTTAAGCTGTTCACGTATGGCGTGACATGTACTGTAGTTTGTCACAACCGTTCTTCCGACGTCAGAGAGTTGAGGCTGGGTGGTTCCTGCATCAAACTCACCGGGGGCACCGGGTTCGGGCATACGGTCTTGTGCTGCTGCGTCGTGCAACTCGACAAAGCTAGGACTGATATCGCAGCGATCATCGTCTTCCTTAGTAATGTACTTAGTGACATACTTGATTCTCTCCTCACCAGCCTTCTCGACCACACGTATCCTATCCATGTAGCGTATCTCTACGTTACGGTTCACACTCTGTAGTCGGAGTACCTCGTCGTTATGCTCAGCCTCAAGCTGGGCCATGATCTCCTCGTGCTTACTCCACGCCCTATCGTACCCGAAGTCCTGTATCTTCCAAACTATCCCTAAGGCCAGAAGTACCAGCGAGCCGTACTTAACCAGCGTTAGGATAGGTATGCCACCAACCTGTAGCAATGTACTTGTCTCCAGTTAAGGGGGGATTACCGCGATGCTGCCACGGCCAAGCCGCAGGCCATATCACTACCGTACCCTGTTCAGGAACTACACGCAGGGATTGGTTCAGGAACTCAGTCTCACCACCAGTGAAGTTATCGTTGAGATAGACTAGCCATACCAGTGTTCGAGTAACGTACTGCCATCCGGTATTCTCAGCGTGGAAGACGTGATACCCTCCACCGGGTACGGTCTTCTGTACCTTACAAGCGGTGGACATGGACCTTAGATCCATAGCTCCGGGCCACGTCTTGCAGTAGTCTACCACCAGGGGCTTGAGCATCACGTGCATGTTAGAAGAGAGCTGGGGAACGTGGTCGTCAAACATGACTACTTCATCTGACCGTATATTCTTCTGGTCCCCGTACAGCTCGTGACTCTGTATGGTAGCTCCGTTAGTGGAGCAGCTTTCGAAAGCATTGATGAACGCTTCGCATTGTTCTTTGTTAAGCGCGTTCGGATACTTGCTTATGAATGATTCCATCTACCTCTCCTTAAATGTTGTAATCCCCACCTCCCAAGGCTTCAAGGGCTTTTCTTTCCATGAAGTTATTCCACTTCATAGCTATCCCCTTCACCTCGTCTAATTCTTTTTGAAGCTGGGCCAGCTTCTCTGTGCAGCTGGTCTCGTGCATGGCTATACTGGGCTTGACTACGTACTTATTCCATAGCCATATACCAATCAGTGATCCCAAGAGAAGCCCTAAACAAAAGGCACCTATCAGAGGATCTTGGGCAACAGCTAACCATCCTGTTACGGCATTAGGGTTTATAAGTGTTGCTTCTGGACCCATCTTTATTTAACCTCACTGCTTCGTCACACAGTTTAAGGTGCTCTTCATTCTCTGGGAACAGTACCACACCCACATGATTGTCATCTACAGGGAAGCGTAAACACTTCCACTTCAAACTCACCCACACTTCGTCCGACCATGTTTCGTATTGACTTGTCTGACTCTTGAATACCTTGTCATTCTCTTGAAGAACATAAGGCCATAGGTAGTCAGGCATAATGTCTTGAACTCTTTTACCAAAGACATTGCTTGGGTTGGTGTAACTTGGAGCTGCTAACGTTCCCCAAAAGAGATTAAGCATGGCCTTGTTACACCACACCACTCGACCGTCTCTACTGTATAACAGTACCGGACAAGGTATGTGTCTAGATACCATGTCCATGTAGTTAAGATTCTTCTCTATCTGGGTGATGGTTCTATCTAGATCTTCCTTGGACATGTCTATCACAGTCACGTTACTCAAAGTTGTCATCAATCATCTCTTTGATCTGCTGCTCACGAGGCAGTACAAGAGTGCCGGTTGCTAGGTCTGCAAGGGTTTTAGCGGGACCCTGGTCGCCCTTAGCAAGCTGTTGTCCTTCTTTGATTCCTTTCTCTATGTCTGAGAAGGCAGGGCCCGCGAAGGCTGCCAGCGGGCTGAAACTAGTTAGAGTATCCCACCAGATACCAAGACCACCGATAGCAGTAAATCCTCTTAACCATAATTCAGTCATGGTGTAGTCTTTGTCATCTCCTGATACAAGACGACGAAGCTTATCAATTGGTACGCCGATTATAGTAGCTGCTCCTGCTAGAGCGCCAGCTGTACCTGCTACAGTTAGTCCACGTTCAAGCATACTCCGCTCTTTATCAGCAGCAGGTTTGATAACGTTGTTCATAAGGAAGCGAGCGTGACTGAAAGCAAATTGTTTGAACTTACGGAACCACACTGCATTAGGATGCGTCCACGCTAAGGCCATATTACCTGGAGTATTACGGAAGTTAACCTGGTCTGACCATCTCAATGCCACATCAAGCATATCACTTTCCGTATATACCGGGGCGTTAGGGTCAAGTCCAAGCTCTCTAGCCTGTCTCTGTAACTTGCGGTATGCCTTACTGCTGGTATCTCCCTGTGCTCGCAGTGCCTGAAGTCCCTCAGTAACTTCTTCACCATAGGAGCGTCCCATATTTGCTGCTACCATACGCTGTAGTTTTTCAATACCGACGAACCCGGTACCTTCTAAGAACTTAGTGGGATTGTTTATATACTCCAGTGCTTTCAAATTACCAGTGAACTCTCGTCCTATAATTCTATGGTTAGTACCTGACCACTCACCTAGGATTTGCATGAGAGAGGTTTCAAGAGCAGCGGCTGATCTATCTGCTGTCTCTCTGAACTTACCTGGATTGCGCTTGAGGTCTTTGCCTATACTAGCTAAGAGCTGAAGAGACTTAAATGGATTGCCACCGGATATTCTAGCAGCTAAAATAGAACCATTAACTATAGCTTGACCAGAGTTAAGTATCTGCGCCTTAAGCAGTTTAAGAGTTTCAAACGCATTCACACGTCCAAGAATATTTCTCTTCATATCACTCATGTTAGCAGCGTAGGAGATTTGAGTGGAACGGCTATCACCCACCCTCTGCCAGTATATCTCACCAGCTTTCTGGGTAGCGTCATTACCAAATCGCTTGTTAATCTCTCCCAACGCGGACAGAGCACCCTCGTCATTGGCCCCAAACTCTCGGGCATAGGCGATGCGACGATTGGTCTCGTCAAGGTACTGTAGCATAGCTGCTCTAGCGTCAGGCAACAGGAACGGTTCCAGTATCTGTTCAGTGGGTACGTGGATACCGCGTCTCATTTCAAGGTGTCCTGAGCGTGCTGTCTCACGGTGCTTCCTACGCAGGTCATACATGCGTTGAGCAATGTCCCTACTTATAAATACGTTCTTAGTACCGTCCTTAGTTACAAGCTCTCGTATAAGCTTAGTGGCCTCCTGCTCGTCACCTACGATAGAACGTATCATAGCCTCAGCTTCTTTCGGAGGGAACCCTTGTCGGGTGAATACTTCCATCCACTTCTCTTGTCCCTCCTTGGTGGTCAGGAAGGCTTCATTATACACGCGGGGGAAGTATCCCTTAGTAGCAGCTCGTAGCTTGAGAGAATTGGCTTTGTCTTTCGACATGATTCCTGCATTGACTGCTTCATCAAGCTGGTTGTTCAACTCCTTGCGCCATCGGATAGCCATCTTACGAGCAGCCCCTGAGACCTTAGAGGGGTCCACTGATTTCTGTAAGACTCTCATCGCCTCTTTCTCGATAGCCTTGATACGATCAGCCTTAAACCCCGCTGCTCTACCTGCTCTAGCTATACTATCCATGCGCCACTTAGCATCACCAGTGGCTCGCTCAGCTCTGAGCTGTGCTCTCTCCATCCCGTCAGCGAGTCGCTTACCTGCGGGACCAAGGTGGTTACGTATGATATCTATGGGGGTACCGAAGCCCGAGAATCGGAGCATCTGGAATTTAATAGAGTCCTCGTCCGCAGCTGTAGCGGGTTTCTTACCAATCTTACGGAGCATCCCCAGGCCGTAGGGCAACCCACCCCCTATGAGAGCACCCATAACTGCACCGTCAGGGCCGTCAAGAGCGTATCCTATTGAGCCACCAGCAACTGTGGAGAGAAGCTGCGTGTTAGCGAAGCCACCCTCTCGCCCTGCCGGACGTCCAGGCCGGGGCTTAGGCATCAGCGGTACCACATTATCGGGTATCGGGGGAGGCTCAGCCGCCTCTTTAGCAGCCTGCTTAGCGTTCAGGTCTGATACCAGCTTACGTATCTCTTTGAGATCTCCCTCAAGAAGCTCGTTCCACCGGAGGTCTGTACCCAGTTCATTAAGCCGTACTACCTCACGCCAGTGGGATTTAGGTATGGGCTTGGAGTTCTTGGGTTTGGGGAGGGCCAGAGGTTCTCTACCCTCAGATCTGAGCCTGTGGTTAAGCTCTCCACGGTACTCACCACCAGCGACAATCTCAGGCCAGCTCTTGGCGTCTACAGGAGAGGGCTTCTCAAGCCCCTTAGGGAGCCCTAGAGCCTCGTTCAGGGCTCGGGTAACCCCTACCCAGTCTCCCTGGGCTACGTTGCCTTCTTGGGCCTTACGTGCAGCCTCAGCTACGGTCTCGATATCATCCACGGTGAACTCTCCGTCGATGATCCTACCGTGGGGTCCTCGTACCGTCACAGAGGGGTCGTAGGGTACTATCTCCCTGGATCCGGGGACAGCCTCTCGGATATGCTCAAGGTGGGCGCGTACCTCATCTGGGGTAAGGGGTTCATCCAGGATCTGCTTCTGGCGCATATGCTCCTGAAGCCCCCTGACCTTACGTATACCGAATACCATAAGGGGGCCTAGGGCTGCGCCCAGCGCCGCGCCCGCCATGATGTCCTTAGCGTTGGTCTCACCTGTACGGGCTGTCTGGAAGGCTGCCATATCGGCACCACCGATAGCCCCACCCATCATAGCTGCTGATACGTATGCCGTATATCCCTTACCCAGGTTGGCGAAGGGGGCTAGTGGAAGGATGGAGGTGGGATCACCCACTGCTGCGGCTAGATTACCACCGAGGATACTCAGGCGCATCTTCTCTTGGAGATCTGGTCTAGCTGAGATGGCCCGATTGACAAGGTCGCCGGTCATCCTCTCCTTATGACCGAGAGCGAGGGCTTCCTCCTTAGTCATATCCCCCTCTTCAGCACGACCCGCCCGTACGTCAGGTGCTAGTGTCATCTGCGTGGCGGCGTCATATACGAAGTCCCCAAAAGAAGCTGGTTGTCGTTCATTGAGCGTTATGATATCGTAGACGTTCTCAACAAGACCCGCACCCGTGCGGAGGCCCCAGAAGAATCCAGAGCCTGCTCCTGCTTCCTCATTAGCCCACCCTATATATTTATCCCTAAGGTCAGGATCGGTTATGACCTCTGCTCCCGGTACTGTGTCTGTTATGGCGTCAGCAGCGGACGAGGGACCCGTACCTCCACGAGAGAACGTGGGGAGTGGGGAGGGGAGGATAGCCTCCCTCTCTGCTATACGGTCCCTGGAGTTCTGCGTACGTTCCTCTTGTACGCGGGCCAGGATGGCTTTCCTTTCCTCTGGATCTGTTACCAGAGTGGGTTCTTTTATCTGAGTCATTAAGGTAGTTTGATCACCTGGTTGTCGGCTGTTACCATAACACGGGCACCTGTCTCTGGGTCCACCATAAGTCTACCACCCGGTCCTGCGGCGATAGCGAGGTCAAGCCTCTGTTTCTGAGTCATGCCGGGGTACTTGCTAGCTAAGATCTTCTCCTGCATAGCTATCTGCTGGTAGACAGAGGCCATGATAGTCTCAGCCTGTTTGCGTGTGGCAGGGTCCTTATGCACTAGCTGTTCCTCAATCGCAGTCAAATCAGTACCAGCGAATTCAGACCACAACTGCATGAAGTTATCATTGAGTACCTTCGTACCGCCCCTACCTCTACCGGTTCCCTCCAGACGTTTGTTAACGTGGAACTGGAACTGGTTGCCAGCTACGGTAATGTCAGTGGTATCAATCTCATCGGGGATACCGTTCTCAACCAACTTAGCGTTAAGCTTCCCACGCTCGTTGATAAGTGCCGTATCTGTAGAGGCGTTAGCAGAAATCTGAGCAACTCTCTCACGAGTGGCGTTCTCTTCTTTAGCACGCTTCTCTTCAGACGTGAGCTTCTTGTCATCAAAGTCAAGCCTGTCTTCCTTGACTTTAAGATCTCCTTCAGATACTGCGGTCTGGCGCTCGTCAATGTTCTTAGCGACGGCGCTCTCAGTACGAGAAGCGGTGGCCTCCGTACTACGAGTGTCAGCAGCTTCCTTCTTAAGCTTGGAGCGACGGTTCTCTTCTACGATGCGCTTGGCTTCAACCTTCTCAGCGCCCTCCATATCGCCTGCATCACGGAGTAGATCACGTACTCGTGAGTAGTACTTGTCTCCGTCTTCTGGTTTGAGTCCTTCGTCCCGGGCTTTCTGTAGCGCACCCATACGCTGCTTCTTACGTACTTGACCTGCGATGGGAGCGAAGGCGTCTTCCTGTCTAAACTGAGTGGAGGCGTCCAGTACCGAAGTCAGTGTACCTCCGAAGGGGTTGCTACCTGCAAACTGCGGGGGCTTAAACCTGGGAGCCTGGGGTGCCTGAGTAAATAGTCCCGTGTTGAAATCACCTTGTGACATTACAGTACTCCGTTAAAGGAAGTCAAGACCGAACGCTAGCGCGTCGTCCATCAGACTACCAAAATTAGCACCGCTCTGAGCCTGTCGAGCACTCTGGATATCAGCGACACCAAGCTTGGCATTGAGCAGTGGGTTGTTGGCCGAACTCTGAATCTGACCGAAGTTCATAGCTAGGGACAGCGGGTTGAGAGAGGCGGCGTTCATCGCGGTCCTACCCTGATTAAGTCCGAGGAAGTTATTGAACAGGTTGGTGGTGAAGTCCTGTGCGGAGTTGATGGCTTCGAACTTACGTCGCTCTCTACCAAACTCCAGCTGATTCTGAAAGTCTCCTATCTGCTGAGCAGTACCAGTATGTACTCCGCCTTTATTAAATAGTTTAGACTCGAAGCTGTTGAAAGCCCTGTTCTCCTGGTCAGCGTTAATGGCGTTGAGCTGGTTGAAGAAGTCCATAGCCAATCCGGTCTGGTCTATGTTCTTAGCGGCCCTACCAGTTCGGTTGATCATCGCGTCGAAGTCTTGGAATGTACGCTTAGCTTGCGGACTTAAGTTGGCAGAAGCTCCGCCTTCGTCGAATGACGTGTTGAACAGACGGGAGTCCACGTTAATTGGAGCAAACTTGAACTCATCCGATATGTTGTCAACTCGCTCATCCAGCTTTCTAACTGCCTTCTTGGCAGACTGGTCTCCGAATATGCCGCTAAAGAATCCCATCGTTTATTTCCACCATTGTTTTCTAAGAGGTTTAATATCTATGATTACGCCCTTAGGGATAATTGTATCATGTCCTACGTCAGCTACGTTGTCGTTATCCAGACAGAGGGTGCTTACAATCTTTATCACTGTGTCGGTCTCGTCCACTATCCACCCCGCTGTATAGCAGGTGGCTACGTCAAACCCCTTCAGATCCCTCTTCGTTATCCAAGCACTCGTATTGCTCGTTATGTCCTGCCACTTCACCAGGACCAAGCCTTTCCGCCTCAGCTCCGTAAAGCTGAAGGATTCTGACTGTGGCTTTTCCGACATTTTCAGCTACCTCTTCTTTCATAGCGGAGATCTCACCCGCAGCTTTGTTGGTACTTCTTACCATGTTGATTACGGTATGCGGTAGCATCACATATCCACAGCCGTCAACAGCTCTTTGTTCTCCGTTCACACTGTCTGTCCATACTTGCGACCACCACATGGGGCAGCCGTTTTCGTCATCACTCTGTGGGCACTTCTTACAGTTGAAGGCATTCTTATATCGAGCGTGACTCATTACCTCTCGTTTCATATATTAGTCCTTACTGCAAATGATAGCCTCCACGTGGGCAGGACGCCAATTACCATTAACCATCGTACCGTTAGCCGGGTTACTATTAATAGTGGGTAGAGTATTAGGATTATCGGTATTACCATTGATACTATGTTGGTGACTTGCAGACACTACGTTGTTACCACCCACTGGAGACAGAGAGTAGTTAGTACCAGTATCAGGATTACCTGTATTCAAATTACCCGAACCGTGTGTATGGTTTGGAGTAGTACCAGCCACGGACAGCTCAGTATTACTGATAGTCCAGTTACCTGCTGTGTCCGGAACATCATCATCAGTGATGTTAGCTGACGTTCTAAGTAGGATGGACTGGTCATCATAACTGTTGTTAATAGTCCACCCAGTAGGCGCTCCGGTTTCTATAAAGACCATCTTCGTTCCGGAAGGGATCTCGGTCTCGCTCTTAGTGGCGATAGCCGTTTCGATGTTATCGAATTCTGTTTGTAACTCCGTGCCCTTAACAACCTTACTGGGATTTCCAGTATTAAGATTGTCCTTAGCGGAGAAGTTAGCTGTCACTGAGTAGTTAGACATTATCTATCCTCACGTCCAAGCTTGACGAATATTCCCAATTGTTCAACACAGACAGCAAATCCGTTAATGGGAAGACTAAAACCAAAACTGACTACCTGACCAGACCTACTGGAGTTTACCACTAGGTGATCTAAGGCAATACCTCCAGAGTACTCTGCTATATTGTATTCAGCTACGTTGTATTCTGCTAGATCAGCAGCATTCTCAATAGTAGAACTTGCAGATCCTGTACTCCCGCCGTAGTCCAACGACCAAAGAAAGGTCACAGTCTGTGCCTTAGCTCCTTCCACTACAGCGCTAAGCTTCTTCAAAAACTTCAATTGATTGACGTCAAAATCAACCCACGTGCTCTCCCATCGTACTGTGAAGCTTGAGCCGTCGTCCTGGTTTCCGTCGTACTTACCTACTGTACCGTTGTACCCTATGTAGGTGTCGCCTTCCCAATAGCAGAAATTGGACCAAGAAGTTTCTATGAACCTAGTAAACCTGGTAGGTTGCTCGGGGTCGATGGTGTGTAGATCCAGTGCCCATATATCTCCCTCTGGAGCGAGGATAAGATACAGAGCTTCTTCAGGATCGTAGACAGACTTGATCGTGTAAGATCCGCTACTATCCATATCCTCCATGAACTGTCCGCGTACCAGCCCCGTGTATTCTCCGAGTTCGAAGTTGTTCTCAGATAAGATCGTCTCTCTGAGAGAACGGAGTCCCGAGGCAGACAGGAAGATGATATCGTCACCTACGTTCTGTACCGAATCTCTGGCTATACAACCTACGCCCTGTATGATCTTCTCAATACCCAGGGCAGAAGGATCGTCGGGGTTGTTGTAGATGATTATGCTGTTACGCATGAACACTACAAGGAACGCGGACACAGAGCCGATGGCTACAAGTTCGTCGTATCCTGTAGCTAGTGCCGACGCAGTACCGAGTACATTGATCTCACCACCGCCACCACCCGCTGACCAATCGGTTTCATTAAGCAGTACAGAGTACTGAATGGTTTGTAGAGTTGTCGCAGATGCGGTACCAGATTGAGCCCATAATCTACCAAACGCAGAATGAATACAGTTACCACTAGGGATAGTACCAGAGCCCGCAATCGTAGCGGCATTGGCACCGTAGGCTTTTGAGATAATGGTCTCTCCGCTCTGTGCTCCGATGAGTTTGTCATTGAAGGTTACGAATTGCCAGTTACTACCTGAGGGAGTTAGAGCGCCCGTCCTATCTGTGAACGTGGCGTACCCTGTTGGAGCAGCCTCGTAGATCTTATGGTTGCTACTGACCTCTGCCCCTATCACCAGCTCGTTACCGCTGCTGGTGTCACTCATGATCATGGATTCAATATTAGGAGTACCGGTCAGTGGCGTACTGGTGAACGTACTATATCCCTTCCTACTACACAGTCTACCTGCTTTGTCAAACACTACGTTACTCGCCACGCGAGCGAACGAAGCGTCAGCTACCGTGCTTTCACCTTCTAGGTTTAGCCCCTTGATACCTGGAGCCCTGAGTATGATGGACTTAAGGTCAGCGGCCATTAGGGTACGTACCAGTCTCCTTCAAAGTTAGTGCCCGTATACTTATGTACTTGTTCGTAAGCGATGGCGTCCGATAGTGCACTCTGATAACGCTGGAATACTGCGGACGAATTCGTCCCGCCGTCCTCGCCACGCTCTTCGATAGCGAGAGCTAGTGTGTACATGAACACCGGATACCACGGCACAGCTAGGATCTGATCATTACTGGTCTTGTCTTCTTCAGGGTTTACTACCTCTACGTCAATGACGTATACCCCGTTGGGTACTTGGTGTAGTTTAATCTGTATGTTCTGTGACGAATCAAAACCAGCTGGAGCCCAGAATCCTGGGGCTGCCTCGTTCGTATCGTACTTCTGCCAACGGTTGATAGTATCGTAGTTGGTCTTCAGAAGGAAGTTATCACTGGTAGTGTCGTATACCTTTAACAGTCGAGTTCTCTCATTGGTGTATTGAGAGCCAGCGGTGACACTGTACAGTGACGTACTAGCGGAGGTGGATAGGGTAATAGTTTCCCTTAGGGCGTCCCAGTTAAAGGCGTCCTCTACCTCACGCTTAGCGTCATTCAAGAATCCCAAGAGAGTACCAGCGTACTCCGTGTCACCAACGTCCGTTATCTCTGCTTCACGCAGACGTACTAGGACCTTGTTGATGATCTTCTTTACAGTGATGTTGGAGCTAGCCACGCAGTTCTCCTAGGGAGTAAGGGGGGCCGAAGCCCCCCACAATTAGAAGTCTTCGTAAGGAACAGTCTTGACTCGGAGCGTCCCGGCTCCCAAGTCTACTGCACCGCCCGTGCTGTTACTAAGAACAACCGTGACAGTATTAGCCGCCGTGACGTCAGCGCGAAGCTGCAAGTCAGCAACGTCAATAGAGAAACTCACGAAGGCGAAGTCTCCGAGTTTACACCCCGGAACAGTGACTTCCTGTGCCACTTCATCGCCGTCAGCAATACTGGCGGGATTAAAGGCAAGGGTAGCAAGTTCCGAACCTGACAACCTAGACATAGTTTATCTCCTTTAGAGTGGGGAGGCCGAAGCCTCCCCTAGCTCAATTAAGCGGGTACGGCGATTACAATACCAGCAGCGTCACGAAGCTCACCCGTACCGTAGATCGTGTCTGCGGTCATGAGGTCAGCCAGGTATTCCTGCTTGTACTGAGTCTGCGTACGGACGCCCAGCTGCTCAACGAGCACCAGACACGAACGATGGCCCAGGAGACACGCTCGCGTGTCCTGAGAACCAGCCGTATCGGTCGGAGCGTTCGTCGAAACATACACCGGGATACCGTAGATATCACCAATCAGACCAGTTCGAATGGTACTCGAACCAGCGCCCTCACCTACGAAAGCCTGCTCAGTGTAGCGGGCAATACCGGTGAGGTTCTTCTTCTCGACCGGGGGTACGACCAAGAAGCGATCACTCATGGGAACATCAGAATCGTCCAGTACCTGGATGATCGTGCGGATACCTGCGTCAGTGAGAGCCACAGCGGTGTCAGAAGCAGCGACGAAGAACGTCGTGCCGTCACCGTTGTAAGCCTTGTCACCGAAGTTGGTAGCAACACCGTCACCACCCTGGAGGTTATAAGCTTCCGTCCAGAGGTCGGTATCCACCTGCGTCGAGAGGGCGTAGCCCGCGTCGTCCGTGTAGAACGAGCGCATCGAAGACAGGCCCTGCACGTCCAGAATATCTTCGATCAGTCGAGAATATTCATAGTGCTTGTCGATGCTGATATCAACCTTACCTTCGGTTGCGGTAATCAGCGTAACCTGCGCCTGCGCAGTCGTAGACTTAGCAGATGCAGCGCCACGGGTCGGCGTCGGGATATGTACAACATCACCCTTCTTGCCTTTGTGATCCATGCGGGTAACGAGGTTTGCGAGTACAAGGTTCTTCTTGTAGGCCGCGATTACCTCGTCAGACCACAACTCAGGAATAAAATTCGCATGAGTCGTAGTCGTCATATGGTTAGTGCCAAGTGCCATCTTTAATCTCCTTTATAGGTTGACAATAGCGTTATTTAACGCGACCTTCTGCATAAGCCTGCAAGATCTCTGGCTGCAAAGCAGCGTAACGACTCGGGTCATCCATCTTCAAACGAATGAGATCAGACCTACGGTATACCTTAGAGGATCCACCAATAGATTCCCGAGACGTGCCGCGACTTATCGCCGTAGCATCTTCAAGTTTCTGCCGATCAATGGGTACCTGAGTCCTGTGTTCCGGTATGCCGTCTTCTCCTTCGGGTTCACGGTGGGTATCCTTGTACAGTGTGAACAGTTCGTTCGCAAAGTCAAAGTTACCATTAGCCGCGTGGCCCCAAAGGTTTTCACGAACCGGGGAAGCCAGAATCCATTCCTGAAAGGTCTCGCTGTTAACAAGGTCTCTCATGTTTGGATGCAGTTTCTCAAGTCGATCCAACGACATGTCCTTCTTCAGAGTCTCAGCTTCCGACTTAAGGGGCTTCATAGCATCCCCGATAAGCCTTTGAACGGTCGCTAGAGGTTGTTCGAGGAAGTCCTCATCAGTGAGTTCTTTCTCGGGTTCTGACGGCTCGGCCTTAGTCAAACCACTTTGGATAATCTGGTCAGTCAGCTTCCGAAGTTCTCCGAGTTCGTTGCCCTTACGACCCAGTTCTTTTTCCAGGTTCTCGTAGCTAGCAATGATTTCGTCAACCGACTTGTTTCTAAACTTGTCGGGTACTTGCGGTTCCGTACTTCCCGGACTATTTACCTCAGAGTCCAAATGTGAAAGGTCGTCAGTACCTTCCATATCTTCTTCCAGGGGATCAACTATAATGCTTCTTTCGGCCATAACGCTCTCCTTTGTCTTAACCCGTTAGGGGGACTAGTCAACAGGTAAACCTAAATCTATGAGGTTATCTCTGTTGGCTCTACGATGCCTCTTGGCCCACTTGTCTGCTGCTGTGGGGAAGGCGGTGTCAGTACCGGGTAAACTAAAATGTCCACCCGCTATCTGTTGCTCGGCTAGATGAGCACATACAGGACATACGGCAGTGTCCCTTTCGTGTATGTTGTTCAGGGCCTCAAATGAGTGACCGCACCCAGTACACCTATACTGGTACAGTATCATTAGAGTTCTAGCGAGTCCACTTCACCCTCTTGTTCCAGCTCCTCTATCATTCGCATCTCTTCCTTGAGTACGTCAGACAGATTGATCATCTGGTGGAGAGTGAATAGCCGTCCCTGCGCTCGACAGGTATTGTCCCAAGAGTCCATGTTCAGAACTTTATCTTGGGATTCCGCTGTCTCGCTCAGTCGTTCTCGAATGAATGCCCACCCCACTGTCTCAAGCGTAGTGAGCATCTCTTCATATCGTCGTTGCGTATCTGCTTCCATCATTACCTCTCAGTGAGACCTGGAGCGGCCTCTTCTTCTACCTGCCGTGCGATTGTGGCGTGTAGCCCTTCGAGTTCTTCAGACCCTGCGGCCTGCTCTATGGACTGATCAACCATCTGCTCAGCGGTTGACAAGAGGCTCCGTACATTGATGTTACCTTCCTTAGTAGCCCCTTGTATAAGCTTGCCGACGAGATCAGAAATAGCCTTGACTCTCTCAGTCTCGCTCTTGCGAACGTTGAGTACAGCCTCACTGGTATTCCAGATTGCCTCGCCCCTATCACGAATAGCTTCAGCTTCTGCTTCAGAATCCTTACGGAGTTCTGCCTCAACAGCCTGCTGAATCTTGAAGTCAAGCTCTTTATCCTTACGAGCCATATCCTGAAGCTTGGCTTGTTCAAGAAAGTCGGGCTGCGGAGGTTGAGGATTCATACTCGCAACCAGCTTCTCGTTGATGAAAGCCATGAACGTATCTTTATCTTCGATGTTGTAGTTTGACAACACCGCTTTCAATAGCATGAAGTACCCTGTTGATTCAGGTTGCTGTGTCTGTAGCAACTGGGTTAGCTGTGCTACTTCGAACTCTCGCGCTTGAGCGCCTAAAGCTCCGAAGACACGGAACCTGTAGTCCTGTATCGGGTACTTCTCAGGGTCAAACTGCATGTACCTACTAGCTACCTTATTAACCAAGGGAGTGAGAAGCTGGCGTTCGATGTTGCGCAACGTGCGCTTCGCTCGCTTCAGCGTAGCTGAGAGCATCATGGAAATACCAGAAGCCGTCTCGTTACGTGGGTTAACTCCCAGAGGGGCGGCGGTATCCATAGCACCCGTGGCTACTGTCACCATACGTTCTAGTTCTGCGGACTGCCGGTATGACTGCGGGTCTGGTGCCGGGAACTTGAAGGGCTGTATGGCCTCACCAACGTTGCCCTGTACGATAAGGTTCCTACCGGGCCTAACCTGGTAGTCAGCATTACGAGGCATCTGCGCTCCGTTCACCACCATCATCGGGTATGTACTAAGCCCCAGTGCGTCAATACGTGCCCGCATCTCTGCGTCCAACGCCTTCTGCGGGTTGTAACCCTTCTCAGCTACACCTCTACCCCAGAACCTATTGGGTACTGTGTCGTACTGGAAGGAGATAAAAGATCTGTCCTTAAGGATAAATGGGTTATCTGAGATCTTCAGAAGGTGGCCGCGGTTAGCGATCCATACGATAACTTCAACGAATTCAAAGTCTTCTTCGATGGTGGTCTCAGACTTGATGACTGCAAACTCCAACGGATCTACGTCCGTGGATAATGCCTTAGCCTTGTTGTACAGGTCCTTGGGTACTAGTCCGTGGTACTCGATTATCTCTACGTTGTCTACATCTGGAGACATAGGCATACGTTCGTCGGCGTGCTTATGACGCTCTTCGAAGTCGTTAAAGCCACCTATGAAACCTTTACGATATACGCCCTTGGCCTGTTTAAGCTGGACTTCATGGCGGGGGACTGTGTAAACATGAGCCGCACCAAGGGCGTCGTGGATCCGCGTTGCCGCAGGATCTATTACGAATTCTCTCGGGTCGATTGCTACAAGTCCCACCTCGATCTTAGGAACTTCAACTACTCCACCCTCTGTCGGGACCGGGACTTTGATTTCGTCTACTACGATCTTGCCTATGCCTGTACCGTATAGAGCGCCGTTCAAGAGGATCTCAGAAATACTCTCAGTGATACCGGATAGTTCAAAGTCTTCTATGAGCTGGGAGGTTAGTTCTTCCATCTCAGTGTCAAGCTGAGTAGCTACTTCCCCTGGGTCTTGATCAGGGCTGTTCTGGATTCGCTCGATAAGCTTCTTCTCAACTACGTCGTCTTCGATATCAATCCATCGCTTACGGTGGAAGATACTCTCCTCCATCTCTGCGACACTTGCTTCAATCGCTTGCTGCAATGCGGGGGCGATGATACGGGACCGCTCTGCTTGGCGAGTCTTGTCACTGGCTGACCATATACCACGCCAGAGTCTATAGTACTCGTCCCAATGCTTCTTATGTCCGTCGTCTCGGACCTTCTCCCACTTCTCAACCTTGTCACCTACCCATCCTACCAAGGTGGGTTCGGGGGTTTTATTCTTCTCCAACTGCTCTACTGACATTATCTACTACCCCACAGTGCAAAGCTGTAATGATTGCCGTCACCCCAACGACCTCCCCAGGAGGCGTCGTGGATTGCGTACGTACGTTCCCACCATTCACCTAAAGGTCGGTGGTCTTCGGTATCTCTAAGCCACTCCCCGTCCTTCCACAGGTTGAGGTCTATAGCCAACCTCATCTTGTGGTTACTGCGAGACCTACCGTACCCAACTTTCTCACCGTAGTCTCCATGCACACGGGGATCTCTATAGGCGTCACCTAGAGTGACTTCATACCCCTGACGATTAGCCTCCCTGATCAAGTCAGCTGCCGCTTGTGCAAACTCTTGCTGTAGGTTTACTATACTCATCAGAATCCCGATACATCATCCAACGGTTCCCACATGTCCTGAGCAGGCTCGTCGATGAAAGAGGGTTGAGCCAATTGATCAATGTATGCTAGTGCATCAAGCATGTCGTCATGTGCCATAGGGTTGGGGAAGTCAACCATCTGATCTAGGAACTTGGAAGTATACTCGCCCGGTTCAAATGATAGTCTACCCTGCTGCATACGTCCCTGTAGTGCCCATACGATACGGTCAGTCTTCTTCTTATTACCGTGTGTCACTTCCATGATGTACGGGAAGATGTTCAACCGTTTCATATTATCGTGTAGGTACGGCATGAGGGCGTTCTTCAGTGCTCCTTTTTCAATACCTATGGCTGTAGGTCTGTGTTTCTGGCACTGTTTAAGGATGCGTAGAGCTGTCTCTCTAACACCCCACCTACCACACACTATGTCAAGTACGTGCCACCCATCAGAGTTTGTACGTACTACAGCTATAGCAGTTTCGTCCAGTCTCTTCTGGTTTCCCTTAGCGATAGACTGTACGTCCTCGTACCCTGCCGGATCTACGGTGATGTACACTTCACCGTCACCCTTCTTCTCACAAACCTCAAAGAGGTCTACTTGGAACACAGTACCACCGAACGAGCTGAAGTTTGCCTCAAACTCCTGCTTGACATACTCTAGGGGCATGTCTCTGGAAGCTGCTACAATCTCCCCTGGATCTAGGAACGGGTTGTCCAGGGATTTATACGTCCATGCTGCCCAGTCTTTCTCTGTCTGCGCTGTTTGAAACAGGTCGTAAAAGTGGTTCTTACCGTTGGGTGTCCCGATAAATAGAGCACCCCCTTTTACATCTGCTAGTACAGGGCGAACAATCGCCGTCCAGACGTCGGGTTTCATAAACGCATACTCGTCCATCACTACATAACTTAAGCCCACACCACGAAGTGTATCTGGTCTGTCTGATCCCTTCAGGTAAATCTGGCGGTCGTTCACCAGAGTTAGGATGCACTCATTTTCCCTCACCTTCTTAGTCACTGGATAAGCCATCTGCTTCAGCTCATGCCACATGATATCTTTGGCCTGTTGGAAGGTTGGGGCTATGTAGTAACAAGCGTGTCCGGCTAGGTCATAGCCGAACTTATTTTTCTCCTGTAGTGCGTTAACCAATAGGTCAACTTTAGCCAGGTAGGATTTACCAAACCTTCGCCCCGCGCCCACAACTTTGAACCTCGCGTCACTTGCGAAGATCTCCTGTTGAGCTTGATGTAGGGCGAATTCTAAATCCATTAGTTCACGTGGTCCGTGCTTTGTGCGGGCGAACCCCTGGATACTTTGGAGCTTGAACTAAAGCGCGGAGGGACGTTACCCGTACCTACGTTGGGCGTAGGGTTATGTTCGCTGTTACGCGAACTCTCGGGTCCGACCATCTTGGGTGCGTCTTTAGACATATTACTTACCGCCGTTAGTCGTGCCACGCGGGGGAACATTCGTAGCAGCCGTCGCCTTATCCGGGCGTCGGTACTCTTCTGAGATGTTCTGTCCCTGCATGTTTACACCACCACTTCGACTGGCGTTAGCCGCGTCACTGTTCTGATGTGCTTTCATTGTCTATCTCCTTAAAGTCTGCCTCGATGGGCTCTTCAGATTTAACCTCAGTGTCGATACCACGGATTATGATGTTAATCCCGGCGCGACCTTCGTCCCTACCGTAGTGCTCTACAGCCTTACGAGCGGGGATAGCCCTCTCAAACAATAGCTTGGCGGCTGTCATATCGCCGTCTTTCGCTTTCTTCACCACAGCCTTAAGTACCGCTGCGAAGTCCTTGTTCATTGACCCAGCGAACTGCTGAATCAACTCGTTCTGCATCTCTGTTAGTGCGTTAACCGACCCCTTGGGTCTGCCAGCTGGGTTTAAGCTTGGACCGCCCTTTACTAGCGCGGGATTTCCACGCTTTCGTTTGGGTTTTGGTTCTTCCATCGCCTAGTATCCTGTCTGCGTGAGACTTGTCGCCCGCCATGAATTTATCCATGTCTATGAGTTCAGTTTCGGGGTGTCTCAATAGAAATTCTCCCATGATATCCACCGAATTTGGGAATATCTGGGGTTCCAAGTGTCCGTCGTCCATGATATGGACCTTTCCTGCTACGTTAGTAGGGTCACGGTGTGTGATTACCCACTTTTCTGGGTCGTAGTACTCCAAAACCTTGAAGTAGTGTATCGGCATCTTTATAATATCCACGTCACCAAGCTTTATACGCTTGGAAAAGTCCACGTCTGGTACGATTCGGTGCTTAAGCAGGTCGTACAACGTGATTCTTCCCCCATAATGCCGCTCTACGGCGTGCAGTATGGCTGCGTGCTCCAGAGTTCCGAGTGGATATCGCTCTGGATCTTGCGACGGCATGGTTTTACCCACTCTCATACCCTTTTCTTCCACAGCATAGGCCATAAAAGCCGAGCTATAGGAGCGTGGTATGGTCAATACAGCTATCATCAGTCGTTTGCTAAGTATCTCTGACGTGCATTGCGCTTTCTACGGAGTACTTCTGGCGTATCATCTTCCTTAATCGAGGGCAAATACCCAAAATCCAGGGGGTCTATAGCTGGTCCACCCGCTAGTGGACTGGCTTGCATGTTGAAATTGATGATCCACATTAACATTAGTTAGCGTAACCTATGTTAAGAATAGCCTCATCAGCGGATAACGTTGTGAGCCCTTCATGGTTTGACGTTATAGCGTACGAAAGACCTGTGCTAAGAGCTACACCATTGGGTATGGCGAACACAAAACCCGCACCGTTGGTATCTCCCTGTGTCGGGATAGCGAACTCCAGTGTTGGGGGCGTACTACCCAACGTAACTGAGGCTGATGCGAGGTTAAAAACCTGCAAGTATGCAACTGCTGATGTTAGGTTGGTGCAGTGGATCCAGTATAGTTGCGCTGCCGTAGACGAAATTTGAGTTAGAGTTGACGTACCTCCATTATAATGTAGTTCCGTACCGCCACTTGTGCGGGTACCCGCTATACCTACGTTACCTATCAGATTGTTACCAGCAGTGATGGACGCTATGTCCACATCACCGATATTGTTGGTACCTGCGGGTAGGGCTATGTCCGTTGCTAAACTGACCCTAGGGACATTACCTGCGTCAACGCCGGTACCGCCTGCGATACCTACCTGGGAAGCTATGAGATTAACCGCTGCGCGATTCGTCTCGTCCCAGTCGTCCATAATTTGGACGGCGGTTACTATGTTACTAAGGTGGGTGTTGTGGGTATCCTGGTTGGCAGACGTCGCTACACCAGTGACCGATACCGTACCGTCAACCGTGATAGAACCAGCCCCATCATCTATTGAGATAGTGCTGCCGTTATCATCAATTGATATGACTCCAGTGGAGTCGCTTGCGATGGTTACACGAAGAGCTGTGGCCTCTAGACCACCACCGACTACTGTACCATACCCGGTATTGGTATCTATGTTATCTAGTACGCCGTTATCTGTAGCACCTAGATTAGCAGTCACGGTGCCGTCGATGGTGAGGGATCCACCCCCATCGTCCACGGATACTACGCCCGTACTATCGTTGGCAATCGTTACCCTGAGCGCGGTGGCCTCGACGCCTCCACCCACAACTGCGCCGTAGTCTGTGTTGGACTTTATGTTATCCAGTACTGCGTTATCAGTAGCCCCGAGATCTACAGTCCACGTACCACTTTGTGTGGCTGCTACTGTACTTGACGAAGCGAACGCTACTCGTAGTCCGTTGGTGGCAGTGCCTGTGCCTGTGGCTACGCGAGTCTCAGAGTCAGCGGTGCCGTCTGCTAACTTTATAATTTGATAGTGACGAGTCGCTGCCGCGTTCTCGTCTGTAGCCATCTTGGCCCCGCCGGAGCCAGCTGCTAGTTCTACGTCATCAGCCATTCTTAGCTCCTGTTACCATCCCATTCCCATTGACTGCAAAGATCCCCAAGAATCTCCGAAATCTACATAGATATTAGATTTGACTGGGATGTTTCCACGCAGACGATACCATTCTTTAGCGTGAAAATCAGTCCAAGCCCAATTGTAAACCCGACATTGCCGAATACCACCAGCAAAATCGATGTTTCCTGCACTGTCATAGTAGCCCACAGAATTTTTAGCAGCAATCGTGTCGCCCCCAAACGGAGCTGTAGCCATGGGTCCGCAATTCACGCCGTTCACCCACGCAGTCCACGACGCGGCGTTCCACAAATCCCCGCCACCGTCGTACGCCGCGACAAGCCAGTGACGTTGCCCGGTAAGAGAAAACCCTGCCGGAAAATCTACCTCTACGTTTAAATTTGTCGCGTGAGTTATGGCGATAACAAAGTTTTTGTAGATTCCTGACGTGCCCTCTCTTAGCAACGCCACCATAGTGTTGCCTGACACGCCACTGATAGCAGCCATAGGGATGGTTGCGTGCAGACCAAGTGTGTCACAGATACATTCACAGACGAGTGTCAGCGGTTCGCTTTCGCTGGTTACGATATTTCTTGAGGAGAATTGAACGGCTTCATCGAAATCGAAGTCTCCGTCAACGTCTCCCAATCCGGTGGGCCTGCCGTCCGCTGGGACTGCATTCCACGTCGTAGATATTTCCCCGTTAACCAGATCAACCCACTGCGGGTTGTTATTCAACGGTACGCGGAAAGTCTTAAGACCCCGCCACTGCCAGTTACCCCGGTCAGTGTTAAGCCAATTAACTGGCTGTCCTGGTCGAACTACTTTACGGGGGATTTGAATAAGTTTAGTAGCCATTAACCGTGTTCACGCATTCCCATACGTAACGCTGTAGTACCAGAAGTCGCCGCCGTCTGTAGTATCAAGGTCCGCAGTCGCGCAGTTGTTATGCAAAACTAGTTGAAAATACTTAGGCAACGCGCCGACAAGACTCGACAAAGAAAATGGTTGCGAATGCTGTGGCGTAGTCACAGCCTGAAGCGTGATCACGTTCGCAAGAATCAGGTTCTCTTGAGTGAACGCTGTTCCTTCCGTGATCTCTGCTGCGTTCTCCGTCACGTTCGTTCCGCCATCGATAGCGGCGCCGATGGTGTCGCCAGCCGTCGTCGCGCTGGTCGGGTCATACGGAGTCGTGATATACAGCTCTACAGTCTCATCAGCCGTAGGTGCTGCGAGAAATTCGACGAAGCCACCTATAATAAGGTCGTGGCAGGCGGGGACCGCGATCTGGTCGCTTATCGCCCACTCGTCCTGCAAGATGCCTTCGAGTATCGCGTCGAAGCTGATTTCGGTTGGGGTACCCCAAGTAACTGCTGCCATTATTAAGCCCTCGAATCCCTGACGTCTGTGACCGATATACCGGACAAGCCCAAAACCTGAAGTCGGCTTTTACGGTTCTGACTCAAACCGATAATTGCTGTCTTATGCGCTGGACCCATACACTGCGCGTTTGCCCCGCCGCCAGCCAAGTCGTTGATCACCAGATCCAGAGCCGCATCCGTCAGAGGAGCAATCGCTCCCGTCCCGTCCGCATACTTAAGTAACGCTTTTGCGCTAGAGATGTGCGCCAAGCTCATGAGAATATCAGAACCGGCGTCTCCCAGCGGCAAAAGATCACCCGGTTTAGCATCAGCTACGACCGCTATCCGGCCATACAGATTACTGCCCCTGTGACTGTTGCGAATAAGGTAGTCAAGCAGTTCTGCACTGCTGGGCGTATCATCATAAATAGCTAGATTCATATCCGAAACCACGTCGTTGTCGGACATACCAGCATAATTACGCGCTAGAGGATCGACAAGCAGCTCATTTCGGAGTGCGGTTATATTACTCAAGTATTGGACCCCTTAGTTACTTGTGGTGTCTACTGACGTAGATACTACTTTTTCAGGTATAAACGAGTGTATACAATAAGCTATGTCTGTATCTACAACCCACCAGTTCTTGATCTTGATCGTGTCTGGACCGTCCCAGGAGATGATGATATCATTCCCCTCTACAGGCTTAAACGTAAGATAGTGTGTACCGTTCATCATTCGCTCTCCTCTACCCAAGCTTGGCCTTTAGAGTGCGGCCATATGCTGATATCTTTTAGTATGTGGGCTTGCCCCAGTCTTTCAAAAATTTCTACGTCTGTAGTTACTATAGTCATGTTGGCATCTATCGCGGGAGATGCGTCTGCACTCTGCGCTGAATTTGCAAAGTATCCAGTGATAAACAGATTACTCTTAGCGTCGTGTGACGTCCTAGCTCTAACTGGCAATACGAAAGACTTAACTGCTGTCTGTACTCCTGCTGATAAGTCTATACTAGTACTGTCGTTGGTCTCGTTGATGGAAACTATTTCGGAGGTATTAGACGAATTGTGATAGAACGCCCAAGTATCTGACGTACTCCCGGTTAAAGATACGAAAGTCGTAGCTCCTTGGTTATCGATACCTGGTTCGTCATACCAGATAGTTGCTTCAGCTGAAAAGTCTTCTGACAACATCGAAGCAGATATGTTACCATACGACAACGCACCGTCCGTAGCTGGTGCGCCTGCGTAGGGTTGGAATGCTACTGCTCCTTCCACGATCTGCCCGAACCAAACTAGCACTGAGCTTGTCCCGTCACCTGTGTAGGTCAAAGAACCAGTGGTAGTATCGGCCAGGTACACTATCATGGACTCCGAAGAACCTGTAGCTACTAAGTTGTTATCACCAGTTACTACAACTCTCCACCAACCGTTACCTACGTTCCAGACTTTGTGAGTGGCCCCGGTTACTCCGCCGCTGGCCGTCACTGCACCAGTTGTAGTGTTTATTCTAGCGTAGGATAATGTACTACCATCACTACCAACAAGTCTAACTTCAGGGTAGCGGGTACCCGAACCCGCTTTCAAGTACACAGAGCCAGTATATACCAATGTCTCATCAGCCATAGTGATGTGGCCGCGTATGCTATGCTGAGCATTGTTCACACTCTCAGTGACCTCCACTGCGGTATTTCTACCGTCAGGGGCCTGATCACTGTTTTGGGCCATAGTGGTCTCTGAGGCTGTCCAAGTACCCAGAATGTCCTCAGGGTCGTCCGTACTCCAGAGGTTGGTGTAGCCAGGTTCAGCCAGCATTCCCTTAAGGGTGTTGTCTGCGATCCTGGTCTTACTGCCTGCCGTAACTACTGCGGTAGTGCTATTCCAAGTGTTGCCGTGAGTGGTATCGAAGTACTTGACCCCGTTGACCTGTCCGTTACCAAGGTGGTCTGTCTCTGGTGCTACGTACTCGTTGGGGGCTTCCACTGAAGCGCCGCTTATTTCCTCCAACTGTATGTTGGATACGGTCATAGCACACGCACCGTCTACACCGGCTCCAACGCCCAGTCCCATACGGAAGACCGCAGAGCCCCCCGCTGTTATCTCAATCTTAAACGCATAGCGTCCGTCTGTGGAAACTCCCACCTGTCTACTGGAGGGGGTTACGGTCTCCGTAGGCCCCGCGAGGATAGTAACCATCTGCTGAGCGTTGGAGGGGTTTGATATACTGGTGGCATCAAACGATATCATGTACACAGCCCCTAAGGGCCAGGTACGGGAGTCAAATGAGATGTAGGCACGATCAGTGGCTGAGGGGCAGTTGAACGTTATACTCTCATTTCCGTTGTCAGTTACTGTACCTCCACCAACTACGGTAGTTAAGAAGGCACCGGGATCTGAGTGATCAGCTAGGTTCTCAACTCGCCTCGCTCCGTAGAACCTGGGCTCTCCAGCGTTGACTCTGTGGAGAATACCCTCGTGGTCTGGTACTATACGGTTGGCTGATGTGGGGTTGTAGGTTGGTGTATACGGTACCTGGGTTCCTTGGTGTACAGCCTTCACACTCGTACGTAGCGGCGCGTTCAGTACCGCTGCTGGGTCCAGAAGGAGTCGGTGTCGTATGTTACGTTCTACTCTCATTAACCGAAGAATCCTTTTACAAACCCAGAGCTGGGGGACTGGAAGGTCCTGGCGGCGTTGAGGATGACTTCTAGTGCGCTACCTCCGCTGTCCTTGATGAGGTCTTTGAAGGGAGATGCCAGCTGTTGTGCCAGCACCGGATCCACACCCTGTCGAGATAGGTTGAGGGCATAGTTGTCAAGACGTCTGTTGCCCGTGGCCTGAAACCCCGGTACTGCACCACCCCCGTCGTGGAGGGAGATTTGGCCCCGACTCGTCGGGTCAGGTCTTTCCGGAAGAGGTACCAGGTTCTGGTAGTTGTTCTCGATCTGCCACTGTAGGGCACCCGCGATGCCCCTGTCGTCAATACCCGAACCCTGAGCTATAAGGTCCGCTGTAGCCTGTAGACGGGGATCCAATCGCCCATCCGTTCTTTCATCCACAAACCTCTGAAAATTCTCGATGCCCCTGTTAGTGGGTTTCAGGTGGCTTCGATCCAGACTACGGGCGTGGTTGGCCTGAAGTTTCTGTAACCCCTCTTCTCCGAGATGCCTACGTATGGTACTGATCATACCCCCGAAATCAGTATCGGGCTTATTGTTGACCAAGGACCCTATCTTGCTCTGGAAGGAGGGGGTCTGTACTTTCTTCGCTGCTGCGCCTGCCCCTATGTTGGGTACGTTTGTCAGCTGTACGTTATTCTGAGGTGGACGCTGATTTTGCGCCCCACCCGATGCGAAGGTTGTCTGTGTCATAGGTAGTCTTCAGGTCCGTGTGCGTTGATACAGGCTGCGTTAGCTACACCCCAGGGGTTAGTTTCGCCCCTAAGGCCATTATTGGCTGTGAGCCATTTCCGGGTCTCCACGATCACCGGGTAGTCCCCTGGTGCTGTCGCCAACCAGATCATCAGAGCGTCGTTTGAGTTCTGGGAGTTCAAGACTCGCACGACGTTGTTTGCCCAAGATCCGCATAGCTGAATTGGGATAGTCGTCAAGTCCGCTGACTGAACGATAGTGGTCCAGTACAACAGTATACAGAGCATCACGAACTTTTCTCTCATGCACCAGTATCTCCTAGAATTTGGAGGCGGGCTAAACCTGACTCAACCGTGGTTGTCCCCACACCCGCCCAGTTGAGCTTCAATGGCGCAGTACGTACGGGGGTGTAAGTGAACTTCTGGTCACGAGCACGCCGGATTTGACTGCTTAGGGTGATCGCCACCTCCCTTTCCCAAGATAACCCCGTCATAGGGCTCCCAGTACGTAAGAAAGTTTCTTCACTCTCACCTAATATTATACACTAATGGTATGCAAATGTCAAGTTCTTTTTGCACCCCAGGTCTTGGGG
>JAAOEI010000034.1_pt1 | contig 45379 bp, 47 predicted proteins | sample 7059261 | NCBI WGS metagenome assembly JAAOEI01 (sample SAMN14008812, study PRJNA610033) | viral metagenome | isolation source: viral particles filtered from seawater | place: China: Hangzhou Bay, Yangshan Deep Water Harbour | collected 2017-10-31 | reverse complement strand
CGTAGGACCTTAGGCATGACGTGCGGGGTGACCCCCAGGGCTCTTTCAAGGCGACAGATATAGTCCGTGGCAGCCGTCAGGGTCTGGTCTCGTGCCCAGGCTCGGCGAGCCAAGGCGAGGTTAGTGTCCATGATCTCTTCCTTTCCCAAATATGGGACGTTGTTACGCGGTGCGTTATAATCGCTGTAAGTCGTTTGCTGTCGGTCGTGACAGAGCTAAGTGGCCCAACCCCGTGCATCCCGTGCACTCATTCGTCGTAAGTCCTTTGTGCACTGAATGTGGGGTGTCTCGAGGGTGACAAGGTTTTTTCTTGTCACGGGGCTGGGGGTGACAAGCGTTTTGGGCAACCCCGTGCAACCCCGTCGGAACCCCGTCGTAAGTCCTTGGTAGCACTGAACGACGGGATCCCCCCTACTGTTCTGAAACTTTCACTTGTCATGTCAGTCTGTCGGGGGGACATGACAAGTGAATTTACCTAAACAATAGCAAAGGGCCCCGATCCCGTGCATTCAGTGCTGACAAGGGTTTACGTCGAAGGACCCCCCGGGGGAGGGTCCGGCGACGCGACATTGGCGAGTTGGGGGTTAAATCAGCTTCAGTCGGTTCAAATGGTCGTCCCATTCCTTGAAGATAGCCTTGACGTCGTCGACCAGGGGCTTGGCGTCAGCCGCCAGGGTGAAATCCCAGCGGTGTCCCAGGCGCTCCAGCATTTCCATTAGGAGAATGGCGTCCTTCCTCCGGGGTATGAGGCTTTTGATAGCAAACCCCGTGGGAATGTGGGTTACGGTGTAGCCGTCATTGCGGGTCCATTCCCCCCAGCGGACTACAGTCCTGGTGACTGCAAGGTAGGCGCCAGGGGCCTTAGACACGACAATCGCGCGCCGGCCCTCCTGGGGCCTTTCCTCGTAACGCACGTCGTCCCTAGACCCCGTGGCGTATCGCATAACCCCCACGGGGTCTAGACGCCGCAAGGCTTCTGCCGCTTGGGGGTCGCCCTGTGCGGCCAGGCGTTTCAGTCTTTGTTTTCGAGAATCCATAATACCTCCAAACCTACCTGTCGGAATCTAACCGACACCCGGGGCCAACAGACGGTAGGTGAGCAGTTTACTCCGGGACATGCTCAGGTCCTGGTGGCAGCCCCGTCCTCACTCATGTGCTTCGGGGGTTACGTCTGCCGTTATGCGAAGAGGCTAGGCTCCTTGGCGGTCTCAGGCTCGAGGGTCTCGACCGTCTCAGCGACAGTCTCCACGATCTCGTTAGCCTGGCCAGTCACGGCGCTGCCGAGAAGGAAGGCGTCATGCTGGAACTTCTGCTTCTCCCGTTTGGGAGTCATGAGGTTCCGAGCAATCAGGTCCTCCTCAGTGGCGTCGCCTTTGGCGATAGCCGCGCGAGCGCCCTGGTAGTGACTGTTGCACAGCCCACGAGTCTTCACGGGCAGGTCACAGCCGGGGTAAAGGCAAGTCTTCTTAGTAGCCATGGTGATCCTCCTTTTGGATCGGGGTGTTGAGTCTATTCACGGAAGGCCGCGAATTGGTAGGTAGTGACTGTTTCAGAAACAGCGTCTACGCTGTCATAGTCGCCGTCAGCGCCGAGGTGATTGCTTTGACCCTCAACGTCGTCAAGGCCCTCCAGCCAGCAGTCCAACTGAATATCAGGGTCTCTCCCTCGGGTGATATAGTCCACAGCCCACTCTGCCAGGATCTCTGTGGGGACGTAATCCTCAAAGTTCTCCCTGAGGAATTCAAGGTGGCCCTGGTAGGAGCTATCCCACAGCACGACCTGTCGATTGTCGGAGGTCTCCCAGATTTCGTAGTAATCTCCGAGCGTTTCCCGGTCAGTGAGGATAACGCGCTCCCCTCCAAATTCTACCCAAGGCCCCGGGGGCCCAAATGCGCACTCCATGGCCCCGCACTTGCCAAACTCTTTCCAGCAGGCTTCGTGCATGAGGTGCCCACAGTGCTCGCACTTGTGGATATCGTCGGGAACGGCGACCCCCTCCCGGCATAGGGGACACGCTAAGTTACGCGTGTCAACAATCAGTTTCAATTCCATGTCATTCTCCTGTCAGAGACACAGTGGAGCACCCCCCGCAGGGTGTGGGTCACTTAGTGTCTTTCTCCCTTAGGTAAAGGTAGAACATGCTCACTGCTTTCAGAGCTTGCTCGTAGGATATGCCCAGCCTCTCACTCTTGAACATGAGAGCCAAGGCACGGCGAGTTGCTTCCTCTTTAGTCACGAAGCCACCTCCGCAGTATTTTGAGACTAAGCCACAAATCTCTGAGGCTAAGCCATAGAAGCGTAAGCGCTCCCTTGATTGTGTCACCACGTGGCGACAGGCGAGGCGATTGTTTCATGATATCCTCCATGCTGCGCTGGGGGCTTGCACCCCATATGGTCTATGCCGCGCAACGGGTGGGAAGGTAACGAGAGGCAGCCGGTTACCTTCCCATAATCGGTTATCTTATCAAGGCCCTTCTGCCACTAGGGCCAAGATTGCAAGCTTGATTGACTGTCTATAAGGCCCCAGCCTATCCTGTAGGCGCGACAGTCTCGGAAGCTACTCCAAAGACTAGGGCTGGCTTTGCACCTAGATAGCCACCCGGGTGCCACCAGCACCACAGGCTCTATCAACCCTAGCCGATTCCGTTCACCAGGAACAAGCCCGGCTAATCGCACCCTTGCTCTTGCAACGGCCCCCATGGGGGGCCCAGTATCTTGAGAGGCGTAGGGTTGAGCTATTCTAATAGGCTTGAATCCACCACAGCCCTCTAGGCCAAGCTGTGTTGCTACGTGGCGCCTCTATGCAACCCCGGAGCTACCCGGAGCACGTTCCCCGCTCTATTATCGGAAGTTCTGCGCCAAAGGCGCGCAGACCCTAAGGATCTTTCGCAGGAGGAGCGCAGTTTTGACGTTCCGTAGGCTTCTCCCTGGCCATAGATCACCACTACGTGCTACAGCTACTTACCGGGTTCTGCCTATTTCCAGTCTGCTACCCTTGCACAGGCGCCCCCCTGCTGCAAGGTGGTGGGTTATGGGATCAAGCCATTGGGTCTCTCATTCTGCCCGACGGTGGCTGCCGCCGACGGTTTATCTATAGCAGACACTGTGCCAAACGTAACTAAGGGTCTGGCAGGGGCTGCCAGGTAAGCGCCTGGCGCCATTTGGACACTACCTAAACCCCAAACTCTGCTAAGTAACCACCAGCAAAGGGATTAAGTGTAGCCTTTTGGCGCCACCTGGTGTATGGGTGGCCTTACCGATTCTGGCGGGTTGCTAGGGATAACAAACGTTAAGCAACAAACGTTAACCCCTGGCAACAAACGTTAACCCCCACGCAATCAAAGGACTTACGTCTGGCACGCAATGTGCTGAGTCCCCCCGCCCTACCAAGCAAGCCTCGGCATTGGCGCGGTATTTGCTTACGCGCGCGTGCGCGCCTGACTGGCCTCGCGGCGCGTTGGCCCGGTGCACGCACCGGCAGCACTGTCAGCACTGCGCCCAGTGCACGCACTGGCAGCACTGTCAACACTGCGTGCACTGCCGCCACCGGCAGGACTGGCATGTCGCGTCGCGTCATGGCACCCGGGCCGCCAAGCCCCGGGGGTATGTCCCCCACGCGCGCGCCCATCATGGTATCTTAGTGTCCCAAAAATTTTTACCTATTTTTTGACCCCTTCCCCTTGGCACACAAGGAGTTACGTCCACAGTCCTGCGTATCGTAAGTCTTTAAAACTCCGTGAGCAGGGTGGGACAAGAAAATTCAACGTAAAATAAGGACTTAAGACACCCTCCCGGATTTTTCTCTTGACACGACATTTTGGGATATGAGAGACTGTGTGTCATGTCCGAACCGTGGCCGGACAACCGACCTTTTCCGCCGCCTCCTTTCTCGTCCTGGGTGCCTTTGGATTTCCCGATTCTGGTTGAGCCCTACGAGTGGGAGACTGAGGACTCCCCACCCCCGCCCCGCCGGGGCGATGGTCGGCGCCTCAAGGTAATCGAAGACCCTGATGCTTGACCCGATCACGGACGACACCTACGGGGCTCTGGCCTGCGCAACCATCATGGGCCTCGCGCTGCTTTATCTCGTATTGAGGACTGTATGAAGAATCGTAGTTCCCTGTTCGCTGGGCTGTTCCTGGTCCTCTTGACCCTGAATGTAGCCTATGCGGCGGCTCGGATCACGGACACCCCGCGGGTGCCGGCAGTAGGGATCGCCAGCGTCTACAGCGGGTCTGCCCCCGGGGCCAACACGGATATCCTGGCCACTGACGTGAACCCTGAGCACGACTACACGCTGTTCCGGGTGACGATCTGCCTGGCGACCAGTAGTGTTTTCAACGTCACTACTGACGACGGGACGACGGCCTATACCAACGGACTGAACTCCAGCGTGGCTCTCAACGCGGGGGACATGTATACGTTCGTGTTCAGCACCCGTCAGGGCATTGGCTACAACTTCCAGGTGGAGACGGACGGAGTGATCCGGTTCCTCTACGTGGAAGAGGTGATCCAGGAGACGAGCTACTAGTGGTCTTCGCCCTGGGTTTTGCCATGGGGTTCTTCTTGGGTATGGCTATTGAGGTGGGTTCGCATGGAAGCCCTTAACAACCTGGAACAGAGCCTTGTGAACCTTCGTGATCTTCTCCGATTCAAGGCTCAAGCTGAGAAGGAACTGGCGGACCTCCGGGTTGAGGTCAGCCGACAGAAGTATCAGATCAAGGACCTTCGCTCGAAGAACGCCGCCTTGGAGAAACTCAGCGATGTGCTGAGCCCCGGGGATGAGAACTACCTGATGGCGTTCAATGCTACGATCGAGTGCTTCCGCCCCAGCAAGGGCGGCAAGCGGGTTACGGTCCGCAGCCGCAGGGGACGGGTCCTGGCCGAGGTTCACGACGACGAGAAATACAAGCGGTCGTTGATTAAGCGGGCTCTTAAGGAGGCACGCGCCAAACATGTCTGGAACGAAGGGAACCGTTAGGCGGAACAAGAAGAGGACCAAGGAACAAAAGCGCGACGAAGCTTTTGAGGTCCTCTCCAGAGACTCACATGACTACCTCGAACGGGAACTCCAGGAAGCGCTCAAAGAGCCGGGCAAAGGGCCGAAGGTCCTCGCCGCGCTCAAAGCCTACGCAGCAGCCCGGAAAATCCGAAGAGAGGCTCTCGCCGAAACGTCTGCTCGACCAAGAGCAACCGAACCTGTTGGTAAGGACGTTTACGCCCGGTATGACCTTTCCAACCTGGGAGATTCTCCCGGGGGTGGAGAAGAGTAAGGGGCTCCAGCGAGCAGCCAAGGTCTTCGAGTGGATGGAGCGCTTTCTCTACATCCGGCTCAAGGACAATGCAGAGCAGGCCCTCGCCCCCTACCGGCTCAATACGGTTCAGCAGATCATTGCCCAATACATCGCAGCATGTTGGCATGTTGGCATCCCCGTCAAGTGTGTGTGCCCCAAGGCGCGACAGATGGGAATTAGCACCTTCTGGCAGGCCCTGGGATACACCCTCTGCCAGTTGTTCCCAGGCTATAACACTGCGGTGGTAGCACACATCGAAGAGGCCGCGACCGAGATTTTCGGCAAGAGCAAGATTTTCGATCGCAATATCCGAGGGTGGCACCTGGACAAGATTGCAGACCAGCGGGGTCGCATGGAGTGGGTGAACTCCAGCGCGTCCCATTGCGGAAGCATCAAGACTGCCGACGGTCTGCTGATGGGCTTCACTCTGAACATGATCCACTGGTCTGAGGTTGCGAACTTCTGCGACCGGGGGAACGACGCCTATGGGGCACTAGCCTCCGCTCGTCCGGCCCTGGCTCAGACGGATATGACTGTCGAGGTTTTCGAGTCGACCGCTAAGGGCAAGGACCCGCTCTATTGGCCCATGTGCGAAGAGGCTCGGGACCCCCACAGCGGCAGCGACTACACTCTGCTCTTCCTGCCCTGGTTCCTCCAGAAGGAATACTCCATCTCCTGGGACAAGTATCGGAACATGTTCCTGGAGAAGGGCAAGAACGACCCCGGCCCTCAGTTCAAGCCGACCCCGGAAGAGAACAACCTGCGCAAGAGTCTTGCTCAGGTCGAGGTCGAGCCCTGGGAGAAATACCACAAGTATCGGGTTGACCTGACCGACGACCAGTTGATCTGGCGCCGCTGGGCTATCCAGAACATCTGCCGGGGCGATATCGATACCTTCAAGCGTTTCTACCCCGCGTCCTACGAAGAGGCCTTCACGGCTAGCGCCTCGTGCATGTTCGACAACGATACCCTGCGATGGTATCAGTCGCGCACGCGCACTGCCCCTAACTTCGGGAACGTAGAGAACGCCGGCAAAGTGTCGGCGTTTGTCAGTAACCCTAAGGGTTACGTTTCGATGTGGGAGTCCCCCAACCCGCGCGACGAGTATGTGATCGGCGCGGACATCGGGGGCGAGAGAAAGAAGAGCGACCCGTCTTGTGCGTATGTAATCAACAAGCATACGCTCCAGGTCATGGCTTGCTGGCACGGCTACGCAGAGTGGGATTTCTACGCAGACGCCCTGTATGACCTGGGTCGATACTATAACTGGGCTCTTCTGGTGGTGGAGAACAATGTGAACCCTGCGGTGGCCAAGCGACTCCACCGCGAGGGCTATCCGAATCTTTACTACTACTTTGATGATGCCACTGGACAGGGCGGCGGCCGAGTGCCGGGGTTCAACACGAACACTAAGACGCGCAACGAAATCCTGGACACCTTGGATCAAGCGTGCCGTGGGCGCAGGCTCAAAAATCCAGATCGGTTTTTCCCTAGCGAAATGGAAACGTTCATCTGGGTGCCCAAGAGCCCGGGGTCCACGTCGGGCAAATACATGGCGACTGGAAGCAACAAGGATGACCGCATCATGGCGGCAGCCTTGGCAGTCTTCCACTGTGCACGTGAGACCGCCCGGGTGGACGGCCCAGAGGTCAAAGAGAAGAAGAAATCCTTCGCTCAGCAATACTACGAGGAACTCATGCGGGAAGCTCGCTTCGAGAAGGAAGAGGGGTTCCTCAATCTCTCCGCCTCGCCCAGGGGGCGTAAGTAATGCCACGCGGGGGTAGGGAACGAGACCGCTGGATCGCCAAGTGGTGGGGCCAGCGAATCACTGCGGGCAAGAAGGCTCGTATTGACTATGACACGGTGGCTGCCGACGTCATGGGGTATTTCAAGGCAGACCACGGGGAGCTTTACACGAACCCTGAGGTGCGGGAATACTTCATGGATTTCCGTGGCGCGGCCACGGTGTCGGTGCCTAAGGTGGCGCAGATGCGCAACAGCCTCGGGCCCCGTCTCTATGTCACCAAGCCTGTGCGGACGGTGAACCCCATGACCCAGGACGGGGTCATGCTTGGCCTGTCCAAGGCTTTGGCCTCCTACCTCAACTACACCCCTCGCGAGTCTAAGCTGGTCAAGCACATTCGCAAGGCTATTGATGAGGCCCTCCTGCGAGGCCGGGGTATCCTGGAGACCGTCTGGGACCCAAAGCTGGAGATCATTACCAGCAAGCACCTGTCCTCTTTGGACCTTGTCTTCGACCCGGATTTTGACTGCATCGAGGACGCCGAGTGGATTGCCATCCGCCGACGTGAGCCCTACTGGCGAGTCAAGCGTCGCATCAAAGAGAAGTGGCGCCTGAAGGGTCTAAAGAAGCGCGCGGGCGAAACTGACGAGGAAGCGGATCACGCCAAGATTGAGGAAATCTACGGCGACCAGCGAGGCGAGAACGGCAACGTCCCAGAGACTACTCGCATCATCGAGGTCTGGACTGTTCTCAGCCGCATGGGCATTGGCCCCCGGGGTATCGATTTCCCCAGCGACCGCATGAAGGACAACGAGGATTTCGTGCGTCTGGAGATCGTGGTCGACCACCAGTATCCTCTGTTTGAGGGCGAGTGGGAGATTCCCTACTACCTGGACAATGACTGGCCTATCGCCACTGTGGATTTCGTGGAGACTCTGGACTCTCCATGGCCCCAGTCGATTATGGGCCAGGTGCTCTCGTTGCAGAAGGGCGTGGACCTGTTGACTAGCCTGCGCCTGACATCTTGCAAGAACCGCGATCGTGTCCTGATCGCGGGCGACGCTAAGATGGAGCGCGAGGTTCAGGAACGCATCCGGGGTGGCAGCGCGGCTGAGTATCTGTCAATTGAGTTGAAGAGCCCGGCTGACCGTATCTCTGACAAAATCTTCCCCATCCAACTGGGCACTGGGAGCCCGGAGAGCGCTCCCGAGCGGCAGTTCATGCTGGACCAGATGGAGTCCACCACGGGCGTCACGCCGATGCTCACCGGGGGTATGGACGAGGGAGCCAAGGACCGTAGCGCGACCGCTAGCCAGATCAAGAGCGACGCTACGGGCGCCCGGGTGACCGACCTCAAGCAGAAGGTCGAGGAGGTCCTTACTGACGCAGCGCGTCATGAGGCTATATCCATCCGTCTATATCTTGATGAGGAAGATGTTAGCAAGTTTGTTAAGCCTGACGACATCAACATGTTTTACGTTATGATTGTCCTGCCAGGGGATGTGACTGTCCCTGTGCGTGACACTCGACCCGAGGAAGAGCGTAAGGATATTGATCCCGAGAATGATGATTCTCCTCTCACTCTTGAAGCAATTAGTCCTCAGGCCAGTAACTACTTCACTGACCCTGCTGCTGCTATCGAGGCTGCTCAGAAACTCTGGGAAGAAGCACAGATGTCAGTTGATCCACGAGTTATTGAGTTGGTATATCTCCTGTCAAAGGAGGTAGACCCTATGACTCAATTGCCCACTGCACTGACTGTGGGCATGGTGGACATTGAGCGTATTTGGCAAGATACTGCCGGCATGACGCCTCAGGAACTCTTTCGCGAGTTGTCCTACGAGATTGCCAGCGGCAGCGGTCAGAAGATCAACAAGGAGAAGGAGCAGGCCAACGCGGATCACATGATCCAAACGGCTATGCCTATTGCCATGCAGTCTGGTGATTTCAACGCTGTGAATAACATCATGCGTATCCGAGATGATGCCTATGATGTGCCGGAGTCTCAGCGAGTGCAGTTCACACCTCCTCCCCCGCCCGAGCCTGCACCTGAGCAGGGTGGTGGGGATAAGGGAGGTGACGAGTGAGTTGCTGCTATCGCTTCCCTCATGAGAAGACCTGGGCCGACGAGAAGTTCGGCTGTGTCAAGCGTAATGGCAAACGAGGCCTGCGCTTCGGGGGTATCAAGATTGCACATGCTCTGAAGGTGGAGCACGACTACAGGGAGGACCTGGCTCGTAGCCAAGTGGAAATTGCTCAGGACCCTGAGCGCCCCCGCTGGTGGCGGCCGGGGATGAAGGACCCTGAGGCTTACGTGGACGGTCCGGTGGCCGTGAAGAAGCTCCTGGACAAGCGGAAGCGGCAGGGCTGGGTCGAGGACTCGGACATGTATGCCAAGGCCGCCAAAGGTAACACAGACGACAACATCCGCAGCGACGATAATCTCATAGAAAAGGCCTATGAGATGGCAAAAGCTGAGGGTTTCAAATTGGAAGGTGAGTGATGCTGGACTCTGACGCTTTCGATATCGATGAAATCATTGCCCGTGCCGAACGTGAGGTAGCGGGTGAAGAAGACACTGACTCTGACTCTGATGTCACTTTCGAGGAGGGCCCCGGCGAGGGTGAGCTATCCGACGAAGACGAGAGCGGGGATAGTGACGAGGACCTTGAGAACGAAGAAGAGGAGCTTGAGGCCGACGACGAGGACTACGACGACGAGGTAGACGAAGACGACGACGAAGGGACGCTGGAGTCGGAGGACGAGGAAACTACCAAGGAGACGGAGACTGAGGAGGAAGTCGAGCAGCCGAATCTTTATCTTGAGGAACTCAAACTCCTTAAGGAGAGCCTACGCGCGGAGAGGGAAGCCCGGGAACAACTCCAGGCCCAACTGCTCCAGCAGACGAAAGCTCCCCAGAGGAGTCCAGAGCAGGCCGAATTCCGCCGAGCCCTTCACCTTCTCACGTATGGGAAGGAGTCGGATAAGGAGGAATGGGAGAGGTTGCCTGCGTTAGTGAGGAGCCATGCCCAGGAGTTTTCACGCATCCGGGAGGCTGAGGAAATTGAGTATGCTCTCAACCCGGGGAAGCGCTTCGAGGATCACTACAGGAAACTTGTAGTGGATACTATCCGTCAAGAGCTTGCCCCGCTACAGCAAGAGCGTCACAATCGAGCCGCCCGCGAAGCATTTGAGCCCTACTTGGATAAAATCCCCACTGCGCAGGATAAGCAGCGCCTCGCTGAAATCATGCGTGATCTGCCCGGGGCTACTAGCCCTGATTGGAACACGCAGAAAAAGGTGTTGCAGGTTGCCTTCAGGCTCTACGAGACTGAGAAGAAGGAAGCCGAACTTGCCAAAAAGACGCAGAAGGTTACGACCAAGGAGCGTCAGCAGAAGGCCAATAGGAAGGCCCGCAAGCGCAATTCCCCCCGGGGGAGGCGCGGCTCTGGGAAGAAGCGCAAGGTCCCTACCATGAAGTTGGGAGACGACCTTGAGGACTATGCCCGTAAACTTGAACAAGGAGGCTACGACCTAGACGAGGTCTAGCCCGAAGGATAAAACATGCCTGGACAAGGTATCGGCATCTCTAAAAGAGTTGCACAGACCACCATCGCCAAGTGGGGTCAGTTGGTTAGTGAGCAGACGGAGCAGCGCTACGTCTTGCTTGCTATGATGAAGAAGAAGGGTCGAATCGTTCACGGTTGCCACGGCGGTGAGTATCGCTGGGTTGTCCGTTACCGGGACCACCCGATCAAGGGTTTCATTGACATGGACCCGATCGATTACGTGCGTGAGAACACGAAGGTTAACGCCAACTTGCCTTGGCGTTCCTACCGTGTGACTGACGTCATCTCCGAGCGTGAGAAGCTGGAGAACGGCGGCGCTCAGGCGATGATCTCGATCTTTAAGAACCGCGAAGAGGTCATGCGCCGTGGCGCGATCCGGCAGCTTGCTGGTGAGTTCTTCAAGGACGGCAACCTGGCGGCCAACTCGGCTGACGACAAGTGGCACGGGATCGAGTCGTTCATGTCGATCGGTTCCCAGACTGCGGCTGATCTGCTCGCCACCACCCACGACGACACCTATGCCGGCAACAGCACTGCCGTCGCGGGTCTCGGCGCGGACGCTGAGTCGGCTCGGGTCTGGACCCCTGTCGTGGTGAACTGCGACCGCACTCCCAGCGGTGGCACGCAGCGCGACTGGGCCGACTACGCGGACGAGTATCTCCGTAAGGGCTTCCTTGAGGCTTCCTACGGTGCGGGTCCTGAGGACAACATTGACGTTGCTCTCCTGACCAAGACTGCCTTCGAGGCCCTCCTGAACATCCTTGATGACAAGGAGCGCATCCAGGTCCGTCGTGGTGGCGAGGCTGCCGTGGTCAAGCTGGGCTTTGACAAGTTCGTTGAGGTTGACGGCGTGTCTGTGGGCTGGGACGCCGGCGTCCCGTCTTCGGACGGCACCACCGCTGACGGCGGGTCCAACTCGGACAACTCCGGCGCTGGCGTGACCGTTCACGGTTACGGCTTCAACACCTCGCGCATGAAGCTCATGTGCATGGGCCCGAAGGGCAGCAAGGGCATTTGGAGGGCCCGCACGACCTTCAACGACGATTACCAGGCCGATCGTATCTTCATGAGCCACGTGGGTAACCTCTGCTTCGAGAGCCCCCGTCACTTCGTGAAGTTCGCGGACATCAGCAGCTAGAGCTAGGAGGTATATCATGGCTCTTAACACTTTCCGGGGTGCTATCAACGGGGCGACGCTCCCGTTCCCTCTCACTGAGAAGCGGGCCAGCACGGTCTCTTCTCTCGACCGACTGTTGGGCACGGAGTATCCCTGCCCCAACGGGATCACCGCTGTGCTCGTCCAGGCGAACGGGGCGGTGACGGACCCAGCCAAGAAGGTCTTCAAGTGGCAGGACTCCGACGCCTATGAGGTGGAGGTGGTCACCACCACTCAGACGGACCAGCCCTGCGGGGTTGCTCCTCCGGTGCTCGAAGACCTCGACGCGGACGACTACTTCTTCCTGTTCAAGTTGACCGCTGGGGCTCGTATCACCATGATCGCTGAGGGCGCTATCACCGCCGGTCAGTATGTGATCATCTCGGGCACCACTGCCGGTTCGGTCGTGGACGACACTACCGTCATCCAGCCTTGGGGTAACCCCTCGGCCGCGAGCGCGGGCGCAGGTGTGGTCGGTATCGTCACCATCGGCTCCGCCGAGGAGACCGTTGCCGACACTGAGGACGTCAACGTCCTGATCCAGCAGTCCTTGGCTGGCGATACGGCGTAATTATGGCTAGTGGGCAACTCAATAGCGACATTCGTCGCGCCCTCCGCACCGCCCTGGGTTCCAGGGCGGCTGCGGAGCGACTGGACACTCTCCTTTCTGAGAAGAGTGGCCGACTCGCTGGAGCTACGATCACGATTGGTGCGGAAGCCACAAACGTCCGTGCTATCACGATCCAGCTTCTTGACGAGGAGGGTGCTGATCTGGATCACGTTGCTTCGGTAACGGCCTTTCTCTTCACTACGGCAGCCATGACTACTCTGGCTACAAACGTAGGGTCCGCGGGAGGGGGTATGGCCATCGGGACAGATGGTCTTCTCCCCTATAACCTGTCGACGGGAGGTAATAGCCTTCCTAATGTTTTCCAACTGGTTTCTGAGGCTGATGGCGACATTGACTTGACCTGGACGGACACGGGCACTCACGAGGTTTTCCTCGCACTGCTTATGCCTACCGGCGATTTCGTCGTCTCGGCTTCGATTCAGAACCAAGCCTAACCCAGGCACAATAGGGCCGGGGGCGCCGCCAGCACGGCGCCCCCTGGCCCGGGCCCTGGGAGGGCTCTATGGCAATCACCCTTGGCGATCTTCGCACCTTCTGCCAGGAAGTAGCCTCCCCGGATATCTCGGGGTCTACGGCCGATCGAGAAATCAATATCTGGATTAACTCCGCTATCCAGAAACTCTACTCTGCGCAGTCTTGGAACCGGCTGCTCAAGCGGACTAAAATCTACCTTCCTGCCGAGGAGACTGGCAGCGAGCTTACTGCCACCAATGGCAGCCTGACTATCACTCTGGGGGCGGCTGAAACCTTCGACAGCAAGTATGTCACGGAGTTGTGGGCCCTCCACGTGGATGACGAGGACCTCATGTCCTTCCGGCTGGCGTCCATTGACGACAGCCCCACTAACCAGACTGCTACGCTTGAGGCTGGTGGCAACTGGACCAGCAGCACCGGCTCCAGTAAGAGCTACACCTTCACTAAGGACATCTACGATCTGCCCAATGATGCTAAGCAGATTCACCGTGTCCAACTCCTCCAGACGCATATTCACCTGACCGGCATCCCGGCTCACGAGTTTGACACTCTGCGTCAGGGCAACCCCACGCAGCGCGGGGGCGGTCCTCGCTTCTACTGCATCCGTGAGAACAAGTTGGAGATTTGGCCGGCGCCCGGCAGCGACGACATGACCCTGGGGGTTAGCTACCGTCGTGGCGCTCCTATCTATGCCACTACAGACGCCGACTCCACTGAGGTCGCCTGGCCCGAGGAGTGGAAGTATCTGCTTGAGAAGGCACTGATCCTTCAGGCAAGTTTCTTCCAGGGCGAGCACGCACCTATTCCCTACAACATGGCCAAGATTGAGTATGAGCAAGAGCTTAATACTTGCCGAGGCCTGGACTCTAAGATGGACAATATGAGCGGCCCCATGATGCTCAAGCTCGGTCGCGCTGGAGTGCCCCGAGGGTCCATCCGGTCTATTTCCTATGACGGCCCTGTGACTGAGAGCGGTTAATGGACAGGCGGGCGATTAGTCAATTCAACGGTGTCAAGCTTGATGCGGCGCGCGCTAAGCTGCCTGCGGGATTCTTTCAGGCAGACGAGGGCGGGGACCGCCATGACCAGGGTATGTGGAAGCGTCGGCGCGGCATGCGCAGGACTAGCATTGCCAAGCAGACTAGCGCTGTGACGTCAATCATTGGCTTTGAGCTTGCAGGCACCGGTTTTGGTGTTGTGCTGGCAGAGGGAACTAACCTTCACGGATTCACGGGTGTAACCCAACTGGTCGACTCGACCCCCAACTCCGGCGGGTTTGGTGTCGGTGGCTTTGGTGTCGGAGGCTTCGGTGCGTAAGAAGATTGGAATTGCTGGGCTGGTGCTTCTGTGCCTGTGGCTTCCCTATGCGTGGGCGGCCAGGGGCACCCTCACCATTGAGTCAGTAGTCGATAACGGGGACGGGTCCTATACCCTCACGGTTACTTCCAGCACGGGGGTGGTCACAAGCGATCACCTAGGGGCCACCCTCAGCACGGGTGACGGTGCTGTGTATGAGGTGACTTCGGTTCCTTCCTCGATCTCGGTGATTGTGTCGGACACCTTGACTGAGGACCAGGGCGCAGCCTTCGGGGCTCCCGTGGCGGGCTCGGGTTGGTATTCGACCCCGACGGCTGAGGGCTTCAGTAAGCCTCCTTACAACGGGGTGGGCTGGGACGCACCCCTGCGCCGGAACGAGGAAATCAAGGGGACGATCGCCACCCAGAACGCCAACAACGTGGCAATCACCGGCGGGTCCGTCACCGGGATTACGGACCTCGCTATTGCTGACGGCGGAACGGCTGCAAGCACGGCAGGCGGGGCCCGGGTTTCCTTTGGGTTCCCTAGCGCCATTCCCGCAGACGGGACCTTTCTGGTTAGCGACGGAGCTACCTACGTGGCTGAGTCAGGCAACACGGCAGCCTCTAGCTTGGACGAGGAACTAGGGGATATCGCGGCTCTGAGCCTTACTGAAGGAGATATTCTCCTGGTGGACGGGACGGGGAGTATCACCAACCTCGCCATTGGTGCCAACACCTACGTGCTCCAGTCCAACGGCACGACGGCCTCCTGGGTCGCGGGCGGCGCGGGCGGTGAGGATTTCGCAGCCACGCTGGCCCTGGGTAATAGTTCGGGCGCCAATGACGTGGAGATTGGCACGGGTCAGGTCATTGACCAGAACGCTGCTGAGGCCCTAGTCTTCGGTCAAAGTTCCACTACCAACACCAATGCCACCTCCTATCAGTTCTACGAGTCTGGCACGGGCGGGGCCAAGACCTACCTGGATATCAACCCGGGGGCTGACGACGTAGAAATCACAGCCGCAGGGGGTGGCACCAACGATATCAAGCTCGACGGTGACGGCGCGGTCTATCTCATGACCGTCAATGACGGCACGGTCTATGTTCACTCGATTGTGGATACCGACACCTCCACGGTTTTGCAGTTGGGCGGCACCAACGCCACCAGCGCTCGCTTCGTGGACCCAGGGTCTACTGACTACCTCGATTTCGACCACGACGGCACGGACGCCACTATCTCGACGAACGACGGTCATATCAAGTTGACCCCCACTGACAACGTCCAGGTGACCACGGGTCAAATCACCCTGAGCACGGACGTGGGTCTCCAGCGGGCGGCGGCCGGGGACCTCAAGGTCACCAACGGCAGCACTGGCTCCGGCGACCTCCACATGGGTGACGACGGCGAAATCGTTCACGGCGACGGCAGGGACGTCTTCCAGTTGGGCGAGACGACTACCGGCCTCACCTCTGGTTCGGCCCAAACTGTTTTCTCTGTGGTGTCTGCTGATGGTGACATGGCGGGGCTTACTATTACTTACACCATCCAAGTCTCTACAGCTACCCCTGAGTATCAGTCAGAGCACGGCACTGTGCAGGTAGCCTTTGTGGATAAATCTACTGGAGTGACTGCTGCTACTCCCTCTGAGATGTCGGTTCAGGCCTTGTCCGCAGGCACGCTCACCTCGACCTGGTCTGTAGTCACTACGGACGATCAAAGCATTGAAATCCAGGTTAACCCCACTACTTCGTTGTCCACTCCTACTATCCAGGTTCGCTGGCATGTGATTGCTACCGGCGACGTTACCATCACGGTGCCCTAATGACTCGCAACTTTCTGGCTGGCTTTGTTCTGGCGGCGGCACTGGCTGCGGCTTCGATTTCCTGGGGCGGCAACGCTCAGGGTGAGAGCCCTCTCCCTGGCACTGCTAACTACACCAGCACGGCTGAGGCCAACACGGCTGTGGCTGCCTCGCCCAACGTCCTGGCGACGTCGGAGAGTAACTCGATCTTCACGAACGAGGGCACTGCTGCCGAGAATCACCACGACCTCCCGGCTGCCGCCGCGGGTCTACGCTACATTTTCATTGTCCAAGACGCCAACGGCATGCAAATCAACGCCGCGTCGGGCGACACTATTCAGCTGAGTTCCAGTGTTAGCGGCGCGGCCGGCGACATTTCCACGACTACCGTCGGGTCCTCGGTGACCCTGGTGGCTATCAACGCCACGGAGTGGGTTGCTACGGAAATCACCGGTTCCTGGGTGGTCAACTAATGCGCAGGGCTCTCCTAGCTCTTCTTTTCCTCTGCCCCCCGGTCTATGCTGACACCGTCGTCGGGGACCTGAGCGGAGGGACCACGGTCTACGGCGACACTATTGATACGGGTAACGCCACGGTCTACTCGGAGCCCCTGGGAGCCAACGTAGCTCTGTGGCTGGACGCTGACGACGACAGCACGATTACGTCCTCGGGCGGAAACGTTACGGCCTGGGCTGACAAGGGCTCCGGGGAGCTTAGTTTCACTTCGTTGGCGAATCCCCCAAAGGACGACACGATCCTCGTCAACGGGGCTAGCAAGCGGGCTGTCGAGTTTGACGACGCCAACACCGAGACTCTTTACAACGCCAGTTCTCCGGTTGCAGACACCGAAGGCACTACCTGGTTTGTTGTAGCTACCAGCGACGACGAAACCGACAGCATGTCGGCCTTCAGCATTGTCGACCAGGACAACAGCGGAGGCGACTCTGATCTTGCCGAAATTCAGTTTCGGGGTGACCAGGCGTCTGATCCTATTTGGCTCCAAGTTCAGGGCTCAGGCGGCGCGGGATCAGCGTCTGTAGGGCCTGAGGATTTCGCTGCCGACGAGGCATACGTCCTTGTGGCGAAACTGGCGTCGGCCACTAGTAGAATCTGCCGGAACGATGGAACCGACGGGGCCGCTCAAACGGCGAGCCGCACCACCACCAATGTAGACAGGACCGGAATCGGTTACCGGGCTTTTGCCTCCCCAGGGTTCTACCACTCCGGCAAAATCATGGAGGTTATCGTTGTCGATCGGGTCCTCGATGACGACGAAATTGCTATCTATGAGGACTACCTCTGGCGAAAGTGGGTCTATGACCCCGGCAAGGGAAACTCCTTCACGCCTGACCTCCTGACCGGACTGCAATGCTGGGTCGATTTCAGCGACTCCAGCACCCTCACGACCTCCGGGTCGGAAATCACCGTAGCCACGGATAAGAGCGATAACGGTTACAGCTTCGTGCCCGAGACCACGGGGCCCGACACCACGACGGTGACCCTGGCTTCGGGGGATACCCGGGCTGCGGCGATTTTTGACGACGCCAACTCCGAGGCACTCTACGTCAACAGCGCGCCCGTGACTGCGCCTCCCATGACGGTTTTTGCAGCCTTCATGACGGACACGTCAGCTGCTAATGGCTGTGTTTTCTACACCGGGGACAAGGACGTCACAGGTCACCGCTGGGTCCTGGGGGCTAGGACCACACAGAAGGTTCGCTTCGAGGCCACGGCCACCAACACCAAATCCTCGGACTCGACGGACACCTATGACCTGAACGAAATGGTCATTGGTCACGGTCGGACGGCAAGCACCACCAGCCGCTTCGGGTCCTGCGCGGGCATTGACGGCACCGAGAACACTGAAACGCAGGCGCCCGCTAATGCGGACCGCATTGCCATTGGGGGCCGCCTTACTAGCTCCCCTCTTAATTATCTCTCGGGGACTGTGGGGGAGGTCATTTTTTATGACCGTATCCTGACCGATAAAGAGGTCTACGAGGTTCTTGCGTATCTGGAGCGCCGCTGGCGCTCGGGTCTGTCCCACCCCGCGTCTCCCGGTATTCCGGCTGTGGGGCTGGTAGGCGATTTCGTGCCTGACAGCACCGTCACCAACAAGACCGTGGACGAGGTTCACGTCTGGCAGAACGTCTCCAACAAGGGAAGCCTGGCTGGGGTGGATCAGGCTACGTCGGCTAACCGACCTGTCAGGACCGCGTCGGCCATGAACAGCCTCACGGCTCTGACCTTTGCGGGAGGGGACAGTGAGTATATGGACGCCTCCACCCCCGTTATTTCAGGTCCTCCGTTCACTGTCCTGGCGGCTGCTGAAGCGGATGATATCACCAACTTTCACACTGTCCTCAGTATCGACGGGAACTCTCCTGTGGACTACTGGAATCTTATGCTTGCCGGGGGGGCCACTGGAGACCCGGCGCGGTTCAGGTCCTGGGACGGGACCGGAGCCAATGCTGACTCCTCCTCTGCCTACTCTGCCAATACAGAGCACGTTATTGGAGGTAAAGAGGTTTCTACCACCTCAAGATTTGCCTGGTTGGATGGCACCCAGGGGTCTGACCCTGGGGGGACTATTGTTCCCACATCTATGTCCACGACCACTATCGGAGACACCATCGGGGTCTGGTATATGTATGGGAACATTGCCCGGATTCTGGTCTATAAACGAGACCTCAGCGACGCTGAGTATGCTAAGGCCAGTGCCGCCCTGTCGGATACCTGGGTGCCCTAGTGACTGTCCTCGTCTCCACCCTCAGCAGCAATCACCGCCAGCAGGCGGCCGAGTTCAAGCGCTATGCCTACCTGGGCAACGGCTGGAATCCGCTGTATAGGTGGGACGGGCGCGCATCTACGGCAGTCACGGCAGGTATCACGGGGCCGAGCCAGGAACTCGATTCCTGGCAGCCCGCCCCTACCACGGCTGCGGGCAACTGCACCGTCGGTATTCACGTGGTGCGCTATCGCTACCTGGACGCGGACACCGGCTACGTCAGTAACCCCAGTGAGGAGCGGGAAATCACCGTAGCCTCCGGGGCTGAGGAACTCACCTTCACGATCAAGACCACTGGCGTGGCTGCGGACATGCAGGACACCAGCGGGACGGACGGCAAGGCCAACCGGATCGTGATCGAAATGACCGTGGTCGGCGGGTCGGAGTTCTTCAAGGCTGCTGAGTCTGCGCCCTTGGACGACACGGACTCCCAGACGCTGGTGGTCGACATCAGCGACGCCACGCTTGAGACTCAGTTCCTGCCGTGGCCCGAGGACGGCAACGACGTTCCACCTATCGCCAAGAACATTGTCAGCCACCGGGAGCGGCTTTGGCTCTTCGGGCAAGTGGTCCACTCCGTGGGTAACTGCGACGTCACCACCAACAGTTCAGACGTGGGCGAAGGCAGCACGGACCCTGACTGGAGTGCCGACGCTCTGGGCGACTCCACGGCTACGCCGGCCAAGACCTCTTCGGTTCAGTGGCTCTTCCAGCGCAGCGGGGACGCTGTAGCCTACGAGATTGATCACTACGACGAGTCGGCTAACAAGATTGTCCTGGCGGGAACTAATACCTACCAGGGGGTTACTGGCACGGACGTCAGTTATACGATCTTCTCCCGAGCCAACGTCATTTGGGTCTCGCGCGCGGGCTACCCCGAGCAGTTCAGCCCCCTCGAGTTCATTAATGGGCCCAATGGGGAGTTGGCTGGTGACCTCACGGCTGGTATCGGCTATGCGTCTAGCATGCTCTTCTTTTCACTGTCGGGCATGTTCCGCATTATCTGGGACACCGACCCACTGGTAGACCCGGTGCAGATTCCGGTCAGCACCAAACGTGGCGCCCTGAACCAGCGAGTGGTGATCGAGGTGGAGGGCCGGGTCTATTCCATGGACAAGCTGGGCTGGCACATGTGGGACGGGGTTTTCCCCAAGCACATCTCGGCCCCGATTGACGACCTCAAGAACTCGATCGACTACGACAACGAGGCCAATTTCCATGCCTGTTGGCACCCCGAACTCCGGGCCATTCGCTGGTTTGTCACCTACACCGGGGACGGGACCTATCCCAATCACTATGTCCAACTCGACGTGGACACCGGGGCGTGGGGCACTGGTGAGTTCAAGCAGGGAATCTCGGAGTCAAGACTGGTTCCAACTGCGGACGGTCCAGTTGTCTACTACGGCGACGAAAACGGCTACACCTGGATCGCCGACACCGGCTCCTGCGACGGGTGCTCCGAGGACTACTCCCACCTAACCTGCACCACTGGCACCAGCGCCGTTATCCAGGTAGTCACCAACGCCCTCCCCGCAGGCTCCGATCTGGCGGGGTGCTATGCCTACTGGGTCGAGGGCGACGAGTATGCACTGATTACCAGTAGCACGGCAAGCACGATCAGCGCCACCTTCACGTCGGCACCCGACGTGGGGGATACTATCTGGGTGGGGCCAATCCCTGCTAAACTCAAGACCATGGCCCTGTCGGCTCGTGCCGGAATTGGCAAGGTCGTCAAATCTCGCTACCTGTGGGTGATCTTCGAGCCCTCGGACTCGTCCCGGACCCTGAACGTCCGCGTCTACGACGACTACAGCAGCACGGCTAAGACGTGGGCCACCGGACGCAACGACCTCCCGGGCCTGACCTGGCCGGCGACCTCCACGGCTGACTGGAAGGTAGACCTTGCCGCGGGGCGCCGTATGGTCCGTATCCCGATCGGGGCCGAAGCCCGTGCAACGATTGAGGTGGAATTCGAGATTGTAGAGCCCGACACTTATGTTAAGATCATCAGTGTGGAACTCGACACGACCGAGCGGGAGCGTCCCGCGTGAGCCTCAATCGCCTGAACCCCAACTTCGATTTCAGTGAGAACCGTAGCAAGGGTGAGTTGTTCGACACCCTGGAGTTGATGGCCAAGCGGATCGCCAGCCTCCAGGGAGACCTCGACAAGGTCCTGGACGCCGACAAGATCGTGAAGCTCAGCAAACTCCAGGAGTATCCCCTGGCGGCCGGCCAGATTTACACGGGACAGGCGGCTGCTGCGTCGATCGGGGACATCATCATTGCCGCCTCTGGGACCACACCCGCAGGATTCCTGCCCTGCGATAATACGACCTATGATGGTCGAGCAGGGACAGACTATGAGGACCTCTACAACGTCATCACCACCACGTTCGGGGGCGCTCAGGCAGCCTTCAATGTGCCTGATCTAAGAGGACGCGTGCCCGTGGGCACCGGCACAGGCACTGGAGGAAACGCAACTTCGTGGACCATGGGCCGCTCAACAGGAGATGAAAACCTTGCAGAGCACCACCACGAGATTGCGGACCACGATCACACCTTCGATTTGAGGACAGGCACTGGGGGGTCCGAGACTGCCGTAATTGGGTGGAGCACCCTTACAGACACCACGGGGGCGACAGAAAACGTCAGCACCGAAACTATGCCCCAAGCCGTCTCGGGGAGCGCGTCGGGGTATACCGGACACGCAGGAGATGGCTTTGACTCTGTCGGTGCGGGTGACTGGGATGGGGCGAACCTCCAGCCCTCCCTCGGTCTGGCCTTCTATATCCGCTATCAACTAGGGCCCTCTGACGTAGTTCAGACCCTGCCTATTTCTTGGGGGCGAGTGAACGGTCAATGGCAACTTGAGACTTCCGACAATTTTCCTACTGACGGAGCGGGCGTTGAGAATCGACACGTCGTTGTGGACGCGACTGAGAACCCCTCGGGGGCTACTGTTCGGGTCTCTGCTTCCAACGGGACCCTGTCCAGCACTACAGGAATCAACGGCGACCTCAAACTCGTCGGGGTGGTGGAGATTCCCTTCAACTTCAAGGGTTGGAGGACTAAGGCAATCCGGCTCAAGACGAAGATTGACACCATTGGAGACAGTAGTTCCCCCTGTAATTTGACCTTCAGGGTTTCTGACCCTGTGAGCCCCGGGTCTTATCTGTCCAACACAGATACTCGGGCTGTTTCTTCAGTGTGGAATGGCAGCAAATACGAAGTAATCGACACTGAATATGTAGACATGGAATTGACTGCCGATGACCTCGGACCCGACTGGCAGCCCGGCTACCTCCTCCGCTTTGAACTCATCTTTGACCACCCTCGCACCTTCGACACCGCAAAACTTGAGGTCGGAGAACTCGTCCTCGATTGGAACTGACATGCCTGAAGACGTCAGAGTGCTGGTGGAGCGGATCAAGACCCTGCGGACTCGGATCGAGAGCCTGGAAGAAGAGCAGCGTGTGACCCGGGAAAGCTACACCAAGCTCCTGATTGAGTTGAAAGTTCTCCAGACCCGGGTCAGTCTGTATGCCGGCCTGATTGCTGTGGCCGTTTCCCTCGTCTCCAAACTGGTGGTGTGATGAAGAATTTCCTGACTGCATTTGTCCTGGGGGCCCTGCTGGCGGCGGCCTCTGTGTCCCTCGGAGGCAACGAACTTGACCTCGGAGGCGGGTCCATTAAGGGTCAAGGGATCACGGTCACCAACAAGACCAGCTCTGACAGTCTCAACGCTACCTCCGACGTCGGTCAGATGTTCACTAACGCCACTGCTGGGGCTGAGGTTGTTCTCACTCTCCCGACAGCAGCTGCGGGTCTGACATATACTTTTTACAACATGACCACTAATGGTATGCAGATTACCGCTGCCTCTGGAGACACAATCGAAATCGACGGCGCAGTCAGCGTAACGGCCGGAAACATTGACACTCAAACTGTAGGCGCACATTTGACCCTCACGGCTATTGATGGCACTCAGTGGCTGGCCACAGACGAACTGCCCTATGAGTGGCAGGTAGACGACACGGAGACAGGTCATGGAGCCCACGGGGAGTATTATTGGTCCGCCACAGCCAACACGGCTACTTCTGGACCCACCAAGGCTGCGGGAACTACTACAGCCCTTCAAACCCTGGGCTTCTCTCACGCCAGTAATAAGTTGACCTATAACGGAAAACTGACCTTGGATTTTTTAGTTACGGTGTCCATCAGTATGACTAAAGACGGAGGCACCGCTACAACTGGAAACATTCATATTGCTAAGAATGGGTCCATAGTGACAGGCTTGAATGTAAGCAGAACACTTGCCAATACCTCGGACGTGGGGTCCATGGCTTTTTCTGGGACTGTTAATTTGATGCCGACAGACTACATTGAAATTTATGTAGAGACGGCAAACGACGATGATGTTGATGTTCAATTGGGCGTCGTGTCTATTGTGGAGGCAGGAAGATGATTCAGGAATTCCTTGCGGGTAAGAAAACTTACATTGCGGCGGCTGGGCTTGCCTTGACCGCTCTGGCTGCCTACGCGGGCGACGGCGACGTCAAGACCCTGGTCGAGGGGCTCCTCCAGGCTCTGGCCCTGGCGGGTCTGCGTGCAGGCGTGGAGAAGGTCGAAGGGTGACCCCGGCCCTGTGGGCGGTCGTGGGGGCTGCGCTGGTAGCCTGGCCCCTGCTTCAACTGCTCCAGATTCAGGCACTCAAGCAACAGGTGGTCGATCTGGAAGAGCAGATCACCACCTTGAAAGGAACGGCAGATGGGGCGAAACAGATCGTGGAGACTGAGCGGGCCATTAACGACGCTCGTGATTTGCCTCCTGATGCTGAGTTCAGGGTGCTCCTCGACATACTCCCCCCCACCGAAGGAACTGAGACCACCGGAGAAAGTGGCCCTTACGCTTGAGAAATGGGACATGCCAGACGAGGACGAAGGTGACGTTATTGTCCCTTGGTCTGAGGTAAGAAAGCTCCTGATCCACCTGCGACGGTGGATTGACTACGCGGAGTTCTTGGAAAGGTATTACGGGTATAACTGATGGGATACTTTCAGGACGTAGGCAAGAAGGTCAAGCGCACCTTCACTAACGACAACTCCAACGCGCCTGCTCCTGCCGTGCAGCAATTCGGAAATCCGGCTCAGAACCAGCAGTTCGGGGCTAAGGTCGAAGAGCAGCGGGGGATGATCGACAACCGCTTGGGCGAGTTGCGGAACCTCTATGCCCAGCCAGATGCCAACACCCTGTGGGGTCAAATCCAGGCACGGGCGTCTGGGCAGCATGTGCCCTACTCGCCTGAGGTCCTCAACGCCATGTATGCCGACAACGCTGACGCTAGCGCCGGCATGGTGGCAAGCCAGTCTGAGATGATGCGCCGGGCTATGGCCAACGCCGGCCTGGGCGGCAGCGGCCTGGAACTCAGCGGGCAGATGAACATCAACCGGCAGGCCAACAAGGCCACCCGGGCGGGGCGACGGAAGATCACCAGCACTGGGACCCTGCGGAACTTCCAGTCTCAGGAGCGCGCACAACAGCAGGCTCAGAACTACCTAGCTGCTAAGAACCAGTCCGCCATGACTGCCGGCCTGGCTGAGATCGACTACCGCTCCAAGATGTCCGAGACTACGAGCACCAACCCCAACGTTAACCCTCAGGAGCAGGCCCGCATTGCGGACCTCCGCAAACAGTATAGCGGCGCCAACCCGTATGAGAAGTGGCTGGGGGCCGCGGGGGGGTCGGGGCAACCATATAACATGAGCATGGGAACTCTGTCGGTGGCCTCTCCTAACCTTGGCTATCGCGCGCCAATGGACCCGGCGCGTCGGGCTTCCCTTGAGCGCCAAGCTGCTGACTGGAACGCTCAGCGCAATCAGTTCTTCGCACAGCACGGCTACGCATAGGAGATAACATGACTCAGTATCGTAAGGGTGTCTTTGATCTTGGTGAGGCTCGCCACGTTTCCGACCCTCATGAGGCAGAGGCTCGCGCCCGCGAGGCCAGCATGCGTGCCGAGACTAGCCTGGCTCACCAGTTGATGCGTATGAGCAACGCTCAGGCGGCTGCCATGGGCGGGGGTGGCGGAGGTCGCTGGATCGGCTACAATGACAACCCCATGGATGACATCAAGCGTGATTTCCAGGCCTTTAAGGCTGACAGCGATATGCGCAAGGCTGAGCGCGCTGCGGCTGCCTATAGCCCCGGTCGCCCTAGCGGGGGCGGGATTATCATGGATGGTCCCCATGTGCCTGGCGCCGATCGAGTCCACCCGGGTATGGCTGACCCTCAGCGCATGGCGTTCCTTGAGGATCAACGAGCTAGGATCGAGCGCGAGATGGCTGCCCAGCAGGGCCCGGGTCCTGTGCAGCAATATATTCCCGCTACTGAAGGGGCACATGTTGCTTTGGACGAGCATCTTCGCATGCAGGCTGAGGAACAGAAGCGCTACGAGACCAAGATCGCTTTCGAGCGTGAGAAGCATGAAGCTAAGGTTTCTAGTGCTGAGGCAGACCGGAACCTTACTGAGAGGCTGGCTACGGCTGGACACGAGGCTCAGTTGAGAGTTGCCGAACTGATGGAGAAAGGTTTGAATTTCCGCCAGGCCGCCAAGCTTGCTGTCATGCAGAGCGAGAGCGCCAACCAGCGACAGCACGATGTGTCCTTGCTGGGCATGAGGAATCAACATCTAAGAACAATGCACGACAAGGAGACCTCGCGGCAGTCTGAGCTTGCAAAGCTGAAAACGGCGCTCGGTATGGACACTATGAAAGAGTCCACCCGACTCAGGAGGGACGTCCTGAGGGACACTCAAGAGCACGACAGGAATATGGCTCTGGGAGACCAAATCTATAAGACCACCGAGGGTGCCAAGGAGCGGGCCTCCCGCGAGCGTATTGCCAATAAACGTCTTGAGGCTGAGCAGCGGCGCATCGATCAGGCGAATCGTATCCGTCGAGAGGAGAAGGAAGCTGCCGAGAAACTGAAGGCTGAGCAAGACGCCCAGGATTTCTTCGCTTTCATGCAACAGCACACCCCTAAGACCTTCAAGGACGGATACGGTCCCAAGGAAGAGCGCGACCTCATCCTCAAGTATGTCAACAATAATCCAGGTCTGAAGGGAATTGCACACAGCATTCTCACTGACTCCCCCTTTGCTGAGAGTCGGACCAAAATGGAGGAGGAAGCCCCCGGGGAGAGTTCACTGCTCCAACGCTTCCTCCTCAACCTGGCAGAAACAACGCCTAACCCCTTCGGGTTCAACCCCAATGTGTTGATGCCTTCACATATGCTAGGCACGCGGGATGCCCTCGCCCGGCAGGGGGCACAGGCCCGAGATACTGGCGCCATGTTGCGCGAACTCGAAAGGCTCCGTAAGCAGTAATGCCAGCGTTCACCCCAGGCGGTGCCCGTCGTAGGCACCGCTTCCTGGAGGAGGACGAGGACGAAGCTCTCCAACTCCCCCGGGGTATCAACGAGGACGAGGGAATCCTTGGCTCGTTCCTTGAGTTCATCAGCCGTCCAGGCTGGGCGGCTCGGAGTCTGCTCTCTGGGGATGTCGGCGGCGCCTTCCGCAACGTAGGTCAGTTCGCTAACGAGTTCATGCTGGGTGGGTTTGTCAACCCCAGCTTCAACCTCACCAACGTGGCGAACTTCCTCCTGCCTGAGGACTGGGAACTCCCCGACGATTTTACCGGCAAGGAGCACAGGCCGGAGTTCTCCGATCTTCTACACCGCTGGGGCATTGCCAGCGATCCCAAAGACATGGGGACCTGGACCCGGCTGGGGCTGGATATCGCGGGCGGCATTGTCACCGACCCGCTTAGTCTCCTGGGCGGGAGCATAGGCAAGGGCGTGGCCCGGGGCGTCAGCGCTCTCCCCATTGACGAGGCTGCTTCTGTCTTCAGGCAGGGCCTCTCGCAGACCCCCAAGGGGCGGGCCCTCCTGGAGGGCGCAGACGACATAGCTCTTGTCAAGGAGAAGCTAGGCCGGGGTCTCTACCGGGGTTCCCAGGAGGAGGCTACCTACGACGCTTTCTATGGGGCCTTCCAGAAACCCGGCACCCCGGACTACACGGACCTCGGGGAGATCGGCGAGGGCACCCTGCGAGCCCTTAACAACCTCCAAGATGTGCTGGGCCAAGGCAACAAGCTCACTGCCGAGAACGCCTTCGAGACCTTCCAGGCTGCGCGCGACATGTCCCTGAAGCAGGCTGCTGTGGAGGCCGACAAGGCCCTGGCCGCTCTTGAGGTCGAGGGTTATCTCCTCAAAAACAATGCCATGCAAATCCGCATCCCGGGTATGGAGGAGCCTCTTGCCCAGGTGCCGGATTTCTGGAGTAAGGTGCGCCAAGCCACTGTGCCGGGTATGGCATACAAGGCAGCCATGCAGTCGGAGAAGTGGCGCGACCCGGTCATGCACGCAGAAGAGATGCTTAAGGCAAAACTCAACTGGGTGAGTGCCACCCTCGTAGACAAAACTGTCCTGCATGCAGGACGTATCCCTGATGCCATGAGGCATGCAGCCCAGAAGATCGGCTTCCTCACCACAGGCAAGAACCGGCAGGCAGAGCGCAAGGTCTTCGAGCTATTCAACGACATCCCTGCTGAGACCCAGATTCAGCTTGGTCGCATGGTCGCAGACCACCGTGAGTGGTATGACGAACTCTTCGAGAGGGTGCCTACTCGTGGTCCAGGGTCTATGGGCTCTCCTCTGCCCGAGTGGGCCCGCGCCCCCATGTCCTCTGAGGATTTCGTGACTCACTCGGACGAGATGCTAATGGCCCAGGCCACAAAGATCGCAGGCAGGCAGGGCGCCGACGCTGTCCAGGGTTTCCTTGACGAGATGCGGAAAATGCCCCAGGAGCTAGTCGACGCTGGCGTCTGGAAGAAGGCCCGAGGTAACCCCTACTACATCTCCCAGCAGACTACGCATATCCTCAACAGTCTGCCGGCTGACGCTTTCCTTAAGCTTCGTAAATACAAGGGCACGGATACCTTCCAGCAACACCTCCAGGAACTTGCCAAAGAGCACAACATTGCACCCTTCGTGCAGATGGAAGACCTCCAGGAGTTTCACCTGGGGGCCCTGATGACTTCGCGCATGAAGAGCCACCACAACGTGCTCCAGAACGCCGCTCTCACTAAGGAAGCTGAGCGTCTGGGCATGGGGGCAAAGGACTCTCTGCTTAGCGACTACCTCCGGTATCAGCTTGCGCCTCTGAAGAAGAAAGAGACCTGGGAGAAGGTGCTAGGCGGGGGCGATATTCACGTCGACCTCCAGGCTCACAAATCCTTCCCAGACTGGATCAAGAAGCACGCCCGATTCGGAATTGAGGGCAAGGGCACCAAGGCTAAGGGAGTCGCTACCTACAAATTCCCGGGTCTAAACTCCATATGGAAACCTATGCTGACTGTCATGTGGCCGGCTTTCCATGTGCGCAACTTCCTGTCTGCCAGCGTCATGGGTCTGCTCGATCCAGATATTGGCCTGGACGGCATGCGGGGTATTCTCCCCGCTGTGCGCAACAGCTACCCCGTTCGGGAACTCAGCAAGCTGGGATGGTCAGGCGACGACATCAGCCAGTTTGTGCGTGCGCTCCACGCCCCCAAGGCAGAGCGGGGCGCGGCCCTGGCGCTGCTCAAGGGCAAGAAGTGGGGAGCCTACGACGTCGACCAGGTTGCTGACATGCTCGACGGGCTGCTCGGAGGCAGCCGTGTCAACATGGCTGACCTAGTCGAGAGCTTCAACTACATCGGGCCTATGGGTAAGGGGCTGGCCGATCCCAACCGAGACCTCAAATCTATCCGAGGCATCTTGGGTGCCTGGGTTGAACTGGGTGAGCGTAGCGCTCAATACTTTGAGGAGACCTTCCGAACTAACGGCTTTCTCCATCTGCTGAAAAAGGGCGTCGACCCCACGGAGGCTGCCGCCCGGATCAACAAGGCTTTCGTTAGCTACGACAAGAACAGCACCATCGAGCGCGGCCTGCGCGAGGTCATCCCCTTCGTGCGCTTCAGCCTGGGCGCTACGCAGTGGCCCCGACAGTTCCTCGACCGCCCCATGGGGTCCGGCATGTCTACCCTGCGGGGTGCCTTCATGTCTGGCAAGGGCATGTTGGAGGACGAGGGCGTGGTGCCTGAGCGCTTCCAGGATACCGGCAACGTGCCTCTGCCCTGGCGCGACGCTGAGGGCAACCTGGAGTTCCTGCAAGGCTTGGGCCTCCCCCACGAGGCTGCGCTTCAGGTGCTGGGCACGCCCTTCCGCCTAGATGAGGCACGCAAGAACGTGCTCGGGGCGTTGCAGCCGGCTATCCGGCTGCCCCTGTCTGCCGCTGTCAACCGGAACTTCTTCTTTGGCGGGGAGTTTGGGGAGTATCGCAAGGCGCCTGAGACGCTCAAGATCATTGACGACATGATCCCTAACTGGTTCCCGATCGAGCTTACCAAGAAGGTAACCTACTCGGACGGGACTGTGCATAGGGAGATTGACGGTGTGTGGAATGAAATCCTCTCGTCGTCTCCCCTGTCCCGCATGACCCGGACTGTAGACAAGCTCGTAAAACGAGACCAGGGCGCATGGCGCGCCCTGGTTACTGCTGTTACTGGTGTCCGGGTCATGACGGTTGACCAGGAGAAGGAACTCCGCTGGAAGCTAGAGGAGTATCTCCGGGCCAAGAAGGCCACTGGCGAGATTGGGGAAGCTATTCACTTCTTCGCTCGCTTGGACCCCGAGTCCATCCCTGAGGACCTTAAAATTGCTCTAGCGTCTCTTGCTCATGTGAAAACTGAGCAGAGAAAGAAGCGTAGAGAGTTGAAGGAAACTCGGAAGCTGGAAGATTTCCAACGCTCGAGGGGTGTCCTAAGATCGGGCCAGGCACCCACCCTCGGCTCTTCGTTTGGTCGCAGAGGTCAAGCATACGACTAACGCGCTGCTTGTGCCTCCCCGCCTGGGGAATCTGGAACCACGGCTCCTTGCTATTACGACCTCTAGGGGTAAACCCCCACTCGAAGGGAATCCCCAGGTCACGCAGAGTCAGCTTGACTCGGTCGAACAACCGGGCCCGGGCCCTGCCCTCTGCTGAGTTCTTGCGCTTCTTGAAGGTCCTGTAGTAGTAGTCAAGGACAGTGTCCTTGTTCTGCCTCCGGCACTCATTCATCTCGAAGAAGTGAAGGAGGTCATAGATTTGCAACAGGGTGCTCTTGCTGATGTTCTCGTATCTACTCGGACGCACGGATAATCTCCAACAGTCTCTCGATCCTCTTGTCTCGCTCCGCCACCTGTTGGCGAAGCCCCTTAATCTTAGCCAGAAAGGCACGCTGCCGGTCAGCCCGCTCCTTCTCGTCCGGCAAGAACCGGCGCTCAAGGTCAGCAATGCGCTTGGCGAGGGCCTCCTTCCCCTTCTCCAGCTTCTCAATCTCTCGGTCGGCTCGATGGATAATCCCGAGCAGGCCGTCACGGTCGAGTTCGTCTAGCTCGATTTGCGTCGACTCTTCGGCGGACATGCGCATACCTTTCTGAATGCAGTGACAATGAATGTTGAGTGTTTGCCGATAGTCTCGTCGCCCTCTTCCTTCTCTTCGTAGTCGACGTCCCAGCCATCTGCGAGGAGAAGATTGATAGCCTTGACAAGCTCAGGCTCCTTGACCTTTTCCCTGTGGAACTGCTTCTTCTTTTTGCAGTCGCTCATTTGATCTTAGTCCCATCCGGCAAAATGCACCTGCCCTTGTGGATAGGCACAGTATAGTTAGTCCAGGAACTGCCGTCATTCCTGACATAAATCAGAGAGAATCCATGAGCCCAGTCGGTGGGGTTGTGGGCCATGTATAGCGGCTGGAGTTTTGAGAGGCACCCCGGGCTCCAGGCTTCGTATTGCCTGTCATCAATGGGGTCACGACTGGAGGCGTAGACTCGTCGGTGGCAATGTCCGAAGACGACTGACCACTTTTTGGCAGCCCGTAGGTGAACGGTGGCGCAATGTCGAGCATAAGACCATCCGTGGATGGCCAGAAGATCGTCAGCAATTTGGTAGGCTGTTTCTTTGAGTAGTCCTTTAGATGGAACGTAAGGGACCCAGGTGAATCGGGAACGTCCCTCGCTAAGTAGACGCCTCGGGGAAACCAAATCTGCAAGGTCCTCCCAGATACCTCCCCGCTCAGCAACCATCCTCTCGACTCTGTGCTCATGATTTCCTTCGATGTAGATCAGTTCGTCTGAATTCTCCTGGAGTTGGTCCAGGATCAAATTGGTAGGCGTGATTTCCTGCTTGAAGAAGGTGCCGGCCCGAGCCTCGGCGCGGCTCTTGACCGGGTGCTTAGAGAAGGCTTCGCAGTCCAGCCAGTCGCCCAGGATAACTACCTTGCGGGGCTGCAAGTGTTTGACTGCCTTCATAACTACCCGCAGGGCGGGCTTGTCCTGGTGTGGCACGTGGAGGTCGGGCAGGACCATGACCAGGTGGGAGCCTTTGCGGGGCCTACTCATCGGGGCTCCATAATGAAATACCCGGGCTCCTGTAGGTCCCCGCAGCACCAATCGCTCCAGATTTGAATACGGGTTCCGTCGCTAAGAAGAGCGTCGCTACACCCCTCATAAGGCCCGTCAACATCCCCGTCCTGAATCTCAGCAATCACCTCTTTGCCCTGGACATACTGAACGAATTCAGCCAGAGTTGCGTTCTTGTGTTTAGTCCAATCCTTCTCGCTCATTGCAACGCCCACTTACACAGGCCCATGGCGTCCACGATCTCTTTCCAGCGACCGGCTGGGACGTCGCCTACGATCTTCACGTCATCGGGCACAATCGGAGTCGGCACCTTCTTCTTGCCATTATCCTTGAACTCCCATCCATAGTGCTCAAGAATCCTGCGATGATGGATTGCCTTTGGCACCTGACCCTTCCATTCCCCCGGGCGTGTTAGGGTCACATCCGAGTATCCGGCCCCTGCGGCTGCGCCACTGACAGCAGCCAGGAGCATGAGGTTGTTTGGATTGGCTCGACCTCTAACTCCATAGTGCTGAGGGAACTCAATCACGATCTGGTCAGCGTTCCTGAAGTGGGTGCGGATCGTGTAGCCCAGCAAATTGCACATGCCGGTTGTGGCGTTGAGACCCCGGGCCTTGTAGCGCTCGATGCTAGCCAGCCCCACGATCAGGACCTTGTCCTTACTGCACAGAGCCAGACCCGTGGCCTGGGTGTCAGGGTCTACTCCCAGCACTAGCTTGGTGCGGGGCAACTCAACTCTGTCGGGCAGCTTCACGTTGCTTTTCCCTTAGGAGGGCCTGGGCCAGCAGGGAGATGACATCACACATGATGCTAATCTCCTCAGAGTCTCCACGATTCCAAATCGTAAATAGGAGAGTCTGCACAGGCCTGGGCAGGATACGCCAATGGGGGCGACAGAACGAGATGTTCCCTCGACCCTCCTCCTCGCAGTCGTTTACGCTGCAAAACCTGCGGACGTCGGTCATACCAACGCCGCCACAATCAGGAGGAACAGGTAAGCCACCAGAAAAACCACAGCAAACGTCATTGTTTCCTCTCCACAATTCGATAAAACCCTCCGCCAGTCTTGCCCAGCATGTCGAGGGTGTCCTGATACTTGGGGTTGCCGACCCCGAAGCATAGCAGGGGGTCCTTGCCTACGATCTTCCGCAGGGTCTCGTCCGACACGTTGTGGAACTTGCCGTCAGACACCAGGACCACGGTCCTGGGACCGGGCTCCCGGAGCGCCGTAGACAGCGGAGCCTGGACGAAGGTGTCACCCCCGACCTCTGCGGTCCTCAGCCACACGTCCGCAGCCGCCAGTGCCTTGGCGTCGGGGAGCTTCTGGTAGCCCTTGGTCGGCCACCGGGCCCAGTAGGTGCCGAAGGCGTAGATCGCAATCTCCATGTCGTCAGTGGGCTGCCCGGCAATCTCCATGACGGCCTGCATGGCGTCCGCAAAGTGGGGGGACATGGAGCCCGAGCAGTCGACCACCATGACCAGGCGCTTATGGACCTGAGCCCGGCGGGGGTGGACACAGACCAGCACGGAGGCAATGAGGGGTGCAACGAGTAGGCTCATGTCTTCCTTCTTTCCGAATATCCTATCCCACCCGTCCCGATACTCCGGGGTGTTGGACATGGACCTAATGGTCACTCGCTGACAATCTCCGCGTTGCGGGCCCAGCCGCAGATGTCGTCCAGGTTGTCCTGCTTGGCGGCGTGCGCGTCGCGGGCGCACTTCTGGAGGATGTTCAGCATGCAGACCTGGCGCAGGCTGATGGGAATTCCCAGGTAGGCAGACCACATCTCAGCCGTGCGTCGATGGTTGTCGTTAGGATGGCCGTAGGTCGTGCGTCGGGGACCGTCGACCAGGTCCGCAGCCCGGGTAAGACACGTAGGGTCAATCCCATAGGCTTCCTTAAGTTCCTCTACTATCTTCTGGGAGGCAGCCTTGCTCACGGCTGCCGCGTGCTCGACCTCCCGAACCGCACGGACACTCACACTTTCGTTGGTCGCCATACCTCAAGCCTTCCTTCCTCGTCGTAGACTGGCTTTGCCTTCTTGTTCCAACGCTCCATGAGCGCTGGCTCGCACGAAACTCGCACGTCCTTGATAACAGTCTCCATACCCTGCACCATGAGTTCTGCCACGCGCTTCGCACGGGCGTGCCGGAGGTCAACATCCTCAGCAGGGACCTCAATCAGCAACTCGTCGTGCATGTTCACAACCGGCTTGCACCCCAGGAGCACACTATCCAGGGAGTAGTCATAGCACTCTCGGGACACCAGGAAGGTAGCTTCCTTCATGCCCTCTGCTGCCGGTGTCTGGAGCGCGTTGCCGTTGGCACACTCGGTGTAACTACACCCCACACGGCGCATGCCCAGGGGCGACACATACACGTGGCTGCGCTTGTCTGTCGGGTCCATCTGCTGCGCAGGAACCCAGCGGCGCAGGTAGTCACGCATCAGGGGGTAGACGCTAAACCAAATCTCACGCAGGGATTTGGCGCGGTTCTGATCGATCATGACCCCGTAGCCGGCAGCGAAGGACACCATGGTCTTAGCGCCCAGGCCCCCCGGGAACCCCAGGCCAACGGGCTTGGCGTAAGTGCGCCAGTAGTCATACCACTCGGCGTCACTCTTCTCCTTGCTCTTGAACAGCGTGTAGCCCTCGTCGTCGCTCAGGCCTGTAGCCTGGCGCCGGAAATCGGCATGCCCCTCGAAGGCAAGCACCGAGCCTAAGAAGGCGTGCGGGTCTTGTCCGGCGTTGATCTGATCCCGAAGATTGCTATGGCCATACAGATCATAAATAGTTTGAGCCAGACTACAAAGCTCCAGCGCGTCGTAGTCACAACTGAGGAACAAGTGACCATCTCGTGGCACGTAGCACCCCCGCACCCTGGGGTCAGCCTGTTGCACTGCCACTGCCGGATAAGCAGGATTCTTGGATCGCTTGGTGTTTCCTCGAGCCGAGCACCTGCCGGTTTTCTTCAGGGGGTCATACTTGGTATGGACAATGTTGGCGGTCTGGCCCGACGCATACGGCCACTCCATAGCCGGAAAATAGCGGGTCAACAGGTCCTTCAGTTCGGCCCGCACAGCATACTGCGCAAGCACAGGATCGTAGCCCTTGAGGACCTCGATCACCTCACCGGCAGTCGAGGTTTGGCCAGTCTTAGTGAGCGTCAGTTCAATGCCATTCTCCTGGCTGACCTTCTCAACCAGGGGCACCAGCTTGTCTTTCTTGGCGCACTTCTCAGGCGTGGCCTTAGTCATCTTAGGCGGGCAGCCACAGCCCTTCTTGCGGCAGCCAGGCACATGGTCCTTTGCCTTGGCATAAGGGCGAGGTCCCTGGGCAGGAATCATAACCCCGCTGGAGTAGAGGAGAGGCAGAGCCTCGGGGCTCAGTTGAGCCTGCACCTCAGCCTGGATACGCTCTTTCTCTGCCTTGTCTACCTTCAGCCCCCAGGCGGCCTTGAGGTAGTAGCAGAAGGCGGCCTTGACATGGAGATACTCAGTGGTGAAGCAATCGTATCTGCTCTGCTCTTGGAACAACTGAAGGGTGGCAATGGCATCCCACTTGGCGTAGCTGTAGGCCTCCTGGGGATACTCACTGGCCGGCACTCCGTCTAACTCCGCGTAGCGCAGGCGCCAGGCGTCCTCTTCGTCCTTACCCACCAGGGCAATACCACACCGGGCCTCAGCAAGAGCAGCTAGACTGTAGCTCTTCATCTTGCCGTCTTCGTTGTCAATGTCCCCGGTAGTGTGTAGGAGGATCAGTTTCTCCCGGATGTAGGTATCGTGGATTCGACCCTCTTCGAGTGCCTGCCAGACATAGGGTCCCAAGGAGGGGAAGGTAGAGGTCAGACACGCCAAGTCGTATGGGATGTTGTGACCTATTACCCTCCCCTCCAAGAGTTCCCGGGCTGTGCCCTCAAGAGCAGAGCCCTCATTGTTGCCAATGACATACGCGCCATCAGCGGCAGCGACCGACAAGCAGACCACTCGGGGGGCCAGCACCCCTGGGCCGAACAGCAAGGTCTCCGTGTCGATCGCTGCAATAGTCATTTGATTCCTGTGTATCTTTGCCAGAATCCGGGTCGCTGGATTTTAGGCGTGAATTTCTTGCGATACTCTGCCTGATCCTCCATCAGTTTGCGCAATGCCTTCTTACGCCTTCTATGCTCCCACGTCTCATACCATATCCACCCCAGGAGGGTAAGGGCGAACATGACCAGAGGCACTGTGATTAGGAGCAGTAGAAATTCGGCTACGTCCACGAGGGGAAGAAGCGCGCGATGTCGTCAGCCGACAACGCCTCACGCACCTGATCCTCAGTCACGTTACGGACGTAACGAACCTTGGTGAAAGGGCGCTCGTCCAGGCCCCGGGCGGGGTTGGCCTTGAGCATGATCGTGTTGGCCGAAACCTCCACGACCTGACCGTTGAACATGCGGTCATTGAACAGGGCCTCAGTCTGCTCCCCGTCAAGCTCGTCAAGCTCCTGGTTGGACAGCCCGAAGGCAGCGCGGGCGAACTTCTTCACCTCGCTGAGGAAGTAATCCCCAGTCCAGATAGCGTGCTGGGGCTGATCCCCAACGCGCAGAGCCTGACCGTTGGCGTCGTTCAGCACCCGAATCACGGTCTTGTTGATCTTGACATACGGCACGTGCTTACGGGTAGTCGCAATCTCCGCGTTGTCGATCAACTGCCAGTAGGTGCCGTCGGTATCAGAGACGAAGTCCCCCTTAACAGCGGCACCCTTCATTCCAGAAAACAATCCACTCATTTCTTTCTCCTTTGCAAAGCCGCATGAGCCCACATCGAAAGACAACAGCCGAGGCCCGCCCCCAAACCAATTGGGAGCCATACACCTTGACCACGATGAACAATCAGCGACACAAGCGTTACCTCTGCTGCCGCCATAAGCAGGGATGTGGGGATAACCCACGAGTAGCGGCCCTGCACCACATTCAATTGCTGAAACGCCTTGAGGCCGACGAACACAAAACTTGCCGTGAAGGCAGCGATCACTCGATCACGATCTGGGCGTCCTTGTTCGCGCGGACGCGCTCCAGGAGCAGTTCCAGTGCCAGGGCCGGGCCCTCGACCCCAGCCGGGCGCTCCGGGTAGTCGGGAATTACTACAGTCTCGTCCGTGAGCTTGGCCGCACGAGCCTGTATCCAGGCCGACAGGGCCGTGTCATAGGCTTGCTTCTCCTCGGGCGTAGCTCCGTGCGCCGTCATGTTGCCCCGGATATCCGTGAGGGCGTCCTCCAGGAAGATAACCGCGTCCTCGCAGGTAACAAACCCCTCCAGGATTTGCTTGAGGCCCCCTTGGTGCCCGGTGCGCGCCAGGGCGCTGAGCCACATGGCCCCCTGTGTGGGGTCAATAGCCCCGAGGTCTTCGACGGTCTGTCCGTCCTTAACGATCTTGAAATTCGGCACTAGACTCCTCCACACTGGCATCCTGAGACCATGATCACCTTGTGAAAATCACAGTCGCATTGTTTCTGTTCCGCAGACTCGACAAGCTCGACACTGCTGTGACTGTAGAGCATGACTGTCCCATGGGGGTGCTTAACGGTGACTCCCTCCATGTCGATCTTGACGACGGTGCCCTTGTAGCTAGTGCCCTTGATCTTGACCTTGTCACCGGCCTTCAAGAACCAGGCGTCGTCCTCGAAAACAAACATTTCATCATTCCTGAATAAGAAAGGGACTGCAAACTGCTTCTTGTCATCTAGTTCAACTTTCCAGTCCCCGATATCATTCTTCCCCGCCTCTTCAAGGACAGTTCCCGTGTGCTCATGGACCCTCTCCCCTGGGGTATTGATCTTAACCCGGGCGCCTGGTTTGAGTTCATGTCCAGTCGCAGTAGAGAAGCCGCATTGGGTTCCCGAGGGTTTCTTGGACGTAGCGGGTGTCGCGTTTAGTTGACTCAAGTTGCTCTCGCTCCCAGGGTTGCCCCAGTGTGGTTGTGACCTCGATTCGATCAGCCGTTTGGCCCCAAGGTTAAAACCTTCCGGGACAGGAGTGCTCCGAAACAATTCATACACTTTATCAAGGTCCGGCAAAGCTAATGTGCTCATTTCATTTCCCAATCGCAATAGAGTAGTTTCTGTGCGTTTCCTGTGGTTTCCTGAACGTAACGCGTATCCTCTAGGGTTCCTTCCTTCTGGGCCAAATCCCAGGCGTTCGACAGGCACGTAGTGACGATCAGCCTGTCGGCTGTCTGCCCCTGCCTGTGGCAGCGGCCAAGCAACTGCTCCATATACTCGGAGCTACGGGGCCACTGCAAGATAAACTGGTGCTTGTGATGCTGTAGGTTCTTACCCTTGTGGTGGGCCTCGATGCTTGCCACACAGAAATACTTGTCAGACCCGTCGTCCTGGAGCCACTCGGCCCCTCCCACCTTCTCCAGGACCGGAAGTCCTGCCGCGGTAAGGGCTTCGGCCACCCAGCGGCCCATCTCCTGGTGGTGAACCCAGATGATACCACCCGGGTGCGACAGGGACAAGGCCCAGCGCACGGCCAAATCCACCTTGTAGGAATCCACCCTCACAGGCTCTGAGAGCCTCTCTGGGAGCCCCCCTGAGAACATGATGGTCCAGTCGTGCCAGGCCCAAAACGCGTCACTGAGTGACTGAGGCAGGTGGGGATCATGTCCCCAGACGCCTTGCTCTACCAGCCCTGGGGTGTCAAGCCCGTCAATGGGCTTGCGCTGGCCGCCAATGAACTCCCGAACCTCCTTGTTATAGGCCTGGCGTAGCTTCCATGCCTGGATTGCCTCCTCCCTGAGTCTGTGCTCGGGCCATACCCTGCGGGTGTAGAAGCCAGCGCTTAGCTCACTGAGGGCCAGGTGCTTCTCCAGGCTGGAGGTCAACTCGTCGCCATTTGGCGACACCCAGGACTCCTCCACCTGATTCATTAGACTTACGAGTTTGGAGGAGGGGCTCATGGCTGGCGTGTTACGCAGCAGAAGACTGGTGCCTAGCTTATCCATGCCTGTAGAGACTACCCCGGGGCAGGACTCGAAGCGCTTGCGGTAAGCCTCACGAGGGTCATCCGTCTTCGCCCAGTCCAACAGGGGTCTAACCTGTGCCATTTGCTCTCGGTTGGGCCTGCCTTGGGACATGACCGTAGTCGACCACACTTGGGCCCCCACTACGGTCCGGGGCAGGGGGCTGTTTGCCCCCAGGCACCACCGCAGGAGATGGTGATAGTCCATAGGGCTCTTGGTCGTCAGGGTGCCTGACATGCACACCCCGTGAGGCTGGCGCTCCTTGACCCAGGCAAAAAACCGCTTGGTCTTAGCGCTCTTGAGGTTGCGTAGCTCCTGGGCCTCGTCGCAAATGACCAGCCCTGCATCAATGGTGCGCAGGAGTTCCTGGGAGTCCGAAGTGGACAACAGAGAATAGGTCATGAGGTAGAGGCCACACCCCGAGCGGGCGATCTCCGCTCGCTTAGCTCTGGGCTTCTTGCCCAGGCCAAACACCGGGATGTTGAAGACTAGCTTCTGCCTCGCCCGGGGGATGTCCCGCTTCACTAACTGCTGATAGACGTCCGGTGGGACAAGCAGCATGACGCGGGACACCCCCTTCTTCATGGCGAGGGCAGCGGTCAACAAGGCAGTGTCAGTCTTGCCGTTGCCTACGGCGATGTTGCCGAAGGCCCCGTCATACTTGTCATAGGCTTGGAGCATCCCCACCTGGGAAGGGAATAGACGATAGCCCGCGTCATACTCGGCACCCTGCACATACTGCTTGGATACCTTGTTGACCGTAGCCTTCGACACCTTGCCCGTGCGGGGGAGGGTAATGACCCGCCTCACCTCGGGGTAAGTATCTGGACGACGTCGCGCCCGGATTCGATCAAGCCAATGCGTCATAAACTGTCTAGTATGATTCCTTGTTGATGTGCCCACTGTCGAGCTAGGGTGTAGGACGTAAATCCGGCTACGATCTTGGCCCCTCCAAAGAAAGCAGGGCCTTGATCGTCTATGGCGGGCCAGTCCTCATTGGTCCTCCAATGGAGTGCCGCGGCCCCAGTCACTGGGTCGACGTGAATCTGAGCTATCGTCATTTCTGTCCTCGTCCCGGTGCCGGGCAGCCGCCAGTTCCGAGAGCACTGCGCACAAGACTGCCGCAATCGTTGTTCCCGAAATCAGGATGGCTTCCATGAGGGTCCTGCGGGTAGTCGTGTCGTCACTGTTGACCATCTCGTCGGCAGTGCTGGTGTAGTTCTTGACTACATGCAGGCACGAAAGCAGGGCCTCGTCGTAACTCTCGAAACTGTCTTCGTTCATTTGCCTTCGGCCTTAGCTGCCTCAGCCAAGACGCGGGACTCGACCCACTTCTTGACGCTGTCAAACATGGCGTCCTTGTCCTCAGGAGCGCAGTGCTCCTTGAGACCCACGTCAATGCGAACCCACTTCTTGCCCAACTCCAAGGTGCACCCCATAGCGACCTTGACCTCGGAGGTAGGGTTGCCGCCCCCCTCGGCAAGGCGGGACTCCATGTCCAGCGCAACCTTCAGAAGGTCAGCCTTCTTCAGCTTGTGAAGGTCCACACCCGCAGGGGTGGAAGGTGCCTCAGCCGGAGGGTTCGGAGTCACACTCTCTCGGAGATTAGTAGGGGCGGGCTCAGGAGTCGAGTCCTCCCCCTCCGGCGTAGGCAGGGTATGCGGGTGCGGGGTGTCAGGCTCAGTTGCCCGGGGGTCCGCAGTTGGGTTGATGCTCGGGGCTTTCTTGATACCCCGTGCAGCGAGTCGTTCAGCAAGGTTCATGTCAGTCTCCTGGGTTGCGAGTGGGAGTGACAGCCGAACCATCCTCTCCCGATAGTGTTTTGCGGACTCTCGCCCGCTACAGATTGGAAGAAATTTACAGCCTCCGTAGGCATTGCAAGCTTCGCCCACGTTAGCCGGGACATCGCGCCACTTGTGCTCGGGAACCTCTTGATCTTTGAGGTCAACCATGTCGATAGCCAAGTCACGAAGACTATCAATAGCAGGTAGCACATCGTCGTCCCAGGACACCGTGACCTCTCGCTCAAAGACCTTAGGGTCCTTGCGACGGTAGTAGATGTGCCTGAGGGTGAAGGTTTCCTCCGATGCGAGCATAAACTGCCACGCATACAGGAGCATTTGAGGGTCCTTCTTGAGGGCTTTCTTGGACAAGGCGTAACGGCTTGCCTTGATCGTCTTGTGGTCCACAACAGTGGTATCTCCCACAAGGTCCGCGTATCCCTGAAGATAGGTGTCCAGGATAAAGGGCATAATGAAATGCTTCTCTACCCCGTAGCCTTGCCTCTTCCAGAAGCCCCCCTCGATGGCCATCTTCACCAGAGTCTTGACGGTCTCTTCGTCTTCCTCCGTGATGCGGTGCCTGTAGCCCTCGGACCACTGCCACCCCAAGGGGTAAAGGTCGACCGGTGCCCCCGAGGGGTCGCGTCCTTGTTCGTCCGCCTTATGCCAGCGTTCCGCTACGGCGTGGAACACTGAGCCGAACGTAGCTCCATAGCTCTCTTGGGGAGAGCGGGGCAGGCGGACGACCTTCTCAAACCACCATAGACGGGGGCACCGGTCGTAGTTCTTGATTTGTGAATAGCTGAGGATCATCGCGCCTGGTCAATCTGGCTCATGAGAGCCCACTCGGCCCCCCACCATTGAGGCCAGTCCTGGTGCTGGTGCCCAGGGTCGCCAATGTTGTGGTGTAGGAGCATCTCAGTCAGGCCCCCCAGCGTGAGCTTGGGGTCGAGAATCTCCAGATGAATCTCGTCGTCCCAAATGAACCCGTGAGTGTGGTGAACACTCGGCCAGTTGTTAGGCTGGCGCAGGTTCAGTTGGAACAGTGCGTCGTTCAGTGCCATGTTGTCAGGGTGTAGCACAATGAGCGCCGCTTTGGGGTAAGCCGGATCATGGCCCAAAAACTGTTGGACCAAACCCGCATGGAGGGTGATGCTTTCTTTAATCCACTGGGCGTCGCGAGGCCCAGTCTGCGGATGGATCACCCCGTAGTTCTCTACTCTCTGGTGCGGGCGATCGCTGCCATTGCTGCGGTGCGCAGGCCCACATGAGGTGAAGAGTAGGAAGATAGCGAGGGTGAGAGGTCTCACAGGATAATACCAGCCGCCACCATTGCTGCCATGAGCATACCGGAGATGCTCACGTAGGCTGCCGCCACAGCGATCTTCTCGCGGCGAGAGACAGCCCATCCCTTGGCAATCTGCTCAGCCAGCTTGCTGCGCAGTCGGTTGTTCTCCTTGCGCAGCTTGGAGTTGTCCTGCTGCCACTGACGGGCCTCTTCCAACTCCTCACGGAGAGCGTCAAGTTCCAAGGTGTCAACGTCCTTGTTGTCCAACAGTCCGTTGAGTCGGCCCACCTCCTCAGAGGTCTGGAGGCAGAGGTCACGCCACCATTCAGCCTGCCCTCGCCAGAACTTAGCCGCGTCAGGCACAGGCATAGGGTCCTTGGGAGTGACCTTGACCGTAGGTTCAAATCTCATTGAACCTGCGTGGTATGTCTTAGTATCTTCGCCGAACATCTCTTTGGCAATCTTGTCGAATGTGCTCATTTCTTCTCCTTTGCGAGTTGTAATCCATAGTGCTCTGCGAATTGCGAGAGTCTGTCCAAATTCACCTGCCTGCCTCGCCTTGGGTCGCGAGGGCCAGCGAAAAAGTTCAATGCTGTCCCAGTGCTCTTGAGCGTGAGCACGGTCCCAGTAGTATGCTGGAAAGAGCGCTGATGATAGGACCTGACCTCGCTGGGTTTCAGCCAGCCCTCCTTGTCCATCATCCCTGCCTTGTGCATGTGACACAGCGTCTCTCCCACCTCAGTTGCCGTCTCATTCAGAGTCAACAGCCAGAAGAAGGCCGACGTGTCGTCCCCCTCCATGAGGAATCGTGAGGCTCCCCCGCTCTGACCGTGCTTCTCGTAAAGAAACAAGAAATGCTTGGCGAGGATATGCCGGCTCGGGACCCCGTTGTCCTTGATCCACCCTGCCGTGAAGGCCCGGCCCCCCTTGGCTGCCAGCCACTTAGCGGCAGCTTCAGGACACGTCATGTGGACAATGCGTTGGCTCAGTGCCTTGCGGTCGTCCTCGCTCATATCCTTGCGGCGGAAGAGTTCCTGCACCAGACCCAAGTTGTTCGCAGTCAAGATAACCCGGAAGCTAGTCTCGACCGTCGTGGGTGCCTCATACTTCTTGTTGACCGAGACCCTGCCACCTCCGATCATAGCCCGGAAGCGGGCGTCAATGCTCTGACCCCGGGGGGCACGGTCCCAGCCCTCGTCAACTACCAGGAAGGGCGACTCGTCAAATCCGTATTGGTAGTCTCCAAATCCGTGCTCGGCGTAGACTCCAGTCTTGGGGTCGGCCAGGCACTCGGCCAGTCCCTTGACGAACATGCCCTTGCCGGTGCCCGCGGGGCCCTTCAGGCTCAGTGCGGCGATGGGCCCCCGCTCGAAGGCGAGAGCCAAGCCGATCCAGCGCTCAAGCTGCTCCTTGCGCCCCTCAGGCGCCATGAGCCCAAGCCACTTATCAACGAGTGGGTGGAAGGTGGGGGCGATGTCGGTGCGCCGGCTGAAGAGGCCCCGTTTAAGGACATTCCCCTCTAGCCATCCACCGTCTTCGCCCTCCACCCCCTTCACTTCAGTAACAGGATACGAGTAGTCGTCACGGATGTCCGAGGCCTTGACACGCCCCCCGCGGGCAGTCCGCAGGGGGATAGGCAACTCGTTCATGACGATAGTCGGAATGAGTGAGGTCGACAGCACAGGCCAGGTCAGATACCTGCCGTTGCGCTGCATGACGAAATGATCTTGTTTGAAAACGGCCACAAACCGGCGACGTGCCCAGTCGCGCTGATCGGCGAGGTCAGTTGGCAGGTCCTTAGGGGGCTTAGGCCACCCCTTGATGCCTTCCAATATCTCGTCAATAATGGCCAATTCTTTCTGACGTTCTTCCTCCTTGATATGCTGCTCGCGTGACCAGCAGTAGAGGATCATCTTCCATGTCTCAGCCATGAGGTCCCTGCCCTGGGGGTCCTCAGTCTCCAACACAGGGCCGGCGAACAGTCCCAACAGGATAGTCGGGTCGGCGTGTTCGGACAGAAGGTAGGCTGTGCTGCCTGCCCACGACATGATCGTTGGGTTGCGCGGGCTAGGCACTGGGTCGAATTGTCCGCGGGACGGGAATACGTGAGGTGCGCAGTCCCTGCCTTGCAGCAGGCGCCTGAGTTCTTTGCCCAGGGGAGTCAGCTTGAGACCCCGCACGGCAGGTTCCCAGATTTTAGCCTGGGCCTCTTCCGGGTCCGGCATGTCGGCATGTATGCGCGGGACTGCCGTCTTGGGTTGGAAGGCTACCGGTGGCAGCGCTTCGAGGTATTGGGGGTCGACCAGGGCAAAGGTTTCGACGTCGACAGGGGTGGGGGGCCTGCCGTCCCTCGTTACGTGAGGGAGCCGATGGCAGGTATTCCATCGCCCGATAGTGGGTGACGTATCTAGGGGCAGGCCCCCCTTAGCAAACGCCTGATCGAGTCGTCGGTGATAGTCCTCAGCCTGGTCGACTGGGATTGGGTGAGTGAAGACATAGAGGAGACGAAAGCCGCGCCGGGTGGGCCACAAGTGGCTGGGGCAGGGGACGTCGCCTGAGGTAAGGAGGTCAGCTAGAGGCTCCAAGAAAGAGTCGTGCGCGTCAGGGGTAAGGTCCTGGTGATTGGGGGTGTCCCAGTCCAGGGATACTGCCTGACTAAGAGGCGGGCTCCCTGCCGCCTCTAGCTGACCATAGATAGGTAGATTCAGGCGAGGGTGTTCCTCGCCTGGAATCGTGTAGAGGACGATGTGCTTGTCGTCCTCCCAATGAGTAGACAGTGCCGTTTCGAGGGTAACCGTCTGGAGAGGGATCGCGGCGGCATCAAGACTGTCGATACCGTGGGTGACCTTGGGGTCCAGGATCGAGAAGCGCATGGGGGACATGATACCACCCGGGTGCGACAGGGCCGGAGGCCCTAGCTAGGCGTAGACAATCTCGCCCAGGAGGGCGCACTGCACGAAGGCGTCACCAGTGATGGCGTCTTCGTTGTTCGGTGAAACTCACTTAGTTCTCCTGTTCCAAACTTTCATGATGGCGTCGACCATCTCCAATGCGTCTTCCTTAGTCAGCCACATGCTGTGGTAGCTCCTCATGGTGAACCTGACCTTGTTCTCTTCCACAAAGATTTCCAGGGGCCCCACGTGGACGTAGCTTTCACGGTAGGGGTTGACGTCCGAGACCCCCGAGAGGGTAAGGGCAGTTGCGAACTGATCGCGGAAGCCCTTTGCCTTGGCGATCCTAATCTTGCGCTCGTGGTCGCGCTGCTCATTTTCGCGAATACGCTGCTTGTTCTTAGTCCAGATACGGTTCAGGCGGGCGATAATCCGGCTGAAGCTATCGGAGCTTTGCAGATAGTAGCCTGTCTTGCCTGTGTTCTTGACCTTGCTGGAATAGCGGAAATCAAGCTCGATTGCAGGGCGGCCCCCATCGCGCTCAGTCCAGCTACTGAAGTCGATCGTAGCCCAACTGTTGATATAGAAGGTGTCCGACCAACGGTAGATCCCCGTGCTCTCGTCGCGGAGGTGACTGGGCAGTTGGCGGAAGAAAGCCCGCCCCCACTGGCGCCAAGACTCGCAGGCCTGTCGGTTGCTGGGTTGGAGGTGTTCTTTGCCTGGGGCAGGAGTCCACATCTTCCACATGCCGTAGCGTGCGTAGGCTTGATTGAGTTTGGCAATGGCCCCGGGAAGGCCTGAGGTGGCCTCCCTTTCTAGTCTTCGGATATGTTCGTCACTCATGCATGTCCTTCCTTGACAGCGTCAAGGCGCTCAGTGCTGATAATGAAATCGTCAGGGTAGTTAAACTCACTCATCCAGCGCGTGATGTGTCGCTTGCTGGTCGTGGACCATGCCCTCTCGGGGCTCCAGCGCATGACACGTTCCTTGTCGTCATAGGCCCCCACCAGGGTCTCATAGCTGTAGAGGAGCAAGATACCGTTGTCAAGAACGTCCATGCTGGCGTTCCTCTGCTTGCGCCCGTCGAACACAGCGGGGACAGTCCGTAGGACCTTAGGCATGACGTGCGGGGTGACCCCCAGGGCTCTTTCAAGGCGAC